>Ga0209040_10004488_pt1 | contig 10525 bp, 3 predicted proteins | sample BogFormECP12_OM3_FD_188240 | JGI IMG/M metagenome (GOLD analysis project Ga0209040, IMG submission 188240) | Bog forest soil microbial communities from Calvert Island, British Columbia, Canada - ECP12_OM3 (SPAdes) (version 2) | ecosystem: Environmental > Aquatic > Freshwater > Wetlands > Bog ... | reverse complement strand
GAAGCGAGACATCGCCGAGCTGGCGGCTTGCCGGATTTCTCCGGCGCTCGAATTCAGGTTCCCGTGTTCACGAGGAGAACCCACGATGCGTTAGGTGTTCAACTGTACCCCTGGCAACTCTGATCGGCGGATCGTCGAGACTCGCCGCCGACGCAACGGTATTTCTCCGTTGCTCCAGCGCATTCGTACCAGACGCGCCAGATCTCATTGCAAGTTCCGCCGAACGACAGCGGCTTATTATCCGTACAGAGGCTTCCGACATTGACTTCAACGTGCGTGCCAATCAACACGCGTGCTTCACCATGGCATCTGTGGTAGCGTCTCAGCGAGAGTGCTTACTTTCGTTAGACGCATTTAACGCCGTTCGGCTTTTGCAGCCCGTCGTTCCAACCTCGACGAGGTTCACGGCGCCCTTACTGGCTCAACCCGACTTGAGCCGTGAGAAGTCCTTAGCTTCTCGGTCCTTCTCGCGCCTCACGGCGCACACTACGCATAATATCCAGTGAGTTAAACGACTGCTTGGATTCGACTGTGGCGGCCGATCATCGAGGTACGCGTCGCGAGGGCCGCCCGCTCACCTCGATACCCGCTCGGAAGTTCCCACTGTTCCTTGTCGAACTTTAGACAATGCTGTACTTGGGACGGAAATTGCACGCTGGCACGGCTCGATCGGAAGATCGAACATCAGAGCGCGCACAAAGCGCTGGAATGACCTTCAATCTGCCACCAGCGACGGAAGAGTCGGTTGACAGCTGCAACATGATGATTGTCGAGAAAAGTGAGAGTTTCTATCATTGGTGCCTGCGGCGAGTTGGACATTGATCTCCCAACAAGCCGGAGATTAATTGCCAGTTTAGAACGAGGATGGTGCTCGATCGATTAACGCCCAACGTCGTTGCGCCGGAGGCCATCGCCGCTCAATCCGGAGAGGAACCGTCTGAAGCGATGGAGGTTGTGTTCGCCGAGCATTCGGGGAACGCTGAACCGGGCGTCACGCACATCACGACGCACAACAAGAGTCAGCCGCTGTACGTGACTCGGGTGCAATTGGGCGGAGCGCTCGTCCACGATGAAATCCGGCGCAAGACGAGTATGCGGCCCTCGTGTTCACGAAGCGATACCGGGCCGCCATTTGCGCCGGTGCAAATAGGGAAGTCGCGTACGGTCAATGTCGGCAAAGACGAACTGATCGTCATTGGCAGTTCTACTGATCAATTAACGAATGCGCTCGCCACGGCGGTCGCCGCGCTTGCGATACCCGACATCGCTGTTGTGAATTTCGCATTCTGTCAAATCAGTAAATGGCTGATTTGAGGAGAGTCGCAGCGCCCTGATCCCCGTTGAAATCGGTCCGGCCGCCTTATCTGCGATTGCAACGGCAGGTCTACGGCACTGCAATCAAAATTTAATCAAAGAACTTCTAGAAATTGGTGACTTTTGTGTGTTAGGTTCTGAAAAAAGGGGGCGCTGGGAGGGATCCATGAGCTCGAAGACATTGTCACTCTTGGCGATCGTCGTCTGCAGCAGTGCGTTCATCCCAACCGCCGGCGCGCAAACCGCCGATATCATCTACTCGACGACCGAACTCAGCAGCGATCCGAGCGCCGGCACCAGTACCTGGCAGTACAATTACTCGATCACGAACACGACGCCCGGTGCCTCCGCGCTCCCCGCGATCGATGAATTCACGATCTTTTATACGCTGGGCACGTTCTCGAATATGACTGTGGCTTCGTCACCAGGGAACTGGAGTTCGATCGTCTATCAGCCAGACCCTGGCCTTGCATCCGACGGCTATTTTGACGCGCAGTCATTGGATACGGGATTAACCGCCGGCGGCACCACAACCGGGTTCTCCGTCGATTTCACGTTCATGGGGCAGGGTGCGCCGGGCGCCCAGCTCTTTAACATAGTCGACTACAACAATCCGAACACCTACCCGAATCCGCTCGACGTGGGCTACACCCGGCTGGCGGGCACGGCGGTGCCGGAAATCGACGCCGCGTCAGCGGTCGGCGCGATGACTTTGTTGATGGGTGGATTGCTCGTGCTGCGCGGCAGAAAGGGTTTGAGCCACGGCCGCTAGTGCCCGACACGTCTCATAGCACTTTCAGTTGGTTGGGATCGAGCGGCAGTTTTGGATCCTTCGCGATGTCAGAAAATAGTTGAAAGGGATTTTCTCTAAAAAGGCGTCACGCTCAACAAGACTTGCACCATCGTATGGAGCAACATCTCAATTGTCAGCCGCTGTCGGGCGATCGCTACCAGCCCGCCTGCAAAGTGAGAGTTGCAGGTGCACGAGCTGAGGGGGCGCCAATTGTGGGCGTAGGCACCGGATGAAGCACGTCGGCCGCGAGGCGTTGGTTCAGGGAGCGTATCGCCGGATTTGGCCGGCTGCGCCGTTGACGCCAAAACTCTGCTGGCTCATCAGCCGTGCGATGATGCCGTGGCTGATCGGGGCCTGGTTATTTCTCGGCGCGCCGGCTAGCGCAGTCGCCGCCGACCTCAGCGTTACCGGAATAAATCAAATTTCTCAAGTGCGGTTCGGTCGGAATCTTTACGACTACACCTACACGATCAACGTGACGAACTCCGGGCCAGCCCACACCAACGTCATCGCCACTGTGACCAGCAGCGCGGCTGCCACGACGATACTGCAGGGGCAGGTCGTGCTCGGCAACGTGGCGAGCGGCGCGTCGTTGACGAGCACGGCGACGTTCAAATTCCGGCAGGATCGCACATTCCTCTTTGATCCCACCGCGCTGCATTGGCAATTTACCTATGATCAGCCGCCCACGCTCTCGCCCATCCCACCTCAAACGGTGGTCGCGCAATCTACGTTGACCTTGCAGCTGCATGGTAGTGATCCGGCTGGCAAGGCGCTCACCTATTCGTATTCCCCGCAGCTACCGAACGCCACGCTGAACCCCAGTACGGGTGCATTCAGTTTCACGCCGACCATTGCGCAGGTCGGCACGATCGTGGTCACTTTTAGTGTCTCGAATGGTCAGTTATCGGCCACACAAACCGCGCAATTGACGGTGATCATCAGCGCTCTGTCGCCGACTGCGAATGCGCAGCAGTTGACCGTAGCCGAAGAATCGACGCTACCGGTGACATTGTCGGGCTCCGATCCTGCCGGAAAACCGCTCACTTTTTCGATCGTCGCGCCCCCGGCTCACGGCTCGCTGTCCGGCACTGCGCCCGCGTTGCTGTACACGCCGGCGCAGGACTACGACGGGCCCGACTCGTTCCAGTTCGCGGCCAACAACGGTGTGCTGACCTCGACCCCGGCGACCGTGGCCATTACGGTGACCGAGGTCAACGACCCGCCGATTCTCGCACCTTATACGGCGACGCTGAAGGTCCCGAGCATACTGCCCGGCGTACCGCCGCTGCCGGTGTGCGGCGCGCCGTGCGGCATCATCTGGGGCGATCCGCACCTGGTGACCTATGATCGAGCTGTATACGATGCGCAGGCGGTTGGCGAGCTGATTTCGACGAAGTCGCTGACGGACGACTTCGAGGTGCAGGCCCGCTCCGCGCCACTGCCGGGTCAGCGCTACATCTCCATTGTGGTTGCCGTGGCGATGCGCGTAGCCGGTCACCGCGTGGCGTTCTACCGCACGAACGCGACAAGCGGTTTCAACACCCGGATCGACGGAGCGTTCGTGCAGCTTTCCGCCGCGCCTCGGCCGTTGCCCGGAGGCGGCACGGTTGGCACTTACGGCACGAGCGACTCCGCCGTCGTCACCTGGCCGGACGGATCGATTGTCATCGTGCAGGCGGACGGCGTGGTTCCGTCGTACAACCGCTTCTTGGTCGAGGTCGATCCGGTACCGGCGCGTCTCGGCCATCTGATCGGCATGTTGGGCGATGCCGATGGCAACCCGGCCAACGATCTCGTGACGCGCCAAGGCCAGCCGATCCCGTACCCCAACCCGCCGTTCACGACGTTTTACGGCACCTACATCAACAGCTGGCGCATCAGCATGGCCGAGTCGCTGTTCGACTACGACAACGGCGATACCACCGCCACGTTCACGGACCTGACGTTCCCCGATGGGCCGTGGACGCCGCTGACGTTCTCCGCGCCGGTGCGAACAGCGGCGACGAACGTGTGCAGCCAGTTCGGACTGACAAACGCCGCTGTCAATGACGCTTGCGTGGTCGACGTCGGCTTCACGAACGATGCGGACTTCGCGACCGAAGGCGCGGCCGCGCAGGCCGCGGGCTTCGGCCTGCCGAACAATGCGGGCTCGACGACGATCGGGTCGCCGACGGCGGTCGCGGTTGGCACAGCCGGCGCCACCGCGGTGCGTACGTTCTCCGGGAGCGCCGGCCAGCAGCTGACGCTGTCGGTGAGCAACAACACGATCGGCGCAGCGGACTTGACGATCGGCGACTCGAGCGGCAACGTGGTCGCGACGCTGCCCGTCACCTCGGCGGACGCTTTCCACGACACGTTCACGCTGCCCGCGACCGGCACGTACACGGCCGCGGTCGTCCCGCGTGACCAGAACACCGGCGGTTTGACGTTCGATCTCGCCAATGTGCCCGTCAACTCTGGCTCGACGACCATTAGCACACCGACGACGGTGACGATCGACACGGTCGGCCAGACGGCCGTGCGCAGCTTCGCGGGGACGGCGGGGCAGAAGCTCACGCTAACCGTGAGCGGCAACAGCATACCCGGTGCAGACCTCACCGTGCGCGATCCGAGCGGCAACATCGTCACGACACTGTCGGTGTCTGGCTCGACTGGGTTCCTCGATACGTACACGTTGCCCGTGACGGGAACCTATACGATCAGTGTCGATCCGCACGATCTCCTCGGCGCGCTGACCTACATCATGAACCTGGTGCCGGACAACACCGGCACCACCGACCTTTCGGTGCCGACGACCGTGGATCTCAGCACGATCGGCGAGGTGGGGACACGCACATTCCCGGGCACGGCCGGGGAGCAAGTCGCCCTGATCGTCGTGAGCAACAGCATCCCGGGCGCGGACCTGACCGTCCTCGATCCGAGCGGCGGGGTGGTGGCGACGCTGTTCGTGTCGTCGGCGACGGCGTTCCTGAATACCATCACACTGCCGGCGACGGGCACTTACACGGTCAGCATTGCGCCGCGTGGCCAGCTCGTCGGCACGGTGACGTTCATCGTGATCCCGGTGCCCGACAATACGGGCACGACCACGTTCTCGTTCGCCACGACCGTGACGATCCCGACGCCCGGCGAGGTGGCGGTACGCAGCTTCGATGCGACCGCCGGACTGCAAGCGACGTTGTCGGTGTTCGCGAATAGCATCGCCGGCGTGGATCTGACGATCCGCGATCCGAGCGGTGCGGTCGTCACCACGTTGTCCACGGCCGACGCAAGTGCGACCGGCAGCACATTCACGTTCCCCGTCACCGGCACGTACACCATCACGGTCGGTCCGCAGGGCCCGTTGACCGGTACGCTGACGTTCTTGTTGACCCCGGTGGTGAACACCAACCTGGGCACGGCCACGATCGGCACGCCGACACCCGTGAGCATTGGGAGCGTTGGGCAGCCGGCCATCTACGCGCTCGACGCCACGGCGGGCCAGAGCCTGACGCTGTCGGTAAGCGCCAACACCATGCCTGGGGTGACCCTGTATGTCATAGACCCGCTCGGCACGGTCGCCACCACCCTGTTGGTGCCGGGAGCCACGGCCACGAGTAGTGCGTTCACGACGATAGCCGGGACTTACTGGATCGCAGTCATTCCGCCCGGGATCGGTTCACTGACGTTCACGCTGACGCCGAACTAACCCAAGATGAAACAGCGCATTGCATGGTTGGTATTGATGGGCTCCTTGGGAGTCGGGGCAACCCTCGGTTTCGGCGCGCCCGCCGATGCAGCCAGCCCGCCCTCGCTGACCATCACGGCCGCGCAGTTGTTGGCCAACGACCGCCCGGGTCCCGCGAACGAATCCTGGCAGACCCTCACGATCACCGGCATCAGGACGACCTCGGCCACGCACGGAACCGCGACGTTCGCGAACGGCGTGTTCACCTACACGCCCGATGCCGGCTTTAGCGGCGGCGCAGTGGTGTACTACACGGCGTGCGACAACGGCACGACCAACGGCCAGCCGGATCCGTTGTGCAGCGAGACCACCATCACGATCAACGTCGTCGCCAACCGTCCGCCGCTTGCGAACGCGCAATCCTTGGTGACGCCGGAAAATTCGCCGCTGCCCGTGACGCTGACGGCGACCGATCCGGACGGCGACTCGATCAACTACGTCGTCGTGACCCCTCCGAGTCACGGCACGCTGACCGGCACGGCACCGACCCTGACCTATGTCCCGGCGCCGAATTACTACGGCGGCGACAGCTTATGGTTCGCGGCGAACGACGGTCAGGACCAATCCTTTGCTACCGCCATCATCCTCACGGTCACGGCGGTGAACCAGCCGCCCGTGCCGCAGCCGGACCGCATCACCGTCGCGGCCGGCGTGCCGGCGACCGTGCCGACCTCTTTCCTGTTGGCGAACGATGTACCGGGACCCGCCGACGAATCCGGCCAAACGCTCACGGTGACCGCCGTGACGGCGGGCCCGAACACTCACGGCACCGTGAGCCTGGTGGGTGCCAATGTCGTCTATACGCCGGACCCGGGTTTCGCCGGCACCGCCGTCATCGGCTACACCGTGTGCGACAACGGCACGACCGCCGGCGTTGCGGATCCGCGCTGCGCCGATTCCACGCTCAGCATGGTGCTGAACAGCCCGCCTGTCGCCAACAACCAGACCGCGCAGACCAGTGGCGCCACGCCGGTCGCGATCGTGCTGAGTGCGACCGATCCCGAGAACGAAGCGCTGACGTATGCCATCGTCGCGCCGCCGCTCAATGGCACATTGAGCGGCACTGCGCCCAATGTCACGTACACGGCCAACGCGGCGTTCGTCGGCACCGACAGCTTCACATTTACTGCGGCCGACCTCTACAGCACCTCGAACACCGCAACCGTGACGATCGGCGTCAAGAATGTGCCGCCCGTCTTGCTCGGCGCAGACTCGTTCTCGGTCGTCGCGGGCGGCACCACGCTGGTCAACGTCCTCGCGAACGACGTGGCCGGCACCGGGACGATGAATGCGGCGACGCTGGCGATTGCCTCGGCGCCGACCAAGGGCGTTGCAACGATCGAGGCCGGCCAGATCCGCTACACGCCGAACACGGGCGCCACCGGCTCGGATACGTTCGCCTATACGGCCTGCGACACCGGGGGCGCCTGCGGCACGGCGCTCGTCACGGCCACGATCACCCTCAATCACCCGCCGGTTGCGGTCGCCGACAGCTACCGGATGGACGTGGGCAAGACGCTGAACGTGGCCGCGCCGGGCTTGCTCGCCAACGACAGTGACCCCGACGTGGGCGATACGATCCAGGCCAGGCTCGGCACAGGCGTCTCCGCCGGCGTCCTGCTGCTGCGTTCGGACGGCTCGTTCACGTACACGCCGGACGCGAGCTTCGCGGGTACCGACACGTTCACGTACTTCGACGTCGATAGCGGCGGACTTGCCTCGGCGCCGGTGACGGTCTCGATCAGCGTGATCCCGCTCGGTCCGATCGCGGAGAACGACACGTATCAGACGACGATGAACAACCCGCTGATCGTGCCGCCGGCCGGCGTGTTGGCGAACGATAGCGACCCGCACGCTACGGGCCTGCTCAGCGCGAAGCTCGATCGCGCGCCGTTCCAAGGCACCCTCGAGCTGAATCCGAACGGCGCGTTCGTTTACAGGCCGGACCCCGGATTCATCGGGGTGGACTCCTTCCGCTACTTCGCCATCGATCTGAGAGGCGTAAGCTCGGCGTCGGCGTTCGTGACGCTCAATGTCACCAGCGCTGCCGGACCGGTACCCACCGTTTCGTGCACCGCGCCGGCGGGCGGCAGCCGCGTCGCGGCGCCTGTGAGCATAACGGCCACCGTGGTGCCGCCAACGGGTGAGACGATGAGCACCTGGAGTGTGTCGGCGGATAACCTCGATGGTGGCCTGCCCGTCGTGATCGCCTCGGGCAGCGGTGCTCCGCCGGCGACTTTGGGGACCTTCGATCCGACGCTCCTGGTCAACGGCCCCTACGAGATCCTGACGACGGCCACGTCGTCGGGCGGCGGCGCGGCGACTTGCGTCAGCGATGTGTTCGTGGCCGGCAACATGAAGCTCGGCAATTATCAGACTACCTATCTCGACATGCAGACCTCGATCGCCGGCTTCCCGGTGCAGGTGCTGCGGACCTACGACACCACTGACACGCGTCAGGGCGACTTTGGGGTCGGCTGGCGCCTCGAGTTGTCGGGCCCGCGCATCACGCCCAACGGTCAACTTGGCGTGGGCGGGTGGTTCACCACGCCGTTCGGCTCGCCGTTCACGCAATACCGGTTCAGCACGAGCGTTCCGCACTTCGTGACCGTGACGTCGCCGGGCGGGCGCGTCGAGGTGTTCGATTTCGTGCCGTCGCCGAGCGGACCGCTGTTGTCGCTCACCTCGCCGGCGTTCGTTGCCCGTCCCGGCACCGGCACCACGTCCACGCTCGAAGACGTCGACGCGACGACGCTGGCGCTGGTGGGCGACTCGCTCGCCAGCTTCTTAGGCGGGACGCTCTATGACCCGACCCTGTTCCGCCTGACGACCAAGGACGGCGTGGTCATGTACATCGACCGCTTCGCCGGGCTGCAGTATCTCGCCGACCGCAACGGCAACGCGCTGAACTTTTCGGCAAACGGCGTGACCGCGGCATCGAGCAGCAGCCAGCGGCAGCTCGGATTCGTACGCGACGGCGCAGGACGCATCACGGAGATCGACGGCCCCAACGGAAAAACTACGCTGTACGCGTACTCGACAGCCGGGGACTTAAGTCAATTCACCGACGCGAACGGCGCGACGAACAGCTTCTCCTACAATGCCGCTCACCGATTGCTCAGTGTCGACGGCCCCGGCGGGACCCGGCTGCGCACCTTGAACTACGGTGCGGATGGACGCCTGACGTCGCTGACCGACGGCACGGGCAGGACGATCACGCTATCGTCCGACGTGAACGCCCAGAGCGAGATCGTCACGTCGCCCTCAGGCGGGTTGACCACGCTGTCGACCTACGGTGCCGACGGCAACCTCGCCTCCAAGGAAGAGGCGTTCAACGGACACTCGCGCGTCACGAGCTATCTATATGATACCGAGGGACGTGTGATTCAAACGACCAAGCCGCTCGGGCGCGTCGAAACGATGACCTACGATGCGGCGGGCAATGTCACCTCGCGCACGACCCCGAAGAACGAGACGTGGTCGTACACGTACAACGCGCTCAACGAGCCCACGACAACCACGGCACCCGATGGGACCGTGATCGAATCATTTACGTATGACGCGCTCGGCAACCTGACGGCGGCAACGAATCGCGACGGCACGGTTGTGACTTACACGAACGATAGCCAAGGCCTGCCGGTGACCGCGGCCGATTCATTCGGTACCAGGAGCTTCGCGTACGATGTCGACCAGCAGTTGATCACTCAGACCGATCCGGCAGGCGGAGTCACGCGGCAAACCTACGACAGCAGCGGGAATGTGATCGCGATTCAGAACCCCGCCGGCGAAACTACGCAGTTCGCGTGGAACGATCTCGATCAGCCTGTGCAGATTACGGCCGCCAACGGCTCCACATACAAGTTCGTCTACGACGCATTCAGCCGCCTGACCTCGTTCACAGATACGGAGGGGCGATCGAGGACTTACGCATACGACGCGGCCAATCGGCTGGTGAAGTTGGTGGACCGCGCCAGTCGGAGCGCGACCTCCACGTACGACGCTGACGGCAATCTCGCGACTGTCACCTTTGCGGACGGGGACGTACACACCGGTACCTGGGATCCGCTTGGGCGGCTCATCTCGCTCGCTGATGCCGACACCATCGTCGATCGTGCTTACAACGATGCGGACGATCTTGTCTCTGAGCGCACCCGGGGCAATAACGGGGTTGCCCTGCCGGATGTGACGCTGTTGTATACCACCGACGCTGACGGACAACGAGTCAGCAACGCGGGACCGGGCGGTACCATTGCCTATACCTATGACAGCCGCGGGCGCCTCTCGGCGCTGAATGATGGCGCAGGCGGCGCGTTCGCGTTGGCCTACGACGCCGCCACCGATCGGCTGACGGGGTTGTCGCGCCCGAACGGTATCAGCGACGCATTGAGCTTCCGTGAGAACCTTCTGACGATGCGTGACGCCTCCATTGGCGGCTCGATACGGGCGCGCGCCGAGTACGCGCTCGACTCGCTCGGCCGACGCACATTGCTGACCGATTTGGACGGCGGCCACGCGTTCACTCACGACCTTGCCGATCGCCTCACGTCGGCAACTCACCCGGCCGCATCCGGCCTTGCCGCCGAAACATTTGCGTACGACACGGTTGGCAATCGTACCTCATGGACCGGGTCACCGCCGGGTCCCGGTAGCTACGACGCAGGAATGCAGCTCACGAGCGATGGCACGTA
>Ga0209040_10004487_pt1 | contig 10528 bp, 8 predicted proteins | sample BogFormECP12_OM3_FD_188240 | JGI IMG/M metagenome (GOLD analysis project Ga0209040, IMG submission 188240) | Bog forest soil microbial communities from Calvert Island, British Columbia, Canada - ECP12_OM3 (SPAdes) (version 2) | ecosystem: Environmental > Aquatic > Freshwater > Wetlands > Bog ... | reverse complement strand
CACGCTCGAGGCGGCGCAAGCTGTCGCGGCGGAAACGCAAGGAGATTTCTTACACATCGCCGACATGATCGCGAGCCTGGTCACGAAGTCGCTAGTCCAGACGGACGCGGGCGGTCCTGAGGTCCGCTACCGCCTACTTGAAACCATGCGCGCCTACGCGCTGATCAAACTCGCCTCGAGTGGAGAAGCCGATGTGCTCGCTCGCCGGCACGCCGTATATTTCACAGCGCTTTTCGAGCGGGCAGACGCCGAATCCTTCGTGCGGTCGCCCATCGAGTGGTTGGCAGCCTACGGACGCGAAATCGACAACCTCCGCTCGGCGCTGGGCTGGGCCTTTTCGCCGGGCGGCGAAATTTCGATGGGCGTGCAGTTAACGACATTTTCGATTGCGATGTGGGCAAATCTGTCTTTGACCAGCGAGTGCCTCGCGCATTTGGAGCGGGCGTTGGAATCTACTGAGGGAACACCACGAGAGGCGCGCAAAGAGATGCGGCTCTATGCGGCTTTGGGCCATTCCCTGCTGTTGACGAAGGGCGCGACGCCCGAAGTCGACGCAGCATTGGGCAAGGGCCTTAGCCTCGCCAAGACCCTTGGAGACGCCGATTACCAAGCTCGGATCTATTGGAGTATGTATTCCCAATGCTTCTGGACAGCCAATTATCCAGCGGCGCTGGAATACGCGCACAAATTTCGACACGCCGCCGCGAATGCGGGCGACGACGCCGATATTTCGATGGGCGACAGAATGGTGGGCGTGGCCGCGCACTATCTCGGCGATCAAGCGCTGGCGCGGCGTCTCTTGGAAGGGCAGCCTGCCTACTATTCTGAGGTCGCTCGTCCGTCCGACATCGTGCGGTTTTACTATGACGTGCGAATGCTGGGGCCGATGATTCTCGGTACCGTCCTGTGGCTTCATGGACATCCGGATCAAGCGCTGCGCGCCGCGCGGAATTCGATCCGATTGGCGAGAGAGACAGGTCATGCGGTATCGCTGTGCAACGCACTGACCGAGGCGATATGGCCCTTGCTACTTGCGGGCGCCGTGACAGACGCCAAACTCGTCTTGGCAGAGCAGACCGAACTAGCGCTCAGAATGGGGCTTGCGCATTTGGCAGCTCATGGACGCGGGCTGCTCGGAGTGCTGAACCTCAAGATTGGTAGCGTCGATTCCGGCCTAACACAGCTCCGCGCTGCGGTTGACGAGCTTTCAAGTACGCCGGCGCTCTCATACCGTCTTCCCGCGTTGCTTGGCAAGTTAGCACAAGGTCTCGGCAAGTTCGGGCGAGCCGAGGCGGGGATTGCGGCAGTTGACGAGGCGCTTGAACTTTGTAGGCGGTCAGCGGAACGCTGGTGCGTGCCGGAGTTGCTCCGTATCAAAGGCGTTCTTCTAGAGTCTTTTGAAATTCCGAGCGCCGTCGACGCGGCTCAGGATTATTTTGTTCAAGCCGGAGACTTAGCGCGCCGGCAGAGAGCCCTGTCCTGGGAACTGCGCGCCGCCATCAGCCTCGAACGGTTGTTGCACTCTCAGGGCGAAGCGAAGGACGCACGCGACCTGCTGAGCTCAGTCTATGCGCGTTTCGCAGAAGGCTTCGAAACCGCCGATCTTCTGTCCGCGAGGCGGTTTCTCGACGGCTGGGCGCCGAACCGAGCTATCTAGGTCGTTGACGCCGATTCTCAGCCGCGGCCGCAAGAAAGCCTCGGCGTGAAGTGCAGCGGCCACAGCGCGGCTCCGTCGCGACGGCGGCGCCCGTGCCATGCATTGGCGTGGGGCTCATGCGCCCGCGCGGTATTTCGACACGTCGACGCCGATGGTATCGTTCTTCATCTTTTCCGCGCCTCTGCTTGTCATTCGGGGCTCTCCCCCGGGTATCCGTTTAGCCCAAAGCAAAAGACGAGGGCGATCCAACTCTAACTCGACCCGTCAAACGGTCAGCGTACTCCCGATCCGACCCTCGCCGCTGACGAGAGGGCAGCCACCCTCTCCCAGCGGTTCCTTTTCGCCTCTACGGCGCGAAAAGTCATAAGACAAGCGTTCTGCATTTGGGCAAGTCCGGTCGTCTGCTTGCGCAAATAGCGGCCCTCAGGCGGCGTCGGTGCGGAGTGCTGGCCGCAATATATGTAGTGGGTGTCTGCCTAAACCGGATAGGCACGCTCGCAACTACGACATACTGGTGGCCTGATAGTCATGTCTCATTGGCTTATATAGTCTGCTCCCGTTCATAGGGCCATGGCGTAGACATAGTGCTTATCTTCGTCGAGCGTGGCCCACCAACTCGGAACAAAGCTGGGCGCGCCGCGAGCCGCCCATTTTACGCCGCCTCCGGCGGCCAAGGTGTGAAGCAAGTTGCTCCGCGATCCCAGGCGGGATTCCAACCCACGGCCGCAGGACTAGGAATCCTTGGGCCAATGGCGCTGTGTGATCTGAATGCGCGTGCACGGCTCAGCCGGAAGTCCTGGCCAGAGAGCAGCAGATCAAAATGGTTGCGGGTCGCCGAAACCGGGTCAAATGGCGACAGCAAGCAAATGTCTGTCTCGGCCAATTCCTGCCCCCGCAACCAATCCCAAAAACGGCGCTCCACAAAGAGCGCCGTTTTTGTTGTCGAGCCGGCGGGACGCGGTCAGGCCGCGGCTCGGATCGCCGCGATATTCGCGGCGTAAGCTTTCGGGCCGCCTTTGAACACGGCTGAGCCTGCGACAAGGACATTGGCGCCGGCGCGGGTCAGGAGCGGCGCCGTGTCGGGCGCCGCGCCGCCGTCGACCTCGATGTCGATCTTGCGCTCGCCAATCATGCGCTTCACCCGCGCGACCTTGTCGAGCATCGCGGAGATGAAAGCCTGCCCGCCGAAACCAGGATTGACGGTCATCACGAGGATGAGGTCGAGCCGGTCGAGCACATATTCGATCGCGCTCTCGGGCGTGGCGGGATTCAGCGCAACCCCCGCCTTCTTGCCGAGGGCCCGGATTTCCTGCAGCGACCGGTCGAGGTGCGTTGTCGCCTCGGCATGAACGGTGATGTGGTCCGCCCCAGCCTTGGCGAAGGCCTCGAGATAGGGATCGCAGGGCTCGATCATCAGGTGGCAGTCGAAAGGCTTGAGGGTATGCGGCCGCAGCGCTTTGACGACGGGCGGCCCGAAGGTGATGTTGGGCACATAGTGCCCGTCCATCACGTCGAGATGAATCCAGTCGGCGCCGGCGCCGTCGACCGCCCGCACCTCCTCACCGAGCTTGGAAAAATCGGACGACAAGATCGACGACGCCACGATGACCCGATTCGTCACGCGCCGTTCTCCCTCTGTTGAAATACGCGGCTCTGACGGATGTCTTCCGCCTCAATGGTGGTCAGGGCGTCCAGAGTCAATTCCGGGTCTTGCGCTGAAAACAGCCTGTTCGCCTGACGCAGGCGTGCGCGGTCGAGCGCGTTGCGGATCGAGCGCGCGTTCGCGAACAGCGGCTGCGCACGCCTTAACGTAATGTATTCGGCAAGCGCCTGCTTCGCCCCGTCGCTGAGCTTGGTGTTGAGCGAGCCCAGCATCTTCCCGGCGATCGCGAGCAGGTCGTCGTCGGTGTAGTCGGGGAAATCGATGTGATGGGCGACGCGCGAACGGAAACCGGGATTGGAGCGGAAAAACCGGTCCATCTTGTCTGCGTAGCCGGCGAGAATCACGACGAGATCGTCGCGATTGTTCTCCATGACCTGCAACAGAATCTCGATCGACTCCTGTCCGTAGTCGCGCTCATTCTCCTGACGATAGAGATAATAGGCCTCGTCGATGAAGAGGACGCCGCCCATCGCCTTTTTGAGCACCTCTTTCGTCTTCGGGGCCGTGTGCCCGATGTATTGGCCAACGAGATCGTCGCGCGTCACCGAGACGAGATGGCCGCGGCGAATGTAGCCGAGCCGGTGCAGGATCTCGGCCATGCGGGTCGCGACCGTCGTTTTCCCAGTGCCGGGATTGCCGGTGAAGCTCATGTGCAGAGTCGGCGGCTGCGAGGCGAGGCCGAATTTCGAGCGGACGCGAGCCACAAGCAAAAGCGCCGCGACTTCGCGGATGCGCCGCTTGACGGGCGCGAGGCCGATCAGTTCGTCGTCGAGTTGCTTCAGGACCGGCCCGACGCCCGATTGAGCAAACTCTTCCGCGAGATTGATCTTCGCCGCGGTCGCCCCGCCGGCCTCGCTCATGTGTAGCGTTTCCCTTCGGGCCGGTCGGTCGCATAGGCGCGCGTCGCGTAGCGCTGCACGCGGCTTTGGGCCTCGGTGCGCTCGAGACGGAAGCCCTCCTCATTTTTCGGCCGGTTGTCGATGAAGGAAATGCGCACCGATTCCCAGCCGTGCGAGGAATCGAAGGCCGACAGGCGGATGTAGCGGTCGCCGTAGACTTTGCGGCAGGCGTTGAGCTCCATCAGCACGCCTTTGGCGTCATGCACATCGAACATTGGCAGTCCCCACATCTCCCAAAAGGTGTTGCGGGGATGCGGGTCGTCGGTGAACTCCAGATTCACCGCCCAGCCGTTGTCGAGACAATACTGGACTTGCGTCAGAATCTGGTCGTCGGTGAGATCGGGCAGGAACGAGAAACAACCTTGAGTGATGCGCATGGGGGAGACTCCAGACGTGGCGCAATGAGCAATTTCGGATCACATCGCCGCTGTTGCGGTCGGCACGTAGTCGAGCTGGTCGGTCGAAGCATAATTGAAGGCCACGTCGCCCCAGACGTCGAGCGCCTGGCGAAGCGGCGTGCAGGTCTTGGCGGCTTCGGCGAGGATGGTCGGCCCTTCGACGACATAGTCTCGGCCCGCGTTGCGCGCGAAAATCATCGCCTCGAGCGCCACGCGGTTGGCGGTGGCGCCGGCCTGGATTCCATACGGATGTCCGATCGTGCCGCCGCCGAACTGCAGCACCACGTCGTCGCCGAACAGATTGATCAGCTGGTGCATCTGGCCGGCGTGAATGCCGCCGGAGGCGACCGGCATCAGCTTGTTGAGCGAAGCCCAGTGCTGGTCGAAGAAGTTCCCGTGCTCGAGCTTCAGCGGATTGAAGTCCTCGCGACAGATATCGTAGTAGCCCCTGGTCGTAGCCGGATCGCCCTCGAGCTTGCCCACGACCGTGCCGGCATGAATATGGTCGACGCCGGCGAGTCGCATCCACTTGGCGATCACCCGGAATGAAACGCCGTGTGATTTCTGGCGCGTATAGGTCGAATGGCCCGCGCGGTGCAGGTGCAGGATCATGTCGTTTCTGCGGGCCCATTTGGCCATCGACTGGATCGCGGTGTAGCCGATCACGAGGTCGATCATGACGATGACGGAGCCGAGCTCCTTGGCGAATTCGGCGCGCTCGTAGATGTCCTCCATCGTCGCGGCCGTGACGTTGAGATAAGTGCCCTTGATCTCGCCGGTCGCGGCCTGCGCCTTGTTGACCGCCTCCATGCAATAGAGGAAGCGCTCGCGCCAGTGCATGAAGGGCTGCGAGTTGATGTTCTCGTCGTCCTTGGTGAAATCGAGGCCGCCCTTCAGCGCCTCGTAGACCACGCGCCCATAATTGCGGCCCGAAAGGCCGAGCTTTGGCTTGACGGTTGCGCCCAAGAGCGGCCGGCCGAACTTGTCGAGCCGCTCGCGCTCGACCACAATGCCGGTCGCGGGCCCCTGGAACGTCTTCACATAGGCGACCGGGAACCGCATGTCCTCGAGCCTCAGCGCCTTCAAAGGCTTGAAGCCGAAGACGTTGCCGATGATCGAGGCCGAGAGATTGGCGATCGAGCCGGGCTCGAACAGGTCAAGATCGTAGGCGATATAGGCGAAATACTGGCCTTCCGCGCCCGGCACGGGATCGACGCGGAAGCACTTGCCGCGATATTTTTCGGTCGCAGTCAGCCGGTCGGTCCACACCACCGTCCAGGTCGCGGTCGAGGATTCGCCCGCGACCGCCGCCGAGGCTTCAATCGGGTCGACGCCCTCCTGGGGCGTCACCCGGAAGCAGGCGATGACGTCGGTGTCCTTCGGCGCGTAGTCGGGCTCCCAATAACCCATCTTGCGATATTCCATCACGCCGGACTTGTAACGGTCCTTTCCTTTGACGGTCTGCGAGGCCTGCTTGTTCATGGCTCTTCTCCCTGTTCTTTGCGGCGCCGGGCGCAGGCCGGCCTGGCTCGAGATCTAGGCGCGCAACGCGCATCGGCGGCGTTCCACCAGTTTCAGAATCATTGGCGTCAGGATCAGCTGCATCGCGATGTCGAGCTTGCCGCCCGGGATCACGATCGAATTGGCGCGGCTCATGAAGCTCCCGTGGATCATCGACAGGAGATAAGGAAAGTCGATGCCGTGCGGGTCCTTGAACCGGATGACGACCATTCGACTCGTCGGGCGTCGGGATCCAGCGAGCGATGAAAGGGTTCGACGTGTCGACGGTCGGCACGCGCTGGAAGTTGATGTCGGTCTCGCCGAATTGTTGGCAGATGATGTTGATGTAATCCGGCATGCGCCGCAGGATCGTGTCGGTGACCGCCTCGGTCGAGTAGCCGCGCTGCGCCTTGTCCCGATGCAGTTTCTGGATCCACTCGAGATTGATGACCGGGACGACGCCGATCTTCAGATCGACATATTGGGCGACGTTGACTTTGTCGGTGACGATCGCGCCATGCAGACCTTCGTAGAAGAGGAGGTCTGATCCCGGCACGAACTCGCCCCAGGGGGTGAAGGTCCCTGGCAGAGAGCCATGCTGCTCGGCCTCGATTTCATCGTGAATGTAAGTGCGAGTTCGCCCGCCACCGGTCTCGGAATAGGTGCGGAACGTTTCTTCGAGCTCGTCGAACAGGTTCGCTGCTTCGCCGAAGTGGCTGTAATGGGGGTCGCCCTTGGCGGCGGCTTCTCTCATCTGCTCGCGCATTTCGAGCCTGTCCCAGCGATGGAAGGCGTCGCCCTCGATGTAGACCGGGTTGATCTTCTCGCGGCGGAAGATCTGCTCGAACGTTTTCTTGACCGACGTCGTGCCGGCCCCCGACGAGCCAGTGATCGCGATGATGGGGTGCTTGACCGACATCTGGGCTACCGCCTGAGAAGTCCGCGCCTAGCGAACAGGGGCGCCTGCTGCGCCTGGCCGCCTTCGCTATAGTACCGCTCAATCCGCTCGACCTTGTCCTTCGAGCCGAAAATCAGCGGCGTTCGCCCATGGAGGGACGAAGGCGGGACGTCGAGGATGCGTTGAAAACCGTCGATAGCGGCGCCGCCCGCCTGTTCGATCAGAAACGCAATCGGGTTGGCTTCGTAGAGCAGGCGCATGCGGCCATTCTCGTAGTTCTCGCGCGAATCCTGCGGGTAAAGATAGATGCCGCCGCGCATCAGAATCCGGTAGACGTCCGCGACCACCGAGCCGACCCAGCGCATGTTGTAATTCCGTCCGCGCGGACCTTCGTCGCCTTCCAGACAATCCTCGATATAGGCGCGGACCGGCGCCGGCCAGTGGCGGGAATTGGAGGCGTTGATCGCGAATTCGTTGGTTCCGACCGGGACTCTGAGGTCGGCGCGGGTCATTCGGAAGGCGTCGAGGTCGGGGTCGAGGGTCGCCACGTGAACGCCGGCGCCGACCGTGAAGACGAAGGCGGTTTGCGGGCCATAGAGGACGAAGCCGGCGGCGCGTTGGTTGACGCCCCGCTGCAGGAAGTCCGCAGGATCGAATATTCCCGCGGGAGCGTCGAGCGCCGAAAAAAGCGTGCCGATCGATATGTTGGCGTCGATGTTGTTCGAACCGTCAAGCGGGTCTATCGCGACCAGGAACGCCCCTTCGGCATCCAGGAGGACCGGCTCGTCGCGCTCTTCGGAAGCAACCGCGCGCACGCCCGCGCCGCGGAGCCCGTTCACAAAGGCGTCGTCGGCGAAGACGTCGAGGGTCTTCTGCGCGATGCCGTCATGGGCCGGGCCGACGGCGGCATCGAGAGCGCAAGCGAGGCTGCCACGGCGGATCATATGGGCGAGAGGCCGAGCAGCCTCGGCGATCGCACCAAGAACCGCTGCGAGCCCGGTCGGCGCGCAGCCGGCCAGAAAGGCGTCGAGATGCTCGCTGGTCGGCGTACTCGTCAAGAGCCCCTCCCGTTCTCCGCGCTCTGGCGGCTGCGCCGCCATCCATCGGAACCCTACGAGCGTTTGCCCATCAAAGGAAACTGACTTATTTTGACCTACGCATTCAAAAAATTTGAACATCTCGATGATCGGGACCTCGGATGCGCAACCTCTCGCTTCGGCACATCGAGACGCTGCAGGCGATCGCCGCGGCGGGCTCGCTTGTCCAGGCCGCAGCGACGCTCAACATGACGCCGGCGGCGCTGACCGCCCGCGTGAAAGGCCTCGAAGAGGCGGTCGCGCTCAAGCTCTTCGACCGCACGTCGACCGGAATGCGCCTGACGTCCGCAGGGAAGGCGGCGCTCGAAGCCTCGCTCGACGTCGAGCGCGCGATGCGTCATTTCGCCGACGCCATGCAGGCGATCAGCAGCGGGGACGGAGGCAGGCTTTCCGTCGGCGCGGTGTCGACGGCGAAATATTTCGCTCCGCGGCTCATCGCGGCCTTCGTCGCCAGTCGGGCGAAGCTCGACTTGCGATTTCAGATCGGCAACCGTGACACGACCATCGAGTCGCTGCGCAGCGATGAAGTGGAGATCGCGCTGACCGGACGTCCGCCGCGCGACTTGCCGGTCGAGAAGCGCTCCATCGGCCCCCATCCTTACGTGCTGATCGCTCCTCCATCGCATCGTCTTGCGGCCGTCAAAGGATTGGGGCGCGCCGATCTGGTAGGCGAGGCGTTCCTGTTCCGCGAAATCGGCTCCGGCACGCGCTCGCTCTTCGACGATTTCATCGGCGACACGACGATCAGGCCGGCGCCGATAGGAATGGAGCTCGGCTCGAACGAGACCATCAAGCAGGCCGTCATGGCGGGTCTAGGCATTGCGCTCATCTCCGCGCACACGGTCGCCGCGGAGGTCGCGGACGGAAGGCTCGTCTGCCTCGAGGTCGAAGGCCTGCCCATCGTTCGACAATGGTACGTCGTCAACAGGAGCGACCGCGCCCTGTCGCCTGCGGCGCGCGCCTTTCGCGAATTCGCGACGGAGCGCGGCTCGACGTTCCTGCCGAGCGTGGGGTGAGGACGCTCAGGCCTAATATCGAGCGAGTTGTGTCTCGCCCACGCTTGCTTCACAATCCTTTGCATGCGATGCGCCCGGCCGTGGCGCCTGATGGCCTTAGGGAGGAACGAATGAGAATGCTGAACGCGCCGGACCGGCGGCAGGTTCTGGTGTCCGGACTTGCGCTCGCGCTCGCGCCGCGCGTGAGTTGGGCCGAGGACGCGCGTCCGACCAAGATCGGCGTCATGAACGACATGTCGAGCGTCTACTCGGACTACCAAGGCATCGGATCTGTTGTCGCGGCGCAGCTCGCGGTCGACGACTTCTCCGCCAAGATGGGCGTTCCGATCGAAATCGTCTCCGCCGACCATCAGAACAAGCCCGACGCCGGCGCGGCGATCGCCCGACGCTGGTTCGACACTGAAAACGTCGATGTCATCATGGATCTGCCCAACTCGGCGGTGGCGCTCGCCGTTCTGGCGGTCGCCCAGGAGAAGAACAAAGCCATCATCGGCTCAGGCGCTGGATCGTCCGTAATGACTGGCCCGAAATGCTCGCGCAATTTCGTCCACTGGACCTATGACACCTACGCTTGGGGCGTTGGCCTCGGCAAAGCGGTCACCGAAGAGGGCGGCAAATCCTGGTTCTTCATTACCGCCGACTACGCCTTCGGCAAGGACCTGGAAGCCAACTGCACGACGGCGGTGGAAGCGGCGGGCGGCAAGATCGTCGGCTCGGTTCGCCACCCGCTCAACACCCCGGATTTCTCGTCGTTCCTGCTGCAGGCGCAGAATTCGGGCGCAGAAGTCATCGCCTTCGCCAATGGCGGCGGCGACACCAACGGGTGCTTCAAGCAAGCCCATGAGTTTGGGCTGGCGCCCAAACAACGTCTCGCCGGCTTCACCCTCAACGTCACCAATATCCCGGCGCTTGGGCTCGACAACGTGGATGGAGCGCTGCTCCCTACTGCATTCTATTGGGATGCAAACGAGGGAACGCGCGCCTTCGCCAAAAGATTCCAGGCGGCTCACCCGAAGAAGATGATGCCGAACGACATGCACGCGGGCATGTACGCGGCGACCGAGCATCTGATCAAGGCGCTCGCCGTGACCAAGACCGCAGCCGACGGCGTCAAGCTCGTCGACGAAATGAAGGCGATCCCGACCGACGATCCGCTCTTCGGCAAGGGGATCATTCGCGTCGATGGGCGAAAACTGCACCCGATCTATCTCTACAAAGCCAAGACCCCGGCCGAATCGAAATACGACTGGGACTATTTCGCGCTGGTTTCGACGATCAAGCCCGAGGACGCGTTCCGCCCGCTCGACAAAGGCGGCTGTCCATTCGTGAAGGCCTGAGGCGGCTACGGCAGCGCTCGATCGAGCGCGGAGGGGGGATACGGGCTGACGTCCTGCATTAGG
>Ga0209040_10004486_pt1 | contig 10528 bp, 11 predicted proteins | sample BogFormECP12_OM3_FD_188240 | JGI IMG/M metagenome (GOLD analysis project Ga0209040, IMG submission 188240) | Bog forest soil microbial communities from Calvert Island, British Columbia, Canada - ECP12_OM3 (SPAdes) (version 2) | ecosystem: Environmental > Aquatic > Freshwater > Wetlands > Bog ... | reverse complement strand
ACAATCGCCACGTTGCGCACCGGATTGGCGTGAGCCACCACCGGTCGTTGTTCGACGTGCAACGGGAGGTCCGTCAGACAGATCACGACGTCCCACCCTCTGTCGAGCAGCATTCTCCGCGCGGCTTTCACGAGGTCGGCATCGGTTGCCGGCGGCTGCACCAGGCGACCCTCTACGACCTCGATGCACCAGCGGGCTCCAGGTAACCGCTGGTCGAGCTCGCAATGCAACTCGGTCTCGCCGAGCTCGCTGGCCAGCGCGAAGGCCGCACCCGGATCGCCGACGAGACCGAGCACGATATGTGGATCCTCGCCGGCGTCGAGTGGATCAGTTGCAGGCGCCATGCACTGATCCTCGCATCCGTGCAGTTGCCGCCGACTAAGGACGCGGCGGTAAGACGGCGAGCCACGTGTCCGAGAGCAGCTCCAGCAACTGCCCGTCCGGGTCGCGGATCATCGCCGATTGCTCGGAGACCGTGCCCTCGACCACCGATCCGCCAAAACTCTGCACCGTCGCCAACACCTCGCCGAGATCGGAAACCGACAGCGACAGATGGGTGAGCCCCGCTTCGTCCATGACACGATTCGACCCGCGGTGGACAGTGCGCTGCGAATAGTCGAGAAGCTCGAGCACCAAGCCGTCCCGGACGAGATATGTCGCATGCACTCCGATCGGTTTGTCCAGCTGCAGAAGCTGGTCGGTGCCCTCGTCGGGCGGATCGAGTTCCCACCAAAACTCGAATCCGAGCAGGCCCTCGTAGAAGCTGCGCGACCGCGTGGTATCCGTGACACACAGCCCCACGTGGTTGAAAACGATTCGGTGACTGACCATTACAGCCTCCTGCAGCCGGTCGAGCGTCCTCCGGCGCCGGCCTCTTCGACTGGCGGCGAACTGTCTCATGTCGAAACGACTAAACTTGCAAAGATAGCGCAGACTGATTTCGCAGACTCGCTTTGGAGGGTTCGATGGGTATGCGTCCCGACGTCGACGCCGACGTGGTGGTGGATTTCGATCACCATTCCGACGAGTTCAACCTCAACGAATTGGCGATCAACGCCGAGCTGCGCCAACAGTGTCCGGTCGCCTGGAATGAGAATTACGGCGGATTCTGGTTCCTCACCAGCTACCACGCGGTAAGCCAAACCGCGCGGGACGGCGACACGTTCGCGCACAAATACGAGCCAGATGCCGCCGACGGCGTCGACTATCAGGGCGAGATGGGTGTGCCACGTCCCGAAGGCCAACCGGCTCTGGGCATCGGCGAAGTCGACGGTCCTTACCACCACGCGTTAAGGCACGCCCTGGCGCCATTCTTCTCGCCGGGCGCTGTGCACAAGATGCGCCCTTTCATGGAGCAATCGGCGCACTGGTTCCTCGACCAACGGATCGTCGACGGGCACATGGACCTCGTGCTCGACTACGCCAGTCCGGTTCCGGCGATCCTCACCATGAAGTTGATGGGACTGCCCTACGAGAACTGGCACATTTACGCCAACCTATTCCACTCCGTCATGGCCGTCCCGCAGGACAGCCCCGAGTACGCCAAAGCCATCGCCGAAGTGCCCGCGATGATGGAGGGCGTTCTGGAGTTCGCGGCGACCAGACGAGCCGACGCCCGCGACGACCTGACCAGCTTCCTCATTCAGTTCGAATTCGACGGCAAGCGGCTCGACGACGCGCAGCTGCTCAACATTCTGTGGAACCTCATCGCCGGCGGCGTCGACACCACGACATCACAGACCGCGTTGACCCTGCTGCACCTCGGCACCCATCCCGAGTTGCGACGACAGCTCATGGAGCACCCCGAGCTGCACCGCACCGCGACAGATGAATTTCTGCGCTACTTCTCGGTCAACCAGCAACTGAGCCGCACTGTCACTCGCGACGTCGTCGTTGGCGGGCAGCGCCTTCGGCGCAATGACCGGGTCATCATCAGCTGGCTGGCCGCCAATCACGATGAACAGGAATTCGAGCGACCCGACCAAATCGTGCTGGACCGTGCGCCCAACCGCCACGTCGCATTCGGACTCGGACCACATCGTTGTATCGGATCTCATCTCGCCCGCCTGATGTCCGAGGTGATGGTGAGAGCGGTTCTCGACCGAATTCCCGATTACCAGGTCGACCTCGGCGGTGTCCACGAATACCTCGGCAACCCGAGCATGACCGGGCTGGGCGAGCTGCCGGTCACGTTCACTCCCGGCGCCTCGCGGGGCACCTCACAGCCTTAAGAACTACGCGATCCGCAATGGGAACGGGTCGTTGGTGAAATCGATTTGAGCCGCCGGATTACTGACGGCGGTTGTCATGCCAGTTCCGAACGCACCGGCCCGGTCGAAAAGCGTCGCCGTGCCGACGGCGACTCCGTCTGAGGCCCAATGTGAGTCGCCCTGCACGCCGATCCATTCACCGACCGGGCGACTGCATTCGAGAAGCGGATCTCCGCGCTCATCTCCAACGACGGTCTCTACGATTTCGGCGCGGCCGTGCTGGCAATCTTTCCGCCCGACCAGCTGGAAGCCGCCGTGGCCGCCCTCACCGCTGACGAGGCTCCGGAGATGGATCGGTTGCTCGCCGAATACGTCAAGACCTCGACAACGGCCGCCTGGGAGATCGAGCACGGGATGTTTGTATTTGGCGTATCCACCCCACGCGCCGTTCTTGCCGAGATCCTCAAGTACCACTTGCGCGACGGTGTCGCCGAAGCGATTTCGTGTCCGATGCTAGTCCTGGATGCCGAAGGCGACATGTTCTTCAAGGGCCAGCCTGAGGCACTCTACGAGCACCTCGCGTGTCCGAAGGCAATGATTCGGTTCACCGAGGCTGAGGGAGCCGGCGCCCACTGTCAGGTCGGCGCCCACCGGCTGGCCTTTGCGCGCGTCTACGATTGGCTCGACGAGACATTCGGCGCGGACTGATTGTCCGGCTCCTCCTCGGGACGCGTTGCGTCCCGCATCGTCGCCGAACGGACGTTCCACTTCCCTCCGCTTAGGGCAACCGGCGACCGTCGACGCCGAAGAAATGCAGATGTTCCGGGTGTGGATGCAGGCGCACGCGGCTGGCCCGCGGCGGCGGGTCGTGGCCGTCGGTGCGCGCGACGATTGCCTGGCCGAATGTGTTGTCGGGCCTTCCGACTCGGCCATACAGGTAGGCGTCCGCGCCGAGTTCTTCGACAACGTCGATCTGCATTTCGACCCCGCTGGAGCCGATTTCGAAATGTTCAGGCCGGATGCCGACGACGATTTCTCCTGTGGTATCGGTGATCTCGCGCGGCAGTTGGATCGGCCAATCACCCAATGAAAGGCAGTGGTTGATGACGGGAAGGGTGAAAAGGTTCATCGCAGGCGAGCCGATGAACTCCGCGACAAACATGTTGACCGGACTTCGGTAGAGCTCCCTGGGCGCTGCGCACTGTTGCAGAACACCATCACGCAAGACCGCGACGCGGTCGCCCATCGTCATCGCCTCGACCTGGTCGTGGGTGACGTAGACGGTTGTGGTGCCTAGTCGCCGCTGCAATCCGGCGATCTGATTACGGGTCTGCACCCGCAGTTTCGCGTCCAGGTTGGACAGCGGTTCGTCCATCAAAAACACTTGTGGTCGCCGCACTATCGCGCGGCCCATCGCCACCCGCTGGCGTTGTCCACCGGACAGATCCTTGGGCTTGCGACCCAGGTACGGCTCCAAGTCGAGTAGCCGCGCCGCGTCCAAAATCCGTTCGCGGATCTCGACTTTCGTGATTCGACCGATCTTCAACGCGAACCCCATGTTCTGCGCCACGGTCATATGCGGGTACAAGGCATAGTTCTGGAAGACCATGGCCACATCCCGGTCTTTGGGGTCGTCGTAGGTGACGTCTCGCGTGCCGATGCGGATACTGCCGGAATCCACCATCTCCAACCCGGCGATCATCCGCAGCGACGTGGTTTTGCCGCATCCGGACGGACCGACCAGCACCACGAATTCGCCGTCATCGACGCTCAGATCCAGATGATCGACTGCGGGTCGCGCCGTGCCGCGGTAGTGCCGTGTGGCTTGCTCGAAAATTACCGATGCCATGAAAGTTTCACCCGCCAAGCCCGGTGACCGCGATGCCACGGATGAAAGCGCGTTGCGCAACTATGTAGACCAGAAGCAGCGGCACCAGGATGAGTATGGATGCGGCCATCAGCACAGGCCATCTGGCAACGTATTCGCCCTGCATCCGTACCAAACCAAGAGTGAGCGTGGCGATGCTTCGACGCTGAATCATCAACAGCGGCCACAGGAAATCGTTCCACACGTTCACCCAGGTGAGTACCGCCAGCACCATCACCGCCGGCTTGGCATGCGGAAGCAGGATGCGCCAATAGATCTGCCATGGCGAGCAGCCGTCGAGGATCGCCGCTTCCTCGAGCTCTGCCGGCAGGGTCCGGAAAAACTGGCGCATGAGATAGGTGCCGAACGCACTGCCGAACAATCCAGGCACGATCATCGCCCACGGCGTGTCGGTCAGCCCGGCGATGCGCATCAGAATGAACTGCGGGATCACGGTAACCGTCAGCGGAACCATCAGCGTGGCAAGGTATAACACGAACAACGTGTCACGGCCCCGAAACCGCAGCCGCGCAAACGCGTATCCGGCAAGTGAGCAAAAGAACACCTGGCCGACGCTGACGCACCCGGCATACAGCACAGAGTTGAAAAACATTCGCCAATAGGGCATCACAGCGAACACCTCACGATAGTTCGACCACTGTGGATGCGACGGAAACAGCGTCGGCGTGGTTACCTCACCCTCATCTTTCAGGGATCCCGATACCGCCCAAAGGATCGGGAAAAGCGCGCACCAGGCGATACCAGTCAGCGCGGTATACACCACGACGGCACGGACAACGCTGGGCTTGATCACTCGCTCGGCTAGGCCCACGATCGTTCCTCCAACGCGGCCCGACGTCGCCCGAGCCGTAGCTGCAGCACGGTCAATACCAGCAGGATGGCGAACATCACCCACGCCAAAGCGGATGCATATCCGAACTCCAAGAAGGCAAAGGCGTGCTGGAACAGCATGATGCCAAGGACATACGTCGCGGTCTCCGGTCCACCGTTGCGTCCGGTGAGAACGTAGACGAGGTCAAACGCCTGAAATGCGTGGATGATCGAGATGACCACCACGAAAGAAACGGCGCTGCGAATCAGCGGCACGGTGATCGAGACAAACTGCCGTAGTTCTCCTGCACCGTCGAGTCTGGCCGCCTCATAGAGGTTGTCCGGTACACCCTGCATGGCAGCGAGCAGGATCACGGTCGCGAATGGCACGCTCCGCCACACGCTGACCATGCACAACGCGCTCATGGCCCATTTTGGGTCAACCAGCCATGGAATTGGGCCGATACCGATCCAGCCCAGCATGATGTTGAGCAGACCGTTGTTTGTGTTGAAGACGAACTGCCAGACGACGGCCATCACCACCGACGATACGGCCAGGGGCAGAAAGATAACCGTCCTAAAGATACTGATTCCCTTGATTTTCCGGTTGAGTACACCGGCCACGGCGAGACTGATGAGGATCGTGGGGACGACGGTCCCGACGGTGTAAACCACCGTGTTGCGCAACGCGATCACGAACAGTGGATCGCCGCCAAAGAGACTTCGGTAGTTGGCTAGACCGACAAACTTGGCGAGTCTGAACAGATCCCACTTCTGCAAGCTCATGTAGAGCGAAAATCCGAGCGGGAACAGCATGAATACGGCGACCGCTGCCATGTTGGGTGCGACGAACATCCGCCCGGCTCGGGCGCGTCCTTTGGAAAACCGGCGACGCCGGGTCACCGCGGCGGCAGATTCATCGATCGGGGTCATTGGTTACGAAGCACCTCGTCGACCGCGTGTGACAATCCGCCCGCCAACGATGTCGCCGGCCGTGAGCCACGCAGAACGGAGCCGATGTTGCGGTCCATCAATGCGACGACCTTTGTCCACTCCGGGGTGATAGGCATGCCCTCGGAATGGGCAGGCCCGCCGGTCAGCACGGCGAGATTGCCGATCCTGCTGTGGGCCTTGGCGAATCCGGCCGACTCGATCGCGGACCGGAGCGCCGGAACGAACAGTCCCGTTTCACCAATCACTTCCTGTCCGACCGGGCCGGTGGCGAACTTCACGAACTCCCACGCCTGCTGCTTGCGGCGACTGCTCGCAGCAATGGCGAGCCCCGTTGTGCCGATGTTCGAGCGGGCGGCGCGCCCCTTCGGACCGGTCGGCAGCACGGTGATATCGAAATCGAGGCCTTTGGCCCGGTCAACCGTTTGATATCGCCAATGTCCTCCTTGCGCCATCGCGGCCCGGCCCGAGGAGAAAAGATCCATCGTGGACATCGACTGCGTCTCCGATGCGGTGGGGGCGACTTTGTGTTTGTTGGCCAGGTCGGCGTAGAACTGGACGCCTTCCAGGAACACGTCGTTGTCGAAATTGAAATGCGTCGGGTTCATCCGGGGGGTCGACCATGGGACTCCGTTGTTCATGCCGAATAGCCCGGCGGAGTACGACGCGACCCAGCTGTCGACGTATCCCCATTGGCTGACTCTCCCCGATCGGCCGCGTTTGGTGAGCGCTTTGGCAGTGTCGAGGAACTCACTGAAACTCCATGGCTGTTCCCATCGCCCGGGCGGCGGGCGCACCCCCGCGTCGTCGAACAACTGCTTGTTGTAGAACAAGAAGTTTCCGGACCACTGCTCGGGAAAGGCATACTGCCCGCCGTCGAACGTGAACGTCTCGTATAGCGGTGAGATGCTGTTAGTCCTCAACTCGGCTGCGAAAGCCTTATCGTGGGCCAACAGGGTGTTGAGGTCCATCAGCACACCCCGTTGGGCCAATCCGGCGTAGGTCAAGTCCCACGCCATTAGCACGTCGGGACATTTCCCGCCCGCGCAATAGATCGACATGTGCTGCAGGGGGTCCGGTCCGGACAACAGCGCCCGAACCTTGATGTCGGGATGCCTGCGCTGAAAGGCGTCGACAACCCGCAGCCGGGCATCCGCCTCTTCGGGGTTGGCGGCGAAGAAGAACGTCAGTGCATCGTCGTCAGAACCACAGCCGGTCGGCCACAGCGCCAGCGACGCAGCGCCAAGCGCGCCGGCGCCCCGTAACAGCGTCCGCCGACTAATGGACTTATCGCAGATGAGGCTGTTCTTCGTGGCGTATCTCCGGCTAGTGAGCGTTGGTTCTTTCGTAGCGTTCCTGGGTGTCGTCACTGTGGCAGCGTGAGGACCGCGCTTGTCAATCGATCGGCATCGCCGACGATGTCGACGGTGTGTATGCGGCCGTCGTCAATGCCGATCTGCAGCAACGCCTCCACGTGCCCCGCCGGCGCGATGGCAATACCGGGGACGCCGTTGACGAGCACTACGACTCCGGCCCGTGCGCGCAACGCGAACCGTCGGGTTTCCTCGGCGACCTCCTTGGCGCCGCGAAGCTCGGTCGGCACATCGTCTGGCACCAGCTCGCGGTCCACCCTGCGTACCACCTCGGGAGCCAGCAGATCCAGCAGCATCCGAATATCACCGCCGCGCGACGCGTCCAGAAATGCTTCGACGATTTTGAGGTCTTCAGCGGTCCGCGTGGGCTCCGCAGACCCACCGGCGTGGAGTCGACGGCGGGCCCGGCTTGCCAGCTTCTTGGCGGCCTCTGGCGATCGACTCAGCAATTCGCCGATCGTGTCGAAGGGCAGCGCGAAGACGTCGTGCAGGACAAAGGCGACACGTTGCGCCGGCGACAGCCGGTCGAGGACCACCAGCAGTGCCCGGCTGACCGAATCGGTGAGCAGGGCATCTTCGTCTGCACCCGCGGATGTGGCCACAGCGGCGGGCTCGAGCTGATCGAGGCCGGCGAGCGGCTGCTCTGCTCGCCGTTTGCGAGCCCGTAACTGGTCGACGGCCTCGCGGGCGGTGATCGTCGTGAACCAGCCCGTCAGGTTCTCGATCATGCCGTGATCCGCGCGACTGGCTTTCAGCCAGGCGGACTGCACCGCGTCCTCGGCGTCAGCCACCGAGCCGAGCAAGTGGAACGCCACCGACTTCAGGTGCCGCCGATCGCTGTCGAACCGCTGGGCGAGATCTTCGATCGTTCTCATGGTCACCTTTCCCAGGCGAAAACCGTCAAGGAGATGACCACGTCCGACGAACGCTCCCGGTAAAGAAGGAGACCAACGTCATGAGCCTATACGTTGTTATCACGGTGATCACCGCGATCATCACCGCAGCAGTGGGGATAGCTGACTTCATCCCCGCCGGCTTCGTGTTGGCGAACTCGGCCAAGGTGCACGTGCCGCGTTCTGGCTACCAACCCTGGGCACTCTGAAACTCGCCGGAGCTCTCGGGCTTCTTGTCGGTCTTGGCTTGCCGGTGATCGGGATCGCAGCCGCCACCGGCCTGGTGTTGTATTTCATCGGCGCGGTGATCGCACATCTTCGGGCGCGTGTTCTGTACAACATCGCCTTTCCGGGCGCCTACTTAGGGTTGTCGCCGGCGTCACTGGTGCTGCTGGCGGCAAAGTAGCGGATGCGGCGGATTTTTGTTGCAATGCCTGGCGACGTCGGCGAACATGACGCCGGGTCCGTTCGCCGAGATGACCTGAGACGTTGGACTATGGTCAAATAACGCTGAGCAATTTCGTGAGGAAGAGGGCAATTGCGATGGCGGATGCTAAGAGCGGCTCGGCGGCGATGCGGCCCCTATTCGAGGAAGTTCAGGCGCACTACGACCTCTCCGATGATTTCTTCGGTGTGTTCCAGGATCCATCGCGGACGTACAGCTGCGCGTTCTATCAGCGCGACGACATGACGCTTGCAGAAGCGCAGATGGCCAAGCTCGATCTCGCGCTCGGCAAGCTCGACTTGCAACCCGGCATGACCCTGCTCGACATAGGTTGCGGTTGGGGCGCGCTGATGAAACGCGCGATCGAGAACTACGACGTCAACGTCATCGGCCTGACACTGAGTAAGAACCAGGCAATCTACTGCCAGCGCCTCTTCGAAGAGATCGACACCGATCGTTCGTGCAGAGTGTTCCTGCGCGGCTGGGAGCAATTCGACGAGCCCGTCGACCGCATCGTCAGCATCGAGGCGTTCGAGGCGTTCCCGAAGGAGCGATACGCTGCATTTTTTGAGACGGTGTTTCGCTCGCTGCCCAGCGGCGGCCGGATGGTATTGCAGACGATCTGTGGTCACCCCTTGAAGCGCTGGCCGGAGATGGGCATACCGATCACCATCACCGACATGAAGTTCATGCGGTTCATCGCGAAGGAGATTTTCCCGGGTGGTGGAGTGCCGAGCGATGAGGACATCGTCAATTTATCCGCGAGCGCAGGGTTGTCGGTGACGGACACTCAATACTTGGACGAGCACTACGTCCGGACTCTCGACACGTGGGCACTCGAATTGAAGGCCCATCGCGAAGAGGCTGTCGCCGCGACGTCGGTCGAGGTGTACGAGCGCTATATGCACTATTTGACCGGATGCTCGGACTTTTTCCGACGCGGCATCAGCCAAGTGGGCCAGTTCACCATCACGAAGGCATAGCCCGGTTCGGTCAGTCCGCGAAGTAGCGGATCCGGCGGATTTCATTGCGGCGCCGGGCAACGTCGGCGAACATGACGCCGCGTCCCTGCGTCGACGTGATCGAAGCGGCGACGGTGGAGCCCGCGGCGATGAGCTTGGGCGCGCGGGCGCCGGGGCACAGCGCCACAAGGTCTGCCATGTCTGCGACATCGTCGTCGCCGAAAGTCATTGTGGCATCGGATGACAGCGCTCGCTGCGCGGCAAGCCGATCTCCTCTGCCAACCGCGTTCACGAAGCTGTCCACCAACTGCTTGCGGCGGGAACCGACGCGACGAAAGCCGGCTGCGAAACCAGCAGTGCCGCGCAACCGCTGATTGCGGATGAGCCCTTGCGACAGTTGGATGGTGGCCGGCATGGCGGATGCGCCGTTACGCAGGAATTGCAGCATCATGCTCGGCAGCTCCCAGTAAGCGCGGAGCGTCGCGATCTTCCATTCGCCGTTGACCTCGCGCAGGTCGTATCGCAGAAACGCCGGAATGGCCATGGTGACCGCCGAACCCATCACCACCTCGAGATCAAGATCGCGGACGACGGCCGGGCCGTGGACGACGTCGAGATCGCGATCAAAGGTTATGTCACGCGGCCCGATGAAGGTGTCGTAGAAGCGGCCGATCTCCGCGTGTCCCGTGTGGGGCCGCGAGCCCACCGGGTCTTCGATACGACCGTCCGCCGTGAACAGCCCCACCCAACCCGCGCGGTCGTGCGCCGCCGCCGCCTCGGGCGATCGCTCCACCGCCGCCAGCAGTGCCGACTCCGCTCGGCCGGTCATGCGCTGGGCACTATCGCGACACCCGAGGATTGCAAGGCTTTGATCGCCGCGGCGGTGGACTCCTCCCTCACGCCTGCTGTCAGATCCAGCAGCACCCGAGTGGCCAAGCCCGCCTGCGCGGCGTCCTCGGCGGTCCGACGCACACAGTGGTCGGTGGCGATGCCCAC
>Ga0209040_10004484_pt1 | contig 10530 bp, 8 predicted proteins | sample BogFormECP12_OM3_FD_188240 | JGI IMG/M metagenome (GOLD analysis project Ga0209040, IMG submission 188240) | Bog forest soil microbial communities from Calvert Island, British Columbia, Canada - ECP12_OM3 (SPAdes) (version 2) | ecosystem: Environmental > Aquatic > Freshwater > Wetlands > Bog ... | reverse complement strand
CTCCTGCCACGGCATTTTGGCTCTCCCAAAATGCCCAAAAGTGTTACCTATGTGCTCGGAATAAAGTGTTACCTCTAATCAGGAAGGACAATAAAATCAATAGCTAAGAGGACGCTAGAGTCGTCGAAATCACCCCGACACTCGGACGAAAAATCCGCGTGTTTAGGTCTCTCATTGACCAATGGCCCAAATCATCGTTCGGCGATTGGCCTGATGTACGGAGGATCTAAGCGGAGGTGGACGTCCTGAGCGGAAACTCGGAAGGTGGTAACGATGGCTAACTCCGCCGCCACGCCATCAAGCTCAATCCAGTCGATGCCAGTACGCATTCACGATGCATGGGGCCTGGCAAGGATCTACGCGCCGAGTCACGGCAAAACCATTTTCTCGATGCCGCCAGTCAACTTCTATGCGTCGGAACCCAACACCGAGGGCACGATACACTTTGTCGAGTTTGACGGAACGAACTGGAACGCCTTCGATAAGGGCCCGGCCTTCCGGCTTCCATCCCCGCTCCATTCACAACCATACAGACCTCGTCGCGTCTGTCGTTATGTAACCGTTAAGAATGGTGGGCACTCAATTGCAAGGAAGGCCGATCTGGCGTGTTCCGATAGCTGGGAACCATCGTTGAAAACGTTCGAGCAATTCACCGTTGAGCGCGGCACATCGGACCTGCAAGAGGAGATGAACAGCCCGCTTCCCTTGCGGGGACCCTCAAAGGCGGAACCGGTCTGGCCGGTGGCAGAGTGACTTTGCTTCCGTTGAGTGACAAAACTGCTTCGTTTGACGAGTGGAGACAGGGATGGATTCGCTACCTTGAGCGAATCCATCCGTGTTGTTCATCACTTCACGTCGGCCCGCGCCAACTTAGATGCCAGTTGGTGATTTAGGACTGCCTGCAATTGCTCGCTCGCCTTCGCGACGGCCGTATCGACGCACTTGATGTAGTTCTCATGACGTGACAGATCGAGTTCATCGGCAACGCGGGAGCACAGCGTCCGCGCGACTTCATGCACGCGCGCTTGTGCGAGATGCTGACCCTCAGCCGTGGACAGATCGAGGTCTGAGAGCTTGACTTGCTGCGAGCGGGAGTCACCCGTGACTTGGTCGGCTTTGGCGGCCGCGCTTCCCAGCATGCCGATCGACAGCATCAGGATGGCTGCGAGGCAACTCGTCGAGCCGAAAGATAACATCGTCGTCCTCATCGGGAATCGTCGGGAAATGGTGTTGAAGGTTGTCATTTGAGAATCTCCTTTAATGGGTTGTCTGCGCCGCGTGGGTACTGTCTCAATCGGGCGCCGGGGGCGCCGCAGATTTCCGACGAAACGCTGATTCTTTGGAGCGAATGCGGTCCAACGGCGAACGAGCGCCGTGGGCGCGCGCACCAGGTGGGGTGCTCGCGTGCTGCTGAGCGGGTGTGGCGGCTTCGCTAGGCTTGCTTGAACCGGTGCGCGTGCGCTGCGCTTACCGGCAACAGCTCGCTGCGGTCCTTGAGCTTGATTTCCAAGGCGCCGCGAAACGAACGGTAGATGGTGTCGATCGCGCTGATGTTGACGACGGTGCTGCGATGGATCTGCCAGAAAACCGCGGGGTCGAGCTTGCTCTGCATTTCTTTCAGAGAGGAAGTGAGGAGAAAGCTCGACGAGCGCGTGGCGATCGTGGTGTATTTATTATCGGCCTGAAGGTACAGAATTTCCGACACCGCTACGACGCGCAGCTCCGAGGCATGCGGGACCGTCAACCATTTGAGGTATTGCGCTTCGGGCTTGACGATGCTCTTGAGCAGGTCCGCCAAATGGCTCAAGTCTGCCGGAGGTTCGCGCATGCGCTCCTGCAGGCGCTGCACCGTCAGCTTCATGCGCTCCGGGGAAATCGGCTTCAGGACGTAATCCAGGGCGCCTTCCTCGAAGGCTTGTACCGCGTAAGCGTCGTAAGCGGTGATGAAGACCACGTGGGCTTTGCCGCTGGCGTGCCGCGCCACTTCGAGCCCATTGCGGCCGGGCATCTGGATATCGAGGAACAAGATGTGGGGGTGGAAGTTGTCCAGCGCCTCGATTGCCTGCAGGCCATCCGCCGCCTCGCCGCAGATGGTGAGCTCGGGCCACAACTCGGTCAGCGTGTTGCGGATTTCCTCGCGCAGCAGCGGCTCATCCTCGGCGATCACTGCGGTCGGTGATTTCATGGGTTATGAGCTTTCGGAACTAGCCGCGGCGGTGCTCGCGAAGGCGGCGCGCAGCGTCTGGATGAGTTCGTTCATCTGCTTCTCGGCGTGGGGTTGCGACTCTTCCAGGCCGCGTTTGATCTGGGCCAACGCGCTAAACAACATCTGCGGATCGATTTGCGCTTCGGCGGTCGCCAGGCGTGATTGCACCAATTGCTGGTCTAATTGCACGCGCCTCAGTTCAGCGCCACGAACGCCTTCGAGCATTCGGTCGGCCGCGCGACCGTTCATGTAGACGAGCAGGGCGAGAGAGCACGGAACGCTGAGATGACTGCCTGCTTCGGTAAACCCCCAGCGCTGCGGCGGCCACGGCACCACGAACAAAACGCAGTACAGCCACTGCATTGCCCCGGCGATGGCTACGGCAATCAGCGGATTGATGAACACCAGGAGAATCGAGTACACGACGATCGGCCGGGCGCCCCGTGTGACGGCTTCTTCGGCACAGAACGCCACCGGCAGGAGCACGAAGGCATACGCGCTCATGGTCACGAAATGCATGCTGGTGTGGCCAATGGATTCGCCGAAATAGCCAAAGTCGTCGAGCCCTATGAAAACAGCGACGATCTGCGCGAGCAATTGGGTGAGCAGCACCCGTCGCCAGGTGAAGCTCGCCCAGGCGGCGCAAAGGTAGGGGCTCATGCGGCGGTCAACGGTATCGACACGGTGGCGGTGACGCCGCGCGCGGCGGGACGGGCGAGCGACAGCACCGCGCGATCGCCATACAGCATCATCAAGCGGCGCCGGATATTGGCGAGACCCATGCCGTGCCCGTCGGTTGCTGCCATGCCTTGGCCCGAGTCGGACACCTTGAGGACCAACGTGTCGCATTCGCGGTTGGCGCTGACGCTGATGCGGCCTCCGTCCACGGCAGGATTGATGCCGTGCTTGACCGCGTTTTCCACCAGGGTGAGCAAGATCATGGTGGGGATGCGCTGTTCGTGCAGCGCCTGGGGTATCAGCAATTCGTAGGACAGGCGTGACCCCATGCGAATCTGGTGTATGCGCAGGTACGCATCGATGAGCTGCAGTTCCTCGGCGAGGCAGCATTCCTCTTGGCGCAATTTGGGCAGCGCCTCCGACAGATAGCGCATGAGGTGGTCGATCATGTCGACCGCGGCCGCTCGATCGGTACGCGCCAGCGTGCGAACCGTTGCCAGTGTGTTGAAGAGAAAATGCGGTTCTACCTGCGCACGTAGCAGTTGTAGGCGCGCGCGTTTGACGTCCGCATCGAGCGCGGCTCCTTCGATCTGCCGCTGCATGAACTTCTCGGTCGCGGAGCGCGCCGAGCTACGGTAAACGCAGGCCGTCACGATGAGCGCCACCATGAGGCCGTATTCCACGTTCAGATTGCCTTCGCCTTCCAGGTAAAAGAATAGGGTGCAAAAGCCCCACATGAGCACGCCCACTAATCCAAGACATGCGTAGCGTTTGGGCCCCGAGGCGGGCGCCAGATTGATCGCGACGGTGAGCAAGGGCACCGTGGGCAGCTGGTGGCCCATCATGATCACGAAGAAGGTTCCGCGCTTGATCAGGGTAGTCGCGAACCCGTATTGCAGGACGCTGACCAGTATCCCGTCGAGGTCCCAACTCACCATGAGTACCAAGGTCACCATGGTCGCGTAGCCCATGCCGACGAACAACTCTCGCCGGCGAATCCGGGTCAGCCAGCTTTCCCGGTATGGTAGCGAGGTGGCGGAGGTGCTCATGCGCCCGATGCTAACAAGTCTCCATCGAGGAATCACGCGACGGGGATCGGCAACAAGGCCTGTGGAAGGACCTTTCGTGGCCTCGTTCACGGTGTTTGACAATTTCACGCCACAAAAGCCGGCACTCGCGCCCCAATTTTGCAGTTTCGTCGGATTCTCGGTGCTGCGGAGCGTGAAACGTAAAAAAGTGGCGCGCATGACGAGGTCATGGTCAATACTTGCCGCCGCCACATCAAGGAAGTCATGATCGGTAACACTCCACGGACTGGTATCCCGCAGGGTAGCGCTTCGACATGGCTATCTGTAGGCGCTGCAGCATTTGCCGAACAGCAGTTGCGGCTCATTCACCGTCATCAACCGCAAGACCCAGTCAACTTGCACTGGCTGGGACGGGCACTGCTCGCGCAGGGCAAAGGGGCCGTGGCGATCGAGTACCTGGAACAGGCGGTCGCTGCCGCGCCGGATGATGTCCCGATGCGCACCGATTTGGCACGTGCCTACCGGAGTGCGGGTCGGACCCAAGCGGCGTTCGCTGAGATCCACGGGGTATTGCGGGCTCGCCGTTCCTGGGCGCCCGCGTGGTGGGCCCTGGCCGACATCCTGGTCGATTTGGGGCGGTACGCAAAGTCTGCGGCTGCGTTTCGCCGGGCACAGGCACTCGATATTTATCGCAAAGAACTCGCGCTGGCCCGCCGGGCGTGGCGCGCCGGAAATGCGCGCGAGACGGAAGCCCGCTATCAGGCGATTCTTCGTCAGGACGCGACGCACGTTGGTGCGTTGTGTGGGCTCGCCGGCCTTCATCTGAGCGTCGGCCGGACCCGCGACGCTGAGCGCCTGCTGCGCCATGCACTCGCACAGTCGGCGTATTTCCCCTCGGCCCTGCGCCTGCTGGGTCAGACCTATCTGGAGTCGGGCAGATTGCCGGAAGCGCAGGCCGCCATCCGACGCAGTCTCGATGTCGAACCGCACAATGAACCAGGTTGGCTCGCCTTGGCCGCCATCGAAGGGCGACTCATGCGGTCCGAAGCGGCCTTGGCGGCGTATGAAGAGGCGGAGCGCATCAACCCGCAGCGACGCTTGGTGCATCTGTCGATAGGCCACGTTCTGAAGACGCTCGGCAGGCGCCGCGAGTGCGAGCGCGTCTATCACGAGTGCCTCGAACGAGATCCTGCCTCAGGGGAAGCCTATTGGAGCCTCGCCGATCTTAAAAACTATATCTTCAGCGACGCCGAGGTTGCATCGATGGAGTCGCTCCTCGATGCAGGGAGGGGCGATGAGGATAACGCTGCTCTACTCCATTTCGCACTGGGACGGGCGCGCGAACAACGCCAGGAGTACGGACCGGCATTCGAACACTATGCGAGCGCGAATCGGTTGCGAGGCTCGAAGGCCCGCTTCGATTACGACGCCTTCGAATCCAGATGCGGGCGTTTGATCTCCTGTCTGGACCACGGGTTTTTCGCCGCCAAGCGGGGCAGCGGCGTTGCCGATGACTCGCCGATCTTCATCATCGGATTGCCGCGATCCGGATCGACGCTCGTGGAACAAATTCTCGCCAGCCATTCCTGCATCGAAGGCACGATGGAGCTGCCCAACATCCTGAACTACGTGCGCGAGTTCGAGCAGCTGAGCGCGGACGGCGATGCGTATCCGGAGAGCCTGCGAGCGGCACCGCGGGCCGTGCTCGAAGCGCTCGGTCGACGCTATATTGAGGAAACCCGCCCGTTGCGACGCGGCCGCGCGCGCTTCATCGACAAGTTGCCCAACAACTTCGGCCACATTGGTCTGATTCACGCGATGCTTCCCCACGCGACCATCATCGATGTGCGCCGGCATCCGATGGACGCGGGCTTGAGCTGCTTCAAGCAATGCTTCGCGGCGGGCCAAACCTTTACCTACGATCTCGCGGGACTCGGCCGCTACTATCGGCAGTATCTCGCCGTGATGGACCACTGGGATGCCGTGCTGCCCGGCAAGGTGCTGCACGTCTCTTACGAAGAACTGGTCCGCGCGCCTGAAACAGTGATACGCGCGATGCTGGCGCATTGCGGACTCGATTTCGAGCCACGGTGCCTGCGCTTTCATGAGACGAAGCGCGCAATACGGACGGCCAGCTCTGAACAAGTGCGTCGACCAATGAGCACCTCGGGCATCGGTTGCTGGCGCAACTTCGAGCATGAACTAGCGCCGCTGCGGCATAGTCTCGGTGATTGCTTGGAGCGCTTTCCGGCAGCGGATCGCTTGCAACGCGCCGTGGCGGGCATCCATGCGGCCCGCGAGTGCACTTCCCCCCGCGCACCTCGAATCGTGCTGAGCTGTGCCATCAGTGCGGTCCTTTATGCGACCGTCACGGCGCGCGCACTCCCTGCCGCGATCGCCGAGGACACCCTGGAAGAGATCGTCGTGACGGCGCGCAAGCGGACGGAGAACGTGCAGGACGTCCCGCAGAACGTCGATGTGTTCACCGCGCAGAATATCAAGGATCTCGGCATCGTCCGTTTCGAGGATTTCGTCGCCTTGTCGCCCTCGATTTCCATGATCAGTACCGGTCCGGGTGGGCAACGAATCACCATCCGCGGCGCCTCGGACGGCAGCACCGCGAACTACGGATTTGCGAATGGTTCCACCACGGGCTATCTCGTCGACGATCTGGCGATGGATTTCTACGGGCATGATCCCGACCTGCATTTATACGACATTGAGCGGATCGAGGTGCTCAACGGGCCGCAGGGAACCTTGTTCGGTCCCGGTGCCCTGGCGGGTGCCGTACGCATCATCACGAACAAACCCGATCCAAAAGCCTTCAGCGCCGGTGTCGATTTCGACGGGGGCACGATTGCCGGCGGGGCAAAAAACTGGAGCTATCAGGGTTACGCGAACATTCCCCTCGTCGACGGCTTTACCGCGCTGCGCGCCTCGGCGTTCAGCGTTCGCGAAGGCGGCTATATCGACAACGTGCTCGCCACGCGCTCGTGGGTCAACGGCGTCACGTCCACCAATGCGCAGTGGGCGGGCAACAACTTCAATGTTCGCGATATCCTGGGTGGGCGCATCGCGCTGCTGCAAAATATCGGCGAGGACTGGCATTTCACCGTGACGGGAAATTACCAGCAGCAGAACTATCGCGGCTCCTGGGAGGACGACCCCACCAACGTCGGCCCGCGTCAAGTGCGGCAGTTCGCACCCGCCGGCGGATACAACTACGCGCGATTTCTGGAGTTGCACCTCGATGGCGATGTGGGCATCGGCGATCTCATCTACATCGGTGGCCTCTCCTCGCAGGCCTCCATGAGGTTGTATAACTTCTCCGAGTATTCGCAATATAGCTCGTCCGCGAGTTTTGTGCAGGCCACCACCTGCGTGACTGATCCGGCGAGCGGACCCGGCGACCATGGCTGCAAGGTGCCCTACATGTATGGGCGTGTCGCAAGTTCGGTGAGGCGCCTTTCAAACGAAGTGAGGCTGCAGTCGAAGCCGGGCCCACTACATTGGACGGTGGGGGCGTATTCGGAAAAAACCCGCAATCCGTACTCGGGGGTCGAGCATTTGCCCAACATCAATTTTAATGGTGCGCCGGCGCAGGACTTGATCGCCGAAAATGGCGGCATGGCCATGCCAGTGGCGGGCGAGTACTACAGCAGCTTCGACACATTCGACTATTCCCAGGTCTCTGAATTCGGTGACGTAACCTTCGACCTCGATGATTTGTGGAGCATCGAGGGCGGCGCAGAACACTTTCATTCGGGCCAATCGGATGCGCAGCAGTATGCGAATTACTTCTACCTGCCGCATGTTTCCGCACATCGCAGCACCTCTTCCAACAAGACCAATCTGAAAGCCGGCATCAACTTCCAACCGCGGCCGCACTCGCTGCTGTACTTCACCTTTGCACAAGGATTTCGCGACGGCGGATTCAACTACGGGGTCGGCGGGAAGTTCAACGTTCCGGCCTATTACACACCCGACACCTTGAATAACTACGAGTTGGGTTGGAAGACCGAATCCTTCGGCGGACGTCTCGTGTGGAATAGTGCAGCGTATTACATGACCTGGAAGGACTATCAGGTTGGCGTGAGCATTCCCGTGGCGCCCTATGGCTTCAATGCGAATATCGGCGACGCGCGCATCGCGGGTCTGGAAACGACGTTGGAGATGTTGCCGATCGACGGCTTGCATCTGTCTCTCACGGGGAATTACAACGATTCTCGCTTGCGCAGCAACGCCTTTCAAAATCCCAGCTTCGTGGTCATTCCCGGTGAGCGCTTGCCCGAAGCGCCATTGTTCAACGGCAGCGCGATCGCACGTTACGAGCGGCGGATCGCGAGCGACAAGGCGTTTGCCCAAGTCGATGTCTCGCACAAGGGGAGCATGTGGAATAGCCTGGAGGTCGACCAGCGAACGCTGCAGCCGGCATACAGCGTCATCAACCTACGCTTCGGACTCAACGGTGCGGCCGGGGCGTGGCAGGCCGAAGGGTATGTCACCAACGTGGCCAATAAGCGAGCGATCGTTTATGCGGATACGACGGGCTATGCCTATTATCCTGGCCACTCGAATCCGGAGTTGGCGACGCCGCCGCGAACCATCGGATTGCGGCTGAGTTATAACTGGCGCAAGTGATCATCCTCTTCGAGTTCGAGAGACTTCGACTTGCGCACTGGGCATAGACCTCTCTCCGGACATTGATCGTAACTCCTAAAGGAAGATATTCGATCTGTCCGGTGCTCCAGGGACTGCTTCCCTCTCTGAGTGCTTGCTCAACACTCACACCCGAAAAAAGTGCCGTTAGCGCTCATTAGGCGCGTTTCGTCGGAAAGTCGAGGCGTGTCTAGGTGCGCTCGGGGACTATCCCCCCCTACGGATCGTTCGAACTGAACCAGAACTCAGGCTCGACTCCGCAAACGGCCGCCGATTCCAGTCATCACAAGTAGGGAGAACTTCACGAAGAGTATATTTGCCGGAACTGCAATCGCAGCGTCGCTGACGTTGGTTGGGCTGTCGGCACATGCCGGATGCACCGACCCGAGCGCTGCCGATGAACAGAGCGTCGTCGAGCGAAGGCTAGTCGAGCAAGCGGTGCCGCTTGGGTTGAGCCTGTCACCTCCGTCCACCAGCAACAGCAGGGGCACCCCGGCCGAGAGCATCATGGGACAGTGGCACGTGAAATACACCACGGCGGGTGCCCCGTTCGCGGACGCATTCATGCAGTGGCACAGCGACGGCACGGAATGGGAGATGATCAATCAGCCGGTGCTGGGCGGAAACATCTGCATGGGGTCGTGGAAGACGGTCGACCAAACGCACGTGTTCCGTCATCACATGGGGTGGCTCTTCAAGGACGGAGCCTATAACGGATACTTCACGGAGAACGAGACCGATGAGGTGGCGCGTGACGGCAATTCCTACCGTGGCGTCAACAGCACGAAGATCTACGACAAGAATGGAAAGTTCCAGGTCGAATTGCCGGGCACGTCGTCGGCCGTCCGCATCGCGCCGTGATAATGAATTGATCTCGATTGTGCCCACGTCACCCGATTGCCTCGGGTGACGTGGGCAGACAGTTTGGGACGGGTCCAGTACCTGTCGAAGCTCAAGGGTAGAGCACGTCGGCGCAAGAGCGTTTGGCGCAGGTGACCAACCGAGCAGTAAGTAGTCTAGTGCCGTCACCGGGGGAGATGCCGCATAGCTGATGGAGGCCAGAGGCAGGAGAGGGTCGACACGGGACTTCTGCGCTGCGCGCAGACTTCGGCGGCGGCCTATGTCCTTGAAGTCTGGCTACGTCAAGGTTCGGGAGGGTCAAAACGGGGTTCACCGCTATTGTCCAGCACGCGCTGCCCAACAGCCAAGATCCGCAGTGCACGGACGTCTAGGGTACACGCACCTTCCTCCCGCACTATCGGAAGGTGGCCGAACTGCGCGCTCAGGCGAAGACCCCTGAAGAGATTTGCCGCATCGTAGCTATTGAAAGAGGACCTGACTCCGAACGCTAGGGGCGGCATCGTGCCCTTTACGCCTCATCTCATGTTTTTTGCGCCGTACCTAACCAACGCCGATCTCGGCGTAGATGGCACTCTCGGCCCCGACGGGAATCCAGTTGGACCGGCTTTCGTCGCCGGTGAAGGTAGTCCACACGCCATAATTATCGTTTGCGTTGGCGCGCATCAGAGTGCAGGTCATTCCACCGCGCAGTAGTCCAAGCCGACGGTCCTGCGCGCCTTGTACCTCCTCTTCAATGAGGGGTATCACGGAGCGGCCAAGGAATCGGTGATTCGGACAGAGTTCTGGCAGAAGACCATGCGGTTGGCGGCCATGCTGCTGGTTCATCCCGCCGGTGCGAACCCGAGACGCATGCCCTCTCTGCTCCCATGTGTCTGAATGCAGCCCGACTCCCGGGGCGGGTCGACGCCCTCGGGTCCCATGTGTCGGGAATGTGACGAGCTCAGACTGGGTGTGTCAGGAGTGTGCCTTGGTGTGCCTGGGAAGGGGTCGGCAAGACGCTGCAAGTTGTTGATTGATAAACCCCTGGAATCCCCGAAAATTGACTGAAAATCCGCGTGTCGGGGGTTCAATTCCCTCCCTGGCCACCAGTCCCGCCAG
>Ga0209040_10004483_pt1 | contig 10531 bp, 15 predicted proteins | sample BogFormECP12_OM3_FD_188240 | JGI IMG/M metagenome (GOLD analysis project Ga0209040, IMG submission 188240) | Bog forest soil microbial communities from Calvert Island, British Columbia, Canada - ECP12_OM3 (SPAdes) (version 2) | ecosystem: Environmental > Aquatic > Freshwater > Wetlands > Bog ... | reverse complement strand
CTGTAGGGCAAGAGAAGGCCGGTCTTCTCGTTCCGCTCGCGCTGCACCCGCGCCAGACGAGGCGCGGCGTCATCACCGCGGCCGCGGACCATGATCAGCCGGCTAGAAGCATGCTGGCGGGCGAAACTCCAGACGTCTTCAGTCCATGCGTTGCCGTCGATGGCGGCGAAGTCAACGCCGAAACTGGCACCATAATTGTTGATCCAGCGGCGTTGCATGAGGAGGTTTAGGTTGCGCTGACAATTCGGGTCGCTGATGTGCCGGTCGATGATGCCGTAGTCGATGACGTAGCGCTTGAACTCCTTGCCAAAGCCGACACACTGCCATTCGATACGGTCGGCTTGAACGTCGACACCCAACATCAAGAGGAGCGCGCCGGCCGGGACAGTCCCCCGGACGTAGTGCGACTCCGCGGCCCGGTCGCGCAATGTTTCCCATGGCGTCGTTTCCGATTGCGCCCTGTACGCCTTGCCGACGGTGTCGCAGATGAACGTCTGCTCCGCGTCGGGATCGCCTCTCGCCTTCAGCCACTCCTGAGCGATGCGCGACCAGGATTGCAGGACGCTGTAGGCCGACCAAATGTGGAAGCTTCTATGCTCGCGCCGAGCCGACGGATTTCTTGCGCGCCATTCAAACCCGGCCAGCATCTGCGGGCGATGGTGCTCCTCGATGATCGCGCCGCATGCGATGCAGGAGAAGCAGGCGTCTTCCGGATGCTCAGGGTCAAGCTGAGCGAGCATGTTATCCCACTCCAGCACCTGCATATGCGAGCAATGCGGACATGGGACAAACGGCATTTCCTGCGAGCCGCTTTCAAAGTCTTTGGTGATCCGGCAGCCTGGCAATACGAGCGGCGTCGAGGTCTTCAGTATCTTGGCAAACTCGATGGCGCGCGAGCGATTGTCGGCCTGGGTTTCCGGGTCGCCGGCGGCATTCATCTCCCACTTTGAAAGATCGTCCTGCACCTGGAAGTTGACGGTGATCTGACTCAGGCTAGCCGGACTATTCGCCCCGGTGATCAAGAGGCTCGCCAGCCCGTCGGCGCGCTCCTTGAACAGCAACGCGTCGGACGTGTCTCGCGACCGCTGAGGGAAATGCGCCTGGACGATCGGCGTCGATCGCATCATCGGGGCGAGCTTCAATTTCGACCAGCGCAGCGCGTTGTCGATCGTCGGATGGCAGACAAGCACGGTGCCGCGTCCCATGGTGACAGAGCCCAACGCGAAGATGTTTCCCAGCACCGTCTTGCCGACTTGTGCGCTCCCGACGAAGGTCACGTAACGACACGGGTCGGACGGCGACAAGGCCTTGAGGATTTCGTCAAAGTAGGGGAAGGCCGCCCGGTTATATGGCCCTGGGAACGAGTCGCTGTCGCCAAAGACCACGTTGTCCTCAGCCCATTCGAGATAGTCGATCGGTGGTGGTGGCCGAAGGGCGGCGGCGACGGCTTCGTGGGCGAGGCGTCGAGGATTGGCTAGGGCAGTCACTGAGCCGCCTCCAGCGTTTCGGGCTCATGGATAGCGGCCTCGACCTCGACGCCGCTCAGGCGCGCCCGGGCCGCACGCCATGCGCCTCTCATCAGGTGGAGCGCGTCACGCTGGGATAGGGTCGATTGAGCCGCGACGGCGGCGGCCAGCTCAGGCATGACGCCCTCGAAGGCGGCGACCAGGCGGCCGGCGATCCGGCTCATCTCCAGCTTCGCGTCGTCGGCGGCGACATAGGAGCCCGCCCGGAGCCTAGCCTCCTCGGCGGCCCGCTCATTGGCGAGCGTCAGCTGGCGCAGGCGCGCGGCCTTAATGTCGGCGTCGATCGGCAGAAGCGAGCCCGCGAGCAGGGCCTTGCCGTTGGCCCCGAGCCGCTGGCCAAGGTCCAGGCGGGCGTCCAATTGCCGCTTGGAGGCACCTGCACAAACTCCACCTCAAACGCCTTGCGTCGCGACTTCCCGTTTTCTTCGATATGCGTGTTCTTCATGGAATAGGCCCTTTCGGCAGGGCTCCGACTTCCTGCAGTGTCGTCATCATCGTCTCCCACATTTTCTGCGCGACCGGCCGCTTGTCCCGATAGCGTGCCCCATTCAGCAATTTCTGGTCGACGTCGACGCCAATCTTGAAGCCGTCACACACCTCGCGGCCTGCAGCTCGCATGATGTCGATCGCCTGGCGGATCTGCTCTTCGTCGTCCACCTCGAGAAGCAGCCCGTCGTGAATCAGCATGCACGGGACAATGCCGGCCTCGCACATGCGCCAAGCGGCAAGCCTCAACATTTCGGCGCCGTTGCCTTGCATCGGGAAATTGAAGAGCGTGCGCTCGTTCGGGCTTGTGCTGATGCGAAGCGGCCAACTGAATTGCGTCTCGATGCGACGATCGAGCATGGCCTGATTGACCCGATCAGCTCGATACTGCCAAAACCGCGAATACCGTCGCTTGTGCAGCTCGATGATGATGCTGCCGATCAGCGGATGACGGCCGAGGCCCTTCGACAGTGACGGAACGCCCATACCGTAGTTGATCCCCAAACTGCAGCGGCTTCATCCGCTGTCGCACGTCGGGGTGGTCCTTCTTCCAACGAACCACGTCGTCGTCATTCGTCAGCCCGCAGAGCTTCGCCAGCGCGTGGCAAATGTCGCCACTGCGTGCAGAACGGGAACAAGCTCGGCCGATTTCTCCCGTCGCGGCCAATGGGGAGGTTGTCCCGCCTAACGACACCTAGGCTGTCCTTCAGCGCATGTAGGCTCTCAATTCCTGGTGCGTGGTACATGAGGCGAAAAGCGTCGCCGTCGATATTGAGCCGGCCACTGGGGAGGCGAGGCCAAGCGGCTATTCCCGCCCTGACAAGATGACGTTCGAACCGCTCATAAGCCCATTCGCCGTCTTCGTTGTAGATCGGGTCGTCGCTGCCGTGACTGGGGTCGAACCGCCGCAAGAGATTACGGATGATCGCCGACTTGTTCTCTTGCACCAGACCCCAGAGAGGTGTGTCGATCGGCATGCCGCGGGTTTGGATCTGCGCGACCGTCTTGGCGGAATAGTTCGACCAGTGCAGGCCAAGATCGACGTTCGCCGGCGGCAGGCCCGGCCCTCCTCGCAATTGTCTTTCGAACAGGAGTGCGGACTTGCGGACGTCCTCCTCGCAATAATCGAGAACGGCTTCGCGGCCGTAAATGCGCCATCGGCCTTCACCGATGTCCTGAGCCATCGCCCTCTTGTCGATGTGCTCCCAACCTTCGATGCCGTAGGCCCTGCAGGCGTCAGGCAAGCGCTTTGACGGGCGTTTGCGCGGCTCGTCGGGCTCGTAGGGTTCCAAGATATTAGAGGCGGCGAGGTAGGCAGTATGCAGGTCGAAGACGTGTCGCGGAAACTTCCACCCCAACACCTGAAAGCAGGTCAATTCCGCCTGAAGGCTGTAGCCGACAATGAGCGCATCCTCGCCAATATCAAACGGCGGGGTGGCGCCGAATTCGCCTCGCCACTGCCGGACGGTGCGGACGTGTTGAAGGTGTTCGTCCAGCACATAGGCGACCATGCACAGCGGGCGTGGGAGATCCCCGGAGGCGAGGCCGTAGTCGCCGCCGCTGACCTCGTACTCGAAGTCGACGACGACGACCGGGCGTAAATAGGCGCTCACGACAGGGCCGGCTTGGCCCCGATCAGTCTGAGCAGCCCTGGATGATCTTCGCTAGTGATCATCCGGTTCGGCGAGAACGCCGCCACGATCAGCTCTTCAAACGATTGCGCCGGCCAATTCGGGGCGGGGTAGGCGTCCTCGTCCTGGGCGAACTCGATCTTGTACTGTTCTTTGCCTGCGGCTTTCAGGCTCGTCAGTTTGACCCAACGCGTCTCGCCTCCTCACAACCCCGGATAGCCGACACGTTCCAGGTATTGTCCAGGTTCGTCGTGGGCACGTGCGCCAGATAAAACACGTCAAACGGCTTCGTTGCCAGCGCCAGGCGGAAGCGTTGAATGCTGCCGCTCGCCAGGTATTTGATCGCGATGTCCTCGTCGATCAGATGCAAGGCGTCCTTGTTCGCACCTATGATCGGAACGGTGACGAAGCAGAGTTCACCGCTCCAATGCGTGCCTTCATTCGGATGGAGCCGAGTGAAGTCCTTGGCGTGCGAAAGGGGGTGATGCGGCAAACTCTCGATCAGGGTCGCGACGCCGACCGCGGACGGCGGGCGTTTCGACTTAAAGCGATCGAGCAAGGATCCGCTGCCCGGCTTCGCGATCGGCGTCACACTGACGATCTCCGGCGTCAGCTCTGGTTGCTCAATTTTCTTCGCTAGTTCATCGGACATTTAGCTTACTCCTGGGTTGAACTTTCGATGCGATACGAGAGCGGCCCGAGCCGCTTGAAGTGCCGCGAGCAGTACCATTTGCCCTCATCGCCTTCGGCGGGTCGCCCGGTATCGCTGAGCTTTATGAGGTCGAAATCCTCGCGGAACCCCGCCGGCGGATAGGGACGGGCGCCACATACAACGCAGGCAATGGTCGCCGGTTTGATCGTCGACGGCTTTGAATCAGACATTCCACTTACTCCTGGGTTGAGCTCTGAAACTGTGATTGCGAATGAGCGCGCATGATCGCGATGACGACGCGCGCGAGCTCGCTTGGATCGACGGCGCCGCTCGGCAAGGCGATCGGCCTGTCGCTTTGTCGGCGGCGCGCCAGGCGGATGAGCGCGAGCATGAAGGCGTGCGCCATCAGGGTATTCGGTACGATCGGGCGTGATGTCATGGCGTCGCCGCGGACGAAGCGGTCGCCGCAGAATCTGGGTTGTGGCGCGAGGTCGACGCCGGTGACGTGAAACCCGGCTTGTTGAAGCCCGCGTGAGGCGCCGCCGGCGCCGGCGTACAAATCCAGGGCGCGGAGGGCGCCGCCCGGTCGGTGACGCACGCCGGCCATCATGCGACCGTCTCCCGCGCTCTTGCCTTGCGCCGGTCGCTCTTGCGTTTGCGCTTAGCGCCTAACTTGAGTCCGGCGACGATCATCCGGACGGCGGTCTTCGCGCCGCCCTCCACCGCCATCACGTAGCCGTTCGCGACCGACGCGCCGAACAATGCGCTGGCGGCAGCGTCATGATCGAGAGCTTCGAGCTTGCCGACGGCGACCGCAGCGCGGCGCAGGCCTTGGCCGCGCCCTCCCGTCATGCGCGACAGGCTCGCGCAGGTTCGACTCAGCGCGGCTTGCGCACCGGCGGCGGGGGCCGCCTCGGTGCGTTGCTTTTCTCCAGCAAAAGTTTTATGGGGTTCCTGTTCTGCCGAGAACGGAATACCCCGGCCCTTGACGACGATGCTGACGTCGTCAAGGGCCTTCGCCTGACCCACCCCTCAAACGGTTTCGAGAGCGTGGCGTTTGGCAGGCGCGGCAGGCCGCTTGCCGGTGCGGCGGTGGCTTCAGCCTCGGCGGCGAGCTTGCCGTATGTCTCTTCCACGCGCCTCTTGAGAGTCCTAGGGTGACAGTCGAGGGATTCCGCCAGCGTCGACAGACGGATCAACCTGACCTTCGCGTCCGCGTCAATCGGGAGCGGGTCAAGGCCAGCGAGGCCTCTCACGTAATTTTGGGCCTCAGCTTCCACAAAATGGTAGGTGTTGCTGATGACCAACGGCTTGGGAATCTTTGCTTCGAAGGCCGGTTGAAGTGCCTTACGAGAGCCACCTCGATGCAGTTTACGCATTGGATTTGCCTTGTCGCTGACAATTACAAGGCTTCCTACAAATACCGTTTTTCGCGGTCTTGAAACCCACAAACGGCAGAAAAAACCTCTGCACGTTTGTGCGCTGGTCTTATGCGTCTATAGACGAAAACACCAGCGGCAATAACGCGTTAGGTCGGCCTCGCCCTCTCCGGTGGCCGCCTCGTATAGTTTGCTCGCGACCTGAAAAAATCGGCCGCCTTTCGTCAATGCCGGTGGAGAGGGTGAGAAATTTGCGACGAGAGAGTGGGCGTAACGAGCCGCCGAGTGTCTCGAAAAACGAAAGGGACGGCCGTCTCTCCGAACTTCGCCAAAGGCTCCGGTCTGCCTGACGAGAGAGCCGAGATCGCTGGAAAACTCCTCGTATGCCGGGGTTCCATCAGGGACAAGGGGGTCAAATAGTGCCTCCCGAGCGTCCGGGCTCAGTTGCAACATTAGATCGTTGGCCTTTTTTAGAGCCTGATGAAATTGCGTCATTTCTGCCAACCACGCGGGAGGCGAAGGCGTATCGAAGAAGTTCTTCAATGTTCTTATGGTGGCGATGTGTTTGCGCAACTTCTCATCGCACTCCGCTTTGTGATCAGGGCTCGGCTGGATAAGTCCGAGCAACTCCTTGATTAGGTCCGGGCTCACCGGGACGGTCAAACCGGCCCTCTCGGTCTCGGTCTCGGTCACACCGCGCGCAAGTGTCGCCCCGATCAACTTCTCGACCAATTGCATTTCCAAATTGCGGTCGAGGAGTATTTCAAGCACGTCGTCGGTAGCGGATTTCACATCTGGCCGCGTCGTCTTTGTGGCTTTGGCCATGGTCTCAGGCTTTCGCCTTCGAGAACGCGACGACGTATTCCGCCTTCTCGCCCGTTGCGATCTCTTCGATCCGACGCGCCCATGCCGTCAGTGCGGCCCTTTGCTCGGGCAAGTATGTGTGCCGATTGTATGTCGCCGCGATGCCCTTGATCACGCCGCTCTTGTGGTTGAGCACCGCCTCGATGACGTGCGGCGCGATTCCGATCTCGGCCATGCCGCTCGCGGCTGTGCGCCTTAGATCATGAAATGACCACGACCGGATGGATTCGTCGAGCGCCGCCTCCATCGTTCGGTGCACCCGCTTCTTCGCCCGGTCGAAGGACTGCGCGGGCGTAGCGGCGTTCGTCGTGAACAGGAGGTCCGACTTCTCGATGCGGGGCAGCGACCGCAGGATGTCAACGACCCCGTCAGACAGGGGAAGTTCATGCGCCCGATGGTTCTTGGAGCGCTCGCTCGGCAGCCTCCAGACTTTGGCGTCGAGGTCGATTTCGGTCCACCGCATTTCGGCGATCTCGGCGCGACGCGCGGCCGTCAAGAGCAGGAGCCGGGTCAGTGGTCCGAGCGGATAGGGCTCGGCGTCGAGGGCTGACCACAGCGCGAAAATTTCCCGTCCGTCGAGCACGCGTTCTCTTGCCTTCGCAGGCGCGGGCGGACGCAGTTCGGCGAAGGGGTTCGTCTCGACGATCCCGCGATCGCAGGCCCAACGGCCCATCGTCTTCAGCGCGCCCAACACCCTGTTCGCGAGGATCGGCGCACGGTCGGCGATGGGATCGAGGAGCGCATATGTCTCCGCCCTCGTGATGGTCGGGAGCCGTCGCTTCCCCCATGCGGGCAAGATGTCGTGCTGGAAAATGCGCGTCGTTTCCATCCATGAGCGCCGCCGCGTCGATTTCTTCGCGTGCCTCTCAATGAAGGCCTTGGCGACCGTCTCTATGAGATCGAGCGGCGCGGCCTCGGCGACGGCCTTGGCCTTCGCGGCGGCCTTCGCCTCCAGCTTCTCCGCTCCGGGATCAATGCCGTCAGCAAGGAACGCCTTGGCCTTCGCCGCGTGGGCGCGGGCGGCTGCGAGGGCGAGCGTGGGATAGTCGCCGAACGTGACCTTTCGAGCCCGGCCGTCGATGCGGTAGCGGTAGGCCCACGATCGCGCGTCCGAGGGCTGAACAATGAGATAGAGGCCGGGCGTTCGTCCGTCTGGAATCTCGCGCCGCTTGTCGCTTGGCTTGATCGCGTCGATCGCGCCTTGCGTCAAAACTTTCGCCATGTGTGTTACCCCGATGTTCCCCGGGGTAGCAGAAACACCCTGTCTCGGCGTGTCCCCCGTTGTTACGCCATGTGAGGGGCAAGATCAGCAAACGCAAGGGAAAGCAAGGGGTTTTGCCCGGAAAATGTCTCGACGTGTCACTGTTCGTTAAGTGGTTGGCGCTGATCGAGCGCCAGCGCATCGCGCCCGAAGCCGCCCCGCGGGAGCTGGCGGAAGTCGTCGTCGCCGTCGATCCGCCGGCGCGCTCGGGCGCGAACTCCGACGAATGCGGGCTCATCGTCGCCGGCAAGGCGCCGGACGGGCGCCTCTATGTGCTGGCCGACCTGACGAGCCAGGGCGACACGCCGGCCGGATGGGCGGCCCGGGTCGGCGCCGCCTATCGAGGGTTTCGCGCCAGCCGCGTCGTGGTCGAGGTCAATAACGGCGGCGACATGGTCGCCGAAGTGCTGCGCCAGGCGGAGCCCAATCTGCCGGTGCGATCGGTCACCGCGACCCGCGGCAAGTTCCTGCGCGCCGAGCCGATCGCTGCGGCCTATGAACGCGGCCTCGTCTTCCATGCCGGGGTCTTCGTCAAGCTCGAGGACCAGCTCTGCGCGCTGACCCCCGACTTCGACCGGCGGGCCGCCGGCTACTCCCCCGACCGCGCCGACGCCCTCGTCTGGGCGGTCGCTGACCTCTTGGGGCTCGACCGGCCGAGCACGGGGGGGGATGATGGATTATTGGTCGGGGCGGTCGAGGGATTGACGGGCGTGCTCATCCTCCCCCACGAAGCGGGGGAGGGGGACCGCCCGAAGGGCGGTGGAGGGGGCGCGAGGCGCGAGCCTCGGCCATCGCCATCGCCGCTCGCACAATCCCATCGGCCACGTCGTCGAGCGTAGCCAACGCCTCGGCGGCCGAGATTCGCATCACCGTCACGCCCTGCGCATCGAGCCATGCGTCCCGGCGGCGATCGCGTTGCGGCCGGTCTTCCACGTCATGGCTCATGCCGTCAATCTCGACGGCGAGCCGCGCCTTGGCGCAATAAAAGTCGAGCACATAGGGTCCAATCGGATGTTGCCGCCGAAAAGGTGGGCGTCCGGGCGCGCGGGCGCGGAGCCGGCTCCACAGCATCGCTTCCGGCGCCGAGAGATTGCGGCGAAGTTTTCGGGCCGCGGCCATGGTCTGTGGCAGCGCTCTCATCGTCTGTGGTTGTCCCCTTCCCCTCCACCATGCTTCGCATGGTCCCCCTCCCCCGCTTCGCAGGGGAGGAAAGCGCCGGCCCGTCCTCAACATGGATAGCATGCGCGAAGGCGCTGGACTTTCCACCAAATGACGCGTATATGCTCACCAGGAGGTGCGACATGGCTCGCATTGCAAGTCTGAGGACGGCGTCGCCGGCGCTGACCCCGATCGAGCCGCAGACCTTCGCCAGGGAAGCGGATCGCGAGCGGCTGTCGGAGGTCGCGATCAAGGCGTTTCTTGCGCTGGCGAAAGCGTGGGGATTGTCGAATGCGGAAAGCGCGGGCCTGCTTGGCGTCTCCGCGAGCAGTCTGGACCGCATCAAGCGAGGCTATCGTCCTTCCCTCAGCCAGGACCAGTTGACCCGCGTCTCGGCCCTCGTTGGAATCTTCAAAGGGCTGCATCTTCTGTTCGCCGACAGCACCTCTGACGAGTGGATCCGCAGGGCGAACCGGGGCGCTCTATTCGACCGCCAGACCCCGATCGAGGCGATGATCGAAGGCGGCATTCCGAGGATGCTCGAAGTCCGCCAATATATCGACGCCGTGCGCGGCGGCCTCTGAGCCCTTGGACATGCTCGACGGCCTGCCGGTTCATCGGGAGGCGTTCCCGAAGACCGTCAGGCTGGTCACCTCCGCCCGCCTTCGCCCGCCGGTGCTGGAAGCGCTTGTTTCCGCCGAGGACCTCGCGGCATTGGCCGAAATCGAAGGCGCCACGAGCGCCCGCCTGCTGGCCCAGGATCGGGGAACGGAGGGCTTCGGCCGCGACGAATTCGTGCACGGGGTTCCGTATGCGTCGTTCATCAACGCCGCATTCGCTTACGCAAAGCCCAGGGAGCCCAACCGGTTCAACGCTTTGCGCGGGGCCTGGTATGCGGCGCTCGCGGTCGAGACATCAATGCGCGAAGTCGCCTGGCACATGACCGATTTCCTCGGAAAATCCGGGCAGTATAAGGGCGTCGTCGACTACGCCGAACTGTTCGCCAGCATGGCCGGAGAGTTCGTCGACTTGCGAGGGGTGGGCGCCCATCCGTGCTTGGACCCGGACCCGGCGATCGGATATCCGATCGGCAATGCGATCGCCGACGCCGCGTTCGCGCAAGGGCTGAACGGCGTCATCTATCCTTCCGTCCGGCATGCGGGCGGAACCTGCCTCGCGGCGCTCAGGCCCCATGCGGTGCAGTCGGTCGCTCCCGGCGCCCTCTATCGATTTGAATGGTCGGGTCATCCGGACCCGAAAATCACGCCGGTTTCCGAGCTGTAGGCGCGGTCGCTGACCGCGCCGCCGCGCTCAGCGAGCGCGGCTACAATTCGCGCGCATAGCGCTATCGCGGCGGCGGGAACGCGTTTGGCGGAACGGCATGCAGGGTTGCGCCGATCTTGCGGTTGAACGCCTCGGCGTCGAACTGCGCGTTGACAGCGACCGTCTTGTCCTCGCGGGGCAGCGGACACTGAACGTTCGCGCCCGGCGCGCCGAGTTTCTCGACAGCGTTCTTGAACGCGCCCTCGAGCTTTTCGCGGTCGCGCTCGACCGCGAAGACGTCGCTGATCCAG
>Ga0209040_10004481_pt1 | contig 10531 bp, 9 predicted proteins | sample BogFormECP12_OM3_FD_188240 | JGI IMG/M metagenome (GOLD analysis project Ga0209040, IMG submission 188240) | Bog forest soil microbial communities from Calvert Island, British Columbia, Canada - ECP12_OM3 (SPAdes) (version 2) | ecosystem: Environmental > Aquatic > Freshwater > Wetlands > Bog ... | reverse complement strand
AAGGTGCCGGCTGACCAGGACGGCGAGCAGGTCGGCGGCGGACATGCTTGAGGTCGGGTGCCCGGACCCGGCCGATGTGCTCGAGCGGACGGAGTCCACACGCAGTTGCTGTCCGAGTTCGGCGGCGAAGGCGAGGTCGGCATCGGTGACGGGGCTCGGCATGAGCACCTCCTGGTTTCAGCGCGGATGGCCGGGAAGCCGGTCTATTACCCGTCCGCTCCCAGTCAACACCACCAGGTGCGCCAGAGTCCGGTCGCCCCATCGATAGCGCCCGCCGGGCCGGGCTCGTCGGATTCAGCGCCACGAGATACCCAGCTCGTTCAGGATAAATTTGAGAGACTGCGAGGCCCGCGCGAATCCTTCGGGGCCGCTGAACCCGCCGTAGCGGCCCGCCTGGGCCAGGTGCGGCTCCAGCGACACGAAGCCGTCGAAGCCCGAGTCCCGCAGCGCGGCTAGCGTCTCACGCACCTGCCCGTCGCCCTGTCCGGCGGGCACGACCTCTCCCGTCGCCGCGAGCGCGTCCTTGACCTGCAGGTAGACCAGGTACGGCCGGAGCAGGCCATAGGCCTCGTCAAAGGGCCTGACGCCGCACTGGACGAAGTTCGCCGCGTCGAACGTCGCCCGCAAGGCGGGGGAGTTCACCGAGGCGATCAGGTCGGCGCAGCGGCCCGGAGCGTCACCGAAGATCTCCTTCTCGTTCTCGTGCGCCAGCACCAGACCTTGCCCGGCGGCTATCTCGGCCAGGGCGGCCATCCGGTCGATGACCTGCGCCCGGTGCCGCTGCGGCGGTTCGCCGGGCGGGACGAAGAAGGAGAACACGCGGACGATCGCGGTGCCGAGCTCGCCGGCGATGTCGGCGATCCGACGCATCCGGTCAAGCTCGGGGCCGAGCGGTGCGCCGAGCGGGATCTTCCCGATCGGCGAGCCGATCGCCGAGACCCGCACCCCGGCGTCGCCCAGCACGGCCCGGAAGGCGGCGAGCTGCTCGCCGGTGAAGTCGGCCACGTTGACCGACCACGCGCTACGCAGTTCAAGGTGCGTGATCGACTCGGCAGCGAGCGTGGCGAGCTGTTCGCGCGGGTCGGGCGAGATCTCGTCGGCGAATCCGCTGAGCGTGACGGTCATGAGCGCAGCGTGACGGTGCGGCCGGTGCGGGCCGACTCGTACACGGCGCAGACGATCTCGAGCGCGTCGCGGCCGGCCTCGCCGCCGACGGCGGGCTCGCGCCCCTCCTCGATCGCGGCCAGCAGGTCGGCGATCTGCGCGGCGTGGCCGGCCACGCCGATCGCGGCCGGGTCGGCGGCTGCCCCCCGCGCCGCGCCGTCATCGTCGTCGGTGCCGTGTCCGCCGCCGCCGGGGCGCGCTCCGGCACCGAACGCGCGGCGGACGATCCGGCCGTCCTCGATGATCACGGTGCCCTCCGTCCCGGTGATCTCCAGCCGTTGCGGGAAGCCTGGGTAGGCGGCGGTGCTCGACAGGATCGTGGCGACGGCGCCTGAGCTGAACCTGACGATGGCCAGCGCGGTATCCTCGACCTCGATCTGGTGCGTCTGGGTGGTGCAGACCGCGGTGACCTCGGTGACCGGTCCCATACACCAGCGGAGCAGGTCGACGTAGTGGACGCCCTGGTTCATCAGCGACCCGCCGTCCATCTCCCGGGTGCCGCGCCATCCGGCGCTGTCGTAGTACGCCTGGGCGCGGTACCACTTCGTGCTGGCCTCGCCGAGTACGAGGCGGCCCAGGACGCCCCCATCGAGCAGGCGCTTCAGCTCGATCAGGCCGGGATCGAAGCGGTGCTGGGAGATCACGGTCAGGGCCACCCCGGCCGTGCGTGATGCCTCGATGAGCCGGTCGGCCGCCGCCAGGGTGACGTCGATCGGCTTCTCGACCACCAGGTGCTTGACCGCCTTGGCCGCGCGGACGCCGACCTCGGCGTGCAAGCCGCTCGGCACGCAGACGCAGATCACGTCGATGTCCGGCCGAGCGAGCAGCGCTTCCAGGTCGGGTTCGGCCGCGCAACCACGGGCGGCGGCGAAGGCGGCGGCGGCACCGGCGGCCACGTCGGTTACCGCCACCAGGCGGGCGCCGGGCAGGGTCGCGATCGCGTCCGCGTGCATGGCCGCGATCACCCCGGCGCCGACGATGCCGAAACCGCGGGTCACAGGGCCTCCAGCCACTTGGTGAGCAGCTCCAGGTGCTGGGGGAGCGCCACCTCGGGCTCTTCGATCTCGGGGTGCCAGCGCTTTTCCCACTCGACCGAGATCCAGTGCGGGTAGCCTGCGGCCGCCAGCAGGCGGAGCATGTCCCTGACCGGCACCTCGCCCTCGCCGAGCAGCACCAGCTGCCAGTCATCGCCCGCGAGGCGGCGGGCGTCCTTGACCTGCGCGAGCAGGATACGCGGGCCGAGGTTCGCGTACACCTCGGCTGGCGTCTCGCCCATCCGGTACGGATGATGGCTGTCCCACACCGCGCCGACCACGCCGGAGTCAACCGCGGCCTGGTCGACTAGGGCCAGCAGCTCGGCCACGACCGAGGAGGCGGAGAAGGCGTCGTGCGTCTCGACGCCGATGGCGACGCCAAGCCGTTCGGCGAGCGGCACACCGGACTCGAGCACCCGCGCGGCGGCCCGGAGCTGCTGCTGGCGGGCCGGGTTGGCCGCGGCCAGCGCACCGCCGAACACGCGCACCAGCGGGGATTCCCAGTCGCTGGCCAGCTCGAGGAACCGGCGCAGTTCAGGACCTGGATTGTCATCGGTGAGGCGGATCGAGCTATCCACCGCGACGACCGGCAGCTCCGCCGCGGTCACGGCCCGCTTGACCCGAACGCGGTCGGCGGCGGGCATTGACGGGTCGATGAGCTCACCGTCGATGAGCCGGAGCTCGATGCCTGAATAGCCCCAGCGGCGACCGAGTGAGGCGGCCGAGGCCAGGGTGGCATCCGGGAAGGCCAGGGTGCTGAAGGCAATGCGCGGTGGTGAGCTCATGAACAGGTCTTCCTTCATAACTCCCTGCTACTAGCTTGGCTAATGTGATGTTGGGGATTTTGGGATGAGGCCCGCCCCCGGTGGGGGGGTTACCGAGGGCGGGCCCGCTTTGGTTGCGCCGGGGAGCCTTTTGAGGGACTACGCCGGACGCAGATGCAGGATTACTACCTCATCGGTGCCAGAGCCGGGACCGTTGTTCGTGCCCGACGGCTGACCGCTGTCGTACGGTTTCGCCTGGCTCGGCCAGCCGGTGTAGTTCTGCGAGTTGTATTCGAACCACTCCGGCGCCGTGGTGACCGGGATCACCGGCAGGTCGGCCGCGACGTACTGCTCGAGCGGGACGAGGGCGGTGGCCTGTTGCGAGACCGTCGTTGCCCCGGCCAGCGTGGCCAGATCGGCGTTGAGCGCCGGGTCGTTCAGCCGCTCGTAGTCGCCAACGGCGGCCGAGCCGGAGGCGAGCGCGCTGTTCAGCCAGCCGTCATACATGTTGTACGGGCTGATCCCGCCGTTCGACCAGTGCTCGGTCACCGAGAAGTCGCCGTCGGCGACATCAGCGTTCCAGGCGTCCACGGACAGGCCCTGGAACGTCGCGTCGATCCCGGCCGCCCTCAGTTCCTGGGCGGCGATGGCGTCGACCTGAGACATGTCCGTGTACGCGGACGGGGCGATGATCGTCACCGAGACGGCCTTGCCGCCCTTCTGGAAGTAACCGTTGCTCCCCTTCGTGAAGCCGGCCTTCTCCAGCACCTGCTCGGCCGCGGCCGTGTTGCTCGTGGTCGACATGGTCGCCGACGCCACCGGTCCGGCCCAGGCCTGGAAGGTCGGCAGCGTCAGCCCGCCCGATTCGCTGATCGGGCTCGCGAGACCGGCCTCGCCCTCGGAGGCGAGCAGCGTGCGGTTGACCGCGAGGCTCATCGCCTGCCGAACGGCCAGCTGGTTGGTCGGCCACTTGGTCAGGTTCGGCTCGAGGCTCTCGTCGCCGCCGGCCGCCTCCCAGTAGTTGTGGTGGGCCGGGTCGGTGGCGACGAAGTTCTTCTGCAGCCCCGGGATGTAGTTCCCGGTCCAGTCGATCTGGTTGGAGAACAGTGCGCTGAGCGCGCCGGTGTTGGAGGTGTAGACCGGGAAGTCGACGGTCGGGACCTTGACGCTGGACGCCTGCCAGTAGTAGGGGTTCTTCTTCAGTATGAAGCCCTGCGGCGTGAAGCTGCCCAGCATGTACGGCCCGGTACCGACCGGGTTCGCGTCCGTGAAGGTCGCCGGGGTGACGCCGCTCCACTGCGACTTCGGCACGATCGCCTGGCCGGCGATTTCCTCCAGGTTGGTGTACTGGGATGTTGGGAACGTGAGCGTCACGGTGTTGCCGGACGTGCTCACGCTGGAGATGGTCAGGCCGCCGCTGTTGATCGACGTGTTGGCCTTCACCAGATTGAAGGTGAAGGCGACGTCGGCCGGGGTCAGCGGAGTGCCGTTGTTCCACTTCACGCCCTGGCGGATCGTGAAGGTGATCGTCTTGTCGCCGTTAGACCACGCATAGGACGTGGCGAGCCACGGGTAGCTGATCGTCGGCGAGGCGAGGTCGAACTGGATCAGCGGTTCGTAGATGAGCCCGGTTGCGCCCATGCCGTAGGCGGCCGGGGTGGGGTCGAACGGGTTGAAATCCTGGGTGATGGTGGTTTCCGGCGAGCTCTCCATGACCAGGGTCTTTCCCGTGGTCGAGGCGCTGCTCGAGCTCGATGCCGAGCTGGAACTGGAGCTGGAGCACGCGCCTAGCCCGACCGCGAGCAAGCTGGCGGTCGCCGCCGCGAAGAGCCATCTAATTCTGTGCGATCTCTTCATCAGTCTCGTCTTTCTCTCGGGTTTCATCGGTTGTGGACTATGTGGTCGTCGTGTCCCCACCCCGCCGTGGCCCGGAGACGAGCTCCGGTGCGGCGACGTCCAGGTGCCAGCAGGCCGCGCCCCGCGTGTCCGAAATCTGCATCAGGGCCGGGTCCTCCCGCCGACATAGATCATCGGCGAACGGGCACCTGGGATTGAACGGGCAGCCCTGCGTGGCCGCGCCGTCCAGGTTCTGCGGCCTTTCGGATGCTGTGGCGGGCCCCTGGCGCCGGCCGCCGCCGCGAAGCGCGCTGCCGAGGTTGTCCGGGTCCGGCGCGGAGGCGACCAGTAGCTGTGTGTAGGGATGCGCCGGGACCTGGGTGACCTCCTCGGCTGGGCCTCGCTCTACGATCTCTCCGGCGTACATGACCAGGATCTCGTCCGCGAAGTAGCGGGCCGAGGCGATGTCGTGGGTGATATAGAGCATGGCGAGCCTGAAACGCTGGCGGAGGTCGTCGAGCAGGCTGAGCATCTCTAGGCGGATCGAGACGTCGAGCATGGACACTGGTTCGTCGGCGAGCAGCACGCTTGGCCGGGCGGCCAGCGCACGGGCGAAGGAGACCCGCTGGCGCTGGCCGCCGGACAGCTCGTGCGGGTACTTGGCCAGGAACTGCTTGGCCGGCGTGAGCCGTACCTGCTCCATCAGGGTGACGACCTCCTGGCCGACCTTTGCGTCCTTGCCCTGGTGAAGCTTCACCGGGCGTTCGAGGTGGTAGCGCACGGTGTGTATCGGGTTGAGCGAGGAGAACGGGTCCTGGAAAACAAGCTGGACCTCGCTCTTGTACCGCCGGAAGTCCCCACGGCTGGACACCTCCACCTGCTTGCCATCCAGCCGGATCGTGCCGGAGGTGAGCCGTTCCTGCCCGGCCAGGAGCCTGGCCGCGGTGGACTTGCCCGAACCGCTCTCACCGACGAGCGCGACGACGGCGCCGCGGTACAGGTTGAAGGAGACGTCCCGCACCGCGTGCAGCGCGTGGCCGCGGCCGATCCGGAAGTCCTTGCTGAGCGAGATCGCCTCCATGGCGAGCGGCCCGCGTGCCGCGGCCGCGGACGTCACGGTCTGCTCGGTCATGTTCCCAGCTCCCCGGCTGGGCTCTCGGAGGCCGCGGACGGCCCGGGCGGCGCTGGAGTGTCCGGGAGCACGAACGGGCAGGCCGTCACGTGGTCCGGATCCCTGGACGTGGCGACCGGCAGCAGCCGCATGTCCACGTCCCGGCACTCTGGTCTGGCGTACCCGCAGCGGGGCATGAACGGGCAGCCGGGAGGCGGGTGGCCCAAATCAGGCGGTGAGCCCGGGATGCCGGCCAGCTCACGGCGGGATCCGCGCAGCGACGGGAAGGAGTTGAGCAGGCCCCGGGTGTAGGGGTGGGCGGCCTCGCGGTGGATCTCGTCCGAGGTGGCGATCTCGACAAACTGGCCGGCGTACATCACGACGATCCGGTCGGCCAGTTCGAGCAGGAGCGAGAGGTCGTGGGTGATGAACAGTATCGAGAAGCCCAGGCGGTCTTTGAGCTCGACGATCTGGGCCAGGATGTCCCGCTGCACCACCACGTCGAGCGCGGTGGTCGGCTCGTCCATGATGATGATCTCCGGTTCGGCGGCCAGCGCCATGGCGATCATCACCCGCTGGCGCATGCCGCCGGACAGCTCATGAGGATAGCTGCGCAGCCGGGACCGCGGGATGCCGACGAGGTCGAGCAAGGATGCGGCCCTTTCGTGGGCTTCGTCCCTCGGCATCTTCAGGTGGGCGTGGATGGCGTCGAGCAGCTGGTCGCGGACGTTGAGCACCGGGTTGAGCGCGTTCATCGCACTTTGGAAGACGATGGCGATCTCGCGCCAGCGCAGCCGCCGCAGCTCATCCGGCCGCATTTTCAGTATGTCGGCAGGCCCGGATACTCGGCGGCCGCGGTAGGTGACGCTGCCGTTGGTGACGAGGGCGGGGGCGCGCAGCAGGCGGCAGGCGCCGTAGGCCAGCGTCGACTTGCCCGACCCGCTCTCGCCGGCCAAGCCGACGACCTCGCCGGCCCCGAGGGCGAGGTTCACCTGGTCCACGGCGCGCACATCGCCGGCCGGGGTGCGGTACACAACCGACAGGTCGCGGATGTCGAGCACGGGACCGGGGCCTGGGGCGACGGCGTCGGCCAGGGATGAGCCGGCCGCGGGACCGGCCGCCGCGCCGGTTGCGCGGTGAGTCGCCCGGTCAAGGGCCCGGCCGTCGGCCCGGCCGATGGCGCTGTCGGCCGCCGGGTCCGCGCTCATCGGCCCTCACCCGCCTCGGCCTTGTCGAGCAGCGAACTTCGTGAGAACGAGTGCAGGAAGCCGGCGAACCCGTTGCGGCGCTGCGAGATTTCGCTCAGCACGGGTGTGGGGTCCGCAGGCTTGAGCCAACGCCCGGCGATCCGGCTGGCACTGCTCGCGTCGCGCAGGCGGGGGTTGCCGAGCTCGTCGATGCCCGTGTTCAGCAGCACCAGGGCGGTGCCCATGAGCGCCACAGCCAGGCCCGGTGGCACGAACCACCACCAGGCCCCGAGCTGCAGTGCCTGCTGGCTCTGGGCCCAGTAGAGCATGGTACCCAGGCTCCAGCTGTTCAGGTCGGCGACCCCGATGAAGGCGAGGGCGACAGAGGCCCCGATGGCGTACAGCACGGTGTTCACGAAGCTCGCCGCGATCAGGCTCACCTCGTTGGGGACGATCTCGACGGCGATGATCCGCCAGGTTCTCTCCCCGGTCTCCCGGGACGCGGCCACGAAGTCGCGATTGCGGATGGCCAGGGTCTGGGCCCGCATCACCCGAGCCCCCCACGGCCAGCCGAGCAGGGCGAGCACGATGATGGTCGGCGCCTCTCCCCGATTCGGAAAGTAGCCGAGCAGGACGATGAGCAGGGGCAGCGCCGGAATCACCAGGAACACGTTGGTGACCAGCGACAGCAGTTCGTCCCAGAAGCCCCCGAGGAAGGCAGCCGTGACGCCCACGATCACGGCGAGCGCCGTGGCCACCACGCCGACGATGATCCCGAGCTCCAGGGTGAGGCGGATCCCGACCAGGAGCTGGGACAGCACGTCTTGCCCGCTCTGCGTGGTGCCGAGCAGATGGGCCGCGCTTGGCGCGTTCATCGATACGCCGGGCGAGGGGTTCTGGTACGAAGGATCGTACGGGGTGACCAGCGGCCCGATGATGGCCGTGAGCACGAAGAGGCCGAACAGGACGACGCCCGCCTTGGCCTTGGTCGGCATCCGGCGCCACCAGCCGGGCTGGGCGGCTTCCTGGGTGACGGCGGTGAGTTCGGTGCTGATGGCCGGTGCGACAGTCATCGCGTGGCCTCCCGGGCTCGGGCGCGGGGATCGACGAACACGATGATGACGTCGACGATCAGGTTGGCGAGCAGGACGGTGAACGTGATCACCAGGAAGATCGCCTGTGTCAGCGCGTAGTCGTTCGAGGTCACCGAGTTGACCAGCAGCAGGCCGATCCCCGGGTAGGAGAAGACGATCTCCATGATCAGGGCGCCGGATACCACGAAGCCGATCGCCAGGGCGAAGCCCTGCAGCTGCGGCAGGATCGCGTTGCGCGCGGCGTAGGTGAGGACGACCCTGCGGTTGGACAGGCCCTTGGCCTGGGCGGCGACCACGTAGTCCTCGCCGCTGGTCGTGATCATGACGTTGCGCATCTGCAGCATCCAGCCGGCTATCGAGGTGAGCACGATGGTGAGGGCCGGGAGCAGCGAGTGGTAGACGGCGCTGCTGATGAAGTCCCAGTGCCAGCCCGGGATCAGGCCCTGGCCGTAGCCCTGGCCGATCGGGAAGACGTGGAGCTTGACAGCGAACAATTCAAGCAGGATCAGCGCGAAGAAGAAGTAGGGAATCGCCTGCAGGAACATGAGCCCGGGCAGGACGCGGTCCAGCCCTCCACCGTGCCGCCAGCCGGCCGCGATGCCGAGGGCGGTACCCACCAGGAAGGCAATCACGGTCGCGGTGCCCACGAGGACGATCGTCCAGGGCAGGGCCTCGCCGAGCAGGGTGGAGACCTGGGCCGGATATTCGCTGGTGCTGGTGCCGAAGTTCAAGTGGGCCACGTCGACGAGATAGGCCCAGTACTGATGCCAGATCGAGCCCGGATGCCCCACGCCAAGCATCGCCTCGATCGCGCGGTAGGCCGCGGGCTGCAGGTTGGGGAACTTCGACATGATGCTCTCGACCGCGTTCCCCGGCACCAGGCGCGGGATGAAGAAGTTGATGGTGAGCGCCACCCAGGCCGCGACGACGTAGAAGACCAGGCGGCGAATGATGAAGGACATGGCGGCTCCTATGCCTTCGCTGCTTGGCGGGCCGATCGGGAGGCCTTGGGACCGCCCTGGCGGGAACCGCGGCTGCCCGTCCTAACGGCGGCCGAACGTGCCCGGGGGGGCTGGAGCGTCTCGACGACCCGACGGGTCACCGTGCCGGGCGGGCAGCCGCAGCTTGACCGCAGCACGAGCTCGGTCGGCAGCAGCTCTACGGTGGGGGACAAGTCCGGGTCGGCGATGCGCTCAATAATGCGGGCGCAGGCCTGCTCGCCCAGCAAGCGCATGGGCTGGTGCACGGTGGTGAGCGGCGGATCGAACAGGCTGCTGGGATAGATGTCGTCGAAGCCGACCACGGCCACCTCCTCGGGGACCCGTACGCCGGCCGCGGCGAAGGCCCGCAGGACCCCGATCGCCATCTGGTCGTTGGCGCACACGACCGCTTCCGGCAGCGCCCCGCGGTATCGGATGAGCAGTTTCTCGCCCGCCTGCTCGCCGCTGCGGACGCTGAAGATCCCCTGCGTCGAGCCGATCAGCTCGCCGTGCGGATGGCCGCGCAGGATGTGTTCGAGGGCGAGCCGCCGCTGGATCGCGTTCGGCGAGTCCGGGGGGCCGTCGACGTGGAACAGGCGCCGCTTGCCATGATCGGCGATGAGGTGAGTGATGATGGCGGCCGAGCCGGAGAAGTTATCGGCCGCCACCACGTCAGCCGCCCGCTCCCCGGGGGTCCCGGCTATGACGACCACGGGAACCCGGGCCGCGAGCCGCTCGATGTAATGGGAGGCGACGAACCCCTCGCCGATGAGAATCCCGTCGACCTTGCCGGACATCGAGTCCAGCCGGCGGAAATCCGGCGTACCGACCCCCTCGGCCTGCATGAAGGTAATGAGGAGAAGCAAGTTGTGGTCACGGATCCGCGCCTCTACTCCGCGGAGCACCTCGTCGTAGTAGAGCAGGCCCACATTCTCGATGTCCTTCGGCTCTACCTCGCGCTCCACGCACACCATGCCGATGACGTCCTTGCGGCGGCGGGACAGGCTCTGTGCCGCGCCGTCGGGCACGTAGCCGAGTTCCTCGATCGCCTGCTGCACCCGGACCCTGGTGGCCTCGCGCACCCGGTCCTGGCCGTGCACGACCCGCGAGACCGTCGCGGTGGAGACGCCGGCCAGGCGTGCCACGTCGAAGAGCGTTACCACGAATTCCCGATCAGCGGCATTGCTGTTTTCCTCGATACCAGGTCAGCGAGCTCGAAATCCAGAGTTCACATAAACGACATGTAAACGTTTACACCAGAAATCTAAGCGCTTACACTAACCCTCAGCACAGGGCCGGTCAAGGTTCGTGTCCACGTCGTAATAAGGAGAGGTTGATGACGGAACTGGCGACAGGTGACG
>Ga0209040_10004479_pt1 | contig 10535 bp, 14 predicted proteins | sample BogFormECP12_OM3_FD_188240 | JGI IMG/M metagenome (GOLD analysis project Ga0209040, IMG submission 188240) | Bog forest soil microbial communities from Calvert Island, British Columbia, Canada - ECP12_OM3 (SPAdes) (version 2) | ecosystem: Environmental > Aquatic > Freshwater > Wetlands > Bog ... | reverse complement strand
AGGCGGGTTCGCCGCCGGATCGGCTATGATGGGATGTTCCTGAGTTTCGAGCGTGCGCGACCGGATCGGACGGAACGACGCCCCAAGGCAAATAAGCGGTGCCGCACGTCAACGGCGCCGATCACGGCCCGTGAAGCGCTGCGCCTGATATGGGAAGCAGACCGCTATCCTATCCTTGGCAACGAAGATCGGCGCATGGCGGCGGCTCTCGAGAGGGAAGCGCTGGCCCGAGCCGCCAAAGCTACGGCATCACCGGATGACCCGCCGGAATTCGGGCCGTGGCTGGCGGCACTCCAGGATCGGTCACTGCCGGACTCTGACCGTGAAGCCGTCATGACGGCGCTCTATGATCTGTTTGATCCGGAGGACAGTTAGGAGGAGGGCCGGCCGGTATATTCTGTCTGCCGTAGTTCGCAGAAATAGAGAATTACCGCAGGCATGATGTACCAGGCGCGGTAGAGGCCGCAATCAAAAGCAAGCCTGCCCAAAAAGCCGCTTGCATCTGATCATCCCACGCTTTTTAGGTTTATTCCAAAACGATTGAGTCTCACAACCGGGCCGCCCTCAGCCGCAGCGCGTTGGCAATGACGGAGACGGAGCTCAGCGACATCGCCAGCGCGGCGGCGACGGGGCTCAGCAGCAAGCCGAAAGCCGGATAGAGCACACCCGCCGCGACCGGAATGCCGATCACGTTATAGGCGAAGGCGAAGACCAGATTTTGGCGAATATTGCGCATCGTCATGCGGCTGAGCGTGCGGGCTCGCGCGATGCCGGCAAGATCCCCCTTCACCAGCGTGATGCCCGCGCTCTGGATCGCGACCTCGGTGCCTGTGCCCATGGCGATGCCGACATCCGCCTCGGCGAGGGCGGGTGCGTCGTTTACGCCGTCCCCCGCCATGGCGACAATTCGTCCCTTGGATCTGAGCGAGCGAACGATACGGTGCTTATCCTCGGGCAGCACGTCGCCCTGCACATCATCGATGCCCAGTTTGCGACCAACCGCTTGCGCCGTCGTCTTGTTGTCGCCGGTTAACATGACGATCCGCACGCCATCCGCGCGTAAGCTATCGAGCGCGGCCCGAGTCGTAGCCTTGATGGGATCGGCGATGGCGATCACGGCGCCCGGCTTACCGTCCACGGCCAAATACAATGCGGTCGCACCGTCGCCGCGAAGCTCATCGGCTCTTGCGGTCAGAACGCCGAACGAGACCCCGAGATCCTCCATCAGTTTGGCGCTGCCAAGCGCCACTGTGCGGCCACCGACCTTACCCGTGACGCCTTTGCCGGTCACGGACGCGAAATCGGCCGGGTCCGTCAGCGCCATGCCGCGCTCATGCGCGGCGGCAACGATGGCCGCCGCCAGCGGATGTTCGCTCGACCGCTCCAGACTGGCGGCCAGCGGCAAGATGTCGGCCTCCGTCATGCCGGCCCCAGGCACGATCGCGGTCACTTTAGGCTTGCCCTCGGTCAGCGTCCCGGTCTTGTCCACGACCAGGGTGTCGACCTTCTCCATGCGCTCCAGCGCTTCGGCCGACTTGATCAGCACGCCGGCGCCGGCACCCTTGCCGACGCCAACGCCGATGCTCATGGGTGTCGCCAGCCCGAGAGCGCAGGGGCAGGCGATGATGACAACCGACACTGCGGCGATCAGCCCGTAAGACAGCGCCGGCGCCGGACCCCAGAGCGCCCAGGTCGCAAAGGATACCAGAGCAATGAGCAGCACCGCCGGCACGAAGTAGCCAGACACCGTATCCGCCATTCGCTGGATCGGCGCACGGCTGCGCTGGGCCTCGGCGACCATGGCGACGATGCGGGAGAGCATTGTGTCGGCTCCAACCTTGTCCGCGCGCATGACCAGGGAGCCGGTCCCATTCACGGTTCCGCCGATCAGCCTGTCGCCGGTCTGTTTCGTTACGGGCATGGATTCGCCGGTGACCATGGATTCATCGACAGCGCTTTTGCCTTCCAGCACCGTCCCGTCGACTGGCACGCCATCACCGGGGCGCACCCGAAGCCTGTCGCCGAGATGCACGGACGCCAACGGAATTTCCTCGTCTTCGCCGCCGTCCTTTAGCCGGCGGGCCGTCTTTGGCGCGAGGTTGAGCAGGGCGCGGATGGCTCCGCCGGTCTGCTCCCGCGCGCGCAATTCCAGCACCTGACCGAGCAGAACCAGAACGGTGATGACGGCTGCCGCCTCGAAATAAACCGCGACAGAGCCGTCCATGCCCCGGAACCCGGCGGGGAAGAGGTTCGGGGCCAAGGTCGCGACCAGGCTGTAGAGGTAGGCGGCCCCTGTTCCGAGCGCGATCAGGCTGAACATGTTCAGACTTCGATTTACAACCGATGCCCAGGCGCGCTGAAAGAAAGGCCAGCCGGCCCAAAGCACGACGGGTGTCGACAAGGCGAACTGTATCCAGGTTGAGAGACGCTCCGGCACGATGTGGTGAAGGTCGAGCCATGGTACATGACCGCCCATTTCCAGCACGACCGCCGGCAATGACAGTGCGAGCCCGATCCAGAAGCGGCGGGTCATGTCCTTGAGCTCATGGTTCGGCGACGCTTCGGCTGTGACCACCAGCGGTTCGAGCGTCATGCCGCAGATCGGGCAGTTGCCAGGTCCATCCTGCCTGATCTTCGGATGCATCGGGCAGGTGTAGATCGTGCCTTTTTTCTCCGGGGAGGCCGCCGTGGCCGGCGGGGTCAGGTAGCTGGCGGGGGCAGCGATGAATTTTGCGCGGCATCGCGCCGAGCAGAAGTGGAACGTGTGGCCGTCGTGCTCCAAGCGATGCTTGGAGGTCTCCGGATCAACCTTCATGCCGCAAACCGGATCGGTCACGCCTGGATTGTCGGCGGTTGGTGCCGCGTTCCTGTCGGAGCGTCCCGCCGGGGCATGCGCGCCGTGTGCGTGATGGGTTTCGGTGTTCGCCACGACACCACTCCTCGATGGCCACCACGCTGGCGCTCGGGCCAGGTGACAGGGAATATGGCTTGCTCTATATACCCCTCATGGGTATGGTATCAAGGACGGGCAAACAATGCATGACGCGACGAGAGCCGCCGTCGTCACGCGGCTGAAGCGGATCGAAGGGCAGGTTGGTGGCTTGCTGCGGATGGTGGATGAGGATCGCTATTGCGTGGACGTGTTGACGCAGATCAGCGCCGTTTGCGCGGCGCTTCATAAGGTGGAAGAGCAGATTCTACGGGATCACGTGTCCCATTGCGTCGCAGGTGCGTTCGCGACAGGAGACGTGATTGAGCAGCGGAACAAGATCGAAGAATTGGTCACGACGATCGGACGGATGACGAGGTAAGGAGCCCATGCCGAAAGGCACGATGCCCAGGTTTAGGAAGACGATCACGGGACTGCTGGTCCTGGTTGGCCTTCTTTTGTCCGGCGTCCAGGAGCCTGCTGCCGCGGCACTTCGTCATGCCGGCCATCACCATGATCAACCGCTGGTGCAGACGGTCGATGCGGCGCGGCCAGGTCTCGCGACGCCATCCGATCATCATGACGATCACGGGCTCCCATGCTGTCTCGGTTGCCAGTGTGCGATGCACGTCGCCGTGTTGCCGGCCGCGGTTACGCTTCCAGCCCATCAGGCCGTGGCCATAAATTACCTGCCGGGCTCCAACAGAGATCGGCCTGGCTTCGACACGATGCCCGCGCCGCCCCCGCCTCGGCGTGTTGCCTGACGGCCAAGGGGACATAGCTTCCGGTATCTGACCGGCTCTCCCGACGTTCCCGCGGCCGATCTCCGCACACAGGCGTCAAAGCGCCCGGATCGTCACTTTCAAACAGATCGCAGACAAACAATGAATACCTTAATCTCGCGGCTATCGCTTGCCGCGGTCGTGGTCGGCCTGGCCGCTATCCCGCTCGTTGCCGGCCCGCATGCGGCTGCCGCCGGTCCGGATGCGATGGCGCCCATGGAGATGGGCGGCAGCGCCCACCATGATGATCATTCCGACACGGTCCACTTCGACTTCGGCGCCCCCGCGCCGGCCAACAAGGCGGCTCGCACCGTCAAGATCATCATGGCTGACGTCACGTTCGAACCGGCCTCAGTCGTTGTGCGGTCCGGCGAAACCGTTCGCTTCGTGGTCACCAACACCAGTAGCGTCGATCACGAGTTCACCCTGGGCGACGCCCCGACCGAAGCGGCGCACCGCAAGGAGATGGCCGACATGATGGCCCGCGGCGAGGACATGGCGCACGACGATCCCAACGCCATCACCGTCAAGCCGGGCCAGACCCGAGATCTGACCTGGACCTTCGGCCGCGCCGAACGGCTCGAATTCGACTGCAACATCCCCGGTCACTACGAGTCCGGCATGAAAGGCACGATCATCGTGCGCTGACATTGCCCCGTAAACGCAGACAACGAGAAAGACCCTGCCATGTTCTTCCCAATCCGCGCCACCCTCACCGCGATGGCGATCGCCGTGCCGTTGGCTTTCGCAGAGGCGCAGACCGCACCAGACCAGGATCATGCCGCCCATCATCCCGGTACGCCGGCGGCACCAGCCGCGCCGAAGCCGTCACCAGGCGGAGCAGCCAGCGCGATGCCGATGACGGACATGGGCAAGATGATGGGCGGCGACATGGGACGAATGATGTCCATGATGTCGATGATGCGCATGATGCAAGGTGGCGGCATGGAGATGATGCCGGCCGATCACATCGAAGGACGGATCGCGTTCTACAAGGCTGAGCTCGGCATCACCGACGCACAATTGCCGCAGTGGAACGCCTTCGCCGACGCATTGCGGAACGGTGCCAAGGACATGCGGACGGCGATGGCTACCGCAATGCAGGCGGGTATGCCAGCCACCGCACCGGCCCGCGCGGACGCCATGGTGCAAATGATGTCGGCCCGTCTCGACGCGATGAAAGCAACGGCAGCGACCGGCAAAGCGCTCTACGCAGTCCTTAGCGACGCCCAGAAAAAGACGGCCGACGAACTTATGGCCGAGCCCCCGATGGGCATGCGGACGATGGGGATGGGAGAGCGATGATAATCCCGGAGAAGGCCGATGCATGAACATGACGCGCCACCGTGGTGGCGAACGCGGATCGGGCTCGCTTTTCTCGGATTCTCGGCGATCGCTGCGTATTTTCTGATCACCGAGCACCGCGCACACCTCGCGCTGGCGGTCCCCTATCTACCCTGGCTGTTGTTGCTGGCCTGCCCGCTCATGCATCTCATGCATCACGGGCACGGCGGGCACGGAAGCGGCGGGGAAGAACCTGACCGGGATGCGGGTGGCAGTGTCGCCGCCAACGACAAACGGGAGGACCGGCCATGAATCATGACATTTCGTCATACGGTTTATGGTCCCTCGTGATCATAAATTCTGCCGTCTTTATATTCTTCGCATATAGCTTCGGCCGGCCGCAGACCAGGCGCGACTGGCGTTCGTTTAGCGCATTCAGCGCCTTCCTCGTGGCGCTGTTCACCGAAATGTACGGCTTCCCGCTGACCATCTACCTGCTGTCCGGCTGGTTGCAGAGCCGGTTTCCGGATGTTGACTGGTTCTCCCACGACGCCGGTCATCTGCTTGAGATGATGTTCGGCTGGCGGGCCAATCCGCATTTCGGCCCGTTCCATCTCCTGAGCTTCGCCTTCATTGGTGGTGGTTTCTGGCTGCTCTCGGTCGGTTGGCAGGCGCTTTACCAGGCGCAGCATGAGAACCGGCTCGCCGACACCGGTATCTACGCGCGTATTCGGCATCCGCAATACGACGGCTTCGTCCTCGTCATGTTCGGGTTTTTGTTGCAGTGGCCGACGATCCTGACCTTGGCGATGTTTCCCGTTCTGGTCTTTATGTATTGGCGGCTCGCCAGGATCGAGGAGCGTGAGTCTCTCGCCGCGTTCGGCGACGCATACCGCGACTACATGCGGCGGGTGCCCGGATTCTTTCCTCATATCGGCTCGCCGGCTGACCGTCCGCGGCTCGGGCAGCCTTAGGACAGGGATCGCCGCATGCCTCCCGATGTTCTTCGCCGGAAGCGCGCTGCGCGCTTGTCCGCCGCACTGGCCATCGGCGCTGCGCTGCTTCCTGTGCCCACCTTCGCAAGCGGTGTTGTCGGCGAGCACATCCTGATCAACACGATGATTATCGACGATCCGTTCGTGGAGGACGAAGCCACGCTGCCCACGTTTTCCTGGCTGCCGCAGCCGAGCCGCGGCGGGCAGACCTCCGATCTGTCTACGCTCGGTTTCGAGTATGACAAGCGCATCACCGAGAATTTCGGCTTCGCTATCAATGATGGTTACCAGTGGCTGCGCACGCCCGGCGCGAAGACGGCGAACGGCTGGCGGAACCTGGATGTCACGCTGAAATACACGCCCTACGTCAACGACGAACATGAGTTCATTGTATCTGTGGGTGCGGTCAGAACCTTCGCCGGCAGCGGCGCCAGCGGCACGAACGGCGCGGTCCTGGGCAACGACGCTTCCGGCTCCACCACACCCACGCTCTACTGGGGCAAGGGGTTCGGCGACCTCCCCGTCGGCTGGCTGCGCCCGTTCGCAATCACCGGAACGATCGGCTACCAAATCGCCGACAGGGAGCTGAAGACGACCAGTGCCATCGATCCGGCCAGCGGGATGCCGACGACGCTCTTCAACAATGGCGTGGCGAACCAATGGGTCGGTGGGCTGTCGCTCCAGTATAGCCTGCTCTACCTACAGTCGCAGGTGAAGGATCTCGGGCTGCCGGCCTTCGTCAACCGGCTTACGCCGGTCGTGGAGATGGCTTGGTCGTCGCCCGCCAGCAAGCCGAGTCAGACCGCCGCGCAGTACCTGGTGGGCCTTGGTATCGCCTACACTGAGGAAAAATTCGCGATCGGCGTCGAGGCGCTGATCCCCGGAAACCAGCAAACCGGGTCTCACGCCGGCTTCATCGCCCAAATGCATTTGTATTTCGACGACCTGTTCCCGACCACGCTCGGGAAGCCGGTGATGGAATGGTGAGATGAGACGCCACGCTCAAACACAGCGGCTTGATTTCATTTGCGAGCACGGCCAACCGTTTCTAATACAGGGCGCGGGATCGAAAGCGGCTGCGTTGGGGCGTCACAACCGAATTCTCTCCACCTCGTCCTGCGTGAGCCGCTCCTTCGTCCGATCATAGAGCTTCGTGGTGCGCGGTGACTCGTGCGCCGCCATTTCCTGAGCGTGCTCCAGGGCGCCGCCGTTGGACAAGTAGGCGGTGATCCCGGTGGCGCGGAAGGAGTGATTGCCGATCGGCGCCATGATGCCAACTGCAACAGCGCGCCGGACGTTGGTCTGTCACGGCAGACGCCTGTTCAAGGTAAGAAAGTCACGCACGGTGATGATCCTGGCGCCCTCGTGAAGTTTGAGCCCCAGCAGGTCGCGCTTGTCGCCGGTCACGAGAAAATCGGCCGCGCCGGCGGCGGCGATGGCCAGCAGATAGTTGTCGTAGGGGTCGGCGCAAACCGCGATCGCGGGAAGGTTCTGCACCACGACGGCGATCTCGCGCAGTTCGTTGATGAGCCGGCCGGCGAGCGCCGGGGTCAGGCGCTCGCGGATTTTCGGATAGCGGGTCACGCGCATCAGTTCATCGAGCTGCTCGGCCGAGGTCAGCAGATCGAACCGTCCTTCGCGCCAAAGGTCGATGAGGTGCGCCGGCAGCGACGTGCCTGCGAGCAGCGCGCTGACCAGGATGTTTGTATCGATGACCAGCCGCACGCGTCACCTGGCCTTGGGTGGCTTTGCCTTGCGCGCCGCAGCGACGGCGTCGTCAATTGTCGCCTCCAGTTCCTTAGGCGGCAGGTCGGCGAATTTGCTCCTGGCTTCGGTCATGGTCTGGTCGAGCACGCGCCACTTGACGGCTTCCTCGATGAATTTCGAGAGGTCGCCTTTCTTCATGCCGCGCTGGGCGAGGAAACTGCGCACCGCGATGTCGGTGTCCTTGGACACCGAGACGGTCCAGCGGGTGGTGTCGTCGGGCATGGGGCCTCCTGATAGGCGTTTATACGCTTAGCAGTATATCATGATAGCTGCTTAAGTACAACGTCGTTTTGGGCCATTTGGGTAGGGGGCTACCCCCAGCCGTTTGGCGGTCTACATCGGACCATGCGACCCTATATGACTTGTAACTCATATAGCCTCAACGTAGACTTTAGCCGCCCCACGCCCGAGTCGGAGAGACATGAAGACACGCCGTCCGAAGACCAAAATCGATCAATCCAGCGAGCACTCCTTAGCGAATCTCGGGGCGCGCTTGCAGGATCTGCGCCGTCTTCGCGGCGCAACGCAACTCGATCTGGCCGACAAATTGGGAGTCGGTCAGACCGCGCTCTCGCATATGGAGAGGCGGGATGACCTGCGCCTATCCACGGTCGCGGGTGTCATCGAGTCCCTAGGCGGTACGCTTCACGTCGCGGCAACGTTCCCTGATTCCGATCCGATTATGCTAGTCGGCGGCGGCCTATGGAAGTCGTCCGAAGGGAAAGTTTATCCGGCTCCGACAGAGACCAGCCAGGACCAGCTTCTCCTGCCTGACATACTGGGACCGGAGCAAGTTCCGGCCTCCCGCGATGTTGTGTTCAGCATTCGGCCAACCTACGCCGAAAAAATACTTGCCGGACGAAAGACCGTTGAGCTGCGCCGTCGGTTCGCGGATAGCATTAAGCCCGGAACACTCGCGCTTATATACACGACCAGCCCGACAAGCGCCTTAACCGGTTTTGCAAGAATTCGCGCGGTTCAACGCCTCAACCTGAGCGATTTATGGGAAACACATCGCGAGGCGGCATGCCTACAACGCAGCGACTTCGAAGCGTACTTTTCTGGTGTGGATCGCGGCTATGCCATTATGTTGGCCTCGGCCAAACCCCTCTCGCGACCCGTCGGCCTCTCTGAGCTTCGGGAGCGCTTCGGCTTCGAGCCGCCGCAATCCTACCAGTATGCGTCGCCACAGATGTGCGGCTTGGTAGAGAATGGCTAGCCGCAAGCTTCTGATCGATACCAACGTTTTTATCGGACTGGAAGATCAGAAGGAGGTCTCTCCAGAATTCTCGAAAATGCTCGAACTGTGCAGCAAACACGGTGTGCACGTGTTTGTTCACGAAATGGCGCTGGAAGATATAAAGCGCGATAAGGACTTAGCACGACGAAAGGTCTCGCTCAGCAAGGTCAAGAAGTTCGAGCTGCTCACAAAGGTCAAGCTGCCGTCGCTTGCGGCGCTCCAGGCAACCTTTGGAGCAATGCCTAAGCCGAATGACGTCGTCGATGTCGCACTATTGCACGCCCTTCAAATTGGCACCGTCGATTTCGTCGTCACCCAGGACCAAGGGATTCACAACCGTGCACGGCGCTGCAAGCCGCCCCTCGCTGATCGCGTTCTCACGGTTGACGATGCGGCTGCCTGGCTCCGCGCGTCCTTCGAGCCGCAGGAAGTTCTGCTCCCCTTCATCGAAGAAATGCCCGCGCACGGCATTGCCACTGATGACGATATTTTTAACAGTCTCCGCGAGGGCTATCCCGAGTTCGATAAATGGTGGCAGGAAAAATGCGTCCCGAATCATCGGGCCTGTTGGGTAGCGACCATCGATGGCGAACTTGCGGGCATTGTGGTGCGCAAAGATGAGAAGCACGCCGAAGCACAGACAAAGCATCCCGGCTCAAAGATACTTAAGATATGTACATTCAAAGTAAAACCAAAATTTCGTGGCGAAAAGCTCGGTGAATTGCTTCTGAAGCAAATTCTGTGGTTTGCGGAAAAAATGCCTTCGACCTAGTTTATTTAACGACGTTCGAGGACCAAAAGGTTTTAATCAGGGTTCTCGAATACTTTGGCTTCGAAAGGACAGAAACTAGCGCGTCCGGGGAGCACACGTATGAGAAGCCGCTGCCGAAGGAGCTTTTGACGCCCAAGAACGGTGAGGATCTCTTCGAGTTGGCGCGGCTAAACTATCCGCGGTTTGTTAGTCGGCCGGCGGCGGACGCCTTTTGTGTGCCAATCAGGGGCGCGTATCACGATATCTTATTCCCGGAGCTCGTCCCTCAAAATGAAAATGACGCGTCGGCGCCGACGGGGAAAGGGGCGTCGACTAAAGATTCTCGAAAGCCCGGAAACACGATCCGGAAGGTATACCTGTGCCGGGCGCAAACGACGCAGTTGATGCCGGGATCGGTGCTGGTGTTTTATCGGTCTCTCTCACCCGGCTATCCCACGTCCCAAAGTTTGACGAGCGTAGGGGTCGTCGAGGACGTAGCCTACGCCCGTAGCCTCAAAGACCTGGTGAGGCTTACGGCAAAGCGGTCCGTTTACAGCGAAGCCCAACTCGACGAATTTGAAGCTACGAAGGACCGTCCGGTTAAGGTCATCGACTTCCTATTAATCGGCCACCTTGATCCCGTGATGAAACTTGATGAGCTTCAGCACAAAAACGTGTTTGCCGGTCATCCTCCCCAGTCGATTTGCCGATTGTCGCCAGAGCGCAAAGAGGTGGCCGGCCAAATTCGGACAGGCCGATAAGTGGAATTTCTGCCTGAGAGCGGCGA
>Ga0209040_10004478_pt1 | contig 10535 bp, 10 predicted proteins | sample BogFormECP12_OM3_FD_188240 | JGI IMG/M metagenome (GOLD analysis project Ga0209040, IMG submission 188240) | Bog forest soil microbial communities from Calvert Island, British Columbia, Canada - ECP12_OM3 (SPAdes) (version 2) | ecosystem: Environmental > Aquatic > Freshwater > Wetlands > Bog ... | reverse complement strand
GCGAGGGGGAAACACCTCTTCCCATTCCGAACAGAGCAGTTAAGCCCCTCAGCGCCGATGGTACTTGGCTCGCAAGGGCCTGGGAGAGTAGGACGCCGCCGGTTCTTTTCAGACGTTGGGGCCGCCTGCGGGCGGCCCCGCGTCGCTTACCCTCCCAAGCGCGTGCCCGCGCCGCCGTCCTCGAGCGCGGAGACTCAGCGGCGCCTGGGTCTGAATGCGAGAGGGAATGTTGGCCCCGGATGAGCTCGCGACGGCACACGCAGGGATCCCTGGACGGGCGCGCCACGGCATTCGCCGTGCTCCTGGCGGGCGTCGCTGCGATGGCGCTCGCGAGCGCTCCCGCGCAGGCGGCGCCGAGCGGCGTGAACCCCATGGGCCTGCTGCCAGCGCCCGGGGAGGAGGGGGTTCTGATCAGGGGGGATGAGGGCCCTCTGCAATGGCAGGGCGCGGCGATCCCGGCCGATGCCAGGATCGACGGCATCTCCGATCAGAACCTGCCCTACTGGAACGGCCGCTTTGCGACGAGCCCATTCGTCGCGTTCCTGCGCGGCACGTGGATCGGAGAACCGCCGGCCCGCATCGCCTACGCACGCTATGTGGTGCAGTGGAACGTGATGGCTGGGCGTGCCGTCGAACCCGATCGACGCTACTACGAGGCGTTCAGCGCGTGGTATGGGCAGGTGCGGGCGCTGGGCCTCATCCCGGTCCTCGCCCTGCGCACCTACACCGGGCCGCCGCCGCGCTCGGTGGGGGCCTACGGCGCCGCGCTCGCGCAGCTGCTGAGCGCCTTTCCGGTGCCATATGTGGAGGCCTGGAACGAGCCCAATCTGACGGGCGGCCTGAGCGTCGCAGGCGCGGCGCATCTCATGGACGAGGCCTACGAATACTGCCGCGGCCACAGATGTGTGGCGATCGCGGGCGACTTCGCCGACACGCCCGGCTCGGCCGCCTACGCCGCGCAATACAAACGCGACCTCAGCCCCACCGAGTACCCGCAGGCCGGAGACCCCCCCGAATGGGCCGTGCATCCATATGAAGCGGTGAACGACGGAGGTACTGAAGCGGAGGCGATCAAGGCCGAGCTGGCGGCGGATGATCAGCTGTGGGTCACCGAGGTCGGCGCCTACTACTGCCGCTCACCCGATCGGCAGTACGGAGAAGGCGCCCAGGCGGCGAGCGCGTTGCGGCTGCTCGACAACGTGATTCCAGCCTTGAACCCGGTGCACGTCTTCTACTACGAGTTCATGTACAAGGACAGCGAGGAGACGCCCTGCGCCAGCGAGAGCGACACGGCCCTCTACGTCGGTGCGAGCGATCGCGCCCGCGCCGCCGCGAGCGTCATCTTCGGCGGATGAGCTAGCGCGGATGCGAGGCGCCGGGTGAGCGCTGCGTGGCGCGGGCGCGCGGTGCCGTGCGTTGGACGGGGGAGAGGCAGTGCTGGGTCGCCGGCGCCTGCCGGCCCGGGCGGCGTTCACGAGGGTGCCCGCGCAGCGGCGCTCGATGCGGGTGGGCCGCCTGGGTCGGCTCGTCCGTGTCGACCTCCCAGTCGACGTCGTGGTCGTCCTCGAGCAGCAGGAACGAGCGAGTCAGGCGGAGGGCATCGAGCGCGCGCTGGGCGAGAGCTGATGTTCGCGATGACGGGAACATGTGTTCGTAAAGGTAGGGGCGCGGTCGGACGGATCGAAGCGAACAGGTGTGCGTATCGGGCCGCGGCCCGGTAATCGGCTCGGTGATGCGGATTTTGAGCGCCTCGCGCTGCAATGGACCTTGCACGGCGTGCTGTGCCGGCGCGAGCTCGTGGGCGCGGCCTGGCGCAGGCAGGGCCCGCGCGAGGCGGCGCGAACTGGACCGGTGAGATGGCTGTTACGCTTGCCAGGCGTCAGACCGCTCGGCCCAGCTCGGGCCGACGGCGACAGCCCAAGCCCATGGAGAAGTTCGTCATCGAAGGCGGCGTCCCGCTGTCCGGCACGATGGTGCCGGCCGGGAACAAGAACGGGGCGCTGCCGATCCTCGCTGCGAGCGTCCTCACCGAGGACGAGGTGATCGTGCGCAACGTGCCGCGCATCCGGGACGTGGAGGCGATGCTTGAAATCCTCGCCGCGATCGGCGTGCGCGTCGCCTGGCGCGCTCCGAACGAGCTCGCGCTGTGTGCCGCAGCGGTGCACGAGGTGGAGATCGACCCTGAGCTCGCCGAGCTGATCCGGGCGTCGTTTCTGCTTGCCGGCCCGCTGCTCGCGCGCTTCCACCGCGCGGTGATGCCCCCGCCCGGCGGCGACGTGATCGGCCGCCGCCGCCTCGATCCGCACCTCGACGCCTTCCGCGCGATGGGCGCGCGCACAGAATGCGGTCGGGAGATCGTGCTCTCGGCACCGCGCGGGCTGCGACCGACCGACGTGTTCATGGACGAGCCCTCCGTGATGGCCACCGAGAACGCGCTGATGGCCGCGGCGCTCACGCCGGGGCAGACCGTGATCGGCAACTCGGCCTGCGAGCCCCACGTGCAGGATCTCGCGCGCCTGCTCGTCAAGATGGGCGCGGACATCCAGGGCATCGGCTCCAACCTGCTCACCGTCAACGGCGCCGAGCGCCTCCACGGCTGCGAGCACGATGTCGCGCCCGACCACATCGAGATCGGCAGCTTCATGGCGCTGGCCGGGGTGACGGGCGGCGAGCTGCGCATCAAGGACACCGTCCCGGGCGATTTGCGCATGATTCGCCTGGTGTTCGAGCGCGTCGGACTGCACTCCGAGCTCGACGGCAACGATGTGCTCGTGCCGGGTGGGCAGCGGCTCGTCGTGCAGGCCGACGTCGGGGAGTACAAGAGCAAGATCCAGGATGGGCCCTGGCCGGCCTTCCCGGCCGATCTGACCTCGATCGCGGTGGCCCTCGCGACGCAGGCCGAGGGGTCGATCCTCGTGCACGAGTGGATGTTCGAGAACCGGCTGATCTTCACCGACAAGCTGATCCTGATGGGCGCCGACATCGTCATGTGCGACCCACATCGCGCGATCGTCACGGGCCCCCGGCGGCTCCGGGGCGAGCGTGTGGAGTCGCCCGACATCCGTGCCGGCATGGCGATGCTGCTCGCGGCGCTGTGCGCCGAGGGGCGCAGCGAGATCGGCAACATCCGCCAGATCGACCGTGGCTATGAGCGCATCGACGAGCGCCTGCGCGAGCTTGGTGCACGCATCGAGCGCGTGGCCACGGAGCCCGTCCACGCGTAACCTCGGGTCGTAATGATCCACCCGATTCCCAGCGGCACGCGCGACGTGCTACCCGATGAGACGCGCGAGGTGCGCGCGATCACCGACACCCTGCGCGGTGTGTTCGAGCGCCACGGCTACGGCGAGGTCTACACCCCGGCGCTGGAGTACGAGTCGGTGCTCGCCCGCGCCGACATGGCCGAAGCGCGCCCCGCGTATCGCGTCTTCGACGAGTCCGGCGCGGTGCTGGCGCTGCGCTCGGACATGACCGTGCCGATCGCGCGGGTCGTCGCCACGCGCTACGTCAACAGCGAGCTGCCCCTGCGCTTCTGCTACTTCGCCCACTGCTACCGCGGGGTGCGCCCCCAGCGCGGACAGCCACGCGAGCTGCTGCAGGCGGGCATCGAGCTGATCGGCGCGCCCGCGCCGCACGGAACCGCGGAGGCGCTCGCGGTGCTCTGCCACGCGCTCGACGCGACCGGGCTGAAGGACTATCGCATCGGCCTGGGCGACGCGTCGCTGTTCCCGGCGCTGATGGCCAGCCTCGATGTCGCCGAGGAGGCCCGCGCCGGCCTGCTCGACTCGCTCGTGCTGCGCGACTTCGTCTCGCTCGAACAGCAGCTCGTCGATTCGGGCATCTCCGGCGAGGCCGCCGAGCTGCTCGCGGAGGTCCCCCAGCGCCGCGGCGGCCCCGAGATCCTCGCCGAGCTCCCCGCGCCTGCCGAGGAGGCCGTTACCGGCCTGCGCAACGTGCACGAGCTGCTCGAGCCCGCGGTCGCGGGGCGGGTGATCTTCGATCTCGGCCTCGTGCGGAAAATCGGCTACTACACCGGCGCGGTCTTCGATGTCTACGACCCCGCGCTCGGCGCGCCGATCGGCGGGGGAGGTCGCTATGACGAGCTGCTCGGGCGCTTCGGGCGGGCGCTCCCGGCGGTCGGCTTCGCGCTCGGCGTCGACCGTCTGCACATCGCCCTCGCCGGCGAGGAGCGCGGCACCGGCGTGCTGCTCGCGCGCGACGGCGCGACGGCGGGCGAGGAGGCACCGTGAGCGCGATCAACGGGCTCACGATCGCGGTGCCGCGCGGGGCGCTATTCACAGACACCGTCGACTGGCTCGCGAGCCTCGGGCTGGACACCGACGAGCTTCGCTCCAACGATCGCAAGCTTCTGTTCGAGGACATCGGCGTGATCACCATGCGCCCCTCCGACGTGCCCACGTATGTCGAGGCCGGCGCCGCCGACCTCGGCGTGACGGGCAAGGACGTGCTGCTCGAGCAGGCCGCGCAGCGGCCCGGGGAGGGCGGTCGCGAGGTCTACGAGCTGCTCGATCTCGGCTACGGCCGCTGCACGATGGTGCTCGCCAGCAAGGCCGGTCCCGATCCCGCGCGCGAGGCGCTGCGCCGCCTCGGCGTGATGCGCGTGGCGACCAAGTACCCGCGCATCGCCGCGCGCCACCTGGAGGAGACCGGCAGGCAGGCCGAGATCGTCGAGGTCAAGGGCTCGGTCGAGCTCGCTCCGCTGACGGGCATGGTCGAGGCGATCGTCGATCTCACCGCGACCGGCACCACCCTGCGCGAGAACAACCTGATCGTGCGCGAGGAGATCGTCGTGTGCACGGCCCGGCTGATCGCCAACCCGGTCTCGCACAAGCTCAAGGCGGCCGCGATCGACGCCCTGATCGAGCGCCTGCGCGCCCTGCCCGCCGCCGGGGAGGCCTGACGTGCGCCTCACGCGCCTGGACGCGGAGGCGGTCGAGCGCCTCGGCGGGCCAGCCGGCGCCGCCGCACACCTGCGCTCGCTGGTCCCGGACGGCCTGTCCGTCGCCGAGGACGTGCGCGCGATCCTCGCGCGCGTGCGCAGCGAGGGCGATGCGGCGGTGCTCGACTACACGCGCCGCTTCGACACCGGCGGGCACGCCCCGCGCGCGCTGCTCGTCACCCCCGAGGAGCTCGACGAGGCGATCAAGCTGCTGCCGCTCGAGCTCGTCGCCGGCCTGCAGGTAGCGATCGCGAACGTCGCGCTCGTCGCGCAGGCGGGCGTCGGGGAGCAGATCGCCGTCGAGCTCCCGCAGGGACAGCGGGTCGTCCTGCGCGAGGTGCCCGTCTCCTCCGCCGCCGTGTACGTCCCCGGGGGGCGCGCGTCCTACCCCAGCACGGTCGTCATGGGCGTCGTCACCGCGCGCGCCGCCGGGGTCATCGATGTCGCCGTCTGCGCCCCGCCCGGCACGGACGGGCAGATCGACCCATCCATCCTGGGCACCTGCCGGCTGTGCGGCGTCGAGCGCGTCTACCGGATGGGCGGCGCGCAGGCCGTCGCCGCGCTGGCCTACGGCACCGACACCGTCGAGCGCGTCGACGTCGTGGTGGGGCCCGGCAACCTCTACGTCCAGGAGGCCAAGCACCAGCTCTCGGCGACCGTCGGGATCGACGGCTTCGCCGGGCCCAGCGACCTGCTCGTCGCGCTCTCCGCGCAGTGCTCCGAGCGCGACCTCAGGCTGGCCGCGCTCGACATGCTCGCGCAGGGAGAGCACGGCGCGGGCAGCCTCGTGGCCGCCGTCTCGACCGCCGCCTCGGTATGCGCGTCGCTGGCGCAGACGCTCGAGAGCCTCCTCGTCGAGCGCCCGACCGTCGGCGAGGCCGACTTCGCGATCGTGGAGGTCTCGGGCGCCCGCGCGGGCGCTGCCCTGGCCAACGCTTTCGCACCCGAGCACCTGCAGCTGATGGGCGCCGAGATGGAGGCGCTGGCCCCGATCGTCACGACCGCCGGCTGCCTGTTCGTGGGCAGCGACAGCGCGACCGCGTTCGGCGACTATGTCGCCGGCTCCAACCACGTCCTGCCCACGGACGGCGCGGCGCGCTTCGCCTCGACGCTCTCCCCGCGCCACTTCCGCCGCCGCATGGCCGAGGTGCACATCGGCGCCGCCGCCGAGCGACTCGCCGCAGCCGGCGTCCCGATCGCCCGCGCCGAGGGCTTCGATGTGCACGCCGAATCGATGCAGGCGCGCGTGCGCGAGAATGCGGGCTCATGAGCCGCACGGCGACGATCCAGCGCACGACCGCCGAGACCGACGTGCGCGTGACGCTCGACCTCGACGGCGTCGGGCAGGGCACGCGCGCGACCGGCGTGGGCTTCCTCGACCACATGCTCGACCTGCTCGCGCGCCACGGGCGCATCGACCTCGAGGTCGGCGTCAGCGGCGACCTGCAGACCGGCGCCCACCACACCGCCGAGGACACCGCGATCGTCCTCGGCCAAGCCCTCGATCAGGCGCTCGGCGAGCGCGTGGGCATCACCCGCTACGGGTGGGCAACGGTGCCGATGGACGAGGCGCGCGCGAGCTGCGCGCTCGACATCTCGGGCCGCCCGTTCACGCTGTTCGTCGCCGATCTCCCGCCCGGCGCGACGGGCGGCTTCGAGTACGAGCTCACCGAGGAGTTCTTCCGCGCGCTGGCCAACGCCGCGAAGCTCACGCTGCACCTGCGCGTGGAAACGGGCAGCAACGCCCACCACATGATCGAGGCGGCCTTCAAGTCGTTCGCGCGCGCCCTGCGCCAGGCCGTCGCGATCGATCCCGGCGAGCGCGGTGTGCCGAGCACGAAGGGTACGCTCAGCTGATGAGCCCGCTGCTGCAGGAGCCCGTGGAGGTCGCGATCGTCGACTACGGCATGGGCAACCGCCGCTCCGTCGAGAAGGCGCTCGAGCACGTCGGCGCCAGCGTCAGCGTGAGCAGCGACCCCGACGTGCTGCGTGCCGCACCCGGCCTGGTCGTCCCCGGCGTGGGTGCCTTCCCGCGGGCGATGGAGCGGCTCGCCGAGCTCGGCCTCGACGAGCTGCTGCGCGAGCGCGTCGCCGCAGGCACACCCGTGCTCGGCATCTGCCTGGGCATGCAGCTCGCGTTCGAGCGCTCGACCGAGCTCGGCGGCGCGGCCGGGCTCGGCATCATCGCCGGGGAGGTGCGGGCGCTCGATCCCGCGCCCCTGAAGCTCCCGCACATCGGCTGGAACGAGGTCAGCTTCAGGCAGCTCGGCTCGCCGCTGCTCGCCGATCTGCCGAGCCGCTGCGCCTTCTACCACGTCCACTCCTTCGCGCCCGTTCCGGCCCACGCCGAGAACGTGCTCGGCACCGCCGAGTACGGCGAGCCGTTCGTGAGCGCCGTGCGCAGCGGCTCCTTCTATGGCGTGCAGTTTCACCCTGAGAAGTCCTCTGCGGCCGGCCTGCGCCTGCTCGCGAACTTCGCGCGCATCTGCACCGCCGCGCAGGCGCCGCTCGCCCGGTGAGGCTCTACCCGGCGATCGACATCCTCGGCGGCAACGCCGTGCGCCTGATCCGCGGCGACTTCGACGCGAGCACCGTCTACGACAGCGACCCGCTCTCGGCGGCCGCCGGCTGGCTGGACGCGGGCGCCCGCTGCCTGCATGTGGTCGATCTCGACGGCGCCAAGGCCGGGCACCCCGTCAACCTCGATCATCTGCGGCGCATCGCGCGGTCCTCGGGAGTGCCCGTGCAGTACGGCGGCGGCCTGCGCTCGGCCGCCGACGTCGCCGCCGCGCTCGCGGCGGGCGCGGCGCGCGTGATCCTCGGCACCGCCGCGTTCACCGACCCGGGCCTGCTGCGCGCGGCGCTCGCCGAGCACGGGCCCGAGCGGGTGCTCGTCTCGGTGGACGTGCGCGACGGGCACGTGGCCACGCACGGCTGGCTGCAGAGCACCGACGTGCGCGCGAGCGAGGCGTTCGCCGGGCTGCGCGAGCAGGGTGTGCGCGGCTTCGTCTTCACCAACATCAACCACGACGGCATGCTCGACGGCGCCAACCGCGAGGAGGTCGTCCGCGTGGCCGAGGCGGCCGGGCAGGGCAGCCTGATCTTCTCCGGGGGCATCGGCAGCCTGTCGGACCTGCAGGCGCTAGCGAGCCTGCGCAGCGAGCTCGCGCTCGAGGGCCTCGAGGGCGTGATCGTCGGCAAGGCGCTGTATGAGGGGCGCTTCACGATTGCCGAGGCCCAGGCCGCGCTCGACGGCTGAGCCGGGCGGCGCGCGCCGCGCGGGCGGACCTTGCCGGCGCGGGCGATACGGTGGGCCCGTGCACTACAAGCGCGTGATCCCCTGCCTGGACGTCGACGGCGGCCGCGTCGTCAAGGGCGTCGAATTCGTCGACATCCGCGACGCGGGCGACCCCGTTGAGCTGGCCTGTCACTACGACCGCGCGGGCGCCGACGAGCTCGTCTTCCTGGACATAACCGCGACCCACGAGAAGCGCGACACGATCGCCAGGCTCGCCCGCAGCACCGCCGACGAGGTCTTCGTGCCGTTCACGATCGGCGGCGGGATCCGCTCCGTGGCCGACGCGCAGGCCGTGCTCGATGCGGGAGCCGACAAGGTCTCGATCAACTCCGCCGCGCTCGCGCGCCCCGAGCTGATCGACGAGCTCGCCGCGGTGTTCGGCGCGCAGTGCGTGGTGCTGGCGATCGACGCCAAAGCGCGGGCCGCGGGTGCGGGTGAGGGGGAGCCGCCCGCCTGGGAGGCCTACCTGGCCGGCGGGCGCACACCCACCGGGCGCGACGTGGTCGCCTGGGCGCGCGAGGCGGTCGCGCGCGGGGCCGGCGAGATCCTGCTCACGAGCATGGACCGGGACGGCACCAGCGACGGTTACGACCTGGCGCTGACGAGCGCGGTCAGCGAGGCGGTCGCCGTCCCCGTGATCGCCTCCGGCGGAGCCGGCGAGCTCGAGCATCTCGTGCAGGCGCTGCGGGCCGGCGCCGACGCGGTGCTGTGCGCCTCGATCTTCCACTACGGGCGCTACACCGTGGCCGATGCCAAGGCCCACCTGAGCGCGGCCGGGATCCCCGTTCGCCTCGACGGATGAAAGCGGGAGCGGTGGCGTGAGCGGGAGCGGGAGCGGGAGCGGCGGCGATGGGCACGCACAGGGCGGGGAGGGCCTCCTGGCTGCACTGAGCGCCCGGCCCGGCGGCCCCGAGCTGCTCGGGCTGGCTGCCACGCGAGCCGACCTCGCCCTTGTCGGCGGCGCCACGCGCGATCTGCTGCTGGGGCGTGAGCCTCGCGAGCTCGACGTTGCGGTGGAGGGCGCAGCCGATGCCCTCGCCGAGCAGCTCGCCGAGCGCATCGGCCGCGAGCGCTGCACGATCACCGTGCACGGGCGCTTCGGCACCGCGCTGCTCAGCTGGCCGGACGGCCGGATCGACATCGCCGAGCGGCGCGCCGAGAGCTACGCAGCGCCGGGCGCCCTGCCCGAGGTCCGCGCGGGCTCGCCCGAGCAGGACCTCGCGCGGCGCGACTTCACCGTCAACGCGATCGCGCTGGCGCTCGGCGGGCCGGAGCGCGGGCGCCTGCAGGCTGTCCCCGGCGCGTTCGAGGATCTTGCCGCGGGGCGCCTGCGCGTGCTGCACGAGCGGAGCTTCGTCGAGGATCCCACCCGGCTGCTGCGCCTCGCGCGCTACCAGGCACGCCTGGGCTTCACCCCCGAGCCCGACACCGCCGCGCTGGCTGCCTCGGCGCTGGCCGAGGGTGTGCTCGCGAGCGTCTCGGGGGCGCGCGTGGGTGCCGAGCTGCGGCTCGCGCTCGCCGAAGCAGAGCCGCTCGCCGCGCTGGGCGCACTCGCCGCGCTCGGCGTGCTCGCGGCGATCGACCCGCGGATGCGTGTCGATGCGCAGCTCACCCGTCGCGCGCTGTCCGCGCTGCCGCGCGACGGCCGGCCCGACCTCCTGGCGCTGGCCGCACTGCTGCTGCCACTCACCGAAGATCCCGGCCACGACCCCGAGCCCGCCATCTTCGAGCTGCTCGATCGCCTCGAGTTCACCGCCGGCCAGCGAGAGCGAGCGAGCCGCAGTGCGCTGCTCGCACCTGCGCTCGCGCTCGAGCTGGCGCTCGTGCGCTCGCCCTCGGCAGTTCGCGACGCCGTCGCCTCGGCCCCCCTGGAGACCGTCGCGCTGGCCGGTGCGCTGGGGGCCGAGCAGGGCCAGCCGCACGTGTGGGAGGCGGCGGGCAGCTGGCTCGCGACCTGGCGCCACGTGCGCCTGTCGATCACCGGCGAGGACCTGCTGGCGGCGGGCGTTCCCGCCGGCCCCGAGGTCGGGCTGAGGCTCGCCAGCGCGCTGCGCGGCCGCCTCGATGGCGAGGTCGCGGACGGGCGCGAGGCCGAGCTGCGCGCTGCACTGGAGGCGACGGTGTGAGCGGCGCGGAGCTCATCGTGCGCCTGCCCGGTCGCGGGCGCGTGCTGTTCAGCGCGCGCGGTGACGGCAACATGTCGAGTGTCGGGGGCGACGGCGCCGCGGACGGCGCGCGCTCGCGGGAGCGCCTGCGCGAGCGCATCGGCGTGCAGCG
>Ga0209040_10004477_pt1 | contig 10537 bp, 8 predicted proteins | sample BogFormECP12_OM3_FD_188240 | JGI IMG/M metagenome (GOLD analysis project Ga0209040, IMG submission 188240) | Bog forest soil microbial communities from Calvert Island, British Columbia, Canada - ECP12_OM3 (SPAdes) (version 2) | ecosystem: Environmental > Aquatic > Freshwater > Wetlands > Bog ... | reverse complement strand
GGTCAACGAGGCGATGAACCGCGGCCTCGCCGTGATCGCAAGCGACGCCGTCGGCGCGGCAGCGGGCGGCCTCGTGCGCGACGGCTACAACGGGCTCGTGGTCCCCGCAGGGGACGTCGCCTCGCTCTCGGGGGCGATCGAGCTGCTCTGTCGCGAGCCCGGGCTGCGCGCACGGCTTGGAGCCGCCGGCCGCGAGGACGTAGCGGCCTACACGCACGAGGCATGGGCGCGGGGCTTCTCCAGCGCACTGTCAAGCCTCGGACTCTCGACCGCGGTGTCAAGCCGCGAGCCCGCCCGCGGCCGCTGGTAGCGTTTGCGTCGTCAGCTGATGAGCGTCAGACGCCTGCAGAGCCGAATCGGGTTTCCGGCCGCGCTGATCGCGGTCGCGTTCTGCACTGCGGCGCCGGCGAGCGCCGACGTCGGCGAAACGATCATCCAAAGGTGCACGCACGGCGAACCGCTGAGCGGCTTCAGCCAGAGCGCCTATCAGAAGGCCCTCAAAGAGCTCAGCGCCGACGCGGAAGAGTACACGAACTGCTCGTCGCTGATCCGCCAAGCGCAGCTGGCGGCGGCGGGACGCGGCGGCGCGGGCGCGCTGGGCGGCGCTGAAGGCGCCGCTCCGCTGGTGACCTCGCCGGCGGAACAGCGCGCGATCGCGCGCGCTGCGAGCAGCGGCTCGGCGCCTGTGAACGTCGGCGGCCAGGTGGTCCATCCCGGCGTCGTGCACGCCAACATCGCCTCCGCGCTCAGCTCGCTGCCGAGCCCTCTGCTGGCGATGCTCGCGTTCCTGCTCGCATGCCTGCTGCTGATTGCGGGCAACGCGCTCAGAAGCCGCTTCCGTGGCCGCGGCTCCGACTGAGGCCCCGGCCCCCGCCGGGCCCGCGCCAACCCGCTCCCCGGACTCCCCGCGGCCGGCGATCGGCGGGCCCGCGCGGATCGCCTCAGGGCCCCTCTGGGTCGTGCTGCTCGCGGGCCTGCTGTGCTTCGTGACCTTCTACGCCAAGGGCGGTCTCAGCCTCGAATCGATGACCACCGGCGAGATCGTGCTGACGCTCGCGGGCGGCGCGCTGACCGCCGCAGCGGTGGTTCTCCTCGCGCGGCGCATGCGCGGCTACGGCATCTGGAGCGTCGGCCTGCTGCTCGCGTTCTCGGCGCTGACCGCCATCTCGGTCGTGTGGTCGGTCGCTCCCGCCGCGAGCTGGCAGGACGCCGGCCGGATGTTCGCCTACAGCGCCGTGTTCGGCGCGTCCGTCGCACTCGTGCGCGTAGCGCCGGCGCGCTGGTCGGCGATCCTCGAAGGGGTGACGCTCGCGGCGGTCGTCGTGTGCGTCTACGCGCTGCTCACGAAGGTCTTCCCCGGCACGCTGGCCCCGTCGGTCACGTATGCGCGCCTGGAGGAACCGTTCGGCTACTGGAACGCGATCGGGCTGATGGCCGCGATCGGAGCGCTCGGCTGCCTGTGGCTGGGAGCGCGCCGCAGCGGGCACGCGCTCGTCTCGGCGCTCGCCTACCCGGGCATGGGCCTGACGCTCGTTACGCTCGTGCTCGCCTACTCGCGCGGTGCGCTCGCGGCGCTCGCTGTCGGCGTGGTGGCGTGGCTGTGCATCGTGCCGCTGCGCCTGCGCGGCGCCGCGGTGCTGATCGTCGGCGGGCTCGCGGCGGCGTGCGTGGCGGCATACGCGTTCGCGACGTACGCGCTGAGCTCCGAAGGGGTGCCGCTGGCGCAGCGCACCGCGGCCGGTCATCGCCTCGGCGCGCTGCTGGCGGCGATGGTTCTGGCGCTTACGCTCGCGGGGATCGCGATCGGCTTCCTCACCAGCCGGCGACCGCCCTCGGCGCTCGCCCGCAGGCGCGCGGGAGTCCTGCTCCTGGGCCTGGTGGCGGCGGCGATCCTCGCCTTCGCCGGCGCGCTCGCGCACAGCCATCGCGGGTTGACGGGAAGCATCTCGCACGCGCTCGACTCACTGACGAACCCCAACGCGAAGACCCCGCCCAACACCCCGGGGAGGCTAACCGCGATCGCGAGCGTGCGCGCCCGCTACTGGAATGAGGCGCTCGAAGTGTTCGGCGCGCACCCGGCGCTCGGCGCCGGCGCGATGGGCTACCAGACCGCGCGGCTGCGCTACCGCAAAGCGCCGCTGGTTGTCGCCCACGCGCACGGGTTCGTCGTGCAGACGCTCGCCGACCTGGGGATCGTGGGGCTCGCCCTCGCGCTTGCGCTGCTGGCCTGCTGGCTGGCCGCGGCTGGGCGCGCGACGCATCCCTTCAACCGGCGCTGGACACCGTGGCGCGCGTGGCGGAACGTGACCGGGCGCGAGGGGAGGAGCCCCGGCTGGCGGCGCCTGCCCCCGCAGGAGTCCCACTACTCGGCCGAGCGCGTCGGCCTGCTGAGCATGCTCTGCATCGTCGTCTGCTTCGGCGCGCACTCGCTCGTCGACTGGACCTGGTACGTCCCCGGGGTCGCCTGCGTGGCCCTGATCTGCGCCGGCTGGCTCGCCGGCCGCGGCCCGGAGCGGAGCGGAGCGGCGCACGCCTCGGCGCCGGCTGGCGCCGCGCCGGGCGCGCAGGAGGCGCCCGCGGCGGGCCCGCGGCCGCGGCCGCGCTCGCTGCGCGAGATCGGCTATCCGCGTCTGGCGCTCGCGGCGGCCGTGCTCGCGGGGGCACTGCTCGCCGCCTGGTCGCAGTGGCAGCCGCAGCGCTCAGAAGACGCCCGCCAGCGCGCGCTCGAACAGCTCGCCACCTCCCCGACCGCGGCGCTCGCCTCGGCACAGCTCGCGGTCTCCCGCGACCCGGTCTCGCCGCTGGCCCTGATCACGCTCGCAGACGTGCAGCAGGCGGCCGGGCAGCCGGCGGCCGCGCTCGCGACGCTGCAGCAGGCGGTGCGCGAACAGCCCTCCAACCCGCAGACGTGGCTCGCGCTGGGGCAGTACGAGCTCGCACACGATCCGCCTGCTGCGCTGGCGGCGATGCGCGCCGCCGTGTACCTGGACCCGCAGTCGATCGCCCCCGAACTGCTGAGCGCCGAACGCAAAGACCCCGAAGCGGTCGAGATCTACAACGACTACGTTCGCGCCCTGCGCGCCTCCCAGACGCGCCAGCCGATCTCCGGCGCCCGCCCCTAGAAGCGACCGCGCCTCGCGCTGGCGAGCAGCAGCGGCCGCCACGGCCGCGGTCCGACGGCGCGCACGTTGACCTGGTCGAAGCCGAACTCTTCGATCAGGCGGCGAAGAGACGCGCGCGTGTAGAAACGCAGATGCTCGCCGAGCGGGTTGAAGTGCGCCTCGAAGGCGCGCGCCGAAAGGGCCAGGCGCAGGCGCACGAGCAGGCCGTGGGCGGGAGTGCTGAGCAGCAGCCTGCCTCCCGGGCGCAGCACGCGGCGCACCTCCGAGAGCCATGCTGCGGTATCGGCTACGTGCTCGATCACCTCGCCCGCCCACACCGCGTCGAAGGCGGCGTCCGGCAGCGCCCACCGCCCTTCGCCCTCGATCAGGCGCAGGTCGAGCTCGCCCTCGCGCGCGTGTGCGCGACGGAGCGCCTCCTCGGCCACGTCGACCGCCACCACGTCGGCGCCGTGGCGCAGCAGCTCGGCGGCGAAGCGTCCGTCGCCGCAGCCGACGTCGAGCACGCGCTCGCCCGCGCTCACCGACGCGAGCAGGAAACGCATGCGCAGCTCGAGGTCGCTGGGCTCGCAGCGATCGGGAAGGGCCGCCCACGCGGCCTCGTGGTACTCGCGCGAGGGCATCGCCGCGACAGCATCGCAGCGCCTCGCGGGGCCGCGGCGCCCGGGATGCCCCGGATGCCCGCGGCCGGCTTGCGGCGCACGCGCATCGCGCCCGCGCGACGCGGAGGACCCGCGCTCGCAGATACCGGGTTTCCCCCACCCGCATGGTGCAGAGAAGCTCTCATAACTATCCAACCGTCCGCAAAGCGATTATGTTCGCTATGTGCAGCTGAACGGGCATCACGGCGCGAGGCCTCTGGCGGCGTGAAGGTCGCCTTCGACGCGCGGCCGCTGTCGAACCCTCACGGCGTCGGGCGCTACGCTCGCTGCCTGCTGGGCGCGCTGCGAGAGACCGCCGGCGAGAGCGACGAGCTCCTCGAGACCCACCGGCCGTCGTCGTTCGCGCGCACGCGCGGCGCCGACGTCTACCACGCGCCGTGGATGTCCGGCGCGATGCTGCACAGCCCTTGCCCGATGGTCGTCACCGTTCACGGCCTGACCGCGCTCAGGCGCCGCAGCGAGCACCTGCGCGACGGCCTGCGGCTGCGGCTGCGCAATCTCGCGGTGCAACGGGCCGCGGGCGTGATCGCGCCAACGCACGCGGTCGCCGAGGACGTGCTCGGCGAGCTCGGTCTCGAGAGGGAGAGGATCGCGGTGATACCCGAGGCGGCCGACCCCGCGATGTACCCGCGCAGCACCGACGAGATCACCGCCGTGCGCGAGCGCTTCGCGCTGCCGAGCGATTACCTGGTGTGGGTCGGAGGCCTGCAGCACCCCGACCCCAACCGTCACGTCGCCGAGCTCGCGGCGGCGCCGCGCGAGCTTCCGCTCGTGATGGTCGGCTCGACGCAACCGTGGGCCCACGAGTTGCCCTGCGTGATCCTCACGGGCCGCGTCTCCGACGAGCACCTAGCGGCGATCTACAGCGGCGCGCACGCGCTCGTGCTGCCCTCTGAGGGGGAGGGGTTCGGCCTGCCCGCGGTCGAGGCGCTGGCGTGCGGGACCCCGGTCGTGGCGTTCGACTGCCCCGCGCTGCGGGAGGCCCTCGGCGACCGCGCTTCGTTCGTCGCGCCCGGGGACATGAGCGCGCTGATCGGCGGCGCCCAGTCGGCTACGCGCCCCGCGCCCGCGCCCGCGGCCTGGAGCTGGCTCGACGCGGCGCGCGCGAGCTGGGAGGTCTACCACCGCGCGCGGGCCGACGCTCACGGCGTGCGCGTCTCGAACGCTCCTCGCCGCCGGCACGCGGGGGCGCGCGCGGCGCGGATCGACGGGCTCGAGCCTCAGTAGGCGCCCCGCCGCAGCAGCACGGCGGGCACGGTCTTCAGCAGGATCGTGAGGTCCAGCGCAAGCGACCAGCGCTCGAGGTAGATGAAGTCGAGGTGCACGAGGTCGTCGAAGTCGAGTTCGGAGCGGCCCGAGACCTGCCACAGCCCGGTGATGCCCGGGAGCACCAGGTAGCGCTTGCGGTGCCAATCCTCGAGCATCTCGTAGTCGCGCTCGGGCAGCGGGCGCGGCCCGACGAGCGACATCTCGCCGCGCAGCACGTTGACGAGCTGCGGCAGCTCGTCGAGCGAGAAGCGCCGCAGCAGGCGCCCGACCGGGGTCAGGCGCGGGTCCTCGCGGATCTTGAACAGCGCGCCGGAGGCCTCGTTGAGCTCTTCGAGGTCCGCCTGGCGCTCCTCGGCATCGGTGTGCATCGTGCGGAACTTCAGACACGCGAACGGGCGCTGACCGATCCCGCGGCGCGTGGAGTGGAAGAGGATCGGGCCCCGCGAGGTGAGGCGTACCGCGAGCAGGATGGCGAGCAGCAACGGGCTCAGCGCGACGAGCAGGAAGATCGCGCCGACGATGTCGAACGTGCGCTTGAGCGCGAAGTCGACCCCCTCGAAGACGGGCGGCCCGAGCTCGAACAGAGGCACGGACTGGCCTGGCACGAACTCCGCGCGGTGGATCAGGATCTCCATCGTCGAGGGCGCGAGCCTGACGCCGACGCCACGCCGGTGGCAGCGGTCGACGAGCTCTACCACGTCGTCCTGGGGGAAGTCGGGGTCGGCGATGATCACCTCGTCCACGCGCGTCTCGCCGAGCACCGCGTCGAGGTCGCGCAGCGCGCCGAGCGAGCAAAGGCCGTTGTCGGGCACGGCGTTGGGCGAAAGGTAGCCGACGACCTCGACGGGCGACTGCGACTGCGTGGAGAGCGCGCTCGCCACGTCGCCGATGTGCTTGCCGCGGCCGACCAGCAGCGCCCTGCGCTGGTAGCCGGCGGCGCGCAGCAAGAGGCCCGTGACGCGGTCATAGATGGCGCGCAGCGTCGCGACGTAGAAGATCGCGAACGCGAGCGAGCCGTAGAACAGGTAGTAGCTGGAGAAGTGTTCGCCGTTGACGAGCGCGAAGATCACAGCCACGACCGCGACCTGGAAGAGCGATCCGACGATCCTCGAGAGGCCCGGGCGCAGCGCGCGTTCGGCGTACAGGCCCGAGCGCGCGAACAGCAGCGCGGTGAGCAGGTAGGCGAACGGCAGGAACTTTTCGCTGCCGTGCAGCGCCCGGCCTGGTTCCACGGTGCCGTGCACGGCTTCCTTGAGCACGAGCGCGGTGAAGATCGCGAGCGCGAGGCCGACGAAGTCGAGCGCGGGCAGGGCGATCAGGCGCCCCACGCGGCGCATCGTCGAGGTGCGCAGCAGGAACGACAGCAGCGGCACGTGGCGAGAGCGGATGTCTCGATCGGCTAGCTCGGGGCGGCGGGGGAGCCCCGCTGCGACGCGCTGCGGATGGGGTGCTCCTGCGCTCATCGGCGGCGCCGCGGGACGCACGCGAGAGGCGGATGGCGCAGACGTTCCGGAGGCACGCTCTCCCATCTCGCTAGTCACAACACCTCACACTTGCACAAGGAGCGGTTGCCGTGACAGGCCTGAACGTCCAGTTGCCTGCCAGCGGCGGGGGCGATCAGCGGCTGCCGCCACCGATCAGGATCTCGACGCCGGAGTCCTCGATCGTCCTCTGCAGCCCTTCGCGCAGCGACACTTCCGGCGCCCAGCCGAGCAGTTCACGGGCCAGCGCGATGTTCGGCTTGCGCTGCTTGGGGTCATCCTCGGGCAGCGCCTCGAAGACGATCTCGGCCGAGGAGCCCGTGAGCTCTTTGACGGTCTCGGCGAGTTCCAGGAGCGTGAACTCGTCCGGGTTGCCGATGTTGACGGGGTGGTGGTGACCGGACTCGGCGAGCGCGATTATGCCCCGGATCAGATCGCTGACGTAGCAGAAGGATCGCGTCTGACTGCCGTCGCCGAACACGGTGATCGGGCGGTTGGCGAGCGCCTGGCGCAGGAAGGTGGGAATCGCGCGGCCGTCGTGCGGGCGCATGCGGCTGCCGTAGGTGTTGAAGATGCGGACGATCGCCGTGTCCACGCCCTGCTGGCGGTGATAGGCCATCGTGAGGGCCTCGGCGTAGCGCTTGGCCTCATCGTAGACGCCGCGGGGCCCAATCGGGTTGACGTGGCCCCAGTAGCTCTCGGACTGCGGGTGCTCGAGCGGGTCGCCGTAGACCTCGCTCGTGGACGCGATCAGGAATCGCGCGCGCTTGGCCTTGGCCAGTCCGAGCGTGTGGTGGGTCCCGTAGGAGCCGACCTTGAGCGTGTGCAGCGGAAGGCGCAGGTAGTCGATCGGCGAGGCGGGCGAGGCGAGGTGGTAGACGAAGTCGATCGACTCGTCGACGAAGTACGGCTGGATGATGTCGATCCCGAGATGCACGAAGCGGTCGGGGTCCCGTATGTGAGCGATGTTCGCGAGCGATCCCGTCTCGAGGTTGTCAACGCAGATCACGCGGTGCTCGCGTGCGATCAGCGCCTCACAGAGGTGCGAGCCGAGAAAGCCGGCTCCGCCGGTCACTAGGCAGGTCGCCATCGCGCGGAAGCTTAGTGATTCGCCGGACTATCCTTCGGGACATGGCCGCTACCGAGGAGCACCCCACCGTCGCGCCGATCGTCGGGCCCGATGACCCGCGCCGCTTCACGGACTCCGGCATCGAGATCGCCGAGCTCTACACCCAGTCCGATCTGCCCGACGACCTCGACCTCGGCGAGCCGGGCGAGTTTCCCTACACGCGCGGGGTCCACCGCGAGATGTATCGCAAGCAGACCTGGACGATGCGCCAGTACGCCGGCTACGCCTCGGCGAAGGAGTCCAACGAGCGCTACCGCTACCTGCTCTCGAAGGGCTCCACCGGCCTGTCGATGGCCTTCGACCTGCCCACCCAGCTGGGGCTCGACTCCGACAACCCGCGCTGCCTGGGCGAGGTCGGACGCACCGGCGTGGCGATCGACACGATCGACGACATGCGCACGGCCTTCGACGGCATCCCGCTGGAGCAGGTCTCGACCTCGATGACGATCAACGCGCCCGCGGCCTGCCTGCTGCTGCTGTATGAGCTCGTCGGCGAGGAGCAGGGCGTCCCCAGCGAGAAGCTGCGCGGCACGACCCAGAACGACGTGCTCAAGGAGTACATCGCGCGCGGCAACTACATCTACCCGCCGGCGCCCACGATGCGGCTGACGACCGACCTGTTCGAGTACTGCCACGAGCACGTGCCGCGCTGGAACACGATCTCGATCTCTGGCTACCACTTCCGCGAGAAGGGCTGCTCGGCGGTGCAGGAGGTCGCCTTCACGCTCTCATCGGGCATCGCCTACGTGCAGGCCGCGATCGACCGCGGCCTCGACGTCGACGACTTCGCGCCGCGGCTCGCGTTCTTCTTCAACGGCCACAACAACGTCTTCCAGGAGGTCGCGAAGTTCCGCGCCGCGCGGCGCATGTGGGCGCGCATCATGCGCGAGCGCTTCGGCGCGCGCAACCCGAAGGCGACGATGCTGCGCTTCCACACCCAGACCGGCGGCGTGACGCTGACGGCGCAGCAGCCCGAGAACAACATCGTGCGCGTGGCGCTGCAGGGCTTCGCCGCGGTCTGCGGCGGCACGCAGTCGCTCCACACGAACGGGTTCGACGAGGCGCTGGCGCTGCCGACCGAGCACGCCGCCAAGATCGCGCTGCGCACGCAGCAGATCCTCGCCCACGAGTCCGGCGCGGCCGACACGGTCGACCCGTTCGCCGGGTCCTACTTCGTCGAGTCGCTCACCGACGAGATCGAGAGCCGGGCGCTGGAGCTGATCGCGAAGGTCGACGCCCTCGGCGGCTCGGTCAACGCGATCCAGTTCATCACGGGCGAGATCGACGAGTCGGCGTGGGGCTACCAGGAGCGCTACCGCATCGGCCAGGACATCGTCGTCGGCGTGAACGCCTATCAGGAGGACGACATCGAGGTGCCCGACCTGCTGAGGGTCGATCCCGAGTCCGAGCGCCTGCAGCTGGAGCGCCTGGCGGCGTTCAAGGCCGAGCGCGACCAGATCATCGTCGAGCAGCGCCTGGAGGAGCTGCGCGAGCGCGCTCGCGGCGGCGAGAACCTGCTGCCGGCGATCCGCGCGGCGCTCAAGGACCGCTGCTCGCTGGGCGAGGTCTGCGGCGCGATGCAGGACGTGTTCGGGAAGTACGCGCCGACGTTCTGAGATCTGCGCTGCGGATCGCGCATGCGCCGAGGCGACCCATACGATTGAGCCCGTGTACGTGGCGTCCGCATACGCTTGGGTGCTCGGCCTGCACATCGCCGCGGTCGTGATCGCGTTCGGCTGGACGTTTGCGCTGCCGGTCGCGTTCATCCTCGCGGGGCGCCAAGACCCTCGCAGCCTGCCGCTGCTGCATCGCGTCGAAGTGACCGTGGAGCGGATGATCCTCAACCCCACGCTGGTCGTGGTCCTCGCGGCCGGCATCTTCCTGGCTAGCGACGGTCATCACTGGAGCGAGTTCTTCGTGCAGTGGGGGCTCGGAGCGGTGGTCGTGATCGGCGCCGTCGTCGGCGCGGTGATGATCCCCGCCGCCAAACGCGCCGAAGAGACGATCACGCGCGACCTCGAGGCCTACGGCGGTGAGGGCGAGTTCACGCCCAGCGCGGAGTACCAGGCGACCGCACGACGCGTCAACACTGTCGGCTCGGCGCTGTCGCTGCTCGTGATCGCAACGGTCGTGATCATGGCCGTTAAGCCGTAGCGCGCGAGCGAGCCACGATACGCTGACGCGATGGAGAAGGACTACCGCGTAGCCGTCGTCGGCGCCACCGGCCAGGTCGGCCAGCTGATGCTCGAGCTTCTGCGCGAGCGCTCCTTCCCCGCGCGCGAGATCGTCGCCTTCGCCTCCGAGCGGTCGGTCGGGCGCAGGCTCCCGAGCGCGCCCCGCGGCCGCGATCAGGCCGACGAGCCCGGCGAGGGGCTCGTCGTGCAGGGCCTCAGCGAGGACGCGATCGAGGGCTTCGACCTGGCCCTCTTCTCGGCCGGCGGATCGACCTCCGGGGAGTGGGCGCCCCGCTTCGCGGCCGCCGGCGCGACGGTGATCGACAACTCCTCGCGCTGGCGCATGGACGAGCGTGTGCCGCTCGTCGTGAGCGAGGTAAACCCGGACGCGCTCGCCTCGCACGCGGGCATCATCGCCAACCCCAACTGCTCCACGATGCAGATGGTCGTCGCGCTGAAGCCGATCCACGATGCGGCCGGTATCGAGCGGCTCGTGATCAGCACCTACCAGGCCGTCTCGGGAACCGGCCGCGGCGCCGTCGAGGAGCTGCTCGACCAGTCGCACGCACTCCTTCACGAGCGCGAGATCGACGCGCCGGAGCAGTACGCGCACCAGATCGCCTTCAACGCCCTCCCCCACGCCGGCAGCTTCGCGCCGGGCGAGGACCACACCGACGAGGAGCGCAAGCTGATCGACGAGACC
>Ga0209040_10004475_pt1 | contig 10537 bp, 8 predicted proteins | sample BogFormECP12_OM3_FD_188240 | JGI IMG/M metagenome (GOLD analysis project Ga0209040, IMG submission 188240) | Bog forest soil microbial communities from Calvert Island, British Columbia, Canada - ECP12_OM3 (SPAdes) (version 2) | ecosystem: Environmental > Aquatic > Freshwater > Wetlands > Bog ... | reverse complement strand
GGGACATTCTCATAGCGGACGGGGACACTCGGAAAGCGACGGGGACACTGGCAAAGCGACGGGGACACTCCCAAAGCAGACCGGGAAATTCCGGAAGCGGACGGGGACATTCCGGACCATCGTTCGGGATCCCTCTCCCTCAGTTACTGTAGGATTGTCCCCTGGCGCCTTCCCGTAATGCGCAGACCAGGCGCTCGTCCGCCATGGTATAGAATCTACTCCAGTTGCCACGGGAGGTTTCCAAATGCGTCCTCGACTGACTCTCGCCATCGCCTTGCTCGCCATCGCGGCTCCGAGTCAGACCACTCACCAGATTCCACGAACGCCAGACGGTCATCCCGATCTCCAGGGCATCTGGACCAACGCGACGCTAACGCGGCTCGAACGCCCCGACGACCTTGCCGGCAAGCCGACCCTCAGCGACGCCGAGGCGCGCGAATACGAGAAGAAGGACGCTGAAGTCAACACGCTCGATGGCAGCGTCGACAATAACTTCAACCGGGTTACGGGAGGCCCCGGCGTCGGCGCATACAACAATTTGTTTGTCGACCGCGGCTCGGAACTCGCCCGAGTGGATGGCGTGAAGCGGACCTCCCTCATCGTCGATCCGCCGGACGGAAAGATCCCGCCCATCACTGAAGCCGCCAAGCAGCGCAACGCCGCCATGATGCGCGGTTACACCCGCTTTGACAGCGTCAAAGACCGGCCGTTGAGCGAGCGCTGCATCATCGGATTTGGCTCGACGTCCGGACCGCCCATGCTTCCCGTGCTGTACAACAACAACTACCAGATTGTGCAGACGCCTGAAGCGGTGATGATTTTGGTTGAGATGGTTCACGATGCTCGCGTGATCCGGATGCACGGAACCCATGCTCCTCCAAACGTCCGGCTGCTGCTCGGCGACTCGATTGGCCGCTGGGATGGCGACACCCTGGTCGTCGACACCACCAACTTCACGGCCAAGACCAGATTCCGAGGGTCCTCGGAGAACCTCCACGTCATCGAGCGCTTCCGGCGCGCAGATAACCATACCATCCTGTATCGGGCCACCATTGACGACCCTTCTACTTTTACCAAGCAATGGACATTGGAGTATCCATTCGTAGCCACGGCTGGTCCGGTTTACGAATACGCGTGCCACGAAGGAAACTACGCCATGGGCGACATCCTCGGCGGAGCGCGCAAACTGGAATCGGAAGCGGAAAAGAAATAGAACCGCAAGGCCCCAGTCTGTATTACCAGGGGGGCCGACGCCTCGTCGGCGCCGGACCCCCCTGGTCCGGCTCCGGCACTATAAAATCGGTGTAGGAGTCCTTGATGGCGGCCACACCCACTCGCCTGATCACCTTCGTGGAGTTTGAGCAACTCCCGGATCCGAAAGAAGGCCGCTATGAGCTTGCTCACGGAGGTCTGGTTTCGGTGCCGCCACCAAAGTGGAAACATTTCGCCATGCAGAGCCGGCTTCGCGGCCTGCTGGCCACCGCCGCTGAAGGATCGGGAATAGTCGTGGAAACAGAGTTTGGGTTCCGGGCTCTGGAGAATGATTTCCGCGTGGCGGACGTGGCCCTTGTTTCGAAAGCACGTTGGGAAGCCGTCAACCCCGACGGCTATTTTCGAGGCTCACCCGACTTGGTGATTGAAGTTCTCTCCCCCTCCAACACTGCGGCTGAACTTCTCGACAAAGAATCCTTGTGTCTGGAGAATGGCTGCCGCGAGTTCTGGGTAGTGGACATGGACCGGCGCCAGGTCAAAGTATCGACACCCGATGGGCACACGGTCGCATACCGCTCCGGCCAGTCGATTCCCTTATATTTCGCCGCCGGCGCTAAACTCGTCTTGGACGCCGTCTTCGGCTAACCAGATCCAGGTTCAAGCGGCTGTAGAGCGATGCCATAGACCCCGTGGGGCCCCCGGTCGCCCCAAGCGCTGTTGCAGTTGAGTTGAGGGTTGTTCGGCCAGGTCCTGCTGAGAGACCTTGTGGGGCCGACCCCTTGGTCGCCCCAAGCGCAGTTGCTGTTGAGCGCGTGTTCCGCCAAGTCCTGCTGAGATAAGGCCTCCGGCATGATTGATAAGAAAACCCGCGAGACCGCTCTTGCGATGCGCGGGACTCCGGACGACACATACGAAGGCATACGCTCGCATCCGCTTACGCCCCGTCGATCCACTTGTATTTTGCTGCCAGCGCTAAGCTTGTGTCGCAGGCCCTGTTCAGCTCACTAGATCAAATCGATTTGCCTGCCGATTCCGATATTCGAGCGGATCAGCCGCGTGTTTGCTGGCGGCGCGGGCAGAGATAACACACCACCCGGGGATGATTGATAAGAAAACCGGCGAGACCGGTCTTTCGGTGTGTGGGTCTAGCAGCCGTGAGACACAGCCCAGCGCGAGCGCGCCCCTGTGCGCCTGCGGCGGCCTAGGCGGTCTTGCGTTTCGGGGTCTCTTTGGCCTGAGCGTCCAAATAGACGGCCACTTCATGCGCAGTACTAAATTTGGTACCAAGCTTCTGGTTCAGGCCCTCGACCAGAATCTTTTCCAGTTTCGCAATGGCATCGCCCCGTTTTATCGCGGTATCCATGTTATTAGAGTGGTGTCGGTTCGGATTAATTCTAACATTTAGATCGGCAAAATTGCAATTTGGTTGCACATCTTGCCTTGGTTCGTACTAGAAAATTTTGCGTAAGGTACTAGCCGGATCAGGCCGTCTGGCCCTGGCGCGGGGATGTCACTGGGCCCTCACTGCGATCCATTTCTAAACGACAAGAAGCATAGCAAATGTTTTGGGCTCAAGAACTTGAGCATCATCTACCCGTTGAAAATTCGAGCCGGAATCCCCCTGACACCATCGGCAACAACAGGCATACCCAGGTTACATTTCTAGGGTTATTCCGATCCTGCGAGACCTCTCTGTTCGGACCGCTCAAGCAGTTCGGCCAAGTACTGCTTCCAGAAAACCGGCCAACTGTGAGTACCATGGCCATGCGTTTCCGGAGTGGCGGGCATCACTGCATATTTGACGGTCGGAAGCTTTGCAGCCTCGCTCTGGAAGATCCCCAGCTCCGGCGGATTCACGGGATCGTCCGCGAAGTTGACTGCGTAGACAGCGGCCTTGAGCCTCGCAAGGTCCGGGCGTGGATCGTAATCCCAGGAGGATTCCACTGCGTAGACATAATCCTCGGCATCGGGAATCTTGCGCTTGGGATCGAGGGCCACTTCTTCGTAGTAGCGCCCAGCCGCTTCCCTCGTGTCGCCGAGCTTTTGTAGTTCGAGGATATTTGACGTCATCAAACGCTGAACCAACTGCGCATTCGCGACGCCGTGCACCGGGTCGTTGCGGACCATATCCACCACCACGCGCCGCCACAGATAATTTCGGCCGGTAATGGGATACGGCGCGCATGCCAGCGGCATCAGAGCGTCCATGAAATCGGGATAAGCGCCGCCCCACATCCAGGCATGCATGCACCCCATCGACGTGCCGATAATCAACCGCAGATGATTGACTCCCAGCCCTTCTGTCAACAGGCGGTGTTGGGCCGCCAGCATATCCTTGTACCCGTATTTAGGGAAATCGCCCCGCAAGCCGTCGCTCGGTTTCGTGGACTTGCCGTGGCCGAGGTTGTCCGGCAGGATGAGGAAGTGCGTGCGCGCGTCCAGTAACTGGCCCGGCCCAAACAACTCGCCCGCGAAATGTTCGGACAAGAATGCCGAGCCGGAGCCTCCCGTTCCATGCAGGATCAGCACCGCATTTCGCACCACGCCGGCCGCGTCCTTCACCGGCTCTCCCAGAGTTGCGTAGTGAAGGCGCACATCTTTGAGCGCCGCCCCATTCTGGAATCGGAATTCCGGCAATATGAAATCGGACTCCCTCGGCTTGATCTCCTGAGCTGGGGCGAGCGTGCACAGCAGAACGGTCAAGACAAATCGCATCCAATAATGCTACCCTAACAGCATCCCAACCCAACTTCGCTTCTGCCGGAGGGTTGTTCAGGAGAACGTTCAGGAGATCACTCATGAGAATCGTCCTTGCCACCGCGCTGGCGGCAATTGTTTCGGGCGGCGTCTTTGCCGCGAACACGTCGGGAACCAACCCGCCCAATTTTTCTAAGGACGTCGCGCCGATTTTGTATAAGCGCTGTCTGGAATGTCACCGGCCGGGAGAAGCGGCCCCGATGGCGCTGCGCACTTATCAGGAAGTTCGCCCTTGGGCCAAGGCCATTAAGGCCGCGGTGCTGAGCCGCACCATGCCGCCGTGGTTTGCCGATCCGAAGGTGGATCATTTTCTCAACGACCGCCGCCTGAGCGATGACGAACTCGCGACGGTTTCAAAGTGGGTCGATGCCGGCGCGCCAGAGGGTAATTCCGCGGACATGCCGAAGCTTCCCGGCTACGTGGACGGATGGGTAATCGGCCAACCAGACAAGGTGATCAGTACCGGCAAGAAGTTTACGATTCCCGCCGAAGGCGTGATTCCTTATCAGTACTTCAAAGTGGATCCAGGCTTCACCGAAGACACCTGGATTCAGGCCGCCGAAGTGAAGCCATCGCAGCGCTCGCAGGTTCACCACATTCTCGTGTTCGTGCTGGAAGCCGGCAAGCGGAAGATGAAGGGCCAAGGCGAGCAGTTTCAGGATATGCTGATCGGCTATGCGCCTGGCGTTCCAAGCATCACCTGGGATCCCAACACGGCGTTTCTGGTGAAAGCGGGCTCGCAATTGATGTTCCAGGTTCACTACACGGTGAACGGCAAAGAGGCCGTGGATGAGTCCGTCCTGGGGTTGAAATTCCGCAAAGACAAACCGGAGTTTCGTGCGGTTACCGGCTCGGCCGTCCAGTTGCATTTGGACATCCCTCCCGGGGATCCAAGTTACGAAACTAAAGGTACCTACGAATTCAAGAGCGATATCACCATGGTCGACATGACGCCCCACATGCACCTGCGCGGCAAGGCGTTCAAGTATGTGCTAACGTATCCGGACGGCCGCAGCGAAGAGTTGCTCAACGTCCCGCACTACGATTTCAGCTGGCAGTTGAGCTACATCCTGGCCGAACCGCGCAAGATTCCAGCAGGCTCCAAGCTGGAATGTACTGCCTGGTACGACAATTCGCCCAACAACAAGTACAATCCCGATCCGACGCAGACTGTTCACTGGGGCGACCAGACGTTTGAAGAAATGATGATCGGATTCTTCAACTACACGATTCCGGTGGATCAACCGCTGCCCGGCGCAACCGCCGGCCAGTAGTCTTCGCGCAGTCGCGGCTCCGTAAACAAGACCTCAATTCGGAGCCGCGCATCAGCAATCGGACCAGGTTTTGAGCCGGCCGCCTAACCGCGAACGTAAGTAAGGGGATCGGCGCTTGTTCCGTGTAAACTTCTTACATGACTCCCAGCCTTCTCACGCCGGAACGGGCGCGCTTCCGTAGCGATCGAACTCTGCGGTTCACTGAATCCGTGATTCGGGAAATGTCCCGCCTGGCCACCGAGCAGGGAGCGGTCAATCTGGCGCAAGGATTTCCGGATTTCAGCGCCCCGGCGGAGGTCAAGCAGGCCGCCTGCGACGCCATCAACGGCGACATAAATCAGTATCCAATTACCTGGGGACTGAAGCTATTTCGTAATGCTATTGCCGAAAAGACCCGCCACTGGTACAACCTCGATTACGATCCCGAGCGAGAAATCACCGTCTGCTGCGGAGCAACGGAAGGCATTATCGCCGCCCTGCTGGCCTTAACCAATCCTGGCGACGAAATGATCGTCTTCGAGCCTTACTACGAGAACTATTGGCCCGATAGCCTGCTGTGCCAGATAGAGCGCAAAACCGTATCTTTGCGCCCTCCGGATTGGACGTTCGATCCAGCCGAATTGCGGGCTGCGTTTTCTCCGCGCACCAAAGCGGTAATCGTTAATTCTCCGAACAATCCCACTGGAAAAGTTTTCTCGCGGGAAGAGTTGCAGGCCATCGCTAGCCTTTGCCAGGAATTCGACGCGCTCGCCATCACCGATGAGATCTACGAGCACATTCTCTACGATGGCGCCCGGCATATTCCAATCGCGACTTTGCCTGGCATGCGCGAGCGTAGCGTGATCGTCAACGCCATGAGCAAGACCTATGCGGTCACCGGCTGGCGCGTGGGTTGGGTGCTGGCGCCGCCCGATTTGTCGGATTCCATTCGCAAGGTGCACGATTTTCTCACCGTGGCGGCCGCCGCGCCTTTGCAGCAGGCGGGCGTGTATGCTTTGGGGATGCCTGCCGCCTACTACGCCCAGTTGGCGGAAGAATATTCGGAGCGCCGTGCCGTGCTGATGGACTCGCTCACGCGCGCGGGATTTCGCTGCTTTGAGCCCAAAGGCGCTTACTATATTCTGGCCGATGGGCGGCAATTCGGATTCGCGGACGATTTCAAACTAGCGCAACACTTGCTCGAACACGTGGGAGTGGCGGCGGTGCCCGGCTCCAGTTTTTTCTCCAACGCCGCGGACGGCGCCAATATCGTGCGATTTTGCTTTTGCAAAAAACTGGAGACGTTGCGCGAAGCCGGCGACCGCCTGCTGGGTACTGGGCTACTTTGAACTGAGCCGCCTGTGAAACAATGCCAGAGTGCGATATCTCTTATCACTGGACGAAGGAACCACAAGCGCGCGCGCGGCGCTCTATGACGAACAGGGGCTGCGAACAGCGATGGAATCGGAGCCGCTGGTCTGCCGCTATCCGCAGCCGGGTTGGGTAGAGCAGGACGCGGACGAAATCTGGCACTCTCAGCTAGACGCCACGCGCCGTACCCTCGCAGCCGGCAAGGTTAAGGCCGGCGCGATAGCGGCGCTAGGCATCACCAACCAGCGCGAGACCACCATCGTTTGGGAACGGAAAACCGGACGGCCGGTAGCGCCCGCCATCGTGTGGCAGTGCCGCAGAACCGCCGAGCGCTGCGCCCAGCTCGCGCAATCGGCCGAGGCGGAATCCATCACGCGCAAGACGGGGCTGGTGGTGGATGCCTATTTTTCCGGCAGCAAGATTGAATGGATTCTCGATCATGCGGCCGACGCGCGCAGCCAGGCGGCGGACGGCGAATTACTCTTCGGTACCGTCGACACCTGGCTCATCTGGAAGCTGACCAACGGCGCGGTCCACGTGACGGATGTTTCCAACGCTTCCCGCACCATGCTCATGAACTTGTCGACCGGCAATTGGGATTACGAACTCCTCAGCGTATTTGGGGTCCCGCGTGCGATGCTGCCGGAGATTGTTCCCTCCAGCAAGGTGGTGGGCGCGACAGCGGGCGAGCATTTTGGCGCTGAGATTCCCATCGCGGGAATTGCCGGAGACCAGCAAGCCGCGCTTTTCGGCCAGGCCTGTTTCCGGCCAGGTTACTCCAAGAACACTTATGGCACGGGATGTTTCGCCTTGATGCATACCGGAACCAGCCAGCCTTTGTCGAAAAACAAACTGCTAGCCACGCGGGCGGCGTCGATCGACGAACACCCGCAATTTGCCATTGAGGGCAGCATCTTCATCGCCGGAGCGGCGGTGCAGTGGCTGCGCGATCAAATGGGTGTGCTGTCGAGTGCCGCCGCCAGTGACGCTATGGCCAAGTCGGTACCGGACACGGGCGGCGTCTACGTCGTGCCGGCATTTGTCGGCTTGGGATCGCCGCACTGGGATTCATCCGCGCGGGGCATGATTTCCGGTTTGACCTTGGGAACCACCAAAGCCCACCTGGTGCGAGCCACGCTCGAAAGCATCGCCTATCAGGTGCGCGAGTTAGTGGAAGCCATGGAAGCCGACAGCGGCCAGGAGCTGCGGGAGCTGCGCGTGGATGGCGGCGCTTCCGGGAACGATTTTCTGATGCAGTTTCAGGCCGATATTCTCGGAAGGCGGATCGTACGGCCGGCCGACGTGGAGACTACCGCCTTGGGCGCGGCATACCTCGCCGGTCTGGCCACCGGATACTTTTCCGGCCTCGACGAGTTGGAAAAATTCTGGCGCGCCGAGCGGGTGTATGAGCCGAAGATGGATGAGGCCAAGCGCGGGGAGCTTTTTACGGGCTGGAAGAAGGCTGTGGCCCGGTGCCGGTTTACTTGAAGCAGTTACCAACTAGTCGCGCCAGACCGCTCATTTTGCGACAGACATTTGCAACATGCCAAGCCCTTTGTTTACGGGTGACCTTCAGAGAAAAATGGCGGGCTTTCTTTAGCCTTCCCCCGCAAGTTGGTCGTCGCCGAAACCCGCCTCGTTCTGGAAGAAATGCGGGCGGCGATTCGCGCCGGCAAGGCCACGCGGCCTCCGGAAGCGCTGGTGCGCGAGCGCCTGGAAGCTCTTTCGAGGCCGTCCCTGCAATCCGTGATCAATGCTACTGGCGTGGTGCTGCACACCAACCTGGGCCGGGCCCCGCTGCCGCGCTTTGAGCCGCATCTTGGCTATACCAATCTCGAATACGATCTCGGGCAAGGGCGGCGTGGCAAGCGTGACGTCCACATTGCAGCGCTGCTTGAGCGCCTGATCCAGGCGCCGGGCATCGCGGTCAACAACAACGCCGCCGCGGTCTATCTGGCCCTCAATACTCTCGCCGCGGGTCACGAGGTGGCCGTCTCGCGCGGAGAGCTGATCGAGATCGGCGATGGTTTTCGTATCCCGGACATCATGGCGAGTTCCGGCGCGGTTCTGCGGGAAGTGGGCACGACCAATCGGACTCACATCGACGACTACCGCGAGGCGATCAACGATCGTACGCGCCTGTTGATGCGGGTGCATCCCAGTAACTTCCGCATTCAGGGTTTCACTGCCAAGCCCACTTTGGCCGAACTGGCGGCACTGGCCAAGGAACGCGACATTCCGCTCTATGAGGATCTCGGCAGTGGCTGCGTGATCGACCTGCGGCGTTTTGGAATCGACGAGCCCTTAGCCGGCGATAGCCTCAAAGCCGGCGTCAATCTGGTTTCCTTTAGCGGCGACAAGCTGCTGGGCGGTCCGCAGGCCGGCCTGCTGGCTGGCGATGCGGGCTTGATCGCGCGCCTGCGCCGCAATCCGATGTTCCGCGCTCTCCGGCTGGACAAACTGATTTATCAGGCGCTGGAAACTACGCTGCGCGCATGGTTGTTCGAACGCTGGGATCTTATTCCCACGCTCCGGATGATCGAGCAGTCTGCCGATGAGCTGCGCACCCGCGCCGAGCGCTTCGCAGAGTCCATCCCGGGAGCGGACGTCATCCCGGGACACTCGGTCATCGGGGGTGGCGCGACGCCGGAGCAGACCTTGGACACCTGGCTGGTGGTACTGAAACCAGCCGATATCGTGTCCGCCGAGCGCTTCTGCCGCCAGCACCGCCCTCCGGTAATCGCCCGCATAGACGACGGCCAACTGTGTTTCGATCTTCGGACGGTCCATCCCGAACAGGAGCCGGAGCTGGCCCAAGCCCTATCAAACATTATCCTCTGAGTTTGTCTTTTCACTAAACTTTCACGAGGAAGCAATACGTATTGTGGAACCTATTGGTACCACATGCTCACGCGACGTCATTTGCTGGCATTGTTTACTAAGCTTGGTCTCAGCTCGGCGTGTCTGCGCGCGGCCATACCGCCGGGCACGTTTCAGATCGACCGGCTGCAGTCGGAACACGCCTGGTCTCCCGCGCGCAACGCCTTTCGCGCGTATCGAGCCGACGCGGTGATTACCCTCTTCTCGATGCCGGTGTTCTCCCGCGCGGGCGTAGGCGGCGGTATTGCGACGTTTGGAGAGGGCCTGGACGGGGGCCGGCGCATCGTCTCCATGTCTTTCGCCGGCGGCTCCTTCCCGGAGCACGCGCACAAAATCAACCGGCTGGGCTACATCCAAGAAGTAGTGCTGGAAAACCGGGAAGTAGTGTTGGAAAACCAGGAATTAGTGCTGGAAAACGACAATGAGCCGCAGGAAGCGGCCTATTTCGGGTTTATGACAGCATCGCCCGAAGAAAGCGTGGCCGAAGCCAGGAAAGCCCTGGCCAGTTCCGGCGCGAGCATACCCTATGCGGCCGTGGAAGGCATTACATCGCGCGGCCAGCATCGCAATAGTAAGACCAAGATCTTTCTGCCGTCGAGCTACACCTTCGCCGAATGGAGGACGTTGCGGGACCGGATCCGCGCGGCGTTCTACGCCAGCGACCCCGCTACTACCGAGATTGCCGCACCGCCGCGCACGCTGTTATATTCCGTGGCTCAGGCGATCCGGCGTCCGGCTAGACGGTTCGAGACCCCGTATGTGTATAACGGAAAACAATACCATTTAAAACTGGAGAAAACGCCCGATTCCGGCGCCGGAACAGCCTTTGTGAACAAAGGGCTAGCCGCTTCCGCCGCTGGGGTGTACCTTCTGCGTGGCTCGGTGAAAGGTTTGCTGTCCGGCCGCGTTACCAATTTCCGACTCTGGATCGACGACGACAGCGGGACCGTGCTGCCGCTGCGAATCGAACTGATGGAAGAACTCGGCGTCGATCATCTGGCCATCCTCCCGCCCACCAGCAACGTGCTTGATCTGACCGCCGAAGCCTTCTGGAAAATCCTGCG
>Ga0209040_10004473_pt1 | contig 10540 bp, 8 predicted proteins | sample BogFormECP12_OM3_FD_188240 | JGI IMG/M metagenome (GOLD analysis project Ga0209040, IMG submission 188240) | Bog forest soil microbial communities from Calvert Island, British Columbia, Canada - ECP12_OM3 (SPAdes) (version 2) | ecosystem: Environmental > Aquatic > Freshwater > Wetlands > Bog ... | reverse complement strand
GGAGGTTGGGTTTGGTGGGCCATGCACCAGACTCCCGAGACTTTCGGACGAGTCATGGCCAGAATGCCTGGCCCTGTTGTCTTCTTGCTTTTCCCATTTGAAACGCTATGGATGCACGCCCGCGCTGGAAGCCTGCATGTCAGCGATCGGGCGCCGGATTTCTCGCTGCTGAAATTGGACAAAACTGAACAGGTTCGGCTGTCCGCCTTCGCCGAACAGCGCCGGCCCGTGGTGCTGATCTTTGGAAGTTTTACCTGACCTCCCTTCCGGCGGGAGGTTCCCGCCCTCAACAAACTCTACGAACAATATCAAAGCCAGGTTTCGTTCCTGGTCGTTTACATAACGGAAGCGCATCCCAGTGATGTCTGGCAAATGCAGAGCAACCTGAAGGATAAAGTGGTCTTTGCCAGCCCAAAAACTGAAGAAGAGCGCGCCTTCGTTGCCGGAGCCTGCGTACGAAAGTTAGGAATAGAAATCCCCGCAGTGGTGGACGAATTCGGTAACTCTACCGAGCGCGCCTACACCGGGTGGCCCGATCGAATGTACGTGATCGACGCGGCGGGTCGGGTCGCCTACAAGAGCAAGCCCGGCCCCTTCGGCTTCAATTCTGACGAACTGAAAAACGCGATCACCCGCGTCGTTGCAATTTCCGCGAACGGCCCTTAGCGCTGAGTCCTAAAGCGTCGACCCTAGGCGCATTCTTCCGACGCCTCAATCTCACTCAGCGGCGGAACTGTCTCGGAAATCTTCGTTTGCACCGCCCGTTCGCCGCGCCGTATCAACACAATTGCCCCCAGAATCGCCACCGACGCCAGCACCACTCGCATCGACAAAGGTTCGTGCGCCAGCAACCATCCCAGGATCACCGCAACCACCGGATTCGCATACGTATGAGTCGCCACCAGCGCCGGCGGAACCCGTTGCAGCAGCCACGTATAAGAAGTGAACGCCACGACCGATCCGAAGGTGATCAAGTACCCCAACCCAAACACAGACCGCAGAGAAATGCTCGCCCAGTGCGTCTGCTGGAACTCGCCCGTAATTCCCGCTGCGATCAACAGCATCGCCGCGCCGCAGAGCGTCGGCAGCGCCGTTCGGCCCAGCGCGTCAGAAGGCAGCTTGAGCCGTGGCGTAACCACCACGCCCAAGGACCATGACAATGACCCTAACAGCACCGCCAGCAATCCGAGCAGGCTCGAACCCTTGACCGTGAGCTCCGCTCCCGTGAGCATAGCCACGCCCATCACTCCCAAACCCAGGCCCAGCGCGCTCAATCGGCTGATCCTTTGTTGCCCCATCATCCAACCCAGCACCAGAATGAACATCGGTTCAGTCGCGATCAGCAGCGCCGCCAGCCCCGATCCCACGTACTGCTCCGCCCAGTGCAGGGATCCGTGTCCGATCAAGAAGAAGAAGAAACCCAAGACCAGCCCAGCAACCCATTGCTGGCGTGTTGGCCGAAACCCGCGCAGCCGGGCCCACGCCAACATGATGCCACCCGCGACCGCATGCCGGATCCCCGCCGTAACCAGCGGCGGAATGGTTTCCACCGCATAACGGATCGCAAGATATGTCGACCCCCAAATGACATAGATCGCGACAAAGGCCAGCGCCAGTTTGATAGCGTAGCCGCGGTCGTGCGCGCTCGCGCGTGTGCTTGGGTTGGGAACGATCACAGGTCTCCCTCCAATATTAATCATCTTGCCGCTTCGCATGAGGGCCATAATCCGGGCAGGGTCGTCGCGAAACATAAGAACTGGCCTCCAGGAATGTTGTAACCTGTTAAACTAGTATAACAGGTTAGTTCTGACTATAGATAGGATGAAATAACTTGTCAAGCTATATTTAACGGTTATATGATCGAAGTGAGAGATTGTCATGGAACCCACGATGACGGAGACCAAATCGGAGAGACGTCAGGCGCCATTTTTCCAACTGATCGCGGGAAACGTCTGCCTCGATTTCATCAACACGCTGGATAATCGTCCGAGCGGCCAGCCGAAAGAGTTACTGAAGAATTACTGCGACCTCGCGCGCTTCGGCGAAGACTCGGGCATTCTCACCCCGGAGCAACTCGACTATTTCTTCGAACAGGTTCACTTGATGCCCGATGAGGCCGAAGAGGCGATGCGCCGCGCGCGCAACTTGCGCGAAGCGCTGCACGACATATTCCTCGCATTGATGAATAAGAAGACGGCACCGCAACTGGCGATGGACGGGCTCAATGCAAACCTGCACGAGGCGGCGCTGCATTCGCGGCTGGTGCAACCACAAACGGCACAACCACAAACGGCACAGCGCGATGGACGTTTAGAGTGGCGCTTCGACGATCTGAAGTCTTCTTTCAGTGCGATGCTGTGGCCCATTGCGCGCGCTGCCGCTGATCTGCTCGCTTCGAGCGATGTGGCGCTGGTGCGCGCCTGCTCGTCTCCCACCTGCCAGTGGTTTTTTCTCGACACCAGCAAAAACCACCACCGCCGCTGGTGCGACATGAAAGTCTGTGGCAACCGCGCCAAAGTGCGGAAGTTCTATGCCAAGAAAAGAAAGAGTGCCTGAGAAATTGTCGGGCGAGTAACGGCATTTCTAACTTGGCTACCTGTGCTCGAACGACCTTACGCTCGGTGTATGCTGTCCGAATACTGGGGTCGGCGGGGGGACAACAGAGTGGTCGGGCAGCCTGCAACAAGCAATGGCGCAATCGTAGAGACGCAGCACAGCAGCCTGACCCTGGTAATCGTAGCCGCTTCGCTCGGGACGATGATCGAATGGTATGACTTTTTTATCTTCGGCAGCTTGACCACCGTACTCTCGCTCAAATTTTATCCGCCCGATAACAACACCTTTGCGCTGATCGCCTACCTCGCCACGTTTGCGGTCGGATTCGTGGTCCGCCCATTTGGCGCTTTGTTTTTTGGGCGGATCGGCGATCTCATCGGTCGAAAATACGCCTTCCTCGCGACGCTCACGATTATGGGAGGCGCCACCTTTTCGATTGGCCTGATGCCTACGTTTGCCACCGCGGGGTGGTTCTCTCCGGTCATATTGATTCTGATTCGTGTGATGCAAGGCCTGGCCCTGGGCGGCGAGTACGGAGGCGCGGCCGTGTATGTGGCCGAGCATGTTTCCGACCGGCGGCGTGGTTTCTTTACCAGCATCATTCAGGTCACGGCAATCCTTGGTTTATTGCTTTCTTTGCTCGTGATTCTGGCTACGCAGTTTGCCCTTTCACCTCAAGCCTTCAACCAGTGGGGATGGCGCATTCCATTTCTGGTTTCTCTTTTTCTGGTGGTGGTCTCGCTCTACGTCCGCTTGAAACTGCGTGAATCGCCCATCTTCGTGCACATCAAAAGCACGGGCAAAGCAACGCTGCAGCCATTGAAAGATGCCTTCACCAAGTGGCCGAACCTGAAACAAGTTCTACTCTGCCTTTTCGGCCTGACCGCCGGACAAGGCGTGGTGGCCTATACCGGAGAGTTCTACGCGCTTTTTTATCTGCAGACGATTCTGAAAGTGAACCCGCACACTGTGAACATTGTCATGGCAGTCGCCCTGGCGCTGGGCATGCCCGTCCTCATGTTTTTTGGAGCGCTCTCCGACAAGATCGGGCGCAAGAAAATCATTCTGGCGGGTTGCCTGCTGGGGGTTCTTACCTACCTGCCGATCTATCATGCGATGGAGCGCGCCGCGGGCAACAACGTCATCACAGTCAAATCCACTCGCAACCGGGTGACCGGGGCCATCAATCTTACGCCCATGACCCGCGACGCAAGCGGCGCTTTGGTTGCCGCGCCAGAAGCGCCGCATCCGGAGCTCGGCAAACTTATTTTGCTGGTCTTCATCCAGGTCATCTATCTTGGCATGGTTTACGGACCGGTCGCGGCCTATCTGGTGGAAGCCTTTCCCGCGAACGTTCGTTATACGTCGTTGTCGTTGCCCTATCACATCGGCAACGGCGTTTTCGGAGGGCTTTTGCCCCTGATCGGGCTCTCGATTTGCGCTGCCACCGGCAATATCTATGCCGGACTTTACTACCCGATGGCAGTGGCCGCGCTGACTTTTATCGTGGGCAGCGTCGCTCTGCGCGAAACTCATGGCACCAGGATTTGGGATGAAGTCGCCGCCCATCTCGCCCCGCAGGAATTTTGATGGCGGCCGGAGTATTCGAGCTGGCCCAATTGAAACGCGACAATCAACGCGGCAGTTTGAATTTCACCGTGATTTGCGTCTGAATCTCAACCGGCTCACTGTTCAGCTGGTACGGCTTGTATTTCCATTGCTTCACGGCCTCAACCGCGGCTCGCGCCAGTTGCGGATCGCCGCTGAGAACCTTGACGGCGGTGATGTTGCCAGTCTTGGAGATCGTGGCCAGGAGTTCGACGGGGCCTTCAATTTGCATGTGCAGAGCAGTAGCCGGATAAGATGGCTGCACTCGCTTCAGCACCAAGCCTTGCGAGACTCCCTGCGACACATTCATCGTCTGCGGTGTCTGCAGCACCGGAGCAGGGGCGTCGCCAGCGTTGGTCAGATTTGGCAGCGTGCCAGCGTTTTCGGCAGAAATCCCAGACAATATGGGGGCGGGCGCATCTGCAGGTGTTTTCACCTTTCGCGAGGGTAGTCGCGAGACTTCATTTTTCTTGATTACCAAGGGCGCCTCAGCCGTTGTTGTGGCGAGAGCCTTATTCGCTACGGATGCCGAAGGCGAGGGGTGGGGCGAATCCGCCGGCGCGCTGGTCTTGCTCTGAGCAGGGCGTGCCTTATCCGTCCTCACCGTTGTCGGAGTATCTGAAGAATTGTCTGCCTCATCGGTGGGTTGAGCAGCTACGGTCGCCGCCGGCAGAGTGGATTGGGCCGATGACGCGGGCGGAACTGCTGGCGCAACCTTGGCAATCGGGGCAACACTCGGTGCTACTTTCGGAAGCGCAGCGGTTATCGTTGGCGCGCTCGGGGCAAGCTGAAGTGGCCACGATATTTTTCCGCCCAGCTGTGTCCATGCCAGGTAGCCACCTATCGCTAGCAACAAAACCACGGCCACTGCCAGAATCGGCTTCTTGCTTTTCGCGGCGGGGGCGGGCTCGGCGTCGCTGCTTACGGTGCCGCCGAAGGTGAGCGTCGACGCGGATGCGCTCTCGGAAACTAGATCGGTTGCGGCTTGGCCCTCCGGCTCGGCGATAATTTCAGTTGGTGTATTCTCCGGCGCGGCAATTGGCTTTGTCTCCCGCGCCGGTGCGGGCGCGCTGGCCGACGCTGAACCGAATCCGCCAAAAGTCTTTGGAGGTAATCCAGCGCCCGGTGGAGGCGCCAACAATTCCGCTTGGTCCGATTCTGTTGATTCCGTCTTACCTGATTTTCCTCTCCCCGCATCGGCCCAGGGCGAGGACAAAGCAGAATCGAACTTGGACCTAGAAACCTGTGGCGCAGACTTTGGGGATGAAGACGGTGCGACTGGTGCAGCAGGGGAAACAGAGGCCACAACCGTCGGCCGTGGCGCTGGAACTGGAGGGCCCGCCATCGCGGGCGCTGCCGGGGCCGAAACTGGTCGCGAAGGTGCAACACCTGGAATTGAAGCTGGCGGCTTTGGCGGCGCCGGCGCGGAAGTTACCGACTTTCCCGCCGTAGCGGCTGCTGCTGCAGTTTTAGCGGCTTCGCCCTTCCGTAGCAATCCACGGGCAACCCGTAGCGTACCCTTCGCTTGCTCCACATTGATGGGCTTGGTGAGAACCAGGTTTGCTCCAATGCGAAAGGCTTTTGCCACTCCGACTTGCCCCTCGACCACGGCGACCGCGAGGGACGACTGGTTGTTGGGGGCGTTGCGCGCGCTCTTGAACACTAAGGTCGCATTCTGTTCGTTGTCGCAGTCCACTACCACCGCGTCGTAGGGCTCGCCCATCAATTTCTTGACCGCGGCGAAGGGTTCGGTGCAGGCAGTGACGGCGAAGTCCAACTCGCTCAGAACCTGTGTTACGGTGCGAGCCGTTTTCTCGTCGGGGCAGAATAAGAGTGCTTGGTAACCCATATTAAAGTCATCGTAGGTACACTCGTAAGGCGCATCAAGTTACGCTAGTAATTCCCGGTAAGTCGCTTTCGCCTTGCCAGAAAGGGCTTTTCGGGCTTCGCAGCTTCGGGCGGCCTTGCGGATACAATACCCCGGTCATGCGGATCCCACTCTGGCTGAAGGTGTTATGGACGGTGTGGGTGGTAGTCTGGGCGCCGGTTTACTGGCGGCAATACGGCTTACAAAATTTTCTCTTCTTCTGTGATCTGGGCAATCTCTTCATTGCTGCCGCTTTGTGGCTGGAAAGCCCTCTCATTTTTTCCTGGCAAGCGACGGGGCTGCTGGTTTTTCAGACTGTATTCATCATCGATCTAGCCGGCGCTCTTGTGAGTGGACAGCACCTGATCGGCGGAACCGAGTACATGTTCGACCCGCATATTCCGCTGCCGATTCGCCTGCTCGGCCTGTTTCATGCTGCGACGCCGCCTCTGCTGCTATGGGCGATTTGCCGGGTGGGTTATGACCGCCGGGGCTGGATGTGGCAGACGCTTACGACCTGGATCGTGATTCCCGTCAATTACTTCTGGCGTCCGCAGTACGACGTAAACTGGGCCCGCGGACCGTTCTTTCACGAGCAGCATGCCATGCACGGGATGGTTTATTTGATTGGTTATTTAATTCTGGTTCCAGCGCTGGTGTTTTTTCCCACGCACCTGCTTCTGGCGTGTTTGACGCGACACTGGCGGGCAGAGTCCTGATCAGCCTTCTCTGTTCTTTTCTGTGCTCTGGCTCAGTTCGAAAACTTTGTTGGCGGCAGCTTTGATCTTTTCTTTGCCGCCTCCCGAACCCTCGCTTAGATAAAGCTTCTGCGATGGAGAGGCGAGGTTGGCTCCAGAGTCCTCCACGAACTTCATGATCTGCAGCAGCAAGTCTTCGCGGACTTCGGCGAATTTGTCGAAATCCTGAGTGAGGACGTAACAGACAAGCTCCACATTGATCGCGGCAGGGGCAAGTTCGACGAGGCGCACCCGGACAGTGGAGCTTTCAACTTTCGGATTGCCGGTGATTACGCGGCGGATTTCGGAAAGCACGGCGTGAAGCCGGTCGGACGGCGTATCTAGGTGAAGGCCTAGTATGGTTTTGAAAAGGATTTTCTCGCGGCGGCTCAGGTTCTCGACGTTGATGGTTGCGACGGTGCCGTTCGGAATTGCAAGGAGAGTCCTCTCCTCGGTGCGGACGCGAGTGGAGCGCAGGCCAATATCCTCGACCGTTCCGGTGCGATCGCCGAATTTGCAAACGTCGCCCACGCGAATTACTTCGTCGCCTAACACCGAAACGCCGCCGAACAAATTCGCAATCGTCTGCTGCGCGCCGAAGCCGACGGCGAGACCTCCAATGCCCACACCAGCGAGCGCGGTGGTCAGATTGACGCCCAAGATGCCGAGAATAGAAAACACCGCCACCACCAGGACCACGGCCTTGATGATGCGTTCGCCCAGCAGCATCAGCGACCCGGTGCCGGAGTGGCCGCGAGCCAAGGCCTGGCGCCGCACCCTCTGCAGGAACCAGCGAATCACCCTCCACGAAATCCAACTGGTCCCGATGATGACAGCGACCTCAACGAACTGGTAATAGTAGTGCCGCTGCAGCAGAGGCATGCCCAGGTAGCCCGCCAGAATTCGGTGAATAAAGGTCGCAACCAGCAGCCACGCCGATCCTGAGACCGATCGCCATTGCGGCAATTCCGTCTGGCCGTCTCTCCTAGCCCACCACCGCAGGGGAATTTGCAGTACCACCAACACCAGCCAGCCGGCCGCCGCTGCCGCGGGAATCATCAGTAAGAGCGCGAACCATTGCCACAATGGCATTCCGGCGAATTGATGCTTTACCGCCCATGCCGGCAATCGCGTTTCTACCTGCCGCGCCTCAACTTGATCGTAGAGTTCGGGGAGCTTCGCCAGAGTGTCGGACGAGATCAGCCATATTTTCCCTGCAGTGGGATCGGAAACTCGAACCAGTTCGAGATCCGCTTCCACATCGCCGGAAGACATGGTGCCCAGGTTCTGCCGGCCAAGGGGTACGCCTTCTTGCACGGCGCCTTCGGGTTGAGTGCTTACGTTCTTCAGGCTGCCGCTGTGCGCCTTGTCCATTACCTCTTTCAAATGCGCCGAGTCCACTTCGCCTTCGCTCTGGCGGCGCGCCGGGCTCAGTTGCAAATATTGCGCTGCGATGCTGTTGTTGCCGGCCTGCGCCGCCTGCAGAAAACCGAAGATGGTTCCGTAGGGAGTGTCGCGGCCGAGCGGGTCCGAGGGCGTTTTGGATGGAGTGGCTGCGGGCGCCGATGTATCCAGGATTTGGGTTAAGGGACTTTGAGCCGAGAGCAGCCCGCAGGCAGCTACCGCAAGAGCCAAAATAATTGTTGCTTTGAAGAATGCGGTCTTTGAAGCGTTGAACATGGAATCTTCCCATATTAAACCGCGACTGATCGGAAGCGCGCGCTCCGACACGCACCATCATCCGCGCTTGGGCCGGAAGATGTCTGTGCTGGTGCCGAAGAAAACTTCCGCCGATTCCATCACGGTCTCGGAAAGCGTGGGGTGCGGATGGATCGTCATGGCGACATCTTTGGCCAGCGCGGCCATTTCGATGGCCAACACGCCCTCGGCAATCAACTCACCAGCGCCGACGCCCACAATCCCAACCCCCAGTACGCGCTCGGTTTGCGGATCGATGATGAGCTTGGTAGTTCCTTCAGGACGATCCAGCGTGACCGCGCGCCCGGATGCAGCCCAGGGGAACTTGGCGACCCTGATTTCGCGCTTTTCCTTTTCCGCCTCCGTTTCGGTGAGACCACACCACGCCACCTCCGGATCGGTGAAAACGACTGCCGGAATCGCGTTGGGCTCGAAGGCGACTTTCTGTCCGGCGATGGCTTCCGCGGCGACGCGGCCTTCATGCATAGCCTTGTGCGCGAGCATGGGCTCGCCCACAACGTCGCCGATGGCGTAGATGACAGGATCGGCGGTCTGCAACTGCTTGTTGACTTCGATGAATCCGCGCGGGCTGACGTGGACCTGGGTTTTCCCGAGGCCAGGGATCTCGGAGTTGGGTTTGCGTCCCACCGAAACCAGCACGCGATCGAAGACTTTTTCGCGGTTATCGTCCTTGACTGCTGCGCCTGGCGTTGACGAAGCTCCGAAGGTCGCGCGGATTCCAGCCCCCTCCTCTTTGAGGGATGAGACAGTAGTGTTCAGCAGAATCGTCTCGAAAATCTTCTCCAGGCGTTTGTGCAGCGGCAGAACCAGATCGCGATCCGCACCCGGAAGCAACCCCGGCAGCATTTCAACGACCGTGACCCGCGTGCCCAGGGCGGCATAAACCGAACCCAGCTCAAGGCCGATGTATCCGCCGCCCACCACCAGCAGACTGCCGGGGATATCTTCGAGGTTCAGCGCTCCGGTCGAATCCATCAGCCGCGGCGAATCGAGCTTGAGGGTTGGAATGATCGCGGGGCGTGAGCCAGATGCAATGAGGATCCGGTCGTAGGACGAGACGGTCTCGCTCGAATCCGCTTTGGTGATGCGCAACGTGTTTGAATTTTCAAAAGCCGCACGGCCCTGGACGTATTCCACTTTACGCTGCTTGGAGAGTATTCCCAGGCCCCCAGTAAGTTTCTTGACGACACCCTCTTTCCAGGTGCGCAGGCGCGCCAGATCGATCTTCGCCGGAGGGAATTCGATTCCCCAGTTCCTGGCTTGCTGTGATTCTTCAATCAGTTTGGCAACATGGAGAAGCGCCTTCGAAGGAATGCAGCCCCGGTAGAGGCACACGCCGCCGGGGTTTACCTCGGGATCGATCAGCGTAACCTGCAGGCCCAGGTCAGCGGCAAGGAACGCGGCAGCGTAACCGCCGGGTCCGCCGCCGACAACGGCAACGCGCAATTTGCTGGGGGCTTCGGGAGTTTCGGTAAATGGCTGACTGGGATGTTCGTTCATGATGACTTTCTTTGCGATGAGTTCTGCGCGGTTCGCCTATCCTTGAACGGAAAGCAGGAAAGGCTGCTCAAAAGCCTCTGCCACCCAGCGCAGAAAACGGGCCGCGTCGGCGCCGTCGATCAGGCGATGATCGTAGGAGAGCGATAGCGGAAGGATCAGCCGCGGCTCGAACTTTCCTCCGATCCACTCCGGCTCCATGCGCGAACGCGAAAGCCCAAGAATGGCAACCTCGGGATGGTTCACAATCGGGGTAAATGCCGTGCCCCCGATGCCACCGAGGTTGGTGATGGTGAAGGTGCCGCCTTCCATGTCGGCGAGGGTTATTTTTTTTTCGCGCGCTTTCTGAGAAAGTTGCGCGAGCTCGACCGCGAGCTCGACGATATTTTTCTTGTCCACATCGCGAATCACGGGAACCAGCAAACCGCGATCGGTATCGGCCGCAACCCCGATATGGATGTATTGCTTGTAGACAATCTCTTCCTTCTCCATATCGATGCTGGCGTTAAACTGCGGAAAGACTTTCAGCGCGGCCGCGCAAACCTTCAGCGCGATT
>Ga0209040_10004472_pt1 | contig 10542 bp, 12 predicted proteins | sample BogFormECP12_OM3_FD_188240 | JGI IMG/M metagenome (GOLD analysis project Ga0209040, IMG submission 188240) | Bog forest soil microbial communities from Calvert Island, British Columbia, Canada - ECP12_OM3 (SPAdes) (version 2) | ecosystem: Environmental > Aquatic > Freshwater > Wetlands > Bog ... | reverse complement strand
GCGTAGGGGGACTGGAAACGCTGCGCCAGTTCCAGGTCAACTTTTTCGGATTCTCCGCCCTTGATGTGAACAGCCGTCTCCAGACGACGTTCGACCTTGAAGGAAAAGGGCAGCAGCGCAAGCGCCATGACAAACCCCGACATCGCCAACCAGAATCGGCGGCGAGCGGCACCACGGCCAGTTTTCAAGCTAAGCATTACCATGGAAGATCAACGTCGTTTCCTGATGTGTCTGAGAGCAATGAACGACGTCGGTGATTGGACACATCCACAAATATAAATATCAGGGTGTGAAACTGGATGAAGTTCCCGCCGAAAGATTGGCCAGAATCTCCACAGGTATTTTTCACTAAGCCGTTCCTTCCAGCTGAGAGCGGGATTAAAAAGTCGAGCTACGAGTCCTCGCAACCTTAATACTATATAAGCTCATTTGCGCCTGGTCGAAGACGCTGCAACGGGTTCGCCGGTCTCTTGGTTGCACTGGCGCCATTTTCTACCCGAGGATGCTTTAGTGGGGGTGCCATCATATTGAACCGCAAGCCAATTGTTGTGGTGGGAAGTATCAATATCGATCTCGTCGCTAAGGCGGAACGCATTCCAGTTACCGGCGAGACAGTTCCCGGAAACGAGTTCCAGACGCACCCCGGAGGAAAAGGGGCGAATCAGGCGGTTGCAGTCGCACGCCTGGGATATCCCGTCAGTATGATCGGAAGAATTGGAGACGACGCCTTTGGAACCGAGCTGCGGAAGCATTTGCAAGATGCCGGTATCGATGTATCGGCGGTGCGGACCACGGAAGGAAGCTCTGGTGTAGCCGTCATCATCGTTTCCCCGTCCGGAGACAACATCATCGTGCCCACGCCAGGGGCGAACGCGGCTCTATCGCCCACCGATATCGACACATACCTCGACATGATTCGAAATGCAGGTTTAGTGCTCACCCAGCTCGAAATTCCTCTTGAAACCGTAGAGCATCTCGCAAACATTTGCGCACGCGAGGGCGTGCCGTTAATGCTTGACCCAGCGCCGGCGCGTGAACTCCCTTCAACTGTCATCGAGCAGTCGCGATGGTTTACGCCAAACGAGACCGAAGCGGCGTTCTACGCATCGAGCGATCTTTCGGATTCTCCGATGAATACAGCACACACGCTGCTCTTAAGAGGGCCGCAGGCGATCGTCCTGAAGCTGGGAGCGCGCGGCGTGTATCTGGCCGACCGCAATGGCCTCGACCTACACATCAACGCATATCCCGTGCGCGCGGTGGACACGACTGCCGCCGGAGACGCCTTTAACGGCGCGTTTGCCACGGCGCTCATGCTCGGTGAAACGCCCGCCGCGAGTGCAAGATTTGGAGCTGCGGCCGCCGCCATCTCTGTCACCCGGCCCGGCGCTCAGCCATCCATGCCCACCCTGGTGGAAGTGCAACAGAAAGTGAACGGGGAAAATGTCTGATGCATCGAGCGGCGCACGTCGACGCCGTCACCGTGATAGTGTAGGACACGAAACGGTGGGAACGGGCTTGCGCCCTGTCCCCTGTTTCCGATCCCTGCCTCACCCATTACCTTCGTGACCTGTTCTGAATCGCCTCCGCTTCCTATCCTTAAGCACCATGCTCCGCCCAAAATCTGGCCTCGCCATACTGGTGCTTGCGCTGGGATCCACGCTCTCCCATGCCGCGGGGGCCAAACCGCACGCGGTTGCTCTCGGAGCCGCCCGCAAAGTCCCATACTCCATCAATGGAGACCCCGCCGGCGCCCGGAAAGATGAAACCGATCTCCGCGTTCGACCCCTCGTCGTCGACGGCAAGGTGAAGGAGTGGACCACCGGCGACGCTCACGACATCACCGATCGAAGCTTTGTTGTCCGCCGCGCCATCCGGCTGAATGACGCCCTCCCCACGGATGCAGGTGGCCACGCAGGGGCAGCGCGCTGGATCTGGCAGCGCGGCCCCTGGCTGCTCATCGACCGCGTGAGCGGCAAAGTGACCGCCCTGCGACTCCCCGACTACGACCCCACCGTCTCCGAGGTCTCCTGGTTCCGCGACTACGCCGCCTACTGCGGACTCAACTCGACCGGCCGCAACCTGTACGCCGTGGTCGCTCAGATCGCCGGCCGCAAGCCAGTGCTCAGCCGCAAGCTGCACGAGTGGAACCCCTCCGACCATCCCTCACCCGCCTGCACCCTTGCCTCCTGGCAGCGCGAACCCCTTCGCATCGCCTTTCAGCCCACCGGGAGCCAGCCTGTCAGCTTCGACCTCATCGGCTTCTCCGCCGTGCTCGTCGAAGACGGCGACGCCACGGACGCCAGCGACTCCACCAACTGACGCAAGCTTCTCCTTCTATGAACGTCGATTCGGAGGGATCGCTGCGTCCTGCTGTTCCCGTGACCTAATGGCTAATGGCTAATGGCTAATGGCTAATCAGGTCTACACTTTCCTTATGGAAACTCTTGACGACCTGCTGAAACTTGCCGAGATCGCGCACGGCCACCTTTGCGCCGGCCAGATCCTCGGCGTGCGCATGGCCATGCTGGGCTGCAGCCGCCTGGGAGTCGACGAGCCGCGCGGCAAGGACCGCAAGCGTCTTGTCACCTATGTCGAGATCGACCGTTGCGCGACGGATGCAATTGGCGTCGTCACCGGATGCCGTCTCGGCAAGCGCGCCCTCAAGTTCCGCGACTGGGGAAAGATGGCCGCCACGTTCGTCGATCTCGAAAGCAACCGCGCCCTTCGCATAGCCGCCCGCGAATCGTCAAAGGAGCGCGCGCGCGAACTGTATCCGGAAATCGAGAATAAGAACCAGCAGCAGATGCGCGCCTACCGCGAGCTACCCGACAGCGATCTCTTCTCCGAAGAATGGGTCGAGGTGAACATCGAGCCCAAAGAATTTCCCGGCTACAAGGGCGCCCGCATTGCCTGCGCCGAATGCGGAGAAGGCATTAATTACGAACGCTTCATCGAACGCGACGGAAGGACGCTCTGCCTCGCCTGCGCGGACCCAAGAGCACGCTACTACCGGCCCCTCGCCGCATCCGTCAAATATGTAACTAATACAGAGACGATATCGGAATCCCGCTGCGAATGCCCGTAAATATGTAACGATCACATCGCTAAACTATCCCTGATGCCTGTGCCCCGTTTCCTGCTCCCTGCCTTACAGCCCCTCCACCGCCTGCCCCACTCTAAATACCGTCGCCTCATCGAAGTGTTTACCGAGAATCTGTATCCCGATCGGCAGTCCTGAACGCGACTCTCCGCACGGCACTGAAACCCCACAGATTCCCGCTAGGTTCGCTGTCACCGTATAGATATCCGCGAGATACATCGCCATCGGATCATCCGTCTTCTCGCCCAGTTTGAACGCCGGGGTTGGCGCGGTCGGCGTCAGGATCGCATCGACCCCATCGAAAGCCTTCAGGAAATCCTCGGTCAGAAGACGCCGCACCTGCTGCGCCTTCTTGTAATACGCGTCGTAGTAGCCCGCGCTGAGCACATAGGTTCCGAGCAGGATCCGCCGCTTCACTTCTGCGCCAAATCCGCCCTCGCGCGAGCAGTGATACATCCCCGCCAGCGTCGGCGTATTCGGCGCGCGATACCCATAGCGCACCCCGTCGAACCGCGCCAGGTTCGCGCTCGCCTCTGCCGTCGCAATCACGTAATAGGTCGGCACGGCGTATTTTGTATGCGGCAACGAAACCGGAACGATCTCCGCCCCGGCCTCTTTCAACTGTTCAATCGTTGCCTCGACCGCTGCACGCACTTCAGGATCGAGCCCCTCGCCAAAATACTCCCCCGGAACACCCAGCCGCAGCCCGGCCACACCCTTGTCGATGTTCGCCAGATAATCCGGCACGGGCTCGCTCGACGACGTCGCATCCATCGGATCGTGGCCCGCGATTACACCGAGTACCCTCGCCGCATCGCGAGCCGTCGCAGCCAACGGTCCCACCCGATCGAGCGACGACGCGAACGCAATCAGCCCATACCGCGAGACGCGCCCGTACGTCGGCAGCACTCCCACGACCCCGCAGAACGACGCCGGCTGCCGGATTGAGCCGCCCGTATCCGTGCCCAAAGTCGCCACCGCCATGCCCGCCGCCACCGCTGCCGCCGATCCGCCGCTCGAGCCGCCTGGAACCCGGTCCGTCGCATGCGGATTCCGCACCGGCCCATACGCCGAGTTCTCGTTCGACGAACCCATCGCAAACTCATCGCAGTTCAGCTTGCCCAGCAGCACCGCGCCCGCGCCAATCAGCCGCTGCACTGCCGTCGCCGTATAAGGAGGCCTGTACCCCTCCAGAATTTTCGAGCCCGCCGTCGCCGGTTGCCCGTCGACCACCAGCACATCCTTGATGCCCATCGGCACGCCCGCAAGTGCCGGCAGAGTCTCGCCTGCCGCGGCCCTCTCGTCAATCTCCGCCGCCCGTGCCAGTGCACCCTCGCGGTCGAGCGACAGAAAGGCGTGGATCGTCGCATCCTCTTCGTCGATGCGGTCAAAGCACAACCGCGCCGCTTCCACAGCCGTCGTCGTGCCGCTCGCAACGCCTTCCACAAGGTCTTCAATCGAAGGCAGTTTTACCTCTGAAATTTTTGTTGTCATAAGAACAATCCTGATTTTGAAGGGGCCCGGCTTCAGCCGGGCCGTAAAAACCACACAAGCGAATGCGGCTTTAGCCGCTGAGGGATGTTCTCCTCGTCTAAGTTAGGCCCCTTTTCCGCAGCTGCATCAGGCCAATTACAAGAGGATTCGACCAGCCATGCCGAACCTTTAACGCTCGATCACCTTGGGGACCTTGAAAAAGACGCCGTCTGTCTCGGGAGCACTCGCCATCACGCATGGTCGGTCGAGAGACGGCACAACCCGATCCTCTCGCAGGGAAGCATTCACGCCTCCGCTGCCGCCAAGGACATCCGAAACCTGGGCCATCGGTGCGATCGCAGCCGTGTCCAGCTCATTCAATTGCGCGACATAATCGAGGATCGCATTCAAATCCCGCTGCATGCGGACTCCTTCCTCCGCTGTGAGCTCCAGGTTCGCCAGCTCCGCCACCCGCCTCACATCGCCGGCGGCAACTCTTTCAAGTTCGGTCATAAATAGATAGCGCTTTCAGCACCATTCTATATCGCCGTCAGGTCAGCTTGAGAGACCCATGATTTGGGTGCCCCACAGCCCGCCTTGAGCGAAGCCGAGGGGTCCGGACTTTCGGAGGTGGGAACTAACTGCGCATCTACGCAAGCGTCTCCGCCAGCGCATCTTGCCAGGATGCCAGCGCAACTCCAAATCGAGCGTGAAGCTTTGCATTCGACAAGACAGAATTCTTCGGCCTCTTTGCCGCCGTGGGATATTCGGTGTCCGGAATGCCAACCACCTCGGGCCACGCCTTGTTCTCCGGCGGAACAGCCTTGTTAAAAATCTCCTTCGCGAACCCGAACCAGCTCGTCTGGCCCGCGCAGGTCATGTGATAAATCCCCGACCAGTCTCCGCCTTGCAACGCGTCTTCGGCATCGAGCCAATCGATCACAACGCGCGTCGCCATGGCCAACTCCGCTGCCGTCGTTGGAGCCCCCATCTGGTCGTTCACCACGCGTAGCTGATCGCGCTCCTGCCCCAGCCGCAGCATGGTGAGCAGAAAATTCTGGCCATGCGGACTATACACCCAGCTGGTGCGAAAAATCAGGTGCCGCCCGCCGGCCTCGGCGATGTTCCGCTCACCCGCAAGCTTGGTCGCGCCATACACATTGATCGGGTTGGGCGCATCGTCTTCGACCCACGGCCCCGCCTTCGAGCCGTCAAACACATAATCCGTGGAGTAGTGCACGAGCAGGGCATTGATCTTCCGCGCCTCTTCGGCCAGAACACCCACCGCTTCGCCGTTCACCGTCATGGCCAGCTCTTGCTCTGACTCCGCCCGATCGACGGCCGTATACGCCGCCGCATTGAGCACAATCTCCGGACGAACCTCGGCCATAACCTCGCGAATCGTTTCCGGCCTGCTCAGATCGCACTTGTCACGCCCCAGCGCCGTCACTTCTTCGCTCAAAAACGTCCGCTGCAGTTCGATGCCAAGTTGGCCCTTTGCGCCCAGAATCAGAACGCGCCACTCATCCGTCATGGAAAGATCTCCGCATCCTTCAGCCGCACACCCTGCTGGTCTTTGCTCGAAACAATGGCATCCTCCGCCGAAATGGGCCACTCGATTCCCAGCTCGGGATCATTCCACAGGATCGTCCTCTCTCCGGCGGGCGAGTAGTAGTCCGTGACTTTGTAGGAGAATCCCGCCTTCTCGCTGAGCACCGCGAACCCATGCCCGAAGCCCGGAGGAATCCACAGCATCAATCCGTTCTCTCCCGAAAGCTCGACCGCGACATGCTTCCCTAAATCCGGCGAGCTGCGCCTTAGATCGACGGCCACATCCACCACCGTGCCATAAGCTACGCGCGCCAGCTTCCCTTGCGCCTGTGTGATCTGATAGTGAATCCCCCGAACCACATTCTTAATCGACACAGAGAAGTTATCCTGCCGCCACTCCGTCGGCAGACCAGCCTCCCGCATCTCGCGCTCGTTGTAGGTCTCAAAGAACGCGCCGCGAGCGTCGTTGAATATCTTCGGCGTAAAGAGCAGCACCCCGGGCAATGCGGTTTCGGTAATCTGCATGCGGCTAGACCGTCCCGCCCGTGAAGCGCGGTTCACTCAGCAGGGATATCAGATACTGCCCATAGCCGCTCTTGCGAACCGGTGCCGCCAGCGCCTCCAGCTCTTCGCCCGAAATGTAACCGTATCGGTACGCAATCTCCTCGGGGCACGCGATCTTCAGCCCCTGTCGCCGCTCAATGGTATGAATGAACATCCCCGCCTCGAACAGCGAGTCATGTGTGCCCGTATCCAGCCACGCCATTCCCCGGCTCATCAGCTCAACTTCGAGCCGCCCCCGGTTCAGATACTCCCGGTTCACATCGGTGATTTCGAGCTCTCCCCGCGGCGAAGGCTTCAGCGCCGACGCAATCGCGACCACGTCGTTGTCGTAGAAATAGAGCCCGGTCACCGCGTAGCGCGACTTCGGCTCCTTGGGCTTCTCCTCCAGGCTGATCGCCCGCCCGCTCTTATCGAACTCCACCACGCCGTACCGCTCCGGATCCTGCACCTGGTAAGCGAAAACCGTCGCGCCCTCCGTCCTCGATGCCGCCCGCTTCAGCTGGCCCGAGAGCGACTGCCCATAGAAGATGTTGTCGCCCAGCACAAGCGCGCTGGGATCGTTCCCGATAAAGTCCCTGCCGATAATGAAAGCCTGCGCCAGGCCATCCGGGCTTGGCTGCACGGCATAGGTCAACTCGATACCCCACCGCCGTCCGTCGCCCAGCAGCTCCGCAAATCGCTGCGTATCCTGTGGCGTCGAGATGATCAGAATCTCCCGGATCCCCGCCAGCATCAGCGTGCTCAGCGGATAGTAGATCATCGGCTTGTCATACACCGGCAACAGCTGTTTCGAAACCACATGCGTTACGGGATAGAGCCGCGTTCCCGATCCGCCCGCCAAAATGATCCCTTTCATCATGCCGGCCGCTCCACGCTCAGGCGATCGGAGTAATTCAAGTCGATCCACTGCTGATACGCGCCCGACCTCACATCCTCCACCCACGCCAGGTTCTCCAGAAACCACTCCACCGTCTCGCGAATGCCGTCCTCAAACTGCTTCTCCGGACGCCACCCAAGTTCGTTCGCAATCTTCTCCGCGTTGATCGCGTAGCGGCGATCGTGTCCCGGCCTGTCCTTCACGTAGGTAATCAATCCGCGCCGGCTGCCGATCTTCGCTTCGGGCCTAAGCTCATCCAGAATGTCGCAGATCGTCGTCACCACATCGATATTCGTCCGCTCGCTCGATCCGCCGACGTTGTACGTCTCGCCCACGCGCCCCCGCTCCAGCACCTGCCGAATCGCTGCGCAGTGATCGCCCACAAACAGCCAGTCCCGCACATTCAACCCATCCCCATAGACCGGCAGAGGCTTGCCTTCGAGCGCATTCAGAATCACCAGCGGAATCAGCTTCTCCGGAAACTGATACGGCCCATAGTTGTTCGAGCAATTCGTCGTTAGCACGGGGAGCCCGTACGTATGAAAGTAGGCCCGCACCAGGTGATCCGATGAAGCCTTCGACGCAGCGTAAGGACTGTTGGGCGTATACGGAGTCTCCTCCGTAAAAGCCGGATCATCCGCGCCCAGCGTCCCATACACCTCATCGGTCGAGACGTGCAGAAACCGGAACGCCTTCTTATCTTCGGTCGGCAGCGCACCCCAATACTTCCTCGCCTGTTCAAGCAGCGAAAACGTCCCGACAATGTTCGTCTGAATGAAAGCGCCCGGCCCGGCAATCGAGCGGTCCACATGGCTCTCCGCCGCAAAGTGCAGAATCGCCCGCGGCTTGTATTTCTCGAGCAGCGACCCCACCAGCGCGCCGTCGCCGATATCCCCCTTCACAAACACATGCCGCGGATCGCTCTCAATCGACAGCAGATTCCGGCGGTTCCCGGCATACGTCAGCAGGTCCAGATTCACGACCCCGGCCTTCGTCTTCGCAATCCAATTCAGGACGAAGTTGGAGCCGATAAACCCCGCGCCACCCGTCACCAGTACCGTATCGTTCATGCCGCTCCGATTCCCTGCGTTCTGGTTCAATTCCTCCGTCAAGTCTGATCAAAACTGCTCCGGAGGCCAGTCTCCATATCGTACGTGAACGCATCGCCCGGTTGGGATGCCCCGATCGGGGCAGGTGTGCTGAAGACCGAACAAGATCGAGGATCGGGATATCGTTGCGAAGGAGTTAACTGCCCGAGCGTCTATCCGTCCCCGGCGTTGGAGATGTACTTCCTCGCTGTCTCGGTTTGACATTCTCAGACACACGCACAGCCGTTGCACGGGCCAATATTTGAGCGGCTCGCGACCTCATCGAGAGCACGATCATGGCTCCGAATTGCAGAAGCGCGAGAAGCACTCCAACTGCTCTATACATGTCGGCCATATTGGTCTCCCCGCTCCCGTGCCTTTGCTGACTCGAGCGACATTCTCAGTTGTTGATTCTTGATGAGCAGCTCGCAGATCCACTGCTGCGCACACCGCAAACGCTCCTGCCATTCTTCCTCTCGTGTCTGATCTGGCAGAGCAGTGCCGAGAGGCGCATGGACAAAAGGCTCCTCACGTTGGTGGACAGCCATCACATCTCGAATGTAAATCGTTGTCATGGTTTCGCTCCTGTCCCCATTTGGGGCGATCTCTGACTCGTTCCCTCGACGCAATCCCTGGCCGATCAAGCTCGACGAGGTGAATCGCGCCATTGACGTTGTTTCGTACGGCTTTCCCTTTAACTAGCCTTCGCGTTAACTAGCTTTCGTGCTATTCAGTTTTCCCTTTGGATTCGCTACCCAGGCCGTGACCGGACATCTCCGATGTGGGCCACAGTCGCGAGAGTAGACGAGAGCGCTTCCGCGCGAAACCTCAGGAACTCCAGCGCGAGTCCTGTATTTTTCTGCAGGCTCTGATCACCCAAAATGGGGGGCTTAAATGCGAAGTGCGAGGCAATTCAGCAGGTGCTTGCCGTCGGCTTCGCCAACTCCGCCGACGCGCTCCGGGCTCCGAACTGCAATTCTCCAAACTCCCGCGCTGGATGAAGAAGGTTCACTCCCTCAACATCGACCAGCCGATGGGGCTTGCCCAACGGCTCGCTTCTTGACCCGAAAACAGCGGTGCTTCGTAAGGGCACGGCTTCAGCCGTGCCATAAAGACGGGCGCGAAGCGCCCACCTTACTGCCGTAGGCCCGAGCGGAGGCGCAGCCGAAGCGACGCTTCGAAAATCCCGCGCACTCGGCTGCGCCCGATGCTAAGCTTGCGGGCGACGGACATGAGCCCGCAAACAGCATCGCAATTCGGGCATCACAACATCATCGTCCAGGCTGAGGGCGATAACATCCATGTCCGAATCGGTCTGCCTCATCTCAAGCTGGTTTCCGTTGAAGCGCGCATCCGGCGCCAGCTTAGAACCGAGATCGATATTCTCAACCCCGCATTTCAAGCAGTTCCGCTCGTCGGACGCGACGAAGACCTGAAATTCCTCACTGATTGGCTCGGCAGTGAACCCGGAATCGCAATTACAGCAGTAGTCGGACCCGGCGGCTCTGGCAAAACGCGGCTTGCCTTCGAATTCCTGCAGCACCTGCCGCAAGAATGGCAGGGTGGTTTTCTCACCGCCGAAGAAGCCGGAAGATTTCTCAGCGTAGAGAACCTGGGTGAATGGTCCTGGCAAGCTCCTACTCTCATCATCGTGGATTATGCCGCGCGCTGCTGGGAACCACACTTGCCCGGTGGTTCGGCGAATTGGCCGACCATGCCCCACCTCAACACCCATTACGAATCCTGCTCCTCGAAAGGCATGCAGATCCAAAATCTGGCTGGTACGGCGACCTCGCCGACGGCACCTGGCACGGTCAGGCAGTAAGGGAACTGTTCTTGCCTTCCGAACCGCGCCGTATCACACCGCTCGACGAACTGTCTCAACG
>Ga0209040_10004471_pt1 | contig 10543 bp, 11 predicted proteins | sample BogFormECP12_OM3_FD_188240 | JGI IMG/M metagenome (GOLD analysis project Ga0209040, IMG submission 188240) | Bog forest soil microbial communities from Calvert Island, British Columbia, Canada - ECP12_OM3 (SPAdes) (version 2) | ecosystem: Environmental > Aquatic > Freshwater > Wetlands > Bog ... | reverse complement strand
CGGAAGTTCTTGTTTCGTCCCAAGTCGCCTTGAGCGGCGGGTTGGTCCGTCATACCAAAGGTAATTCCAGGTTCCGCGCCGTTTGTCGTAGCGCACGGATCCTGTCGTGTGTCGCTGTGCTCTCATTTGCTGCCTCCCTCAGCAGAGCCAGCGGATGACAAGCCGAGCATAGCATCCAACTCCGGCCTGAGGAACCTCCAAACACAACGCCGGATGCCGGAGAGTTTATGCGCGGGAACCTTTCCTTGGCGTGCCCACTGCAACAGAGTGCGGTGATTGACGCGCAGGTATGAGGCGGCCTCGCGCCCCGTAAGCCACTTGCTTTCCATGATCTTTCCATCCCGGATGCCCTCCCCTGCACCCTATTTCTTAAGTCTTTTGCCCTCAGATACTTGGCTAAAATCCATCAAAAAAGTGTAATAACTACATTGTTTTCAACAATTGTTGCAAAATGAAACATTTCTCGTTCATACGGCGAAATGATTGCGGCGCTCTTTCTAGGGGATGTGTTCAACATTTGACCCCGCCATACCCTATTGATTACACAGCACTTAGAGCGTAAGCCGCTTCTTGGTTGCTCGCTTACCCTTCGCAACTGTATCAATCAGGCGGCGTCTGTCTGTAGCCGCATACGCAGACCCTGCGTCACACGCTGACCCGGTGGCAGTATTTCGTATGCGTCCCGGCATGTGAGGTCACTCACGATGATCGCCGCGCCGTAGTGGTGAAACACCGGCTGAATGCGTGGCTGACCGCTGCACACTACCCAACCAATAATGGGGGTCACTTCAAAGTTAGGCCCGTCATCGTGCTCGGTCAGAGCAATCCGCCAACCGGGAGCTGCCGGGATAAAGTGTGTGATGTCCGGGTTTTTTAGTTGTGTGCTGCCGTTCATTTGTTAACACCCTCTCTGCCGGTTGGGGACGGCGGCCCATAGGACTAATCCAACACAGTGCCTTTACTGGGTGGGGCGGGTTGGCGTAAGTGTCTTTTCCCGGTCTTAATCCTTCCGCCTCGCTGACTGCACAAGCGAGAGCAAAACCGTGAGCCTTTCCGGCGTGCTGCGAGTGAAGCGCCACACCGGACGCACTTCCGTTCCGTCGCCACTGCGCTCCCCTCTATTGGTTTCTCGTGGACGGACACTTTATTTTTCTCTTCCCCCCACCACATACAATCAGTCATAGGTTTTAGCTAGGGTTTAGCTATCTCCTTGTAAATAAAGGTCTTATTTTCCGCGATTTTCCGCGCGAACCCTGCGAAATTTGGGAATGGGAACACCTTTTTTTAGTTCCCAGTTCCCAAATTCCCGATTTTCGCGTCCGCGAGTAATTCGCGCTTGCCGCCGACCCGCCCCAACATGACGCGAGCTAGCTCCAACGCACCAAAGGCAGTAGGGCTTGCCGTTGATGATGATGGGAGCCGGGGACCTTGGCGGATATACATCACACCCCGAGCAACGGGCAGAGCCGTAGTCAACTTCAAAATTACGAAACTGTTCAACCGTGACGTAGTCCTTCTTGCTCATTGTGCCTCCGTCCAGACGCATCCCGTAGCCAATACACCCATTGTGAAATTGTCACCATGCTTAATTACCGTGCCAACGCCCACGGCATCATCCCGCCAGCGGTAGAACGTGCCGCGAGACCCTAGGTCCGGTGAATAAGCCACAGGGTCACCGGGCTTGAATTTCTGAAAGCAACTGCGCTGCATGAGTGCCATTGCCTTTGATACCTTTTGCGCCGGCTCCGGGTCCGCTGGCTTTTCAGTCAGCACCAACCCCTGTGAAGGCTCCCATCTCATGTACATCTTTTCCGTCTTGCCATTCCGGGGCATCACGTCATACTGCCGCACGCTGTCTCCGTCCTCCCGGTCAGTGAGCGAGATCAAAATCACCGTCTCGCACTTGCGCGCCAGCGCCGAGCTACCGAAAAGCGCATCGCGTCCGAAATAGCGGTCATCCCCTTTCATCTTTGGCGACCCCACAGTACCAATGACACAGACGTTGTGCTTCGTGGCAACGCGCTGCAAGGCATCAATCACGGGGGCTAATACTTCCATCTTGAGCATGTTAGGTGCCCACAGGTCCAAGCCCTCAATAAGCCACACTTGGACGCCGGGGTTATCTAGGATGAGTGATTCCAGCGCATCAGCCGGGGCCATAGCTTGTTGCGCCGATGTTAGGCGGATGATGCGGTCCCGTACCTCCGGCGTCAGCCTCATGTGACGGATAGTCCGGGACATAGCCTTCTTGCTCCGGTCATGCAACAGAGCGCGGTATTCGCGTGGTGTACTCTTGTGTCCCCACACATCCCCGCCCGGACGGACCTTTTCCAGCACCGTAAGCGCGAAATACGTTTTGCCCGCGCCGGATGGTGCGCCAATGAGCGACACTTCACCAAGCGGTGCCCAACCCTCGTGCGAGTCCGTCAAGGCTTCCACGAGGTATTCCGTGGGTCCGTCTTCCTCCATCGGCTCATCGTGGTCGCTGAAAGCCACAGCAACGTCCGCCCCCTTGATGACCTTCCAGATCGTTGACCACTTGTAATCCGGGCGGTCCCACTTCTCCCGATACAAGCCGGACTTGCAAAACTCCGCGTCAACGAGAAACGGGTTGTTATTGAAGCGCCGGGCAAGGATGCCCACCAACGCCATGTCCGCAACACTGTGGTTGTCCGCGTAGTCGCTCATGTCACCGGCCCACAGCTTCGCAAAGCGCGCGGCTTCATCCGGCGCGGCAACGACGGACAGCCCCGCATTAGTGGCCGCCGCTACCTTCGCGCACAGGGCGCCAAGCTGCTCTTGGCGGGGCATCAGGCCCCAAGGTGTCTTGCCGATGTGCCGCCCGGTGTACACGAAATAGAATCCCGCTGACTTGATCTCAATCTGCTTACAACCGGGTACGGCCTGCACAATGACCTTGCGCTTGTTTTTCCGGTACTTTTCGTCAAGATCGCCGATGCCCAAGAGGCGACAGCCGTCCCCCGAATAGCTGTATTCCGTGTAGGTGTCCAGCGCAATTACGATCTCGCGGGACTCTGGCGTAAATTTCCCGGTGACTGCATCGCAGCACCCGTCAATGTCCACGCCGAAAACAAACACGCCGTCCACGTCGCCTAGGGTGCATCCAACGCCCGAAAACTGTGACACTACGGCTTCACACTCGGCGTAGGTGCTCCAAGTTGCGGGGTCATCCGCAGCGGCCTTGCGGCCATTCGGCATGTAGGGTACTTTCGTGGGCTTGTCCCTGCCGGGGGCCTTCGTCAGTTTCCAGCACACCCACCGCTTCTGCTGTTTCAGGTCTTCGATTGGAAGGCTAGTCATGGGCCGCCCGCTCCCACAGCTCGCTGGCATCCTGCCCCGCAAAATTTTCAAGGTTTTCGGAGTGGTAGAAAGCGCCGCGTTTTTCCAGCCAGAAAGTGTTTTCGGGGCCTTCGCCAAAAAAGGCGGGAAAAGACCCTGGCCCACGCATACCAAACTCGCCAAATTTTGATTTGTAGTGCTGCGCAAGTTGAGTCCGGCACTTGTCCACAACGCGAACGAGGATGGAGTGCGGACGGCGGCACTCGAGGTGCCTACACGGAAGAGAGAGCTGAAAATCGTAAGACGGGGCCGGAGAGAGATTCCAGCTAAGACCGGCAAGAGTGAAGAAACGTGCCCAACGAAGTTTGAGTTTCATAAAGACGGCCTTTCTGCCCGATCAGGAGGCGGGCGGTCCTCGATAAAAGTTCGTGTTCTCACACCGCAATCCCCCGTAAAATAGAAAAAGGCCGATTGCGATACGTTTCCGCGTGTCTCGTTTGCCTACCCGGCCTCGGAGGGTTGCTGCCCTTCGGGGCCTTCGTGTTTCTACTGCTGTTTCCGTTTCACTGTGTGCTCTTGGGCTCGCGATAGAACGAAGCCCATACCCTTATCGTGCGTGCGTTCACAGTAGACCCGTTGGGGTCCACGACCATGTTCGTGTCATCCGGCAAGTTGGCGACTTGCGCCAAAATTTGCTGGATAGCGCTCGCTTCAGTTTCACCGCTGCTCTCTATGCGGCTGCGAATCATGGCATCAACAAGGCGTTTCTGTTCGTCGCTACTCAGTTCGTGTCTCCTCAGTTAGCAATTGCGCTAAAACCACCTTTAGCTTGCTGTCTACGTGCACCAAGCAATCTCTTCTCAGCTTCGGGGCCGAGCATAAAGGGCCACACGAAGAGTGTGCGCTGCTTCTCTGGTTTTATATCCGGGTCATGGTCGGTCTGGTGAAACATCAGTCCAAGAAAAAGGGGCCGGTCCAGAGCCATTACCCTATCCACAAACTTTCCGATTTCTTCTGGAGCCGGTAAAACGAACGTCTCTGCTGTGACTGCTTCCTTCCCCGGCGTTTCAGGCTGACAGAAAACGAGACCTGCTTGGACGTCGTCCGCGTCCAGGTCCGCTTCGCGCATCATGTTTCGGAACCTGTCAAACAGCTCCATAGTCCGCGCCATCGCTTCCATTTTGGAGAGCTGGCGGTTTTGAATCTTGCGCGGGAGAGCGGACTTAAACTTCCGGCGCACTACCTGGGCCTTGGTCATGGTTGCATCCAGGGGGTTGACTCGCTCGGGCTGTCGCGTCAAGTGCTCCATACTCCTATTATGCCCACAAGTGACCACTTAATGTCAAGTAGGCACTTTACACTAAGTTGAAAGCGCCTAGATCGCACCGTTGCGCGATTTTGAGTTAGACAATTGTTTGTGTTCGCTTTCTGATACCAGATGGATGGTGGCAAGCGCGCGAACTTTGTGTGGTCCTGCGGTCCACCGCTCGGAAGTTGACACATTGGCAAATCGTGAAGCACCCCTTGGAAGCTGTCGAGTCATGCGTGATCTTTATCGCCGGAGCGCCAGGCAAGTACGATCGCATCTTGCGAGGGTTCGGCCTTGTTTACGGTTGTTCTGCAAAGAGCTACCCGCTCGACTGGTGGAGGCACATGGACGTTCGCGGCTTGTTGAGTGTTAACATTCCGGCATGAACGTTGACGAGATTGTCCAACAACTGAAACAACAGCGCAACAGGCTTGACGCTGCGATACAAGCCCTAGAGGGTGCCGGCGGCAAGGGTAAACGTCGGGGCAGGCCTCCAGGAAGCGCGAACAAATCAGGCAAGCGCCGCACTATGTCGACGGCGGCTCGGAAGCGTATCTCGCAGGCAATGAAGAAACGCTGGGCCCAGCGAAAGAAAGCACAGAAGTAGTTTGAGCGCGTGACGCCACCGGCGCGGCCGTCGTGTCCGACTTAGCCGAGATCACCCGCGACCTCGCCACCGGACGCCTCAGCGCCAGCGACCAGCCCGGCATCATCGCTCGCGAAGGCAGGAACATCGACTCCGTCCAGCAGGAGCCGCACCCCCACAAAGGGCGCCTGTCGCCGTTCTTCACCAACGCCCCGGCCCGCGCCCCAGTTGCGCAGGCCCAATGCCAGGGCGACCAAGTCCTCCACTCAACCGTTTGCTGGTATTACGCATTGAGGGGATTTTGCTACACCCCGGGCGGTTAGAGAACGGGCAGTGCCTGCGCGGCTATGTCTGTGGTGGAATGGGTTCTGTGAAAACACGCGTGGGTAGTTGCTCGAACCAAAACTCCTCGCCGTTCGTAGCACCAGCCAAGGCATTTTCGATCAGGTCGGGATTGCCAACCCCTAATGCGCGTGCATAGAGGCGAGTGACGACCGTCGCCGGAATGCGTACCGACCAGCGGTGAAAGTACTCATATCGCCCTGCGTTCAAAATGTGTTGTGTGCGAGCATCAGCTAGTGTCGGTCGCGCTCCTTCGGGGTATGCAACGTAAATAAAACCGATATCTCCATCGGGAATTTGTCTGGCAGCATTCGCCCACAATGATGTAACGCCACGGGCTTTCTTGGTTATTGCCCCCTCAGCCTCACTCCTCCATTTCAGACACAACGGACGCGCAATAAGTTCCACGCGGATGCTCGGCAACGGGTCGACCTCGCAGAGCAAGCCATCCCACTGATCTTGCATTGGGTTCCAGTCGAAAGCCTCCTCCAAGTAATCCGGCGAGTAGAGCCGTGTCTCTTGAACCGTGCGAAGGTGGGGACGCTGACGGAACGCCAGCGAACCCCATCTAGTCTGAATCGGTCCCAACTTGTCAGCGCGGTCGTCCACATTCGCGAGAACCGCCTCGCTGAACTCGGCAACCTCAATCGTGTCTAGCGGAACGGTGAAGCGTGCTTCTAACGAGCCGTGGACTCCACGGTTGCGGAGATGTGTTCGTACTGACGCGTACAGCGTTTCCACATACCGCGCTTCGGTCAGTTCGTATACGGTCAGGCCCAGCCTGCGTTTACACTCGATCGCGCCTGTGAATGACCCTAGATCGAAAAGCTGAAAATCAGGCACTTTGCGCGACCGATCTTCAGGGACCATGCTTATTGATCGGCCTTTGCGAACGCAGGCCGCACCCACCAACAATTCATATATCGTTGCGCTGACTTCTTCATCTGTCATTCGCGGCAGTGCAGCCAGTTTTCTTTCCGCTTCCGGGCCGAGCGCCCTGATCTCGCTAAGGCTATTTCCGAGCGCCGCGACCTCGGGTACCAACAGTGCCGCAGAGAAAAAGTCCAAATCCTAACGCTTATCCAGGTGATCCTGCGTCATTAACAACATCCGTGCGAACCGCTGCGGACCGTCCTGCACCGGGCCAACTCCCACGCGACATCCATTCACGAGATGCAGCGGGCTCGTGAGGAAGACAGAGTCCAGCCGATAAACCTTCTGTGCTTCTCTCCGAAGCCATTCCGGGGGAGCCAGTCGAAGGAGCTGCATCAGACCGGCAGCGGCTAGTTCATCGAGATCATGGGACCCGTCTACCTGCTCGATCTCGATTCGCCATAGCTTCTTCTGGTCATCTGACTGAGGTCGCTCACGTTTAGCCTCCTCCATCGCCCCGAGTTCGGCTTCCGAAATGCCGATGATGCGTTGTACGCGTCGCAGTTCACGCCGCACCTCGACACTCAGCGCACGTAACTCCTGCTGTAGGCGGCGGACTTCGTCGCTGGGCAATTTGGCATCCCCGCTTGCGACTTGCGCTTTGATGGCCGCAGAAAACTCTTTTGCTTTGGAATCCCGTGCAGAGGAGAGAACTTCTAATGTGTGAAAGATATCTTTGTCGAAGGCACCATCTCCATTGACGAGATTTTACGCCTCGGGCGCCGCTGTCGCCAACCGTAGCGGCAGGAGGTTAAACCGCGAGCAGGTTCGAGGGTGGATTGTTGATACTTCCGCAATCTGCGCCCCCAGAATCCCGAGATCGCAAGGGGGTAGGTAACGGTTTGGGTTCAGTGGTCGAAGCGGCGTAGCCGGTACCTGAAGCGTACGGGGAAGCGGACACGTGACCGGTGGGGGGTGCCGATCACGTTCGCGCGTGCGGCTCCGGTCTGGGGGGAAGCGGGGGCGGCGGGGATCACGGGAACGGCGCGGGGGATGGTGGTCCCGGCACAGATCGCACGCGAGATGGCCGTGGGCCTGGGCACTGTGTATCGAGCCGCGCACAAATACGCAGAGTAAAACGCTTAGATTCGGGCCCGCCAGCCCTGACACACGCCGCGCGCGAAACGACCGCACAGAGCGTAAGTGCTGTAGCGGGTTGGCGTGGACGCGAGCAGCAGTCGGGACTCAGCCTGCGGTGTATCGTCTCTCCGACTCAATCGAAAACGCGTGATTCAGTCGGGCACCCGGCCGCCCTTATCTTACAAATCCCGCAATCATGGTGTCGCGGGCACGAATCGGCGCTGAAAATTGGGACTCATCGTTAATCAAATGCTGAGGATCGTACACAAGGAATAACACCTTAAAATTGTTATCTCCATATTTTGTGATGTCGGCGGCAATTGATTCTGAAATTTGCCGTAAATCTGATTTCTTACGGACATATTTCGCTTCAACCAGGACGCCGAGTGGCTCTACGTACCAGTCGGGCTTGGTGAGCGAGGAAGACCAGCGCATAAAAGGAAACTCGCGGGCGAGGTCGTGCCCGTTAGATTTAAGGATGCCGTCGCAGATTTCCTGAAGATGCGGCTCGTCTTGAGGCTTATGGGTTGAACAGGCGACGGGGACGCCCTTTTGCAGAATGTGAATGAGTCTGTCGCAAAACCGTTTCCAGATCGGCTCGAGGTGTTTCCTGCCAACCACAAGGGCCAGCAAGGCAGTTTCGTCAATCGTCCCTTCGACGATATTGCTTGCATGTGCAGCGATCTGTTCCTGCAACACTCGCGCCACAGCTTCTCCATGCCGCTTGTGCATGGCGACAATTTTCTCAGCGGTTTCGCTCCGTTTTGATTCGTAACGAACGGCACGGCAAAGCTCGGTGTTGAAGATTGCCGCTAACTCAGCGTCGGAACGACAGTGCAGCTCAGTTGCATGGCGGACATAATCCACGGCCATATTCTTCTCTTGGCCCTCTTTCCGCGGCCCTACAAATACGTCGGACACGTAGTCGGTCACCGAGTCGCATGCAAACAGCCCAGCCGCAGCCATGGCGAATCGGCGGTCTATGCACTGACTGCACGTACCACAGTGCCACTGTGTCCTTGATTTGAACATTGAGTGGGCGCATGAGCAGGTGTAGCCAATCAGATGCGTCACGTTATGTGCTGAGAGGACTGCGACGACATCAGCCTTGGTTTTGAGTAGGTACGGGTTGTCGACTGCGAATTCTCTCCCGGTGACCTTACTATATAGCTGACCCAAAAGATGGAGCGCCGCTGGATGCGTAGTCCGCGAGGCGCGAGCGCGCAGTGCCTCGTCGGCGACCGGAAAGTTCAAACTAACAATGCCGTTTTCGAAGAACCGAACCCCGCGGGCTTGGATCGACTCGGCGACAACCGTGCCGAGCGCCGAGTATAGGAACGAGCGGGTGCGCTGAGTGGGCTCACGACCCAGCGCGGTCTCCTTGTTGATCCAGACAGGGATGTGGACTAGCTGATTAGGAAACTCTTTTCGTAATTCGTGAAATAGCTGACGCTGGCGCGAGTCTAATGTGGACACTGGGCGGTGACTCACTAATACCAACTTCCCTCCATCCCGAGCTGTCTCGATGGAACCCGCTAGGGAGTCAAGACCGCCAGAGAACATCAGGACTCGGTCAGGTTCATAGAACGGCCAATCTTCGAAGTCGCCGAATTCAAGATATTGCTGTTGTGCCTGTCGGTCTCGCTGCAACGTCGTGAATGCAAACGAGTACTTGTCGTTGGATAAGAAGTTAAGTATTTCAGTGATGAGGCTTTTGATCTCCGGTGAGTCCCAGAACTCGAAGTCCCTTACGGGGATCGCGAAGGCGAAATCTCGACTCCAAGCCTCGGTCGCATGGTCGTCAGTCCATTCAGTTCCTCGACTCGTGGCGCAGTCGGCGCTAAAAACGTAGGCCGCGATCTCGAGAAGATCGACTAACCGGTTTGATAGGTGTTTGTTGAAAACCTTAGCGACGTTCTCGAACCGGATATTGACGTTGGCCTCATGACCGACCGAGTCCAGTTCTATTAGTTTTCGCCCGGCTAGGAGCGGGTCGCCTGTTGGAAGCTTCATGCCGCTGCACGCAAACAGGCGGGGTTCGATCATGAATCTGCCTTCTGCTTTTCAAGCTCGTTGCGCAGTTTTTGCAGGGCGACTGCCAAGAACCGGGAGGAATTATCCGCATCGATGCCTTCCTGGTACTCCGTTTTTGAGTACCATTCGCCACAGAAATCTCGAACGATTCGTGCGCTTTGATCGCAGTGGACCTTGAGTGCATCATTGAACCGAGCTACGTCACCCAACTGTTGCAGCCGTGGGCTGCCGAGAGTGGCAGCGGTGACGCGACTCAGGTAGAAATTTAGGAAGCGCGCGACGAAGCGACCAAAGAAACGTTGTCCTAGTTCGCCAAATCCCTTTTTAGTGGATAAAGATCGAATTGTATCTTGAACTTCGACACCCATCGTGCCGAATAGATTCGGGGTACGAGTCCCGGCGAGGCTCGCGATTGCTTCGCCTGCAGCTTGCTGCGCCATCTCGCCAACGTCGCTGGTACCTGCTAAAGTGTCATTGAGATATCGGTCCACAGCATCATGGACCTCAGCTGTGAACTCGAATACAGTGCTGTCCTCCGTTAATCGGATGCCGAGTTTTCCGAGCAAGTCTTTCCAGGCTGGGCTGCGCGACGCGAGTGCTATCTGCGTGAGGAGATAAAACGTGTAGCGAACGCCGGGATCCTTGCTGGCCTTCTCCAAACCACTCTGAGTAGCGTCCAGCGTCCGAGCAGCAATCCAGTCTATGTCGCTGAGAGAGACGGCGACACCGCCACCTTCCACCGGCGAACCTGCGACTTGCTCGACGATCTCAGTCCACTTCCGAGTTTTGGGAACGGCACCAAGCCGGGTGTGGCCCACGCGTCACTCCCGTTGTGACATTTCGGCCAACGTGCACGACCGTAGCTCGCTTCTGCTTATCTGGTTGCTTCAGCAAGCCCCAATAGGTAGTGTTGAGGGGTGCCCCGACCGTCGTTTCCGAAGACGCTACGCCAATTTCAA
>Ga0209040_10004469_pt1 | contig 10544 bp, 9 predicted proteins | sample BogFormECP12_OM3_FD_188240 | JGI IMG/M metagenome (GOLD analysis project Ga0209040, IMG submission 188240) | Bog forest soil microbial communities from Calvert Island, British Columbia, Canada - ECP12_OM3 (SPAdes) (version 2) | ecosystem: Environmental > Aquatic > Freshwater > Wetlands > Bog ... | reverse complement strand
AACGAGAAGCATCAAGAGGCAGTGAGCCAGCTCGCCCGCGCCTTGGCGAGCCGCTGACGCGGGTCGCAGAGGGTGGCGGCTAGCTATCCCAGCGCCGCGTAGACCGCCTTCTCAAAACCGTCGAGCAGGGCCAGCGTCTTGCCGTCGGCAAAGGGAAGCAACTGCATCAGGATCACGCCGGCGATGCCCTTGGCCGGATCGATCCAGAAATAGGTATTACCCAGCCCCGCCCAAGCGAGGCTGCCGGCGCTGCGCCCGCCGGGCACCGCCCCGGTCGAGATCATAAACCCGAGACCCCATTTCTTGACCATCAGGGGAAAGAACTCGGCGTCATTCGAGTAGGCGGGAACGACCGTCTTGAGCAGCCGCACATCGAGACCGCCAATCGCGTTTTGCGACATCAGCTGCACGGTCTCGGGCCGCAAAACCCGCCGACCATCGGCGCGGCCCTGGTTCAGGAGCAGCTGCTCGAACGCGAGATAGTCCGCCGCCGTGCCGTAGAGCCCACCGCCGCCCATTTGAAATTCCGGTTCCTGCGGGAGTTCGAAGTCGATCGGGCCGAGAGTCCCGTCCGCGCCACGTGCATGCATGCCGGCCAGTCGAGAGCGGCGATCGGGAGTCAACGCGAAGCCGGTATCCTTCGTGCCGATCGGTTCGAAGATATACTCGGCGAAATAGTCGCCGAGGGTTTGGCCGCTCACCCGTTCAACCGCCTTGCCGACCCAGTCGATGTTGATGCCGTAGTCCCACTTGTCGCCGGGATCGAAAACGAGCGGCAACATCAGCGCGGCGTTTTGGCACGAGATGATGCCCGGTATGCCCGTCCTTTCCATGTACCGGCCCATCTCGGGGCACCAAATGTCGTAGACGAAGCCGGCGGTGTGGGTAAGCAGGTGCCGCAGAGTGATCGGTCGCCGCGCGGAGCGCAGCTTCGGTTCGCCCGCGTCATCGAAGCCTTCAAGCACCTGCGGCGCGGCGAGTTCCGGCAGCACCTCGGCGATCGGCCGGTCGAGCGAGAGCTTCCCTTGCTCGACGAGCTGCATCGCCGCGGTCGAGGTGATCGCCTTCGTCATCGAGGCGATCCAGAACACCGTATCAACCGTCATTGCGGCGCCGTCAGGCAGAGCGCGCCTGCCGAAGGCTCCCTGATAGACCGGGCCTTCGCGCGTCGCCGCCATCGCGACGACCCCCGGTACGTCGCCGCGGTCGGTGGCGGCCTTCAACACTTCGTCAACTTGCGGCAGTTGGCGCATCGCGTTTCTCCCTGTGCTCACCCTTTCGGCAGCGGAAATTCGTCGAGATAGGGGAGATAATCCTCCTCGACATCGACCTGCATCGTCTCGAGCAGGCGCACCAGGCAGTTGTAGAAGGCGATCGTGACCACGAGATCGGTCAGACGCTCGTTGTCGAGCCCTTGCCGCAGCACGGCAAAGGTTTCGTCGGACACGACGAGGTCGAGCGTCATCTCGCGAGCCGCCCGCAACGCGGTCTTGGCGAGCGGATCGAGCGCCGTCGGGCGTCCCGCGGTCTCTTCTGCGACGGCACGTATCTCGTCATCCGAAAGGCCAACCTCCCGGCCGATCCTGACATGGTGCGAAAAGCTCCAGGCCGACCGCGTCAGATAGCCCACTTGCAGGATCGCCAGCTCGCGTAATCTCGGGTCGAGGCGGCTGCCGTCGCGGATGTACCGCGCCAGGGTGTTGAGGCTGCGGGCGGCGCGGGGGCTGTGCGCGAGGACGCGGTATAGGTTGAGGTTTCGCGCCAGCAGATCCTGGTGCTCGGGCAAAAGATCGGATTTGTCCAGGTAGGGCAGCCGCGCCATTCTCGATTCCTCCCTGCGGCTCGCGCTAATCGGGTGCCCTGGCCGGTCCGACCAGTGTGGCGCCGCCATCGACGACCAGGGTTTGACCGGTGATATAGCGCGCCTCTTGTGACAGCAGAAAGCGGACTGCGCAGCCGATATCCCACCCCGTGCCCTCGATGCCGAGCACCGAGGCCCTGCGCCGCGCCTCGCGGCCGGCAGCGGTCATCTGCCGGGCGTACACCATGGGCGTATAGACCGGCCCCGGCGCCACGCAGTTGACACGGATGCCGTCCGGCCCGTGATCGACCGCCATCGCCCGAGTCAAGGCGATCACGGCGCCCTTTGAGGTCGAATAGGCGGTGAGCCCGCGCGGCCGCAAGGCCGAGATCGACGAGACGTTGACGATGGCGCCGCCGCCCGCCGTCTCCTTCATCGCCGGGATGGCATGGCGCGAGGCCAGGAACATGCTATCGACATTGACCTGCATGACCCGGCGCCAGTCCTCGGGAGCCATGTCGACGACGCTGCCGCGGCCGCCGATCCCGACATTGTTGTCGAGGCAATCGAGCCGGCCGAACCGCTCCAGCGCCGCGGCGACCATGGCGCGGGCCTGCCCCTCGTCGGTGACGTCGGCGACAAAGGCAGCGGCGGTGCCGCCTTCGGCCTCAACCATCGCCACCGTCCGCTCGGCGCGCTCGCGTTCGAGATCGACGACCAGCACCCGGGCACCGGCGCGCGCCAGCAGGATCGCCGCCGCGCGGCCGTTGCCGATGCCGTCGTCCACGGTGCCGCCGCCGGTGACGATCGCCACCTTGCCCTCGAAACCGAAATCGTCGCGCTGCGCCGCCTCCGCCATTCGCCTCCTCCCCTATGCCCTCAACCCACCCGGCCTTGGTGGGTGAGGGGCGAATGCCTCAGGCGTTGCCGCGCTGCTCGCGCCACAAGCCGAGCTTTTCCTGGACCGGTCGATCCGAATAGCTGAACAGCACCGCGTCGTCCTCGGCATGATGGCTCACCGGCACCCAACTCGGCACGACAAAGATATCGTGCGGCTGCCAGCGGAAGACCTGATCGCCGACCCGGCTCTCACCTTCGCCCTCGACCGCGACAAAGACGGTCCCGTCGGTCGATCGGTAAGGACGGGTCGCATACCCCTTGGGCAGCAGCTGGATGAAAGTGCCGATCGTCGGCATCGCGAAATCGCCGCTTGCCGGATTTACATAGCGCAGCTTGTGCCCGTGGCACGGGTCGGGGTCCTCGTTCCGGCTCAGCACGTCGAGCGACTCGCGCGAGCGGACATAGGGATAATTGAACACGGGCGATGTCTTGACCTGCGGCTTCCAGTCGACCGGCATGAGGTTGTTGGCATAACGCGCCGCACTGTCGCCCTCCGGCCGGGTGACGGTCTGCACATCTGCCTCGCCCGGCTCGGCGAAGCTCGCATCGAGCAGGCGCACGATCGGGATGTCGAGCCCGTCGAGCCAGACCATCGGCTCCTGCGTCTGGTTGCCGTGGTCGTGCCAGGTCCAGGACGGCGTGATCACGAAGTCGCCGGGAAGCATCGTCGTGCGCTCGCCGTCGACGGCGGTATAGGCGCCCTTGCCCTCGATGATGAAACGCAGCGCCGATTGCGTATGGCGGTGCGCCGGGGCCACCTCGCCGGGCAGGATCAACTGCAACCCGGCAAACAAAGAATGGGTAACCGAGGTCTGGCCCTTGAGGCCGGGGTTCTCGAGGATCAGCACCCGGCGCGTCGCCTCCTGCGCGGTGATCAGCCCGCCCGATTGCATCAGATAGGGCCGGATCTCCTGGTAATGCCAGATCGCCGGCAGGCAAGGCGTCGTCGGCTGAGCGGTGACCAGCCCGTGCAGCCGCTCCCACAGGGGCGCCATATTGTAAGCGCCGATCCGATCGTAGAAGGCTTCGCGTTCGGGTGTCCGAGCGGCAGCGTGCTCCATCGCCATGGTCATTCCTCCCTTTCAGGCGGCCTTCGCATGTGGCCGTTCGCCGAGCGTAAACCCGAGCTTGCCGAGATCGGCGATCAGCGCCGCCGATTGCGCCGGGTCGAGCGGCACCAGCGGCGGCCGCACCGCGGCCCAATTCGGATCGTTGTGGTAGTGTGCGACGATCCGCTTCAGCGCCGGGACCATCGGATAGAATTGCAGCGCCTTGCGCAAGGTCGTGATCTCGGCCTGCAAGGCCTCGGCCTGCGGGCCGCGCCAATTATCGTAGACCTTCTTGATGCCCAGCACGTTGACGTTACCCGAGGCGGTAATGCAGCCGACCGCCCCCTTTCTCAGCCCGTCGAGCAGAAAGACCTCGGAGCCCGGGAATACCGCAAACCCCGGAAAGCGGTCGAGCAATGACGCGGTGTTGCTCCAATCGCCCGAGCTGTCCTTCAACCCGACCACGGTCTTCGGATAGGCCGTGATCAAGCGGCCGACGAGGTCGAGCGAGAACCCGACCACCGCCATCGGCGGGATATGGTAGAGAAAGAGCCTCAGCGCCGGCAATCCAACCCGGTCGATGACACCGGAAATGAACGCGAAGATGCCGTCGTCGCTGACCCCCTTGTAATAGAAGGGCGGCAGCATCAACACACCGCCGCAGCCGTGATCGACGGCGTGCCGCACAAGGGTCGCGGCGTCGGTCATCGCGCAGGCACCGGTCCCCGGCATCAGCTTCGCGGCGGGGATCCCGGCTTCGATCACCCGGTCGAGCAATTCCATCCGCTCGACGGGCGACATCGAGTTCGCCTCACTCGTTGTGCCGAAGATCGCGAGACCGCCCGCACCTTGGTCGAGCAGCCAGCGGCAGAAGGCGACAAAGCGCCCGGCATCGGGTTCGCCGCTCGGTGTGAAGGGGGTCAAAACGGGGACCAGCACCCCACTAAAAGGCTGCGATGGCATGTCTTGGGCTCCTCTCCCGCACGGCTGCCGCGTCGATGCCACTAAGCGCGGCGGTGCGGGTCGCGTCAACTCCCGTTTTGCGATCCAAGGGTGCGGCCGCAGCGGTTCGTTTCAGCTCCCTGCTCGAACGCGAATATACTGCGAAATTGCCGATTTCGAGCCGCTCGGGGACCCAATGATCGCCTCTAAGTCTTTGATATTAAACCAGCTGAAGAAGCTAATTCCCTGAGTGACCGAACAGGGAATTAAATCGATCGAACAGGCAGCCAAATTCGCGTAACAGGGAAGCACCACGGAACGTGCTGGGACCGGGGCTCACAGCACCGTCAGCATGTCGGCGACGAGCGGATGGCGGACGATGTCGCCGTCGCCGAGGCGGACCACGGCGATTTCGGCGATCGGGTCGAGCCGGCGGGCGATCTCGGCGAGTCCGGAAAGGCCGTCGAGGAGATCGCTCTGATCGGGATCACCGGTCACCACCATCGTCGAGTGCCAGCCCAGCCGCGTCAGCATCATCTTGATCTGCCCATAGGTGCAGTTCTGCGCCTCGTCGATGACGATAAAGGCATTGTTCAAGGTGCGCCCGCGCATATACGCGATCGGAGCGATCTCGATCGCACCTTCGGTCATCAGCTGCTTGACGCGCCGGCCGCCGAGCCGCTCGTTCAACGCGTCGTTGAGCGGTCGCAAGTAAGGGGCGAGCTTCTCGCCGATGTCGCCGGGCAGATAGCCCAGTCTTTCGCCGGCTTCGACGGCCGGACGCGTCAGCACGATGCGGCCGACCTCGCCGGCCTCGAGGGCTGCCACCGCGACGCTGACGGCGAGATAGGTCTTGCCGGTTCCGGCCGGACCAACCGCGATCGTCAGGTGATAACGCTCGATCGCCGCCATCAGCCGTCGCTGCCCGTCGCTCTGTGGGCGCACTTTGCGCAGGTAGCCCTGCTCGCGGTCTGCGCCCGGGCGAGTCAGCAGACGCCACGGCTCAACCGTTCCGGCACAGCCGGTCTCGGCCGAGCGGACCGTCAAAGCGCCGTGCGATGACCGTTTGCCCATCAGCGTCCCCCGATCCAATCCTACCGATCACTACTAATCGGGTTTCATGACGCTTTCGCTACAGCATATCGAAGCTGTGAGACCGACAGGCACCGGGATCAGTTCCGGGAGACATACTCGTAGTCGAGCGGATGCCGATTTCGGGCGGGGCGATCCAGCCCGCCACCTTGGCCCGGCTCGGTGACGCACCGCATCTCATCCATCGCAGCCAACAAACGAGGCGGTCATCCTTCATGAGGTGTCGCCTCTTTTTTAGCGCGTCAGCGCCACGACGAAGCGGGAAGCGGCGGCGGCGATGCGTGCGACGGCACTCGCATCGCCGGCGTGCGGCCAGCGGTCCTGCGGCAGATGGAACAGCGGATTGCTGCCCACCAGGGTCACATAACACCCACCGACACGATGGATATCGCGCGTCTCGCCAGTCGGCGCCAGCGTCTTCGGCGCAATCCGGTCCGGCTTCGCGCCGGCCCGGGCCAGTTCCTCGACGGTCGGCGCGCGCAAATCATCGCTCGCCGATTGAACCGATAGCTCGCCGCCGACCGCGCCGATGTTGGCCCCGTAATGGACCCAGACGGCGCCCCCTGCAGCGACCGGCCGCTCCCAGCCCGGGCGGAGGGTCATGAACCGTTCGAGGCCCAGATGACCGAGTTCGTGGCCGCTGTTGGCGGTGAAGATCACATCACAGATAGGCGGAGAGGCGATCAGAGCGCGCAGCGATTCGAGCCAGCAGACGAGTCCGCCGCCGCGTTCCGCGGTGGATTGCCACCATGAGCTGCGCGGCGTCATGACCACGACCGGCGGCCGCGCGCGATTGCTCCCCGGGATCGTGACGACGACGTTGCGCGCGCGTGCCGGGGTCCGACGGCTGATGGCGACGAGCCGCGCCGGCGCTCGGCGCGCCGCGGCGGCGCATACCCTGTCGCGCGCCTCGCTCGCGACCTGGATCGCCGGTGCGCCGTACGGGCGACGGAACCGTTCGGCGTTCAACAGCCCGATCCCGGGCTGCGCACCCTGGCAAAGGATCACGAGACCGCGCCACGGCGCAGTGCGCCGCAGCTCTTCGTAGGCCGAGGTATAGACGCTGTGCGGCGACAGCTCGGTGACGGCGATTACCGCCTCCTCTCCGACCGGTCCGAGAATGCCGGCGACTCCCTCGGCTTCCGTGGCGGGAGCATCGAAAACCGGTACGCCAGGGATGCGCACGCCGTCGCATTCCAGATAGACGTCGACCGGGTCGAGGCGGTCCAGCGCGAAATCCTCGACGGCGGGCACTGCGCCGAGCCGAGCGGCCTCGCGCATCAGCCAGTCGGCGCCATTCTCGTCACCCGCCGTGGCGGTACGATGAATGCCCTGCGAATCCCAGGCGATCAGCCACGCGGCGGCGCGGGCCGCGTCATCGGACACGAGCGTCCTCAGGCCGGTCCGAGCGATAGTCTCGATCGTCAATGGTCCTCGACTCCCGGCACATGCGCCGCCGAGATGTGCGACCCCAACATGTCCGGCCAGTCATGCAGCGCGACCAGCCGACAGCAGGCGGCGAGATCAAGCCGCGTCTGCCACTTCCCTGGCGACATCTGCGCCGATGGCGTTGCGGTTACCGTCGATGCCATCGATTCCTCCAGGAAAATGACTTCAAGGGAACCAGCACATGCTCCTCGCCCCGCTGTCAAGCGCGAGGACCTGATTCGCGGCCGGATCCGTTGGGCTCCCCCGATCCCCGCGACACCGCGACTATCGGCAAACTTCAGGCATTTCTGCCGCGCTATCGGACCCGGTCTCGCGCAAATCCGCGATTTGGGGGCGGGCTCGGTCTGGACACCCTGTCGGAAAGTTCTACGGCGTTCTCTTGAGCTGGCCGCCCCGGGACGGCAGGCATGCGCTAATTCCACTCTCGCCGCTTGTGTAGGGAGAGAGGCTAGCGATCGGAACAGCCTGACCGCAGGCGACCCCCACTATGATGCCATACAATTCACAAGCATGGTGCCGCTCACCGTGCAAAAGTCACGATCGTGGGCGAGCCACCCAAGACAAAATGCAGGGCCGCAAACTTCGGAGCTGTAACTGGAGTCAAAACGCATGAAGTTCACACCAGTGCTCGGGCTCACCGCCTGTCTGGTGGCGAGCCATTGGGCTGGCACGGCAGTCGCCCAGGCGACCGGAACGGCCCCTGGATGTTGCGGATTGCCCCCGATTCATGATTCGCCGCAGAAATCGATGGTGGGAACGGCGGTCAACTCCACCAGTTCCTCCATCTATTTCACCGGCTATAAGGGCAATGTCTCCGAGGTCTATTATCCGACCGTCGACACGCTGGCCACGGCGAACATGGAATTTTTGGTCGGGGACGCCGCCAAGACCTTTGTTGACGAGGAGAAGCTGCAGAGCTGGACGGTGACCCAACCCGATCCAAAATCCATGCGTTGGCAGGCGACGACCAGCAATATCGGCCATGACTGGCAGATCACCAAGATGATCTTTGCCGATCCGTCGAACAGCACCCTCGTTCAGCAGACCACCTTTCAGTCACTGAACGGCAAGACGGTCGGAGATTTCAATCTCTATCTTCTGTACAAACCCTATCTGAAGAATGCTGCGGCGAGCAACAGCGGCTCGACGGTCGTCACCAGCGGCAACACCTATCTGGTGGCCAGCAGCAGCGACAATACCGAATCCTCCGCCTTCCGTGCTTCGCTCGGCTGGACCGTCGAGAACGGCGTCACCATGGTGTCGAGCGGCTATTACGGGGTGAATGACGGCTGGCAGGATCTGCTGGCCGGCAATCCTCCCGGCTATAAGATGAAGTGGGCCTACAACGCGGCGCCGAACGGCAATGTCGGCCAGATGGGCTGGCTCAACACCGCCGGCAATTCGGCGACCGACATCACCTTCGTGGTGGCCGTGGGGTTCGGCGCGACGCAGGCCAATGCCATCACCGCCGCCGACAACACGCTCGGCGAGGATATCGCAACCCAAGAGACCAGCTATGACAATGCCTGGCACAGTTACACCGGCGGCCTCAGCACCCAGAACGGCACCGCCGACAATCAGTATTATCTGTCGGCGATGACGCTGAAGACCATGCAGGACAAGAGCAATGGCGCGATGATAGCCGGGATCGGTACCCCTTGGGGTCCTTTTGAAGGCGACGACGACGCGGGCGGCTACCACCTGGTCTGGTCGCGCGACATGTACAAATTCGCCAATGCTTTGATCACTGCCGGAGACACCGCCTCGGCCACAAGCGCGGTGAACTGGCTTTTCAATACTGACATGAATCAGTCGACCGGTCGTTTCCCGCAAAACTCCTATGTGGACGGGACACCCAACTGGGACGCCACGCAAATGGACGAACAGGCGATGCCGATCATTCTAGCCTACCGCCTGGGGCCGTCGGTCTACAACTCGTTGTGGCCAAAGATCCAACTCACCGCCAACTATATCTACAGTAACGGACCGTGGACCCAGGAGGAGCGCTGGGAGGAAACTAGCGGCTATTCGCCCTCTACGATCGCCGCTGAGATCGCCGGGTTGGTCGACGCCGCGCAGATCGCCTTGGCCAACAACGATGCCGCCGATGCGGCGAACTGGCTGAACGCCGCCGATGACTGGCAACAGAACGTCACCGGCTGGACCTACACCACCCAGGGCTGCCCGGACATCAGCAGCAATTGCAACAGCACCAGCATGTATATCAGGATCAACACCTCAGGCGCGCAGGGTGGCGGCCTGCCCGGCGGCTGGAATCCGAGCGCTGATCCCAATCAGAATATGTCTATCGACATCGCCAATAACGGCGGGACCCATCGGGCGATCGACATCATTGACGGCGGTTTCCTCGAACTGGTCCGCATGGGGATCAAACGGCCAAACGACCCGACCATCACCAATAGCCTCCTCGCCTATGACACAGTCATCGAGCAGACGATCGGCGGCAACACCGCCTATTTCCGCTACAATTTCGACGGCTATGGCGAGACCAACGCCGGCGGTCCCTTCAACGGTTCCTCCGGCCGCGGCAGGCTGTGGCCGATCTTCGACGCCGAGCGCGGCAATTACCAGATCGCCGCGACCGGAACCGGAAGCGCCGGCTCACCCTATCTGGCCGCGCTAAGGGCATTCTCGACGCCACAGGGCTTCATCTCTGAACAGATTTGGAATTCGAGCGCTAGCCTGCCAGGCGACACGGACGATCCTTCCGGGTGGACCGTGACCACGCCCGTCGGCTACACCCCCGGCGCCATCACCGGTTCTATGGAGCCGCTCAACTGGGCGCAGGGTGAATACATTACTCTGTTGGCCGGTATCGCCGCTGGTAATGTTCTCGATATTCCGCAGGCGGTCTGCGCCCGCTACTATGCCTGCGTACTGACACCGGGCCCCGGTCAGGTTAGAATCGACTTTAACGTAAATGCGATGACCCAATGGGGCCAATATGTATATGTGACGGGTAACACGGAAGTGCTCGGCAACTGGAACACCAACCTCGGTCTTCCTGTCGACTCTACAAGCTATCCGATCTGGAAAAACGCTGTCATCCTCGCCGCCGGCAGCGTCATTCAATACAAATATTATCGCAAGAATCCGGACGGCAGCGTCACCTGGGAATGCTACCCGAGCAGCAGCAAATGTAACGGCAACCGGTCGCTGACGGCGCCGTCTTCCGGCTCGTTCAATATGAACGATACAGTCAGCTGGCAGTGAGCAACTCCGCTGGTCGTTCGTTGCCGGCCAACTTGAAAGTCATGGCGTCGTGTTGGCTTTGCTAGGACGGATGGAGT
>Ga0209040_10004468_pt1 | contig 10545 bp, 5 predicted proteins | sample BogFormECP12_OM3_FD_188240 | JGI IMG/M metagenome (GOLD analysis project Ga0209040, IMG submission 188240) | Bog forest soil microbial communities from Calvert Island, British Columbia, Canada - ECP12_OM3 (SPAdes) (version 2) | ecosystem: Environmental > Aquatic > Freshwater > Wetlands > Bog ... | reverse complement strand
AGGCGGCGAGTAGGCCCAGCCACATGCGGGCGTGTCCGTAGCTGGTGAGGCCGTTCCACACGAACTGGTCGGCAAACGGCTCGATGAGCTCGTAGAGGATCGAGGCGGCGCCTGAGCTGTCGGTCAACACGGCGGCGTCGGCATACAGCGCCAGCGCGCTCAACGTGACCGAGTTCGACGCGATGTGATCGAAGCGGTCGCTCGCGGCCTGCTCGAGGATCTTCGCGGCCTCGGCTCGGCGGTCGAGCCAGCACAGGACGGAGGCCAGACCTGCCCGCCATGCGGCGATCGCCGGGTAGGCGCTCACGCTCTGCTCCATCATCTCGATGACCTCGCCACCGCGGCCTTGATAGACACCCGTTTGGGTGAGCGCGGCGGCGTAGGCAAAGACGGCGTCGGGTTGTCCCGCCTCCTGTCCGATCTGCAGCGCGCGCTCGGCTAACCGCTCGCCGGCGACCAGATCGCCGTGCATGAGCTCCCGGCCGGCCGTGAGGAAAGTGACAAACCAGTTGATTGTGGGCTGATCGAGCTCGTGCGCGAGCAGTTGCTGCTGCTCTAGCGCGAGCTTCGCGCGCTCGAGGTCCCCCCGTTCTAAGCAGGTGTGAAGGTCGAAGTTGTGCGCCGAGAATCGGAGGGCAGGATCGCCCACCTCGGCGGCGCAGCCAACGAGCTCGTGGGCAAGACCGATTCGCCAGGCCAGCGTATCCGGTGCTCGGATCGCCTCCTCGACGTTCCGGAGGACTTCGGCGAGCGTCCTCGCGTCCTCAGTGGCACGAGCAAGCGACACCGCCTCCTCGGCGAGCGCGCGACGCATGCCAAAGTCCGGGTCCCACTCGAGTTCCAGCGCCTTGATCGCGAGCAGTCGCGCGCGGCGCGCGCGATTCGGTGGATCGTCGAGCTCGATCGCTCGCTCGATCGCTGCGAGTCGCTCTGCGTCGATCTCACCGAACGTGCTTGAGACCCCTCCGCGGTTGTTCGCCAGCCCCGCTCGGGCGGCGAGCTCGGCGTCCGCGAGGGCCGAGGCGATCCGCGCAGCGTCGAGCAGCGTCTCGCGGTAGGCGGCCTTCCCGCTCTGGAGCTGCGCCTCCCCCAGCCCGATCAACGCCTCACAACGCTCGGCGCTGTCGAGGTCGCCCATCAGCTCGACGGCGTCGGCGAACAGTTTCACGGCCTCGGCCGGCGCGAGGCTCTCAAGCGCGCGCTGACCGGCCCTGAGGGCGTAGTCGGCCGCCTTGGCCCTGTCGACCGAGACTGCGGCGAGTCGCCAGTGAAGCGCGAGCTCGCTCAGGTGCTCGTCCGGGTCCTCGCCGTAGAGATCCTCGAGCGCCTGCGCGGCGCGCTGGTGCATGCGCGCGCGGCGGGTGGCGCCGAGGCCCTCATACAGCGTCTGGTTGATCAGCGCGTGGGCGAAGCGAAACCGCCCGACCCGCTCGGAGGACTCGCCCAGCAGCGAGGCGGCGACGGCTGCCTCGAGATGGTCCAGCAGTTGGCTTTCCTCGATGTCGAGTATCGACTCGAGCAGCTCGAGATCAAACACGCGCCCGATCACCGCCGCCTGGGTCAGAACTTCAAGGGCCTCATTGCCCAGGCGCTCGACGCGCCGCTCGATCACCTCGCGCACGCTCTCGGGCAGCGCTATCGCCGTGGAGCGATCGACGCTCCAGCGCCCGCTGGCCTCGTCGAAGGTCAGTGCCCCGGACTCCCAAAGGCCGCGCAGGATCTCTCCCACGAAGAACGGGTTGCCATCGGTCTCGGCGGCGATCTGTCCCGCCAGCTGAAGGATGTCCTCGTCGAGCTCGTACCCGGCCACGACGGTCATGATCTGGGCCACCTCGTCGGCGCCGAGGCCGTGCAGCGCGACGCGCTGAACGCCCTCGATGGACCGCAGGTCGGCCAGCACTGCGCTCAGCGGATGATCCTTGCCGAGGTCTGAGTCGCGGTAGGTGGCGATCACCTGAAGCGCACCCTGCTCGACGGTTCGCACAAGGTGCTTGAGAAGCGCCACCGACTGCCCGTCGGACCAGTGCAGGTCGTCTAACACCAGGCACACCGGCACTCTCTGAGCTACCTCCTGGAGCAGTCCCGCGACGGCCGAGAACAGCAGGTAGCGCTCGGTCTCGGGGTCAGAGGTCTGCGGCGATGGCAAGTCCGCCACGCGCCGCTCCAGGTTTCGAGCCAGTCGGCCGAGCTCGCCCTTGTGCCGCTCTACGAGGCGGTTCAGCACCTCTTGCGGCGCGTGCTCGACGAGCTGCGAGCAGACCTCGATCCACGGCTCATACGGCACCGCCAGCTCTTCAGAGCAAGCGCCCCAGCAGACGGCGAAGCCCTCGGCGTGGGCGCGGTGGGCACCGTAGCTTGAAAGCCTCGTCTTGCCGATCCCCGGCTCGCCGGAGAGCAGCACCACCTGGCGCGCCCCGTCGCGGGCAAGGACCATCGCCTCCTCGATCGCGGCGCGCTCCTCGACGCGCCCTACGTAAGAGACGGGCGGCACCGAGCGAAGCACCGCTGGCAAGGGCCAGCCGCCAGCTCCTGCAGCCTCCTCGCCGAGTGGCGCCCAGGAGACCGAGAACGCCTCCACCTGCTCGGGGAAGCCCTTCAGCTCGAGCTCACCCGCCGAGGCGAACTCGACGCCGTCGCAGCGCCCGGCGAGCGTCTTGACGAGTGCCGAGATCAGAATCCCATCCGCAGGGGCCTGCGCGCACAGCCGCGCTGCCTCGACGGTGGGCATCCCGTAGTAATCCCCGTCCTTGACGGTCGACTCGCCCGCGCCGAGGCCGATGCGCACGTGCAGTCCCTGCTCGGCCTGACCGTAGCGACGCTCGAACAGCTGCTGCATCGCTACCGCACAGCTCACCGCGCCAGAGGCCGAACCGAACGCCACCATCAGGCCGTCGCCCAGGTTCTTGACCTCCTGCCCGTCGGTTGAGGCGATCGCCTGGCGCAATAGGCCGAAATGCTCCTCGCGCAGCTGATCCGCACGCACCGGGCCCACAGAAGTCGCCAGCCGAGTCGAGCCGACCAAGTCGGTCAGCAGGATCGTCGCAAGCTCAACCGACTCCGACACCACGGCCCCCGTAATAAGACTCCCGAGCAGGAGATCGTAAAGTAGTTCTCAAGGAGTCGGACGTGAATCGCTCACTAGGCGCGGCGCTCGCTGGCACCAGGATCGGGGAAAACAGACCCGGCACTGCCGGTTTCAGGGGAGAGCGACCGTCCGAGCGAGTGGCGCCCTCACGCTCGTGATCCTGCGAAAGCAGCAGCTCGTGGGGCATCCGCGCAGGCGGTCGCTGTACGCGCAGCGGTCCGTCCTGCCGCGACACGCGTGAGTCGCGAGTCGCGAGTCTATGCAGGTGTCGGCGCTGCGGGGTTCGAGCGAATGCTTCGCCGTGATGCGGGCCCCTGTGACGGGTTCGGGCGTGTTGTCGCGAGCGTAGACTCCTTACGGTGCAGGCACCGCAGACTGCGTACGTCGAGCGAGAGGGGGCCTCGATCGCCTATCAGGTGGTGGGCGACGGGCCGGTCGATCTGCTGCTCTCGCCCGGTTTCGTCTCCCATCTGGATCTCCAGTGGGTGGAGCCGGGAATGTCACGCTTCCTATCACGCCTTGCGTCGTTCGCGCGGCTGATCATCTACGACAAGCTCGGCACGGGCTTGTCGGACCCCGTCGCGCAGTTGCCAACGCTGGAGGACCGCTTGGCCGACATGGTGGCTGTACTTGATGGCGCCGGATCGCAGAGGGCGGCGCTGTTGGGCGTATCGGAGGGTGGCCCCACTTCAGTGTTGCTGGCAGCGATGCACCCGGAGCGGATCACATCGTTGATCTTGTTCGGAACGTTCGCGAGCGCCACGGACTCTGCAATCGAGGAGTTCCCACCTGAGGTTCGTCAGCGTGTGGACCGGACCTTCAAGGAATTCGACGAGATCCTCGAGCGCTGGGGCGACGGGGAGAGGTTGATGCGGACTTTGGCTCCGAGCGTGACGTTGACCGAGGCGCAGAAGCGCATGTTCGGAACGTGGGCGCGCGCCGCCGCTAGCCCTCGTATGGCGCGAGCGCTCATCGACACCGTCCGAAAGGTCGACGTACGCGATGTCCTGCCGTCCGTACGTCTGCCCACGCTCGTTCTGCACGCCGAAGGCGACCGCGTCGCCCCAATCGAGGCGGGCCAACGACTCGCAGACGGCATCGCCGGTGCGCAGTTCGTGACGCTCCCTGGCATCGATCACGCATTCTGGATCGTGGAAGGACTTGTTGAAGAGATCGAGCGGTTTGTTACCGGCGCCGTCCACCAGGTCGATCCGGACCGGGTGTTGGAGACGGTCCTGTTCACCGACATCGTGTCCTCGACAAAGCACGCGGCCGCACTCGGTGACCGCGCATGGCGCGAGTTGCTCCAAAGTCACGACGAGCTCGTCGATCGCCTTGTATTGGAGCACGGCGGACGCGTCGTCAAGCACGTCGGTGACGGTTCCCTGTCGGCGTTCGACGGGCCGGCCAGGGCGATCGGCTGCGCTGAGAAGCTCCGCGATGAGGTTGGAGAGCTGGGGATTCAGGTGCGCAGCGGTATCCACACCGGCGAGTGCGAGGCGATCGGCGAGGACCTCGGTGGCCTGGCCGTCCACATCGGCGCCCGAGTCAGCGCGCTCGCCGAGCCAGGCCAGATCCTCGTCTCCTCGACCGTCAAGGAGCTTGTCCTCGGCTCGGACATGCAGTTCATCAACCACGGCGAGCACGATCTGAAGGGCATCCCGGGCTCATGGCATCTCTATGCACTACGACAAGAGCGCGGGGCGCAACCGGAGATCGACGCGGCTGCGGGCTACATGCGCCGCTCAGATCGCGTCGCCGTCACACTCGCGCGGCGGATGCCCAGGACGATGCGCCGCGCCGGGCAACTCGCGAGCCGTGGGGGCGCCGCGAAGTAGACGCCCATCTCGGCCTGTGGGCGAGTGTTCGCGGCCGGCGCCGATCGGCGGGGAGCGGCGCACCAGACCCCGCACTGCCGGTCTCGCCTGATAGGGATCGCCTCGTCCTACGCCCGTCCGGTAACCGCCTCGGACGAACGCAGAAGCGGGCGCCAGCGGTTCGAGTCTGACGATTTAGGTCCCAGAAGAATGCACTTGAGAGGACACGACTCAAGCCACGATCGACTCCTGGCTGCGGTCCTGGAATGGGTCCCCGAGGCTTCCCGCATGCCCCCGCTCCAGGCTGCTATCGGCTCATGCGCTCTACGTGGCAGCAGATCTCATAATCTTGTAAGATTCGGAGAATATGTGGTCTTCTCGCGCTGGCGAGTCTCCGGTCTACGCGCTGAAGGCCGACTTCTTCCGAGTGCTGGGCCATCCGGTTCGGGTTCGTATCCTGCAGCTGCTCCGCGACGGCGAGCGCTCGGTTGGCGCTCTGCAGGACGAGCTCGAGCTGGACTCGAGCGGTACGTCCCAGCAGCTGGCGGTCTTGCGTGCGCAGGGCCTCGTCGCGACCCGTAAGGAAGGCACAAGCGTCTACTACCGGGTCAAAGACGCGCGTACGCTCGAGCTGCTCGAGCTGGCGAAGGAGATCATCTCGTCATCGCTCGAGGAGAACAGGGTGCTTCTCGACGACCTCGCTGAGGAGGACTTCGGGCCTCGGCGGGACCTCGGCTAGCGGTGAGTCTGCTCGCCGCGGGTTCGCTCGCGGGAGTCGCGCTGCTCGCAGTGGGCGGCCTGATCGTCGCGCTGCGCGGCGGTTTGCGAGCTGGCCTGGCGGTGCAGGCAGCGTCAATGGCGCTGCTCGGCGCGGTAGGCATATGCGTGCTCGTGGGCGGCGATGTCATCGGCGCCTCGTTCCGCAGCACGATCGCCCCTGCTTTCGGTATTGACCCGCTCAGCGGCTTCTTCCTCGCCGTGCTCGCGCTAACGGCTGTGCCAACCCTCGTGTTTGCTCGCGATTACCTGCCTGGGAGTCCAGGCGCACGGAGCGTCGGAGCGTTGACGTCAGCGTTCCTGCTGTCTTTGGTCGGCGTTTTGACGGCGCGTGACGTGACGAGTTTCCTGGCGTTCTGGGAGCTGATGACGCTCGTGCCGGCCGCCGCGATCCTCCTCGCCAGGCGTGACCGGGCCGTTCGCTCGGCGGTGTACTCGTATCTGGCGATCACGCACTTGGGAGGCGCCGGAGTCTGGATCGCGCTGATCGCGCTCGCGTACCACGGCGCCATCGGCGACCCGTCCGCGCTCGTGGCGGCCGGGACCGGCGCTCAAACGCTCGTAGCCATAGCGGCACTCATCGGTTTCGGCACGAAGGCGGGATTCATTCCGCTGCATTCCTGGCTGCCTCGTGCGCACCCGGTCGCGCCCGCGCATCTCTCTGCGCTGATGTCGGGCATGATGATCAAGGTCGCGCTCTACGGGCTGATCCGGGTCGAGTTCCAGTGGCTTGGCGCGACGCCTCGCTGGCTGGGTCTCGCGCTACTCGCGATCGGCCTCGTCTCCTGTCTGGGCGGGGTTCTTTGGGCGCTCGTGCAGCATGACCTCAAGCCGCTACTGGCGTACCACTCGATCGAGAACGTCGGCATCATCGCCCTCGCGCTGGGCGCGTCCCTGCTGTTCGCGAATGCCGGCAACAGCACGTGGGCGGCGATCGCATTTGCCGCGGCGCTATTACACGTCACCAACCACGCCATCTTCAAGGCCCTGCTGTTCCTCGGTGCGGGTGCGTTCGAGCGTGCCGTTGGCAGTCTCGACCTCGACCACCTCGGTGGGCTCCTAAGGCGGATGCCGTGGACGGGCGGTGCCTTTCTCGTTGGCTCGATGGCCATCGCCGGGCTGCCGCCGCTGAACGGGTTTGCATCCGAGTGGCTGGTCCTGCAGTCCCTGCTGCACGTCGCGTTCTACCGCCCGCTCGGCGTCGGGCTCTCGGGCGGGGTTGCGCTCGCGGGCCTTGCGATGACGGCAGCGCTCGCGCTGCTGTGCTTCGTGAAGGTGATCGGACTGGTCCTGCTCGGGTCGCCGCGGCGGGTCGAGTGTGAGACCGCCGTTGACCCGCCGACGGGCATGCGCGCAGGGATGGCCGTGCTTGCCATGCTGTGCGTGGTGCTTGGTCTCGTGCCGGGCCTGGTGCTACCGACCCTCGCCCGTCTGGCACCAGACGCACACGGACCCGTGTTGGCTCGACATGCAGGCCTGGTTCTGCCCGGAACCGGCTCCTATCTTCCGCTGCCTCTTGCGCTTGCGCTCGCGGTGTTGACGCTGGGGCTGATCGCCATGCGCGGAAAGCGCCGCGCAGCCCCGGCTCCGAGCTGGGCCTGCGGACAGCCCGTCGTGGCAGCGCTCAACTGGACTTCGGCTGGCTTCACAAAGCCACTCCGGCTGGTACTTGAGGCGGTATTGCGTCCCCGCCGCGAGATCGAAGTTGTGCGGGGTGGGGGGATGGTCCAGAGCGTCACCTACACGGCCCACGTTCCGTCACTCCTTGATGCGTCGGTGTACGAGCCGACCGTCCGGACTGGGTTGCGCGCTGCTTCCTTCGTCCGACGCCTGCAGTCGGGGAACGTGCGGACCTACGCCGCGTACCTGCTCGGACTGGTCATCGGGTTGCTCGTGCTGGTTCACACGGGAGTCCTCGGATGAACGCCGCAGCCGCGCTGGTGCAGCTCGCGGGCGTCGCGCTCGCACCGCTGCTCCCCGGGGCGATCCAGACGCTGAAGGCACGCCTTCAGGGCCGTAAGGGACCCTCGGTGCTGCAGCCGTACCGCACGTTGTGGCGCCTGTGGCACAAGAGCGCAGTTGACCCCGGGGGAGCGGGGCTCATCTACCGGCTCGCGCCGCCGCTGGTCGCGGCATGTCTGCTCGCGGCGTTGGTGATCGTCCCGGTTGCCGGGCGCGCGGGTAGCTTCGGGCTCGGTAACGATGCGCTCGTACTCGTCGGGGTGCTCGCGCTTGCCAGGTTCGCATTGGCCGCGGCGTCGTGGGATCCCGGTAACGGCTTTGCGCTGATGGCCTCGGCACGCGAGCTGATGATCTCTGTGTTCGGAGAGGCTCTGCTCGTACTCGCGCTGCTCGTAGCCGCGCTCCCTGCGAAAAGCACCGATCTGCTCGCGATGAGCGCCGCCGCCGCAGGTGGGCATATCTGGAGTGGGCCGACGCATTGGTGCGGCGCGATCGCGTTCCTGCTCGTGATCCTCCTCGAGACGGGTCGCCAGCCGATCGACAACCCGGACACGCATCTCGAGCTGACGATGATCCATGAGGGACCGCTGCTGGAGTACGCCGGGCGCGATCTCGCATTCCTGCAATGGGCTGGCGCCGCGCGCCACTGGGTGATCCTCGTCTTGGCCGCCGAGCTGTACCTGCCGCACTGGGGAGGCTTCGCGGCGTATCTCTGCCTGCTTGTCGTGGGCGTCGCGGTGCTCTGCGGCGCACTGGCGCTGGTCGAGACCGAGCAGGCGAAGATGCGGATCCTGCGCGTACCCGCGCTGCTGGGGGTCGGCTGCGCGATCGCGCTCGCGGGCGCCGGGATGTGGATCGGGGGGGTGGGCGTGTGACCGGCGTGCTCGTCACCACAATGCTCGGGCTTGGGCTCGCGATAATCGTCGTGCGCCGGCGATCCGTCGGGATCGCGCTACTGGCAGCACAGTCGCTTGCGCTCGGCACCCTCGCGCTCAATCTCGCGAGCGGGCGCTCCGGCGACTTCTGGGTCGCGGGCTTGCTCCTGAGCAAGGCGATCATCCTGCCAGTGCTGCTTTACCTGCTGGTAGGTCGCACGCCCGAGGCGCGTCCGGTGGCTGCCCCCGCGGGCCCGATGGTTCGTCTCGCCGCCGCCGGTGCGGTCGCCCTCTGCGCCGTCGTCCTGATTCCGCCCCTCGGCCTCGGCGCTCCGCACACCGAACATACCGCGGTCGCGCTCGTCCTCGTGGGGCTCGCGATCGTGATCGCGCGCCGCCCCCTCCTGTTCCAGGTGCTCGGGCTGATCGTGGCCGAGAACGGCCTCTCGCTGCTCGCGGTCTCCGTGCCCGGAGGGCTCTCCTACGTGATCGAGTTCGGGGCGCTCTTCGACCTTGCGCTCATCGTGACCGTCGCCGCAGCGTTCGTGCAGCGCATTCACAGCGACCTGGGCACCGGCGACACCGAGATGCTTCGAGGTCTGCGTGACTGACCTGGCGCCCGTCCTCGCCGCCGTCGTGCCGGCCGTCCCGCTTGTGGGGATGGTGCTCGCGCTGCTCGCGCGCACGCCACGACAAGCCGACCTCCTGGCGACTGCGGTGGCCATCCCGACCGCGGCCGCAGGCCTGATTCTCGCTGCCGTCGCCCTCGCACGCGGCGGCGAGCCTGCACTGCGTGGCCAGTGGTACTTGATCGACGGCGCGAGCGGAGTGCTGCTCGCCGTGATCGCGGTCGTGGGACTCTGCAGCGCCCTTGTCTCGCCAGCGTATCTGCGGACCAGCGGCCGGAGTTGGACAACAGCGACTCGTTCACGGAGCCTCTACTACGCCGCCCTGTTCCTGTTCTGGGCGGCGCTGCTCGCCGTTCCCATAGTCGGCAACCTCGCCGTGGCATGGCTGATCGTCGAGGCCACGACCGCAGCCTCCGCGCTGCTCGTCGCGTTCAGCGGGCGACGCGACGCGCTCGAGGCCGGCTGGAAGTACCTGCTGCTGACCACGCTCGGCCTGTCGGTGGCATTCCTCGGCATCATCGTGCTCGCGATTGGCCAGGCAAACGCCGGACACCACAACCTGCACGCACTCGACTGGCACTCGCTCCAGCTGGCGGCACACTCGATGCCCGCCGAGCCAACCCTGATCGCATTCGTTCTCCTGCTGGCCGGACTCGCCACCAAGATCGGCTGGGCACCGGTCCACAACTGGCTGCCGGACGCCCACAGCGAGGCCCCGCCGCCGATTAGCGCGCTGCTGTCCGCGGCGCTCCTTCCCAGCGTGCTGCTGATCGCGTGGCGGGTCAAAGAGATACTCCAGCCCTCCGTCGGCGCCGGCACCACACACGCCGTGTTCATCGCCTTCGGCCTGACCTCGATGATCGTCGCGGTCCCGTTCCTGTGGCGCTCACTTCCATGGAAGCGCCTCCTCGCCTATTCCAGTCTCGAGCACATGGGCATCATCGGGCTCGGGATCGGATTCGGCACGCCGCTCGCTATCGCCGGCGTGGTGCTCCACGTCGTCGGCCACGCACTCGCCAAGGCTCTGGGCTTCTACGCCGCGCTGCCCCTGCTTCGCATCCAGCCCAAGGCAGCAAGCCAGGCGCCCACCGCGGTGGCCAGCGAGAGCCCTGCCACCGCCACAGCAATGGGCGTGAGCCTGGTTGCGCTCTCCGGTCTCCCGCCCTCACCGTTGTTCCTCTCGGAGCTTCTGATCCTGCTCGGAGGCTGGGCCGCCGGCGATCTGCTCGTCAGCGCGGTCGCGGTGATCGCATTGGCGCTCGGATTCCTCGGGCTCCTGCACGCACTCATGGAGGGCGTCATCGGCGAGGAGGGCCGGCACCGCAGACGCCGGCGGTCTCGCGAGGAGCGCCCGACGATCGCGCTCACCGCGATCCTCGGTACCGCGATGCTCGCATGTG
>Ga0209040_10004466_pt1 | contig 10546 bp, 7 predicted proteins | sample BogFormECP12_OM3_FD_188240 | JGI IMG/M metagenome (GOLD analysis project Ga0209040, IMG submission 188240) | Bog forest soil microbial communities from Calvert Island, British Columbia, Canada - ECP12_OM3 (SPAdes) (version 2) | ecosystem: Environmental > Aquatic > Freshwater > Wetlands > Bog ... | reverse complement strand
CCGGTCGAAGAATGCCCCATCAGCTCGCCTCTGATCAATCGCGGCATTGCCGCGCTGTGGCAGTCAGGACGCGCCGGCAAGGCTGTGGAAGGTGTGCGCGAGGTCGAATTCTTCACCAACGCAGACGCCAACGAAGGTGATGTGAATAATGATGCCGCGCGCCTGCTGATCGAGTTCCTGTGCGCGCCCGAAGCTCGCCGCGCCGCCGTGCGGGCGTGGGCAGAAGATCTCCCCGCCAGCATGCCGGAGATCGCGGGCGCGGCCGCCTTCCGCGAGCCGCAAAAAGGCGTGCGGGAGCCCCTAGTCGCGGTCGGCGCCTCGGAATTGACCTACCAGACCCGCGATGCCGCCTACCGCGTGAGCGCCGGAGCCTTCTTCCAGAGCAATCGTTTTCTCATCGATAAGCTGATCGACATCGTCACCTCCGGTCGATCTGGCGATCTGGCCCTCGATCTCTACGCTGGCGTAGGCCTGTTTTCCACAGCCCTGGCATGTAATTTCCGTCACGTCATTTCCGTCGAGTCGTCACAGACAGCCGTCAGCGATCTTCAATACAATCTGCCCGTTAACGCAAAAGCGGTGCAAGCGGAAGCTGGGCATTACCTGAGCGCCGCAAACACGGGCACAGCTCGTGTGGACCTGGGCGACTCGCCCGCGCAGTCGCGCGGCGAGGGAAAAAAGCGCAAGGCCGGGAATGGCGCAGTGCTCCCCCATCTGCCCCATCCCGACCTGATCGTAGTAGACCCGCCCCGCAGCGGCCTGGGGGAGTCGGCAGCGCGTGCTATCGCCAGCATGGCTGCGCCTCGGCTGACCTATGTCTCCTGCGATCCAGCAACCCTGGCCCGCGATCTAGTACCGCTGCTGGCAGCAGGCTATCGCGTCGAGGAGGCGCATCTGGTCGATCTATTTCCCCAAACCTTCCACTTGGAGAGCGTACTGCATTTAGTCCGCTGAGCCCCCGGCGATATACCGATTGAATCTTCGAGATTTCGCACAGTGTCGAAGGGGTGCGGCTTCAGCCGCGCCCTGACGGAATGCCCCTTTGCCCCCAATTAACAATCCGCCCAACATTTCCAAGCCGTCGCCTCCGCCCGCATTCCAGCTCAAGCCCACGCGGCAACCAATGCTCTGGGCTGCCCTCGCGTATTCTCTGGGAATCATCGCGGGCGTTTACGCCTGTCGCCCGGCCTCCTGGCTTCTCTTGGCGGGCACGGCATTTCTCGCCGCAGGCTTTTACTTCGTAAACAGGCACAGACGTAAATGCCTGAGCGCAGCTCTGGCCCTGGGAGGGTTCTTCCTCGCGGGCGCTCTTAACATACAGTTGCGAGGCTCGGCAAATCCTTTGGATACCAGCCTTCAGCCCTTCGCCGATGGCCAGCCGGTCGAGATGACCGCGCACGTGCTCACAGACGGCAAGCTGAGACAAGTAACTCCGAACGAATTACGGCAGACTCTCGATGTTGAAGCAGAAGAGCTCATCGCTCTCAATAACGCCCCCACTCCCGTTCAGTCTGGCGTGCGGCTGAGCATCTACAACGCCCGCACCGAGGCAGAGTCCTCCTCGGCTGGTGAAACACCCGCCCCAACCATGCGCCTTCTGCACTACGGTGAACGCATCCGGCTTCCCGTCAAGCTGAGGATGCCGCGCAACTTCCGCAATCCCGGAGCCTTCGACTACCAGGGCTACCTCGCCGCCAACGGCATCGCGGCGTTGGGCTCCGCGAAAGATAAAGATGTGCAACTCCTGCCCGGATTCGCCGGCAGCCGTCTTGAGCTCTACCGCACCCGCATTCACTCCAGCATCATCGCTCACGTCCACGCCCTTTGGCCCGCGCCCCAGGCCGCGTTGATCGACGCCATGGTGATTGGCGAAGAGGCCTTCATCGACCGCGACACCCGAGTCGATTTCCAGCGCTCCGGTACCTATCACATCTTGGTGGTCTCCGGGATGAACGTCACCATTCTCGCCTTCGTCACTTTCTGGACCCTGCGCCGCATCGGCCTCGGCGACATCCCCGCGACTCTGCTGACGATTCTTGGGTGCATCGCCTATGCTCTCCTTACAGAAGTGGGCGCGCCGGTATGGCGCGCCACTCTAATGTGCGCGATCTACCTGGGTACGCGTCTGCTTTATCGCGACCGCGCCATGCTCAACGCGCTCGGCACCGCGGCCCTCGCATTGCTGGTATTCGATCCCCGCCAGCTCTTCACTGCCAGCTTCCAGATGACATTTGTTTGTGTGCTGATCGTGGCAGCAGTCGGCGTGCCGCTAGTGGAGCGCACCTCGCGTCTCTACCGCCGGGCGCTGGCCCACTGGGATTCCGACGATTACGGCGGATTGCTTCCTCCGCGCATCGCTCAGTTCCGCCTGGATCTCCGCTTGCTCGCCGCCCGGATCGCGCTTTTCATCGGCGACGGCTGCTCCCTGGGACTGGTCCGCGGCCTGTCAATTATCTGTCTCGCTGCCTTCGACCTGTTGCTGGTGTCAGCGGCAATGCAGATGGGACTCGCTCTGCCCATGGCCTATTATTTTCATCGCGCCACCACCATCGGTCTGCCCGCCAACGTCACCGTGGTTCCCCTCACCCAGCTCCTGATGCCCGCCGCTATTCTCACCGTGGTCCTGAGCTACGTTGCTCCAACGCTCGCGAAACTTCCCGCTCTGCTCACCGGCTTTGCTCTGCAAGCCATCACCGGCACCGTTCATGGCCTGGGAGGCCTGCGCCTCGCCGACCTGCGCGTAGCCACTCCATCGCTCCCGATGATGGCAGCTGCCGCCTCAGCTTTGATCCTCGCGATGATTTTTGCCTCTCGCCGGGCTCTACTCGCCATCGCCGGGCTGCTCGCCCTGCTCGCCGCGTCGCTGGCACTGGCTTTCATCCCGCCCAAGCCGCTGACCCACCCCGGAATGCTGGAAGTGACTGCCATCGATGTAGGCGAGGGTGACTCCATTCTCATGGTGATGCCGCAGGGCCGTACCCTCCTCATCGATGCCGGCGGACCCACCTGGGGCGCCAACTCGCAACTCGACTTCGGAGAAGATGTAGTCGCCCCTTACCTGTGGACCCGCCGTATCTCCCGCCTCGATGCCGTCGCCATCTCGCACGGCCACTCCGACCACATCGGAGGGATGTCCGCCATCCTCAAAGATTTTCGTCCCAAGGAATTATGGATAGGCTTGCTGCCCCCAGGTAAAGCCCTCGAAAGCCTGATCGCCGAGGCCCACGAACTCGGAATCAAAGTGGTGCGCCACTGGGAGGGAGACGAATTTGAACTAGGCGGCGCGAAAGTAGATGTACTTTTCCCGCCGCAAGACTGGCCCGTCGGTCTTGCGCCCAAGAACAACGACTCCATGGTTCTGCACGTCAGCTATGGCGCAACTTCCGCACTACTCGAGGGCGACGCCGAAAAAGCCGTCGAGCGCCGCATCGCTGTTTTGCATCCTCTACACGCCGACGTGCTGAAGGTAGGTCACCACGGCAGCGCCACTTCCACGACTTCTGACATTTTGGAAGCGGTGAAGCCAACTCTTGCCGTGATTTCGGTCGGATCCAGAAATTCCTATGGTTTGCCCAAAGAAGACGTTCTCGCCCGCCTGCAGGCCTCGAAAATCCATGTCTATCGAACTGACATCAACGGCGCCGTAACCTTCTATCTCGACGGCCATTCCGTCACGCCGTCCCTGCCGGCGATCAAGTGATTCTCGCTTTGAAGGCGCGCGGCTTCAGCCGCGCCAATCAATGCCACCAAAGACACGGGCTTTAGCCCCTGAGGGACGCCGGTCTTCCGGCCAGCGCTGAGCCCATCAACTCTGAGTCTCATCTTCATCGTACTCATCTGCCGCACCGCCCCGCCGCGACTCAGCGATCAAACTCCGCGCCTTCCCCTCATCCTCTTCCCGCACCAGGATGATCATTCCGCCCAGCCCCGGAAACGCATCCTGCAGCAGGCTCGCAGACTTTAAGTCATTATCGATCCCTGCCGAATCCAGCAAGCCTTTCACTACCATCGCCTCCGACTCCTGTTCGCTGTCAAACACCTTCACCAGCTTCTCATTCGGGTCAGGACGCTGTTTTGCCGCTGCCTTGGCCTGCTCTGCCATAACTTCTCCATTCTCGGAATCGGCCGGAAAAATGCACCGCACTCCGCACCCCCGTGATTCTAACTCTTCCCCAGATTCTTCAACGGCTCAGGTGGGGAGAGCCGCCCCCGGCTGCCCATCGGCCCAGTCGTATCGGGCCGCCGACGCTCACCTCGCACGCTCGCCCCACCACTTTCGGGCACTTTGATTTCCATCTCAATTAGAGCACAATGCTCGAAACCGCCCGCAACGCAGAACTGCGCGGCAACATCAAAAGAATGTGGGGCGAAAACCGGCTGTCAAGCGGCAAAAGGGGCCAGCATGAACCTTGGGGAACCGGGAAACCATGAGAAGAATCCACTTCTGGCAGCACAAAAAAACAGCGGGACAGACGATGACCCGCAGGACGAAGCCCGCAAAATCCGCCGCTTGCAAGTTATGATGAGCATGGTCACGTCTGTCATCAGCCAGGACCCCGGCCTCACCGTCGAAGAAGCCTCAGAACTCGCTGCCGGAGCCAAGCGCGCCGCGCTCGCCATGTTTCCCGACAAAGAATTGGCCTACGATCTGCTCTACAAACCCCGCCTGCAGCGCCTTATGCGCGAACGCTTCCGCCTGCAGTGATCTTCCCAGAGGCGACATGAGGATACTCATGTGGGGACAGCCGCCCTCGGCTGTCCAGCGGCCCAGGTTCATCGGGCCGCTGCCCGTGCCCCATTGCTCGCGCACTTTGCCAGAAACGGGGATTTCCCTTCGGTCAAACGCGGCACGCTTCTCAAGTTACTCATCCACCACCGAATTCCTAAGCGTCCCCACTCCCTCCACGGTCACCTCGATCACGTCGCCCGCCACCACCGCCCCCACTCCCTTCGGTGTACCGGTAGCGATCAGATCGCCGGGGAAAAGTGTCATAACCTGCGCGACATATCGAATCACCACATCCAATGGAAAGATGAAATCCCTAGTATTGCCCGACTGCCGCACCTCGCCATTCACCCGCGTCTCCACCCCAACTCCTGCCCACGGATCAAGCCCATCGACCACCAGCGGCCCCACCGGACAAAACGTGTCGAATCCCTTGGCCCGCGCCCATTGCTCATCTTTTTTCTGAAGGTCGCGCGCCGTCACATCGTTCACGCAGGTGTACCCGAGAATATACGGCCGCACATCCTCATCGGCCGCGGGCCGGTAGCACTTCTTCCCCATCACCACGCCCAACTCTCCCTCGTAATCGACGCGTTGCGAAAGCTTCGGACGCCGTACCGCTGCCCCCGGCGCGAGCAGCGAAGATGTCGGCTTGAAAAACAGCAGCGGCTCCTGCGGCACCTCGTGATTCAGTTCCGCGGCGTGCTCCCGGTAGTTGCGACCCACGCAAACAATCTTCGACGGACGCACAGGCGGCAACAATTCAGCCTCCGCCAACGCGATCAAGTCAATCCGCCGCGTTCGCAGGTCCTCCACATCGCCATCCGATTCTTCCGGAGCTGTTAGCAGAATGCGCAGGATCGCATCCCGTCCCGCAACCGACTCGACCAGCCCGTAGTGAGCCTGGCCATTCAGTTGAAACCGGCAATATTTCATCCAATCTATCTAAACATGCCCGAAGGAAATCCGGCGAAAATTTTCGCCACAACGTGTGTCCGCGTTGGAACAGCCGTGAAGAGACCGATGTGGGGACCTCCGCCCTCGGCTGTCCGCCGCGCGCAGCACGGCCTGCGCCTAACGCCCTTACGGTACTCTCTCCCCACTTTCCTCCGATCGCGCGCTCTCATTCCCCCGCACATCCACTGCCGACACCGAATAAAAGTAAGTCTTTCCCGCCGCCACCTGCATATCACGATAAGCCGGAATCTTCACCAGTTCCGAGTTGAGCTTCGCCGCGGCACCACCTTCCTCGTGACGATAAATGTTATAGCCGTCGAGGTCGGCGTCCGTCACCGGCGTCCAGATCAGATCGATGAACCGCTCTTGCCCCGGCCCGGAAAACACCGCCTGCAATCCCCCAGGCACCGCCGGCGGAAACACATCGTGCGCGAATACTTTCACTTCCGGCGTGTCGTCGCCATCGATGGAAACCTCAGGCTTTCCCGCCTGCGAGACCACAGTGAAACTCTCGGCGTGGTAGTGGTAAGTGTTTTCCCACTCAAAACGTTCATCAGTAAGCGACTGATCTTTTTCGGCTCCAGCACCGCGCTCCCCCACCAGTATCTTTTGCTGGCTACCTTCCGCCCGCCTATAGACCCGATACCCAAATCGAATCCCGGTGGGAAATGGCGGCGGCATCGGCGCCGTCCAACTCACTTCCACTCCTCGTGCCGTAACCCGCGCACTGAAATCCGCCGGCGGCGGCAGGGTCTCCGCCAGCGGCACCCGCACCTGATTCGACAACCCGGCCGCGCGCCCGTCCCGGTTCAAAACTTCCACAGCGTAGGACGCATACCCGAAGACGCTCCTCCGCTGCAAATCAGCCGGCACCGTATCGATATAGCTGCTCGTCAACCTCTGCCCGCTCGGACTGTTCTTACCCTCGAAATCCGCTGGCGGCGCCACCTCGCCTGCCATCGCATCGCAACGTTCGAGACTCGCATCAAGACCACGGCAAACCCGAGTCTTCCCCAGATAGCGCACACTCTGCCGCTCCATGGTCCGGCGAGGAATTGTCCACGTAAGCGTGACCTTGTCGCCCTTCCGCACCGCCTTCAGGTCCGCTGGTGGACGCGGCAACTCCAGCGCTGGCGGCAGCGGCGGACCAATCGACGCGCACCCCGTCAACACGACGGATGCGGTCAGCATCAGAATCAGCCTTCCCGTGGGAATCTTCATGCGGAAAGAACAGCGTAAATCAGCGGTCCGTGATCAGTGATGAGGGGTTAGGACTCATCCACATCCGCCTCCTTAAACTGCACACCCGGATTCAGAAGAGGTCTTTCCCTGACGATTGACCACCGACCACTAACCACTTCTCACTCACCCCAGCTCCTTCACCGCCTCCCGGAACACTTTCGTATGCCGGTCCACGTCATCGTTCTCGGTCTGCGGCGACATCAGCGCCATATTGTGAAACGGAGTCAGCAGAATCCCCCGGTTCATGGCATACAGATGCATAAACCGCTCCAGCTCAAAATCCATGGCATCGTGCGCCTCGCTTCCATTCTTGGGCACATCCGCCGCAAACAAATATTCTGCGCGGCATCCCAGCCGCGTAACATGCCACGGCAGCTCCGCTTCCTTAATCGCCTTCGCCACGCCCTGAGTCCAACGCTCGGCCAGCGGCATCATCCGGTTAAACGCCTCTTTGGTCAGAACTTTGGTCAAGGTGGCGCGCATCGCCGCCAGCGACAATGCATTCCCCGCCAAAGTCCCGCCAATTCCACCCACATCGCAGTTTTCCAGTTCCTGTTTCGCCGCAATGCGATCCGCCACTTCCCGTGAAAATCCATATGCCGCTCCCGGGATTCCTCCCCCGATCGCCTTCCCGAAAACCAGCATGTCCGGCTCCAGATTCTCCGCCCGCGTGAAGCCACCCGGTCCGGCGCAGATCGTATGCGTCTCATCGATGATGAGCAGCGCCCCATGCTTGCGCGTCAGCTCCCGCAGCGCCGCATGGTATCCCGGCTGCGGATGCACGATCCCCACATTCGTCATCGCCGGTTCCGCCAGCACGCAAGCCACGTCGCCGCCCGCCAGCGCCCGCTCCAATCCCTCCACGTCATTGAACTCCACCACCTTGGTCGTGAACGCCGGATTCACCGGCGGACCAATATTCCCCCGCCGCGCCTCAGCCTTGCCATTGGCGTCCAGCGTGATAAAAGTCTCATCCACCGTCCCGTGATAACACCAGTTGAACACCAGAATCCGGGGCCGACCCGTAATCTGCCGCGCCAAACGAATCGAGAAGCGATTCGCGTCCGTCGCCGTCAGCGCGAATTGCCAGTAAGGCAGCCCAAACCGCTTCTGCAACTCCTCCGCCACTAGAATCGCATCCTCGCCCGGCAGCATCAGCGTAATCCCGCGCCGCGCCTGCTCTTCCACCGCCTTCACCGTCGCAAACGGAGAATGCCCCGTCATCGCCCCCGTGTCTCCCAGACAAAAGTCGGCGTAGCGATGCCCATCCACATCAAAAAACACCGCCCCTTGCGCCTCCCGCACAAAAGGGGGAAACGCCCCCGCCCACTTCACCATCCAGTTCATCGGAACGCCCGCCAGCAACGACTTCTGCGCCCGCTCAAACAGAGCCTTCGACTTCGGCCGCTCCTCCACAAACTTCTTCTGCTCGCGCGCCATCAGCGAAGCCAGCCGCGCCCGGTCAATAGTCCTCATGAAAGGGAGAATAACAGACTGTTAAATACAGTTCGGCAGGAAGGAAGTTTGGCTCCATTATGATGCGCTGTCATCCTGAGCGTAGCCGTTCCTCAGGCGAAGCTAAGGATCTCCCGCTTAACCGGCCTGGCGCGAGAGCCAAACTGCACCACCACTAAACTCTCACCGGCGCTTTGCGATCCGCCGAAATCCGTGTACACTCGCTCTCGCTTTTGAAGTCAACCGAAAAACAAAAAATAGATTCGGGGTCAATGAACCTTCCAGTCTCGATCGCTCGCAGAATCGATGCTTCTCCATGGAGGTTGATTGTCGGTCCCCGCTAGTTCCAAAGTCAGTCCATTTTCCCCGCGGAGGTTGCGTCGTTGGCGTGATTGGCGCAGCCCCATCGCCTTCCCCGGCCGCAAGAAGCCCGCAAACCTCATCTACGACGTCGATGATATTCCGCCCATGGCGGTCCAGATTCCCGCCGCCTTCCAGCATCTCTTTGTCCTGTCGGTAGGGTGGGTCTACGTCCTCCTCGTAGTCAACGCGATGGGCGGCACGTCGGCGGAGATGCAAAGCCTCATCCGCATGTCGATGATCGCATCTGGAATCGCAACCATCGTGCAATCAAAACGCGGCATCGGCAACGGATACCTCTGCCCGCTCACCTGCAGCCTCACCTACATGGCCCCCGTTGTCCTCGCCGGGCTGGCGGGTGGCTACTCTCTGATATTTGGAATGCTTCTCGCGGCCGGCGTCGCCGGAATGCTGGTTTCGCGCGTCGTTCATCGCTTGCGAATTCTCTTTCCCCCGGAAGTGACCGGCCTCATGGTGGCCATGTCAGGCTTGCAGTTGGTGGCTCTGGGATGCTCGCGATTCCTCGGCTATTCCAAGGCGACCTCGGCCGTCGACCCGCGCGCCCTGCTCATCGGCCTGGTGACTCTGTTCGCCATGATCGTTCCCACCATTTGGACCCGAAGCAAGCTGCACCTCTTCCCCATGCTGATCGGTGTCGCGGCCGGCTACGCCGCTGCCAGTGCCCTGGGAGAGTTCCACATCTCGCAAATGCTGGCGCAGATGCCTCCCGGCTTCCTGACTTTCCCGCACCGCGCCGCCCCCGGCCTGTCTTTCAAGTTTGAGTTACTGCCGCCTTTCCTGATTGCCGCCCTAACCGCAAGCCTGAAAACCGTCGGCGACACCACGCTCTGTCAAAAAGCCAATGACACCGCCTGGAAGCGTGCGGACATGCAATCCGTTAGCGGAGGCGTCTTCGCCAACGGCTTCGGCAGCGCCATCTCAGGACTGCTCGGCGGCATCGGCCAGAACACCACCTCGAGCAGCATCGGCATCTCCATCGCCGCCGGCACCACCAGCCGCGCCATCGCGTGGCCCCTCGGTCTGCTGGTCATCGCGCTCGCCTTCGTCCCCAAGGCCGCCACCATCGTCGCTGCTTTGCCCGTTCCCGCCGTGGGCGCGGTATTGATCTATGCCGCGTGCTTCATCGTCCTGGGCGGCCTGCAGCTCCTCACCTCCCGCATGCTTGACGCGCGCCGCATCTTTGCCGTCGGCATCGCGCTCATCTTCGGTCTCAGCGTCGAAATCGTCCCCGACCTCTACCGCACCCTTCCCACATTCCTCAAACCTATTTTCAGCTCCTCCACATCGGTAGCGGCAGTTCTGGTCGTGATCTTGAGTCTGCTGTTTCGCATCGGCGTAAAGAAGCAACGCAGCCTCGAACTGCGCACCGGTCAGGACCACCTCGACGAGATCACGCTCTTCATGGACGACCAGGGTTCGGCCTGGGGCATGAGGAAGGAAGTTGTCACTCGCGCCACCGACGCTGCTTATGAGGTGGTCAACAACCTGGGCCTGCTGGCGCTCCGCTCCGATCTCATCACTCTTCGCACCACCTGGGATGAGTTTCGCCTCGATCTCGACGTCGAATACGCCGGTCCCGCCATCGAAATCGCCGACTCCATGCCGGCCCTGGAAGAGATGGGCACCCAGGCCGGCAGCGCCCATCTCGCCGGATACCTGATCCGCCAGTACGCCGATCGCGTCCGCATCCGCGAAAAAAACGGCCTCTGCCGCGTCCAGCTCCACTTCGACCACTAGCCCGTCTTGTTTTTAACGGGACGTGGCTCCAGCCGCGTCAATGAAAGG
>Ga0209040_10004465_pt1 | contig 10547 bp, 5 predicted proteins | sample BogFormECP12_OM3_FD_188240 | JGI IMG/M metagenome (GOLD analysis project Ga0209040, IMG submission 188240) | Bog forest soil microbial communities from Calvert Island, British Columbia, Canada - ECP12_OM3 (SPAdes) (version 2) | ecosystem: Environmental > Aquatic > Freshwater > Wetlands > Bog ... | reverse complement strand
TAAAATTCACGGAATGGACGCGGGATGACCGTCTCCGCCAGCCGGTCTTTCTTGGAATCCGAGAAGACAAGAATGCGAGCGAAGTGGCTCGGGAGAAGGCGGGCTGAGTAGGACTATCAGACTTTCAGCGCCGCCGCTGTAACATCTGGCGCAACGGCACGAAATTGTCCCTAATCGAATCCATAGCCGACCAAAAGATTGCTAAAGTAACTCGAACACGATTGGCCATCATACTCTCAGTAGTGCGTCGTAAAATTCAGCCAACGTACCAAAAAGACGGTGTCGAAATCTACCGGGCGAGAGGTAAGTATGAGCGCCACCGGTCCACTTGACTAAAGCCTCGAAGATTGGGACGCGCTAGATCCGTTACCGGCTGAATATTTGCTTGTGTGGGTTGGCGCTGATCAAGGCTTGGGCGGGGGGCTTTTTATCAAATTGACTGCATGTTTCATAATTTCAGGATATGGTCATTGTTTGATGACGAAACGACTTTTTCGAAGAAATCTCTTAATTCAGCATGAGCGGGTCTGCGGGAATCGGCTGCATGCGGGTCATGGAAAAGATGAAGTTCGAATCGAAAATCCTTGTTCCCCGCATCGCTCAAGTCGGTTCATTGCCGGGTCTTTCGAGCAATGTGGCTTTGATTTTGAGAAATTTGAGAACCCGCCTCGAATGCTCACGTTCACTGCACGATTGAGGTGGCTTAGCCATGACTGTTGACCAACTCAAACCGAACAAGGTTTTGCGAGGTCCAATATTTCCAGAACCGGTGCAGATCATTGTCGTCATTCCAATGGGCGATGCGGTGAAGCTAGTTGGAAAAGGAGTCAACACGTCGCGTGTTTATGAACCCATCCTCACCCTTGAAAATCTGGCCGCTCTCGAAACAACGCCTGACATCCAGCCGTTCGACGGCAACGCGCAGCGATTTCGCCTTGGCGTCGAAGCCCTTCGTCTGTCATTGGCGTATGAATACGATCCCTATTTTTCGCTTTCCATCGCACGGGTTGATCCGCTGCCGCATCAGCTTGAAGCGGTCTATCAATATTTCATGGCGATGCCGAGTATTCGATTTCTACTCGCCGATGACCCCGGCGCAGGCAAGACCATCATGGCTGGCTTGCTTCTGAAGGAACTAAAAGTGCGCGGACTTGTCTCGCGCACGCTCATCCTCACCCCAGCCAGTCTTTCGTTTCAATGGCAACGTGAGATGAAGGATAAGTTCCGCGAGAATTTCGAGATCATCCGCAGCGATGTACTCAGAGCCAATTACGGTTCAAATCCGTGGCAGGATAAGAATCAGGTCATCACGTCCGTTTCGTGGGTCTCTCGCATCGAGGACGCGAAGGAAAGTCTGCTGCGAAGCCATTGGGACCTCATCATCGTAGATGAAGCTCACAAGATGAGCGCGATAAGCCGAGATAAGAAAACGCTTGCCTACCAGCTTGGCGAGGCGCTGTCGCAGATGACCGACCACTATTTGCTGATGACGGCAACGCCCCATAAAGGCGACCCCGACAATTTCTGTCTCTTCCTTGAACTACTAGACCGCGACGTTTACGGAGACGTGAAAAGCCTTGAGGAAGCGATGCGCAAGCACGAGGCACCCTTCTACCTGCGTCGAGTGAAGGAAGCCCTCGTCAGTTTCCCTGACCCACAGACCGGCAATGTGAAGGCACTATTTACCAAACGCATGGTCAGCACGACCGAGTTCCAAATCACGCTCCAAGAACTCGATTTTTATGATGCGCTAACACGTTTCGTCGAAGACCAATCCATCAAAGCCGCGTCCGAAAACTCTGCTCGGGGGCGCGCGCTCGGCTTTACAATGGCGATGTTGCAGCGCCGCTTCGCATCAAGTATTTACGCCGTCCGCTGCAGCCTTCAACGTATGAAGAGCAAGCGCGAGCAGATTCTTGCCGACCCGGAAGCTTATCGGCAGGCGCAAATCGACAAACGTCTCCCGGACGAATTCGACGATCTGCCCGAAGATGAGCAACTGGAAATCGTCGCCGAGCTTGAAAACCTTGTGGCGTCTTATGACCCCGCCGCGCTGCGCGAGGAAATTATCGAACTCGGTAAGCTCATTCAACTCGCGCAGACGCTCGAAAAGTTAGAAGTCGAATCCAAGCTCGTCCGACTGAAGGAGCTTATCATCCAGAACGGTGTCTTCCAAGACCCGAAGATGAAACTTCTAATCTTCACCGAACACAAGGACACACTCGACTTCCTTTGTGGAGACGGCAAAGAAGGTCGTCCACTCGGCAAGCTGCGAGAGTGGGGCCTGACGGTGACGCAGATTCACGGCGGTATGAAGATTGGCGACCGCGACACTCCGGGCTCCCGCATTTTCGCCGAGCGCGAGTTTCGTGAATCAGCCCAAGTGCTCATTGCAACCGAAGCCGCAGGTGAAGGCATCAACCTGCAATTTTGCTGGCTGATGATCAACTACGACATCCCTTGGAACCCGGTGCGCTTGGAGCAGCGTATGGGCCGCATCCACCGCTACGGTCAGGAGAAAGACTGCCTCATTTTCAACTTTGTTTCGACCAACACTCGTGAAGGTCGCGTGCTCCAAAAACTCTTTGAACGCATTCAAGCCATTGAAGAAGACCTCGATCCGAAGCGTACCGGCAAAGTGTTCAATGTACTTGGCGACGTGTTTCCCTCAAATCAGTTGGAGAAGATGATTCGCGATATGTATGCGCACAATCAAATGGACGAGGAATTGATTAAACAGCGCATTGTCGAACAAGTGGACAAGAAACGACTAGAGAGCATCACCAATTCGACGTTGGAGGGCCTTGCCAAACGCGAACTGAATCTTTCCGCTCTAATCGGCAAATCCGCCGAAGCGAAGGAACGCAGGCTCGTGCCCGAAGTGATCGAAGATTTTTTCACCGAGGCCGCGCCAATTGTTGGAGTGAATCCCAGAGAAATCCGCGAGGACGGCCATGTTTACAAGCTGGGTAAACTGCCGCGCGCCCTCTGGTCCGTCGGCGAACGTCTTGAGCCACGCTTCGGCAAGTTGGGTCGCGAATATCCAACCATCGTCTTCGACAAGGAATACCTGAAACGCGACCCGACGTTGGAATGGGTCACTCCCGGCCATCCTCTGTTTGAGGCTGTACGAGAAGACGTGACTGAACACGTCCGCGAAGACTTGCTGCGCGGCGCGGTCTTCTACGACCTCCACAACGAAAACCCCTGCAGGCTCGACGTATATGTTGCATCCATCAAAGACGGACGCGGCAATCAGCTTCATCGCCGCATATTCGTCGTACAAGCCGAGCAAACTGGGGAGCTAAGCATTCGCCAGCCGACTATTTTTTCCGATTTGGCACTCGCACCGAAGGCGATGAGCGTACCGGACGGCAACGCGATGCCCGACCAAACTGCTGCCGAACGATTTCTCATCGCTCACGCACTCAGCCCCTTCCTCGCCGAAGTCTCTACGCAAAGGGCACGCGAAACATCTACGATTGCCCGCCACCTCGAAATCAGTCTTACGGAGCTGATTCACCGACAAAATATACGGATGGCAGAACTATATGAGCAAGGACAAGGCGGCGACGAAACGCTGCTAGCTGCCAATACCAAAAAGGTTGAGGACAAACTCGACGATTTGAACGGTCGCCTTGAACGGCGTACCGCCGAACTGCGTCACGAAGCCGAGTGCATGATCGGCGACATTCAACACATCGGTCGAGCTTGGGCGCTGCCGCACCCGGAGCGAAAGTCGCCACAGATCGCGCCGATGGTCCGCGACGAAGAAATTGAGCGCACCGCCGTTCAACACGTCATCGCTCACGAGGAAGCACGCGGGTGGAAAGTGGAAAGTGTCGAGAAAGACAATCGTGGCTTCGACCTTATCTCACGCAAGCCACACCCCGAAGACCCGGAGACTGCCATCGAAGTGCGCTTCATCGAGGTCAAAGGCCGCGCAGGTGTGGGCGAAATTGCGCTAACGTCCAACGAATTCAAAACCGCCGAGCGTCTCAAAAGAGACTATTGGCTATACGTCGTGTTCGAGTGCGCGTCCGCGCACGACCTGCACATCGTTTGCAACCCAGCCACAATGGATTGGAAGCCCATCGTGCGCGTAGAGCATTTTTTCGTAAACCCAACAGCCGTTTTCGACGCCGAGAAACTTCAAACCTAGACAGGGATTTCTATCGCAACTTTGGATATGAAAGTGTGGTGATTACCAAGTGACGACCTACCCCAAGCGCCTCATCGAAGTTGACCTTCCCATAAAACGCATCTCGGAACATGCGCGTCGGGAGAAGTATGTCGGCACGATTACTTCGCTGCACCTTTGGTGGGCGCGGCGTCCGCTGGCGGCTTGCCGTTCGGTGATTTGCGCGGCGCTCTGGCCTGACCCAGCGGACCCGCACTGTCCAACCGCATTTCGCGTCAAGGCGCTTGCCGAAATGCTCGCATGGACTCCGCTCGACCGGCAGAAGCTTCTCAGCGTCGAAAGTTGTAAACGGTTCGAGGCAGCCCGTCAGAAGCCCGCGCTTTTCAAAAACCCGGTACAATTGCGCGGTGCACTCCTCGATTTCATCGCTGACTTCGCCAATTGGGACAACTCTACCGTTCGCGAATACCTCGACAGCAGCCGCGCGCTCACCATAGCCGCGCACGAGTCTCTCGGCGGAGCGCCCGGGACCCGTCCGCTCGTAGTGGACCCATTTGCTGGCGGCGGATCGATTCCGCTGGAAGCTTTGCGCGTTGGGGCAGACGCCTTCGCCAGTGACCTCAACCCTGTCGCTGTCCTGCTCAACAAAGTCGTTCTTGAATACATCCCTAAATATGGCCAGCGCCTCGCTGATGAACTCCGCAAATGGGGCGAATGGATTAAGCACGAAGCCGACCAAGAACTCGCAGAATTTTACCCGAAAGACTCGGACGGCGCGACACCCATCGCCTATCTCTGGGCGCGGACGATTCAATGCGAAGGCCCCGGCTGCGGTGCGAAAGTGCCGCTGATCCGCTCGCTCTGGCTGGCAAAAAAATCGAACTGCTCGATTGCCCTGCAGCTTATGCCCCGGCCCAAGGCCAAGTGCGTTGATTTCAAGATCATCATCAAGCAGCGTGACGGCTGGGTGGACCAGAACGACCCGAAAATCAAAATTGCCGACCCGACGTTCGATGGCACAGCGAAACGCGGCTCCGCGACCTGTCCTTGCTGTGGTTACACGACTCCAGTCGCTCGTGTCCGAGCACAGCTATGCAGCAGGAAGGGTGGGACATTAGATGCACAACTTCTCTGTCTCGTCACAACTCGTGGCGACGAGGCAGGTCGGTTTTACCGCATTCCGACTCTAAGAGACACGACCGTCCTTCAACGCGCTGCCCAACACCTCAAAACCGCCCAAACCAATAGCAAATCGCCCCTCTCTTATCTTCCAGACGAAGCAACACCCACAAGCAAAAGTCACAGAGCTGTCGGCAGCCTCAGCATCTACGGAATGTCAGTTTGGGCCGACGTATTTACACCACGCCAAGCACTGACGCTGGCATCACTTGTACGACTCACAAAGTCCATTGCCCGCAAGTCCGCCGAAAAACTCGGACCAGATTTCTCCCGTGCCGCAAAAGCTTGTATCTCATTAGCAGTAAGCCGTGAGGCTGACCATCTTAACTCAGCCTGTTCTTGGAACCCCAGTGGCCAAAAAATGCAACATCTCTTCGCAAGGCAGGCTCTCCCTATGGTGTGGGATTTCTGCGAAGCCAACCCGTTAGGCGACTCAGTTGGCTCATGGTCAAGCGTTCTAGATTGCGTAGTCAACGCCCTCGAAAGATGCCCCAACTTTGTCTCCGAGGGCCACGCTGAACTCGCATCTGCGACATCACATCCCCTTCCCGATGACGCTGCTACGGCCTTAGTTACTGACCCACCATACTACGACTCCGTGCCGTATGGAGAACTCGCAGACTTTTTCTACGTTTGGCTAAGACGGATGCTCTTGGACGACTTGCCCAACTTATTCAGGGACACCCTCACACCAAAAAAGGAGCAGTTAATCGTGTGGCATCCATCCTCGGAAGAGGAACAGCGAACATTCGAGACTAAAATGCATACTGCGATGACCGAAGGTCGGCGTGTCTTAGCACCACAAGGAATTGGTCTTATTGTGTTTGCCCACAAGTCAACCAAAGGCTGGGAATCCCAACTTCAAGCGATGATCGATGGCGGCTGGATTATAACAGGCTCGTGGCCCATCGACACCGAACTCGGTACTCGCGTCAACGCTCAAGGCACCGCCTCCCTTTCGTCCTCAATTCATCTCGTCTGCCGTCCGCGCGAGACTCCCGACGACTCGGCGCGCACAGACGAAATCGGCGATTGGCGCGATGTGCTACAGGAGTTGCCGCGCCGCATCCACGAATGGATGCCGCGTCTAGCTGAGGAGGGCGTCGTGGGCGCGGACGCCATCTTTGCCTGTCTCGGTCCGGCTCTCGAAATCTTCTCCCGCTATTCGCGAGTGGAGAAGGCCAGCGGCGAGGCCATCACGCTTAAGGAGTATCTGGAGCAGGTCTGGGCTGCTGTCGCTAAGGAAGCTCTTACGATGGTCTTCCAAGGCGCGGATGCCACCGGATTTGAGGCCGACGCTCGCCTCACGGCCATGTGGCTGTGGACACTGCAAGCGGGTGATGCCAACGACTCCAACGTAGAAATCACAGAAGAGGACGAAGCGAACGAAGAGCCTCAAGGCGGCGCGAAGAAGACCAAGACCGGCGGCTTTGTGCTCGAATACGATGCCGCGCGCAAAATTGCGCAGGGACTCGGCGCGCGCTTGGAGGATTTAGAGAGCCTCGTGGAAGTCTCTGGCGAACAGGCCCGCCTGCTTTCCGTCGGCGAACGGGCACGTCATCTTTTTGGCAAAGACGAGGGGCGCGTCGCCCCACAACGCAAAAAGCGCGAGCCGCAAATGGACTTGTTCAAGGTTCTTGAGCAAACAGACGGGAAAGGAATGCCGTTTGGTGAAACCAAAGTCGAGCACCAAGGCGCGACAGTCCTAGACCGCATTCACCAGAGCATGATTCTGTTCGCCGCTGGTCGCGGCGAAGCGTTGAAACGCTTCCTCGTTGAAGACGGCGCGGGTCGCGACCAACGCTTCTGGCATCTTGCTCAAGCCCTGTCTGCCCTTTACCCGTCCCACATCGAAGAAAAGCGGTGGGTTGACGGCGTGCTGGCACGAAAGAAAGGATTAGGTTTCTAATTTATGGCCGTTAAACCGTGGTACAAAGTTGTGACGCCACGCGAAGACTTGCGCGAAGGTAAGCCTCTCGATGCGTCGGAATTCGCCGTCCATCTTGACCAGGTACGGAAAGGGCGTGCGCCCGACGACTACCAAAAGCCGGAACGCTTCTTCGAGCGGACCTACCTCACCAAAAACCTCGCCAGCCTCGCTTCCGAAGTCATCCGCCGCTTATCCGGGGAGCGAACGGAAACCAACGCAATCTTCAATCTCGCCACACAATTCGGCGGCGGCAAGACGCACGCGCTGACGCTGCTTTATCATCTGGCAAAGCACGGTTCCGCCGCGAATAAGTGGGTGGGTGTGCCGCAGTTACTTTCCAGAGCGGGGATGGCTAACGTGCCGAAAGCCGAGACCGCTGTGTTCGTCGGTACGGAGTTCGATTCCATCACAGGCAGAGGCGGAGGGGACGGCACGCCTCTTCGCAAAACGCCGTGGGGCGAAATTGCGTGGCAGCTTGGTGGGCAAACCGCATTTGCCTTCGTAGCAGAACACGAGGCGCAAATGACCGCACCATCGGGTGAAGTCATTCGCAAGTTTTTGCCGAAAGGTAAGCCGAGTCTCATCCTGATGGATGAGCTGATGAACTATGTTAGCCGTAGCCGCAAGAGTGGATTGGGTGCGCAGCTTTACAACTTCTTACATAACCTTTCGGAAGTAGTGCGGGGCATGGAGAGCGTTGTTCTCGCCGTCTCCATTCCGGCATCGGAACTGGAGATGACGGCAGAAGACCAGTCCGACTATGAGCGATTCAAGAAGGTGCTTGATCGACTCGGCAAGGCAATCGTGATGGCAGCGAACGCCGAGACATCGGAAATCATCCGCCGCCGTTTATTCGAGTGGGATGGACGCGCCGTGACGAGTGACGGCAAAGTTATGCTCACTAAAGAGGCGCTGGAAACTTGCGCTGAATACGCGGACTGGGTTGTCGAGCATCGCCAGCAATTACCCAGTCAGTTCAACGTGGATACAGCTCGGGACGCATTCGCAGTGGCGTATCCGTTTCATCCTGCAGTGATTTCCGTTTTCGAGCGGAAGTGGCAGGCGCTCCCGCGCTTCCAGCAAACTCGCGGCGTTTTGCGCCTACTCGCACTATGGGTGTCTCGCGCCTACCAGCAGGGTTTCAAGGGAGCGCACAAAGACGCGCTCATCGGACTCGGCACTGCGCCCCTCGACGACGCAATGTTCCGTTCCGCCGTCTTCGAGCAATTAGGCGAATCCAAACTCGAAGGTGCAGTCACGACGGACATTTGTGGTAAGCGCGACTCGCACGCAACCCGGTTAGATGTCGAGGCGCAGGAGACAATCAAAAATGCGCGACTGCATCGTAAAGTATCCACGGCCATCTTTTTCGAGTCGAATGGCGGCCAAGCCAAGGCCGAAGCGACCGTGCCGGAAATTCGTTTCGCCGTAGCCGAACCGAGCCTCGACATTGGAAACATCGAGACCGCGCTGGAGGCACTCACGGAGAGTTGTTATTACCTTGCGGTCGAGCGCAATCGCTACCATTTCAGCCTAAAGGAAAATCTCAACAAGCGGTTCTGCGACCGCCGTGCGACGATTCCGAGCGCCCAAGTTGAGGAACACATTCAGGGCGAGATTCAGAAGGTGTTTTCAGCCGGTGTAGGCGCGGAGCGCATCTATTTCCCGGAGAAGACGATTCAAGTGGCCGACCGTCCCGCTGTCACGCTGGTCGTGCTCGCACCAGACCAGTCGTTGCAGGACGAGAAAGCGACCAGGCCGTTTGTCGAAACGATGACGCGCGAATATGGTACATCGGCGCGCACGTTTAAAAGCGCACTCATCTTCTGCGTGCCCGAGTCGCCCGACGCACTACGCGAGGACGCGCGCAAAGTGCTCGCGTGGGAAGCAATCGACGATGATGATTTGAAGCTGGACGAGAGCCAGCTTCACCAACTTGGCGAGAGTCTGAAAAAAGCGAGGCGGGACCTTAAAGAAACCATCTGGCGCACCTACAAAAATCTGATGCTGCTTGGCAAAGACAACGCCTTGAAGAGCGTTGATCTTGGATTGATTCATTCGAGTGCTGCGACCGATTTGCTTTCGCTCATCCTTAGTCGGCTGCGTTCTGACGGCGATCTGGAGCATGGCATCAGCCCCAGCTTTCTTGTCCGCAATTGGCCACCCGCATTCAAGGAATGGTCAACGAAGTCCGTGCGCGACGCATTTTTCGCCTCACCGCAGTTCCCGCGCTTAACGAATCCCGATGCGCTGAAAGAAACCATTTCGCGGGGGGTGGGTAACGGACTATTGGCCTATATCGGGAAGACAGCGTCAAACGACTACAAGCCATTCTACTTTTCGCAAGCATTGATGACCGCCGACGTGGAGTTATCCGAGGAGATGTTCATCATCACGAAGGAAACCGCCGACGCTTATTTAAAAACTCGCACCACACCTGCTGGACCCAGCACTGAGCCACGTCCTGCAGTGCCAATGCCGCCCATCATCGGCCCTGCAGTGGCCGTTGACCAACCAGCGGCGACAACGCCTTCGACAGCTTTCGGGCTGACTTGGACGGGGGAGGTTCCACCGCTAAAATGGATGAACTTCTACACGAAGGTTCTTTCAAAGTTCGCTTCGACGCGCGGATTAAAGCTCAGCGTGAAGTTTGAAGTTGAGTCCGAAGGCGGGGTCTCCCAGCACAAGATCGACGAAACGAAATCGGCGCTTCGGGAGTTGGGACTGAACGACGACGTGCTACCGAAGTAGGCTGTTTGCTCACTGGGCAGGGCCTTTGGGTTTAACGCTTGAAATAAGGATTCTGCTGTCAATCGGTCGCGATAGCCTTGCCGCCAGCGAATAGAAGGTAATCAGCCTCGCCGCCTTTCAACAGGGCTTCGCGGATGGCGACTCCCGGTCCAGCGGCGAGATTGGTTTGAGACCGATCCTGAACTATCCAGCCGGACTGTTGAAGGAGCATATCGATCTGCCGCCGAGCCCTTTCTTCGGGTGTCATGGCCGTGGAGCACGCAATTGCATGGGTATACCCAGTAAAAAACAATAGAGTACTTTTAAAAAGTTCTAGAAAGAATTTTCGGTAGAGGGCGATGGAAGCAACTGAAATACCGTCGCTCGCTCACGTCGAATCCAGTTCGTCGAAGTCCTTATGGAACTGCTCTTCCACCTTTTGGACGCGGTAGAATTCGATCTCAGCCCTCGAGACTTCGGGATCTCCATCACGCTGTTTCAGCATCGAAACAGTGGCAGCTTCTATTTGCTTCCCTTGAGTTTCGCCATAGCCCGAAAAGATCTCCC
>Ga0209040_10004464_pt1 | contig 10549 bp, 9 predicted proteins | sample BogFormECP12_OM3_FD_188240 | JGI IMG/M metagenome (GOLD analysis project Ga0209040, IMG submission 188240) | Bog forest soil microbial communities from Calvert Island, British Columbia, Canada - ECP12_OM3 (SPAdes) (version 2) | ecosystem: Environmental > Aquatic > Freshwater > Wetlands > Bog ... | reverse complement strand
CCGTCTGGCACCTTCGGCAGCACCCGCGCGATGATGGCGAGGTAGGCCGTGGGGTCGCTGTTCCTCGCTTGTCGAATCACGTCGGCGCCGTGTTCAGCGTGTCGAACTGGACCCTTCAGGAAAGCCGCCGCATCGAACTGCCGGGCTTGCCGGCGAGCGTCGGCCTGACGCTATTCCAGTCCGTCGCAGCGATCGCGATAGAGCCAGGACATCGACTATTGCTTTACGATTTGCAGCGCCGACATCCGCTCGCTGATCTGCGACTACCCGGTTCGCCGCAAACCCACCAGCCTCGCCCTGGCGGATCGAGGATACCCTTACGTAACGCGGGCGAGAATCAAAAGCGGTATGACACACCGACGGTCAGGCCCTGGGCATAGAAATCAGTGGTCTTGAACCGCCGTGTTGGACCGACCGTACTGGTGGAATCCTGCATGAAGGGCAAGCCCTTGGAGAAGTTTCGGTCGATCTGATCGGTGGGTCGCAACACGCTGCTTTCATAGAGGAAGTTGTACCCGATGGTGAGCAGCAATGACGGCGTGATGTTGTAGCCAAGCTTTATTCCGACTTCCGGAACCACAGCAAATCTGTTGCCAGAGGTTCTGCCCTCGTTCGAAGGCTGCGCGAAGATGCCGTTTGGCCCCTGCGTCAAGACCCGAAGTCCGTTCGTCACTCGGGGGATACTCGTGAGAAGGGGCGTATTGAAGTCCTGAAAGTAGCCGGATACGTCCAGTGTTTCGTTATCCACACCAAAACTCACTCGGCCGGTCAATTCGACGGACACCGGTCCGATAACGTATTTGCCGCGCAGACCGACGGTCGCGCCATAGAAGCGGTTCTGGGTCAGAAACTGATCGCTCGCCCAACCGCTTTCCCCCATGAACGCGGTATTGGCCAGACCGTTGATGTTGATGTTGAGGTTAAAGCCCTCGGTGAGACTAAGATAGCGGAACCCTCCGAGGCCGCTCAGCTCCCACGAGGAGTCGCGGTACAAGCTTGCAACGCCGTTCGCCGCCACTCCCCATAGTTGCAGGGTATTCTTGAAACTCGCCGCACCCGTGAGCTCGCCCGGCAGAGAAACCGGCACGCCATCCTCGGTCGGTCCGACAACCATGCCTACGCCGCCCGACCTGTATGGCACGCTGTTGTAAAGCGGGACGCGCATTCCGGGATTTCCATTTGCGTCGCTGCTCGCCTCGTAGCCGGCGCTACCATTCTGCAGCAGAAAGCCCTCGCCCTCGACGGCATAGCGATGTGCGTCGTCAAGCCAGTAACCTATGGTCAGCCGCGCACCAGAGAAACCAGAGAAGGTCTGCGTGTCGTTGCCACCAACCGCTGGGGCGTGTGGAGCCCCGTAGAGTATCGTCGCGTCGGAATTCTTGAGAAACCCTCCTCTGTCGGGCTCAGTGAACGGCGCAGTGGAAAGCAGAGGGACGGCAAGCGGCGCTCCCTTCATCCACCAGTACAGATATTCGATCCCGCCGTACAGACGCGGCGCAGAAGACGGGGAAATGGTTACCTCCGGGGCGGCAGAAGCGGGAGCAGACGTGTTGGGTGTAACAGGTTGAGCCCACGCCCCACCAAGCGCGATGCCACCCGCCACCAGTCCACTGGCCAGAGCCGGCACGCGAGCGTAGCACAGACCGGCTTCTTTGCGGTCACTTCCGACACATCTCATTCGCATGATTCTCACGACACGCCGGTCAAAGGCGGAATACCACCCCGATACTTATTCCTTGCGCGTAAAAGCCGGTGGTCCTGAACAGCTTCGCAGGGCTGGTTAGGCTGGGCGCGGTGCCGTCCTGCTGGTAGGTCTGACCCTTGGGGATGTTGCGATCGATCTGATCGCCAGGCCGGATCACGTTGCTGTCGTACAGGAAGTCGTAACCGACCGTGAGCGCTATCGAAGGGGTTATGTTGTAGCCGAGCTTCACCTGTACTGCGGGAACAACCGCGAAATTGACCTTTGTGAATTTGCCTTCGTTAGCCGGCATGGCGAAAATGCCGTAGGGGCCGATGGAGTTCGCAAACGAGGCTCCGAAATCCTTGTAGGCCCCGTTGACGGTCAGAACCTCCTGGCTGGCCCCGAAGGACACGCGTCCGGTTCCCTCGACGAACATCGGCCCATAATTATAGCGACCCCGCACACCCAGGGTGGCGCCGTAGAAGCGGTTTCTCGTTTTGAACTCGTCGACGGTAAATCCGCTTTGCCCGGCAAATGCTTTGGAGCTGGTGACACCAGCGAGAGTCGTCGTCAGGTTGAAGCCCTCGTTCAGCTGGAGAAATGTCCCGCCCGCCAACCCGCTGATCTGCCAGGATGAGTTACGGTAGAGAGGGATGACGCCGGTCAGATCGAATTCCCCGAGCTGCAATGAATTCGTGACCTGCGCACCGCCGGTGAGCTCATTGGGGATGGAAAGTGGTACACCATCCTCTTGCGGGGTGATGAGGCAGGCCGTCGGATTGCTCTGGTCGCACCTGCCGCCTGGCGCATAGGAAATGCTGTTGTAGACGGGAACCCGCAGGCCCGGCGATCCGGTCGAATCGCCCTGCGCCTGGAAGGTGGTGGTCCTGCTCTGCAACAGAAAGCCGCTGGCCTCCACCCCGTAGCGTTGATCGTCGTCAAGCCAATAGCCAACGGTCAGCCGGGCACCGGAAAATCCGGGGAAACTCTGCTGATCGTTTCCGCCAACCGCAGGCGAGAACGGCGCGCCATAGAGGATCGTCGTGTTGGAATTGATCAGGAAGCCTTCCTTGTTGGCGACCGGCCCCGTCGACACCAGCGGGACGGAGAGAGGCGCGCCCTTCACCCACCAATGCAAATATTCTATGCCGCCATAGAGGCGGGATGGAGGAGCCGCCGGGGTGCCGGCCGCACTCTGATCTTGCGTGGCTGACACCGGTGCGGGAGATGAGTTCTGCGCGTGCGCCCCGGCAAGACCCGTGGCCATCGTCAGTCCGATCGGGACGCCCAGTACGCGAGCAACCTTCATCACATCCGGACTGAAGATCATATGCCTTCCCCCCTTTGGGACCGATATGATGGCCGAGATTGAGAATGCGTCGCAACAGCGAATGCCCAGCAGCTGCCCATGCTCTGGTGCGCATCGCGCGAACGGGACCTATATGCGAATGACTCTCATTCTCATTGACAGGCAGTCACGATCGCGATACGCTTCACTGTGTTGAGTTGAAAGCTGAGAGGCCTCTTTCGATGCAGTGGTTTGCCGTCACCGCGCTTGCGGCCCTCGTGCTCGTCGCGCCAGTACGAGTGGCCCGGGCAGACGACCCGTCGTTCTCGCTCGCGCTCAAGGAGCATCATTTCACCCCGGCGGAACTGACCATCCCGGCGAACATCCGCGTGCGTTTCGTGGTGAAGAACCTCGATGCGACCCCGGCTGAATTCGAAAGCGACCAATTCAGAGCGGAAAAAATCTTGCCCGCCGGCCAGGAGGTCAGTTTCACCATCGGCCCACTGAAGCCGGGAACCTACGAGTTCCACGACGAATACCACGAGGATGAGTCGAAGAGCCGTCTCATCGTGAAATGATCGCGCGCGGAGCACAAAATGTCCGCAACTGGCCCACCAGGCAGAGGCCCGGCCGCTTCCATGTCCGGAACATTCGGGCCAGATGCGGTTCGTTCGATCTCCAGCGAGCAACTGTTGGCCGGACAGCGCATGATCGTCATTCGACACGGCAAGGAAGAATACCGGCTCCAGGTCACCGGCAGCGGAAAGCTCATCTTGACAAAATAGCAACACACATTCTCACGCCAGCCACCCATACCCTTACGGGCACGTGGAAGCCAGCCAGGAATCCGATCCGCTTGACGGACCAGTGGAGTCAGATGGCCATGCTTTCGCGACTGAGCCCGATCGGTCTTTCGTTTTGCCTTACGACGCACCTCGCCCTGGCACAGGGCACGACGATCTCGCCGTCTGAACCCGGTTTCACCACGGGATTGTGGACGCGTGGCAACCTGCTCGGCGACGCCGGCGGCCTGCGTTCGGAATTGTGGAACTACGGGATTACCTTTGGTGTCCAGGACATCAACGAAGTCTGGGGCAACGTTTCCGGCGGCATCCAGCGGGGCGCCAGCTACGATGGCGTCACCCTGATGAGTGTCGGTCTGGATACGCAGCGCGCGTTCGGCTGGGTCGGCGGCACACTCAACATCAGCGGCTGGAACATCCGCGGTCGCAACATCGCCGCGAATAATCTGCTGAACCTGCAGACGCCCAGCGGCATTCTCGCCTCACCCACCACGCGCCTGTGGGAGGTCTGGTACCAGCAATCGTTTCTGGACGGGCGGTTCGACGTGAAGATCGGCCAGCAGAGCCTCGATCAGGAGTTCATGAGCAGCCAGTATTCCAGCCTGTTCCTGAACACCATGATGGGCTGGCCGATGGTGCCGTCTGCCGATCTGTACGCTGGCGGCCCGGCTTATCCGCTCTCTTCTCTTGGGCTCCGACTCCGTACGCAGCTCGGGGACGGCTTCACCGCCCTGGGAGGCGTGTTTCAGGACAACCCCCCAGGCGGTCCATTCAACGATGACGGACAATTGCGCGGCAGCACGCGTTGGGGCGGCAACTTCAACCTGCGCACCGGTGCGTTGTTCATTGCCGAGATCCAGTACGCGCTCAACCAACCCAACAATGGCGATATGGATTATGGCCGGCATGCCGCCGGCCTGCCCGGCACCTACAAGCTCGGCATGTGGGTCGACACCGCTTCATTCCCCTCTCCGCGCTTCGACAACACGGGTCTCTCGCTGGCAGATCCTCTCAGCACGGGTGTCCCTCAGATGCTTCGCAACAACTTCAGCATCTATGGTGTGGTGGATCAGATGATCTGGCGGCCCGCCGCGGACAGCCCGCAGTCCGTCGGCGTGTTCGCACGTGTCATGGGCGCGCCTGGCGATCGCAATTTGATCAGCTTCAGCGTCAACGCCGGCATAACCGTAAAGGCACTGCTGCCGGGCCGCGACGACGATACCATGGGCATCGGCTTCGGTATCGCGAAGGTAAGCCGTGCCGCAGCCAGCCTCGACCGAGACACGGTCTTCTTTTCCGGCAACCCGTTCCCGGTGCGTGGTGCCGAGACCTTTATCGAGATCACCTATCAAATCCAGGCCAATGGTTGGTGGCAACTTCAGCCGGACTTCCAGTACGTGTTCAACCCCGGCGGCGGTATCCTTAAGCCCAACAACCCGGCCCAAAGTGTCGGCAACGAAGCGATCTTCGGACTGCGCAGCGTCGTAACCTTCTGACCGCCTGCGCCTGGTGTACCAGCAAGGGACCTAGCAATGCGACCGCCCGCCCCTCTCACAGAACCCATCGGCAGTTTCATTCAAAGCTGGGCACGGCCCGCATGTGCGCTGTCGCTAAAGTGGGTGTTCGCCGTCGTCATAGCCACACCCATCCTGTCCGGAGACGCGCGTGCTGCCGAGCAGAAAGGTCTGCTCGAGACGATGAAGCGCCACAGCATTATAACTTCAACGGTGCCCGCGAATGGCGACCAGAACCCCTACGCCATCGTCGTCGCCCCGGTCAGCGCCGGAAAAATCCAGCAAGGTGACGTGCTGGTCGACAACTTCAACGACAGGAATAACCTGCAAGGTCTCGGCACCACCATCGTCGATTATAACCCGACGACGAAGAAGCTGAGTCTCTTCGCTGCAATCCCCCGCAACCTGCCGCAATGCCCTGGCGGTGTCGGCCTGACCACCGCGATGACCATGCTAAAAACCGGTTGGGTTATCGTCGGCAGCCTGCCAAGCCGGGACGGCACCACCAAGACCAAGGGCCAAGGCTGTCTGATCATCCTTGACGTCCAGGGCAACGTCTCAGGCACCCTCACCGGCCCCAACATCAACGGCCCTTGGGGCAACATGGCTGTGATCGACAACGGTACTACCGCAACCTTGTTTGTCAGCAATACTGGCTTCGATGTGGGTCCCCCCGACGACGAACCGCCCGTCGTAAACAAGGCAACGGTTCTACGCATCGAGCTGTCGATTCCCGAAGGCAAACTGCCAACGGTGACAAAGGAGACCATGATCGCCAGCGGTTTCGGCGAACGGGCCGACAAGGATGTGTTCATCATTGGGCCTACCGGGCTCGCACTCGGCAATGACGGCGTGCTGTATGTTTCCGATGCGCTCGGCAACCGCATCGCCGCCATTCCGAATGCGGCAACCCGAGCAGACAGCGCCGGAACCGGACGGGAGGTCACCAAGGACGGGCTGCTGAAGCGGCCGTTGGCGATGATCATGGCGCCGAATGGGCATCTGTTGGTGACCAATGGCCTGAATGGCCAGGTGGTCGAAATCGATCCTCAGTCGGGTACGCAGATCTACGCGCGTTGGGTCGATGCCAACAAGGCACAGTCGCCCCCGGGCAGCGGGGATCTGTTCGGCATTGCTATGGCGCCCACGGGTGACAGTTTCTATTACGTGGAGGACGAGGTGAACATGCTCGTTCTGGCGCATTGACCACGCGCTGCCCCTTCGCCTCCCGCCGCGGCCTTCTGGCTGCGACTGGTGGTCTTTTGGCCACCGCCGCCGTGCCGCTCGTTGCGCACGCATCGCAGGAGCCCGACATCGAACCGTTCTGGGGTGATCACCAGGGTGGCATCGTCACTCCGCAGCAACGCCACACCTACTTCGCCGCTCTCGATTTGACCGCAAAGCGGGCCGACGATGTCGTGACACTGCTCCGTTCCTGGACCGTAGCAGCCGCCCGCATGGCAACAGGCGATACGGCGCAACCCCTCGGGGCTGACCGCAGCAACCCGGCAGGCGATAGCGGCGACGCGCTTGGCCTCCCCCCATCGCGTCTGACGATTACCTTCGGCTTCGGCGTCGGTCTGTTCAGCAAGGACGGCGTCGATCGCTACGGCCTGGCATCACGCCGTCCGGACGCGCTTGTGGACATGCCCGCCTTCAATGGCGACCAGCTCGTCGAGGGCCACAGCGGTGGCGATCTATCAATCCAGGCCTGTGCGGACGATGCTCAGGTCGCATTCCACGCGGTGCGGCAATTTGTGCGACTCGCGTATGGCGCGGCGCAATTGCGCTGGGTCCAGAGCGGCTTTCTTCCTGCCTACCCGGCCGGAGAGACGCCGCGCAACCTGATGGGCTTCAAGGACGGTACTATCAATCCAAAACCGCCCTTCCCCGCCGTTTGGGTGACCGATGACGGGCCCGCCTGGATGCGCGATGGTAGCTACCTCGTCACGCGGCGCATTCGGATCTCGCTGGAACACTGGGACCGTACCGAGCTCGATTTCCAGGAGGAAGTCATCGGTCGACGCAAATATTCCGGCGCCCCGCTTGGTGGCCGCAACGAGTTTGACACGCTCGACCTCGACGCAATGGACCAGGATGGCAACCCGGTGATCGCCGAGAACGCTCATGTCCGCCTCGCCGCACCAGAAGCCAATGGTGGCGCCGAGATCCTGCGCCGCGCCTATTCCTACAATGATGGCGTCAATTTCACCGCTGAGCGCTGGCCGCCCTGGCACCAGGGCTTGATGTACGACGCCGGCCTATTCTTTGTTGCCTATCAGCGCGATCCGCGCAGCGGCTTCATCCGCATTTTTGAGAAGATGGCGAAGCTGGATGCACTGAACCAGTACACCACGCATGTCGGGAGTGCCCTATTTGCCTGCCCTGGAGGCGTCCAGAAAGGCGAATTCATCGGCCAGCGTCTGTTCGAAATCGCCTGACGGCCTGTTTTGGGCCGGCCCGCCAGTTGCTGAGCAATGCCCTCCCGGCACCGCTCGACTCTACATATGGCAACGACTGTCCGCTCGCGGTTGGCGCCGTGTGGTCATTTCCAAACGCTTCGCGTTGCGGGAAACAACTGATGCGATCGCTATGGTGGTTCGTCGCTTTGCTCGGTGCTGTTCCGTGCGTTGCCGAAGATATGGCAATGATAGGATATGTCACCGGGGACAAGCTCCTAATCCGGTGTGTAAGCCCCGCTCACACCGACCGTTCACTGTGCCTCGGCTATATCATTGGTGTCTCGGATAGCATGCAGGGCGCCCAGGCGACCGGTGCGTCACTGCTGTTTGGGTGGCGAGCGTGCCCACCATTGGATACCACGCCCGACCGGCTCCAAAATAGCGTTGTAAGCTTCCTGATCGCCCACCCGGAAACACGGCAGTCATCAGCTAGCAACTTAGTCGTCAAGGCACTTAGCGATGCCTTCCCCTGTGCCCAATAGTGAAGCGTCCGAAAAAGGCAAGGGCGGTGTTCGGCTCACAAACCGGGAAGATCACCCACGCCACAACGAGGTATCGTCTGCCCGCCGCCCACCAGGCCAGAACTAACGAACGGCCCATTTTTGTAGCATAAGCCTTCGGACCGCTTGTGGAATCAGCCGAAAAACCAAGGCAGTTCCTGCACGAATAACCATGTCGGAATGGCCGGATGCACGGAAACCTGGACGAAGAGGTTTTCCAACACCCTTATGCTACAGATTTGGGCATTTCGAGGGCAATCATCCACGACGGGCGTCGGGTCATGTGATGGCGGCACGGGTGCGCGCCGGGAGCTCCGCGAGCTCAGCCAGGATCCGAAGATAACGAATGTCGGTCTCGGCATTGCGGCGGATCAGATCGAACAGCGTGAACAACGTAACCGGCGCGCCGGGTACGCTGCGGAAAGATGCGGCTGATAATCTCGGGAAATTTCTCTAGTTGACATTGATAATCATTCTCATATAGAACCGATGATATTGGTCCGTGGCCAAGACGGTTCGCTCTCAACAAATTTCATATTGAACCGGAGACTGCATTCCATGCCATACCATGACACCATTAGCGATATAGCCGCCCGTGGCGTTGAAACGATTATGCATTGCGGTCTGGATCTGAATGAACCCTATGATTTGCGCCACGCTCTTCTTGTTGTCGTCCGGTCCCCGGCTTACCGCGAAGCCACGGCGCAAGCAGAGAGCGTGTTTGCGCGCCTCACCCAGACCCGACACGAGGATGACGCCCTCGCCCGTTTCCTGAATGGCTGGCAGACGGTTCATGTGACGGCCCTGTATGTTTCGGGCCTGATGGTCAGAATTCAGGAGGAAGCGCAGGCCGCCGCCGCCGCAGGCGAAGGCAGCAAAGCCGCCCTCCTGTTCCAGGCCGCCTTCCACACCGGGCGAATCATCGTTGAGGACACCGGGCTGAAAGGCATCCAGCACGGCGCGCTGTATGAACGCTTTGCCAACGGCATCATGCGCGGCAGCGACGAATGGAAGCTCAACCGCCATGCCAGCCAGGAATGCAAAGACTTCCGTCGCTATGTCGAAAAGGCGCGGTTGCGCGATCCCGTCGAGACCGGGCTGTTGACGACGGCGGCCTCCGAAAACTGGAACACGGGCGAATATACACTGGTCGCGCCGATGATCGTGAACTGGCTGGAGAAAGCCAACGGCTTTTCCTCCCCGGATTCAAGAAAGCTAGCAGCCTATGCCATAGTTCATGCAGGCGACACGGAACTCGATCACTTCACCCACGCCCTCAAGGCATGGCAGCTTTATTGCACGGCGCATGGCAGGGAAGCCGGTCCGGCACAAGCGGCGGACGTCTTCGCCCGGTATGCTGAAAAGGCGGCTCCTGCTTATCGAGCGCTTAAGGAAAAGCTGCAAGCGGCTCAACCCGCTGCGACGGTATCACTGGCAAGAAGATTTGCGGCGGGGTAGAAATTCCATGATGACAATTACTTTCTATGAGCGGAAAAGCGACAAAGCAGCCCTTGCCTAAGTTGTTCCGTTTTGTTACGTCTATCGTATGAAAACGAAACGCATTCACGCTCTGAATTCTATTTACGCAGCTATGGTTCTAGCTTTGGTAGGTATTGTAGAAACTAGCGTTACCCGCTCAATCAAACCCTATGAGCGACATGAGTGGCATGCAGATGGCTCCTGCCAATACTGCGACAGGGGCGACGGTCGGCGGTGCCTTCACACTGACCGATTTTGCCCACTCGACCTGCGCAAGATGACGGACGCCCTCAAGCTGCTGGACGCCGCAAAAGCTTCGAAAATCACGCCGGTATTCATCACCGTCGATCCCGAACGCGATACGCCCGCTGTTATCAAAAGCTACGTTTGGTCCTTCTCGCCGCGCATGGTTGGGCTAACCGGCAGCCTCAAACAGGTGCAGGAGGCGGAGAATGGTTATAAAGTCTATGCCGCTAAGGCTTCGTCGCCTTCAGGCAGCGACTACACGATGAACCATTCCGCCTATATTTACCTGATGGGGCCGGACGGCTGGCGCGGCTGGGATGATCTCAGCTGGGTATTGGCGTCACGGTCCAGCCGGAATGGAGGCGTCCAGGCGCCCCATGAAGCCCTGGGAAGCCGGGGCGGAGCTTGACGAGCCGCGGTCCCGTGTTCTTGGGTCGAGGGTATCACATGGCGCGCCGCAGCGCGCGGATGACCGGGGCGATCCGTCCTGGTCCGTGCCGTTGAAGTAGGTGGTGCCACCCGAGCGGTAGCTCTGCCAGGTGGATGGCAGCGCGCCTGGGCCGCGCAGCCGAA
>Ga0209040_10004461_pt1 | contig 10554 bp, 8 predicted proteins | sample BogFormECP12_OM3_FD_188240 | JGI IMG/M metagenome (GOLD analysis project Ga0209040, IMG submission 188240) | Bog forest soil microbial communities from Calvert Island, British Columbia, Canada - ECP12_OM3 (SPAdes) (version 2) | ecosystem: Environmental > Aquatic > Freshwater > Wetlands > Bog ... | reverse complement strand
AGCTGTTCGTAGGCGGCGACCTTAGCCCAGAACGATCCAGTGTAGGCATTGTGGCAAGTTTTGCAGTAATCTTGGCGGCCCGAGGCGGTGCGTTTGTTTTCGCCAAAAGCATCCAATGGTAGCCATTTCTGGCACTTGTTGCACCACTTCTCTTTGTCGTTGAAAAGCCGTTTGCGTCCCATTCCCTAGATAACCCCTAAAAGAGAGTTCAAAAGAATGGAAATTCCACTACCGAACCCCATGTAGAGGACATTTCCTCGAAGGTTTCAAACTCATGGCAAATTTGATTGTTCTAAATCCGCAGCGCGGCGACTCAGTCGCGATCTCAGCTATCTCCAACGGCTACAGCCAGACGAACGCACAGTTCGGTACGACTGGGTTCGCTACTGTCACGGGTGTGTTTCCCGGCGGCGCGGCTAACGGCTTGATCCAGCGTGCAATCACTATCTCTGGATTCGCAAATGCGAAGAACAACGGCACGTTCCAAATTGTGTCGTCCACCGCGACTCAGTTGACCATCAACAACCCTTTTGCGGTTGCAGTCACGGCAGTGGCTTCTGGTTCATACCAGACGCAAGGCACACCAGCGCAGTACGCCTCCAAGATTGAGAACATCTGGTCGAACCAGAATGGTGACAACGCAACTGTGAACGCCAACGCTGGCGACACACTCGTTGCTATCGCCATTGGTCTACGCCAGATCGTCAACTTCGATCAGCTTCACGGCACGGCACCTTACTACCCACAGTTTGGCAACAGCGCAGGTACAGGCGGCGACTACCCATCTGGCGGTTTCCCATTTGGTTGGCTGCAAAGCTTGAATGACTCCAACGTCGGAGCCGCTCCAGTTATCAGCGATCAGGCAAACGGCGCAGGCGCAGACATCATTGCTTCGGCGGGTTCTGGCACTGTTATCACAATCACGATGGAGAACATCGGTCAGTCAGCATTCAGCACTGGTCAGCACGTTCTTCTCACTGGTCTACAGCCGTATCCGGGCACAGACACTCCAAACGCAGCTAACGGCACAACTGTTGTAGTTCTCGCAGGAGCGACAGCCACACAGTTCACCGCTAACGCTGTCACGGCAGTTTACACCAACAGCGCACACGAAACTGGTCACGCACAGCCAGCAGGCAACACATGGGCGCTGAAGGCATTCGCGTCTATCGTTGACTCTGACTACACTGTGGCGTATCCGTTCAGCGGACCTCTTGCTGATGGCACCGTAACTCCAGCGGTTTGGAACGGTCAGCTTGGGAAGACTTCGAGCGGCGGTCTCTACGCTTACGGCTCCAACCTGTACACGAGCCTTACTCCTTCAGATGCTTATCAGTCTGCGAAGTGGAACCTCGACGGTTACTACCCGTCGATCTACATCTGGACTGCAAGCGCAGTCTCAGCGGGTAGCTACAAGGTTGAACTCAACTCCATGTTCCAGTCGGGCGATACACAAAGCCCGTTTGAATGGTCGCAGGGTTCAGACCCCGTGTTCGATGGTGGTGTAAACTTCCAAGTTTACTGCATCAGCGGCGCAAGCGCGACGGTGGTCGAGTCGATTTCTACAACCGATACTATCGCAAACCCAGCTACGGCACCAGCTACGCTTACCATCACCGCAGCGGACGGCGGCGCTCTCATCTCAGTTGGTCTGATGAAGAGCAACAACGTCTTCGCGGCAGGTACAACTGGCGGCACGCCTGTATCCTTGGTTCTTTCGAAAGTGACTCCGCTGGCTTACGGTCAGCCACAGTTCGCGAAGGAAGTCATCGGTGCAGTCTACAACGGAACGATCACTGGCGGTGCTAACAACGCATTCGTCGGGTACACGTTCACGGTTGCTGGCTTCGTCAACGCATCCAACAACGGCACGTTCGTCTGCACAGCGTCCAGCGCGACTCAGCTAACCCTGACCAACGGCTCCGCTATCGCAGAGTCGCACGCGGCAACGGCAGCTTACACTGCCCCGATGTCCCAGATCGGAAACGGTCTGCTCGTCGGCGGCTCTCAGGCTCGCTACTTGGTCGAGTTCGGCGCGGTGGTCACGGGTACTTACAACCCGGGATTCAACAACCCACTAGGCTACTCGATGCTCGTCGGCTCCATCGGTCTCAACTCCAACTAAGTTGGTTCAAACACGAAAAGGCTCCTTCGGGAGCCTTTTCTTTTCTCTAGTATATTTATTCATTTTATCGGCATTGGGAGTATTAAGGGTGATGTGGACTATTCTTGCCTGCGGGCTACTCCTTGTCCTGATTTCAACCATAATCACATTTTTATTGAGGAAACGGACAGTGAGCGAAAACACGCCATATTTCGACAGCATTACATCTGCGCGAGCGATGTTGCTCAGCGAGGATGACCAGCTAGAAGGTACAACCACAATCAGCCTTGAGACACAGGCTGACATGACCGAAGAAGACATTCTCACCTACGTCATGGAAAATTTTTCAGAGTTCCTGCGCATGCTTCGCTACTTGAAGAAGGAAGATCAAGAGCTGCTGCTTTCGTACTACCTTCTCAGCAAAACCCAAAACACACTCGCCATCATCCACAAATCCACTCAGACAGTTTGCAGCTTCCGCATTCGCATGGCGGTCAAGACGCTCGCGTGTTTCATCATGATGGGCGAGCCAACCATCGAGCGCATGCACGAAATTCTCGTGAGCGCGGAGCTTGAGAACAGTATCGACAAAGTTCCCCTTTCCGAGATCATCGACCTGTACGCGAAGACACGCTCGTTCCAGCGCATCGCTGAAGTTCATCACCTTCACAGACCCGATATTCGCCGCGCTATGAGCCGCGCCTCTAAGCAGCTTATGGAGGCGAAGGACGCGCAACAGCACGCGCTCGGCGCTTACATCCACAGCCTGATCGACAAGGCGAATCCCAGCGGCGTCGGTTACTCGAAGCGCAAGATGCAGAAGCTCGGTCACATTTATCGCGTTGATCCGCCGCTCCTCGGCGAGTTCCGCATCAACCTTGAGGACCCAGACTTCGATCACATGTTTGTGTCCCGCGCAAATCGTTGACTGCTCACCGCAGGGTTATGATTATTAAACGACGTTTTCCAGTGCCCTACAAGACGTAAAGTGTTGAAAACAAACCACTAAAAATTGGACATTTCTGCCCGCATTCGCCTATACTGGTGACATGAGCAAACATGGTTGGGAGCGCGGCGAGATTAAGATGAGCGTGAAGGAATTCGGCACCCTGCGTCGGAGCATGGTCGAGTTCCACAACACGTTGCAAGCCCGCACCTACAACAAGGCGGTGGAAGTTCACGCCGCGCTCAAGAGTGCCAGCAAAGGCAAGCGCAATTTTGATTTTGAATCCGCATTCGATCTCGCGATGTTGGGCATGAGCGAGACAACCTTGCAGAATGCGCAACAGTTCTACAATCAGACGGTGTTGCGTCACGGTGAGCCGTTCGAGAAGGATGGCTACTCGGAAATCAAAGCCGTCCTGTTTCCTTACGAAGATGGCAAGCGCAGCGCCAAGCCGAAATCTCCCAAGAAAAAACAGTTTGCTTATCTGCCGCTGAACACCGCGACGGCGATTCCCGTTGGCGACGAGGCTGGCATCAGCTTTGACAAAAAGACTCGCGTCGTGACGTGGAGCGTTTCGGAGAACAATCACAGCGTTGACCGCGCCCACAATCACCCGACTGGCAAGGAATTCTTCAAACTCCTGAGCCGCGTGGTTTGGACTCGCAGCACTGGTGGGCAGATCGTTGGCAACGACGAGTACAACCGCGAAGCGCGGGGTGAGGGTGGAGCCAGCAACTACGTGACCAGCCGCTACGGTGTGGCTGAAAAGGAATTCAAACAGTCGTTCGCCTCGATGCGCTCTTGGAGGAGCTAATGAAAACCATTACCCTACAGTTCAAGAACTCGAAGATGATCGGCGAAGATAAGCCGCGCCGTTGGGACGTGATCACCGAGAACGCTGACCAGACTGTGCTCTCGATTCAGCACGTTCATGTGTTCAGCGACAAGTCGCGCTCTGTCAGCGTCTACACCATCACGAAACAAGCTGATGGTAGCTGGCTGTCTGACACTGGCTGCGAATACGTTTCAGCGAAGCAGGATCGCCGCCCGAAGCCGTTCTCAGTTTCGTCTCAGGAAGAGGGTCGCGGACCCAAGACGGTTCGCAAGTTCGCCACAACCGAGGAACTGTCCGAGTACATCAAGGGTCGCTGGCAGGGTTGGGACTATTACGATGGTGACAACAGCTTCCACAACGATTACGCTACGTTCACGGTGAAGGGTGCGAACCTCGCTGATCTGGTCACCCCACGTGACGGCGCTGGCTTGGTGAAGCGCTGCTCGGAACTGGAGCAGGAAGTCGCCGCCGAGAACGGCTACAGCACGTGGGAACTCAACAACGAGATGGAGGGCTAATGTACACACCGATCAAGCACGAACTCGTGAATCTGGACTGTAGCAATCCGTTAGGTACGCGCAGACATATCCGCAAGGCAAGCCGCGTACACTTCTCGGATGGGATTATCATCCTGTTCGTGGAGCGCCTGAGCAAGCGCGAGGCGTTCAAGCAAGCAACCGCTGCACGCGAGGGCGACTCGACGCGCAGCAAGTGGAGCATCTAGTGGGCATCATTTCCAAGTGCGAGAAGTGCAAGCGTGAGAGTATTTCGTTCAAGGTAGTATGTCCTGTCTGTGGTGGAGACTTGAAACCGAAAGAGGAGAAAAGCGATGAGCGCAGCATGGGGCAGCACAGCGGAGAAGGATTCACTGGTTAAGCAGTGGCGTATGTGGCGCATGTGGACGTACACCGCCGTTGGCTCACTGTTCTATCTATTCCTGACACGAGGATTCTAATGCCACGGAGACGCGGATACTGGAACGACCGCACGGAAGAATGGGAAGATCAGGAACCCGTGTTTGAAGATACGGAGCGGGAAGAGGAAGATGTCCGCGTAGCATCGGGGATTCCCACGCTGTACGAAATCCGCAAGCACATTGACGAGCACGCTTGGAACGGCGGCGACTGCCTACCTGAGATGTCGAACGAATCTGTGTTTGCTGGTCAGTGCGAGTACGCCAGTACCGCGATCAGCGAAATCCTGACGGGCACAGGGAAGAACAGCAAGCCTGTGGATTGGAGCTTGCGTAAGCGTGGCTGGTTCAAGGGAGATTTGAGTTCGATCAAGTGCAGTAGCGCCTGCGATAAGCACGCCTTCACAGAGAACAAGCACTGTCACTCGTGGGTGGAGTACAAAGGCAAGATTTACGACCCCACCTTCTGGCAATTCGGCGATGAAGGCGATGAAGTTCGCGTCTACGTGTTTGACGTAGGCGACCCGCGCTATGAGATCGACGACAACGCTTAGGCGCTCTGCTTCTTAACCAACGGACGGCGTAGACGGCTCTGCTTGTTGCCCGGCGTCTGACCCTGACCTTCGGCTTGCGGAATATCCTTCACGAATGCCTCGGCTGGCTGCGCTGGCTTTGCAGGCGTCACCATCTGCGTCAACGGACGAACGTGTCCAGCTTTGTTGGCTGGCGTCTGACCCTGACCCTCGGCTTGTGGGATGTCCTTGATGAACGCTGAGGCTGGCTCTGGCGTGTTGCCGTATGCGTTATAGATTTGCTCGTCAGCCTTCTTGCGTGATGCACCCTTGTTTCCGGGTGTCTGACCTTCGCCTTCTGCCTGCGGGATTTTCATCTTCGCTGGGCGCTCAGGCTTCGAATTCTTGTCGCGGTCATTTACCCAAGCATCATTGTTGCTCGCGGCACGTGGGACTGTGACATCGAGAGGCTTCTTCGGCTGACCCGTAGAGTCGCGGTCGGTTGTGTACCATCCGCCTCCACCGCCAGCAGCTTCCTTCTCTTCTTCCTCACCTTCCATGCCCGGCTCTGGAACGTCACCCATTGGCACGTTCTCTTCTTCAGCCTGATCCATTTCTTGGATGCCCTCTTCTGCGAAGGCTTCTTCGGCTGGCGTTGCACCAAGGTCGATACCGAGGGTGCCAGCTAGGTTCTCAATTGCGCCTGCGATCTCGTCGAGGCTGTGGTAGGATTCTGAAACTGCTTGAGCAAGCTCCTGCGGGGCTTCTTCAGCTATGCGCTTGAATTCCTTAGCGTATCTGCGGAGGATGGCTGTCTTCAGCTTGAGGGATGCTTCTTTCGGGGCTTGGATCAGGTCGAGGTTCTCGCGGAGGGCGTCGAATGCTTCAGCTTGCGCGGCGCAGGCATCGGCTAGTTGCACCAAGTCCTTCTCTACGCCACTCGCGTCGCCAAAGGCGATCTGACGCATCTGGGCGTATTTTACCTTCTCTGCTGCGTCTTTCTCAGCCTTGCGAGCCATGATTCTCTTACGGATGTATGCTGGATTTGCCATAAAATTCCCTCTATTACCTAATGTGGTAGTTCACCAAATTTGAGTTTACGTTCGCTTCCTTAGTGCCTCGACTGTCTCTGGTACAGGCTCAAAGCCGCGAGCAGCCATGTCTCTCAGGTACTCGTTGACCCTAGCATCTGGGTCTTCGCCCACCTGTTCGACAGAGACGCCCTTCTGGAGATTGTCCTGCGGATGCTCGTCAGTGTCGCCGAAGTTGAAGTAGTTGTTCAGGTAGTACGCTTCCGCCTCTTCCAGTGTGCCGTTGAAGTCGGTCGTGATCGTGTTGCCGTCCTCAAACGTAATCGTGAAGGTGTTCAAGCCTCCAAGCTTCTGCATCTCAGAAGCAACCAGATCAATCGGAGCCTCATACGCTCCCATCATGTACGAGCCTTCTCTCATGAGGAATTCAGACTGACCCAACTCTGGTTGGATCGAGCGCTTCATCGGTTTATCGCCGCCGTAGCCGCTGTTGGTCTGCTCATCTTCTTGTTGTCCCGGCATCAACGCCACAGAAACGCCGCCCTGCCCTTGCGCGGGGTTCATCTGCTGTTGGTTGTGAAGCGCCTGCTGCTGAGCTACATTAGGATTGACTGCTGCTGGAGCCGCAGCACCCATCTTTTCCGCAGGCGGTGCCTGCTTTACTTCAGTGATCCGTGCGAACGGTGTATCCTTCCAACCTTGAACGTTATCACCGACGACATAGCTTACAACGGAACCTTCTTCAACGGGCAGTTCAGCCCAGTCAAACGTAGTAGCGTATGTGACACCGTCGATGGTTGTCATCTGATAGCCGCTACTGGTCAGTGAGATTTTGTCCACTGTGCCTTCGCGTGGTTGTTCATCAGCACCTTGCTTCAGCATCTCGTCCTCGTCCTTTATGTTGGACATGAACTGTTCAAGCGTCATCTGCGTCTTGCGGTCATCACTCATCACAGGCTTTGGTTCGTGCATCTCTGCGTATGGAATCATGACCTCAACGGTCGGCTGTTCACGGGTTGTGTCCTGACCCCATGCGTTCTCGACCTGACCCCACTCGGGCCAAACCTCAGTGTCGTAGAACCACATCTTGCCTTGGTGATCGACGACGTAGATGTACCAGTCTTCAGCGAGCACAACGCGGTCGTTGCCGATCATCTTACCCGCGCCCGGTAGCGAAGCAAACTTTTTGCTCGCGCCGAGACTCTTCATGTACTCGGTGAATTTACGGTTGTCTTCATCAGAGAACTGACCTTCTTGCTGCTGTGGCGCACCCTCGCCCGGATGCGACGACGTGATGCCTTCGCAATCCTCGCAGTAAATCGCGTAGCCGCCATCTGGCAACTCATCAATCTCAGTGTTATCGCCGTGGCAACGGACGCAAGAAACGTCTGGGAATTCCTCACCGCCACTCTCTTCTGGGTGCATAGACTCCCAGTCTGCATCTTCAGAACTCTGCACTGACATCGTGTCTTCACCCACTGTGCCAGCGGGGACATTCACGATACGTGGTTGAATCGTTGGTGTGCGAGGAGCAGTGCCCGGAGCGTTCGGGCTGTGCGGACCTGCCTGCTGGTCGATGCTGTCGGGCACCGCCATAGGCTGACCTTTGCCCGGAGTCATTGGATCAGTAACGTTCTGTTCCTGCATCGTGACAGTCGTGTTGCCTGAGCCTTGCGCCGTCTTGTCAGACGCCATAGCTGGTGCTGGATAGCGCCCAGTGCTGTGCTCACCGATTCCCGGACGAGCGTGGCTCATCGGAACGTCAATGTTGCCATACTCAGTAGATTCTGTCGGCATACTTACTATCGCTTCTGACCCACACGCTTCGCAACCACCTGCCGTGGTCATCATGCCTTCATGACCGCAGTTCTGACACTGCCAATTCTCTGGGTTTGCCTCTGCGCCGCGCTTACCTAAGTCCTTGAGCTTGCCTACAGTGTCGTTGAAGTTCTGGTTGTACACAGAACAATTAGACTTGTGCTTGTTGTGCCAACCGCCACAGCATGCGAGTTGCCCTGTCTCTGCGCTTTCCTTCATCCCGCTCATCAGCGCATCGGCTGGGAGACCCTCGTAGCGGGAGTAGTAGAACTCACGCCATACATCTCCAGCGCCACGCTCATCGTCTTCACCGCTGTTGGAGCCTGCGGCAAAAAGCGAAAGCGATGTTCTCAGACCCGTTTCGTCCTCGAAAACCTCCCGCAAATTTTCGGCATGAATGTTAACATGCTCGGCAACTGTGTAAATCTGGTTGCTGCGAATACGCGAGAACGTCACTTTGTACGTGTCACTGGGAGTAAGTTCAATTCGCACCCAATTGATGCCCTTCTTGGCAAAACCACCCCCACCGGGCAATCTGAACGACAGGTTATTGCTTTCACCGACAAATTTGTTGGCTCCAGTCATGACAGCGAATTTCTGCCCACCAAGTTGCTCAAAAATGGTCTGTGCAACAGATGGCTCTTCATCGCCAGCCATTCGCGGCTGACGGTACTCTGTCGTATCGAACGCCTGCGGGTCTTTTCCAGTGTCCTCGGCGGTATCGTTGCGGATTGCCTGACCATCTGCATCATTAAACAGATGACCGATCATGCTTTCTTTCTCGAACTGTCCAGCGTCCTCATCGACGTGGTTCACCGCGCACGCGCCGCAGTACGTGCCTTCAGCATTATTCAACGCTGCGCCACAGTCTTTGCAAGTGCCTTCATCGGGCAGCGTGCCATTCTCGAACTGCATGTCAACTTCTTTTTCGTAGGCATCGTCGGTATCCTGATACGGGATGCTCTCCTCGTGCCCGGGCTTGTACCACATCTGCTTGCGCATCCACCAGCTTGCGCCGTGATGTCCGTCTTCTTTCGCCCAGCCGTTAGCTAGAAGCCATTCTGCTTTTTCTTCTTCAGTCTTAAACTCATCAGGGCTGTACGCTGCCTTCTCGATAGCAAATTTCAAATCTATGGATGCAAAACGATTGGCGTTGTGCTGCGCGAGATAGACTGGCTGTGCGTGGGCGTACTCACCACGGTTGAACAGCCGATGGTCATTGGTGAAGTAGAATGCGTGCTCGCGAATCCACTGGTCATCGGAGATGAGCGGAATCGTCGGGTGCTGGTGCCCCTCGGCAGACTGCGTGTTAACGTATGGGTTCTTAACGTCGCATTTATCGCAGTGATAGACTTTTGTGCGCTGTGGATTCTCGTGCGTCCAGCGATAGATGAATGCTCTCTCGACCTGCTTACGCATGTCAGGTGTGAGTTCAGGACCAGCGATAAGTTGCTGCGCGATCTTTTCGAGGCTAGTACGCTTTGCTCTGCGGAAGATTCCAACAACGTTGCCTACGTCTGCAACGCCGGGTGTACCGTGCTTCCCACCCATGTTGAGTACCCAGCCGCCGTGACTGGAGCGCATTACAACCTTACCTGATGCTTCCTTCCACTCTTGACCTTCGCGTCCCATGCCAGCGGGGATCATGATCGTAAGCATGTCACCGGGGCGGACGGAGTCGAGTATCTGCTGCGCCAACTCTGGCGTGATGTCGTGCTTCATGTTAGGACGGCTTTGATCGGCTTTCTTGTCGTGAGTCTCTTCCGTCTCTTCTTCCTCCCAGTTCTTGGGGAAATCGTAGTAATCCGGACCATCATCTGGTGGGTTGTCATCGAAGGCGGCAAGATTTAACGAGGATGCCATCGCCTTAGCAGGGCGTGCTTTCTCGCGCTGTGTACGGATTCTGTTCATAAGATCGACAAAGATGTCCTCATCACCGAGTTCGTCGGCGTGCGTTGTGATGTACTGCTCCATCAATTGCGGCAGGCGACCGAGGTAATCCTTCAGGGAGCCGAAGCTCAAACCTGTTTGTGCCTTCCAGTCCTCTTCAAGGTCTCCGCGCTGCACCATCCACGGCTCTGTGTCTTCGCGGCGCTTCTCGCGGTGAGTCTGTTCCCCCTCACGTGCTTTACTCTTGCCTGCCTCGGAGATCAGGCTCCAATAGATGTCGAACAGCGTAAGGAACGTCTTGCCAACCTTCTCGCCTTGCGACTGCACGAGCCATTGACCGAACCCGTTGCGGAACTTGCTTACATCCTTACGAGCCTCGGCAGACTGGAACTCATCCTGTCCCACTCCATACTGCTCCTGTTCGAGGATATTGACTTCGTCCTCTTCGGAGTCGTGGCTCGGCTGGTACATAGACACTTCACGAGGTCCGCCAACAGCCATGCCT
>Ga0209040_10004457_pt1 | contig 10557 bp, 6 predicted proteins | sample BogFormECP12_OM3_FD_188240 | JGI IMG/M metagenome (GOLD analysis project Ga0209040, IMG submission 188240) | Bog forest soil microbial communities from Calvert Island, British Columbia, Canada - ECP12_OM3 (SPAdes) (version 2) | ecosystem: Environmental > Aquatic > Freshwater > Wetlands > Bog ... | reverse complement strand
CGGCCACCGGGCACTTTGGCGGCGCGGTGGTCTTCGGCCTCAATCACTACACCTGGCCGAAATAAGCATCGGTTTGCTTCCGCGCGACGCGAAGGGGACATTTGTAATTGTTTTAGTAAGTTGAACGATCCAGGCAAACCGGCTCTCCGCAGACTGTGCATCTTGCCGCAACAATTAAGAACGTCCCCTTTGTTCGTCACCTGATCGATATCTTTCCTGGCGTCGGCGGCCTTGACCCACGCGGGGGGATTTTTCATCGTCGGCGGCTACGCCGGTGATATCGAGGGCGGCAGGGCCGACGTTTTGCCTCATTCTTCAGACGTATGGGGGCCTGGCCCCATCGGCTTCATGACGCGCTGCCTTCGACACAACGCGCACGAACAGCTTATCCATCCCATCTATTTGAGCTATTTTACGTGGTTTAGTTGCCTGGTCTGGAAGTGGACATTAGATTTGACCGGCCTGAGCGGAGAATACGAATCAGGACGAGCTGGCAATTGCCAGGGTGTGCGTTAGTCCGGAAGGGCAAGCCGTGCTCCCAGAGGCCCGGCCGTATTTGAGGTGGACCAGGGCAGGGTTGGGTGGCGGTCGCGAGTCAGAGGTTCACAGTGTCTCGCAATATGGAGGAGTTCAATGCAAGGTACAATCGTGATGTGGATCGCCCTGAGCGGACTGGGCTGTCACCACAAGTCGTGCGACGCGGCCTGCGCCCCGTCGTGCTACGGGACTGGCGGCTGCGATAGCAGTCGCTACGCAATCGAGTACGCGACGATGGTTGAACCGTCTTGCTATAGCTGCTGCTACACTGATTGTAACGGCAGCAATTATGGCTGCTCTCGCACAGGCTACGCGCGCGACGGCTGGGGGCCTTCGTCCGGCGGTTACGTCGGCTGCTACGCGGGCGGAGCGGTGGGCTGCGGCAGCAGCCGGTTCCCTCGAGACTGCCCGCTGACCGGGGTGTCCCATTGATCCCGCGGCCAGGCAGGAAGACGTAAGCAGCCGCCCCCGCTAACACCTTCGCCCGGCGCCTCGACGGCTCCATCTCCGTCGACGCCCGCACCTCCGCCCCAGCTCCGTCCGCGGTCATGCCCAAGATTTGACCTGGCGCACGCATCCTCGCTCAGCTTCTCCCTGCACGAGCTTCACCATAAGAACTCGCTGCGAAACAGCCGTCTGTCTTTGGGCTCTGCCACCTTGTTCCCCGCGTGTCAATCATTTATACTAAAAATCCTGTTTGCCACGATCAGAGCACGCTGGTTTTCCTTGACGGTTATTCCGGATCGAGAAATCCGGTCCTTCCGCCGATGCGAGGCAAAAGGAGTTTGATGAACACCGCCCGGCAAGCTGTCGATAGTTTCGACATGCTGTCGCGTGCTGTTCCAGGCGGTTTCCTCGATCTCTCCCTCGAAGCTGAAAGGCCAGGATCAAGGGATCAGACCTCGCTGTTCAGAGGCTGACGAAGTTGTTCGGAAGTCGAACCTGGTTCCAGGAAGCCCGGTTCCCCCTGTGAATGTGAACACCGGAGACAGTGTTTTTCGGCGATTCAGGATCATGAACCACGCTGAAGTGCCCGCCCCGGAGACGCGGAGAATGTAGCCGTGCTCCTTACCTTCACCCAGAGCTTTGATTTCTGGTTCCGACGAGCCATGGTTGGAGCATTCGCCGCGGCCATCCTGGCACTCGTGGGACTGTACTACTACGGGCCCCAGGATTACACCAACGTGGGCTATGCCCCGACGCAACCCGTCGCGTTCTCTCACGCTCAGCACGCAGGGCAGCTCGGCCTGTCGTGCCTCTATTGCCACACGGGCGTCCAGGAATCCTCGGTGGCCAGGATTCCTTCCACCCAGACGTGCATGAACTGCCATCAGGCGATCAAGGCCGATAGCCCCAAGCTGACGCTGGTGAAGGCGAGCTGGGAATCCGGTAAGCCGGTCCCCTGGGTGCGCGTGCACAAGACGCCGGATTTCGTCTTCTTCAATCACTCGGCCCACGTGACGCGGGGTGTCGGGTGCGTGAGCTGTCACGGCCCGGTCAACGAGATGCCGGTAATCGTCCACACCAAGTCCCTGAGCATGGGGTGGTGCCTTGATTGCCATCGCCACCCCGAAAACCAGCTCCGGCCGGTGAACGAGGTGACGAACTTTGCCTGGCGGCCTTCTGAAGGCAGAACGCAGCAAGATCTCGGTCTGTACCTGAAGGACGAGTACAAGGTCCACGCCCCGGAGCAATGTGTGGGATGTCACCGATGAACCAGGAAACGCCACCGCTCACCGCACCGCCAGTGGCAGCCAGCGGCAAGGCCTACTGGCGGAGCCTCGACCAGCTTGCCGACACCCCGGCATTTCGCGACTGGGTGGAGCGACGGTTTCCGCAGTCGATGATGGAGATGATTTCCGGCGGGGTCGATCGCCGGCATTTCCTTCAGTTGATGGCCGCCTCGCTCGGCCTTGCCGGTCTGGCAGGATGCCGGCGCCCCGAGATCAAGGCCCTCCCCTACTCCAAGTCTCCCCCGGAGGTCGTCCCGGGCCTTCCTGATTTCTACGCGACCGCGGTGACTCATCGCGGCAGCGTGTTCCCGGTTCTGGTGGAAACCCACGAGGGACGCCCGACAAAGATCGAGGGCAACCCCCGCCAGGCCGACAGCGGTGGCTCCTCGGACGCGATTGCCCAGGCGTCCGTGCTCGAGCTTTACGACCCGGATCGCGCCACCCCTGTCCTGAAGGCGGGCCAGCCATCCACCTGGCAAGACTACGACGCCTTTGCCGCCAAGCACTACGCGGCCCTCCGCGAGCGGAAGGGAAAGGGCCTGCGCATCCTCGTTGAAGACCTGAGCTCGCCGGCCCTCGATCTGCTGCACCAGCACTGCCTCGCGGTGATGCCGGAGGCGCGGTGGCATGTCTACAGTCCCGTGACCCAGGCCAGCCGCGCCGGGGGGGCGACGCTGGCCTTCGGATCATCGCTCGTTCCCCGCTACCACTTCGATCGGGCACAGGTCGTCCTTTCACTCGACTGCGATTTCCTTGGCCTCGAGGAGGAAGGAACGCGGCACCATCGGGGATTCTCCCGCGCCCGGCTGGGTGAAGGAGCCACGCCGACGATGAACCGGCTCTACGTGGTGGAGAGCCAGTTCTCGATCACGGGGGGCATGGCCGATCACCGGCTCCGCTTGCCGTCCAGCCAGGTGGCCGAGTATGCACGTGCCCTGGCCCGAGAGCTGACCCTGGGTGAGAAGGTGGTGCCGGCGCCGGGAAGTCCCGAGGCGGCCCTCCGCCAGGTGTTGAGCTCGTCCCGGCCGTCCGTCGGGTTCGATGAGCGCTGGGTTCGCGAGGTCGCCGCGGATCTGCGGGCCCACGCCGGCCAGGGCATCGTCATCGCCGGCCGGCGTCAGCCGCCGCTGGTCCACGCCCTCGCGTTTGCGATCAACTCCTTGCTCGGCAACCTGGGCAAGACGATCGAGCTTCACAAGCCGCCGGCCCGTCCCACGGCAGACTCTCTCGCTCACCTGGTCGAGGCCATCAAGAAGGGCGAGGTGGAAACCCTCGTGATCGTGGGCGGAAACCCGGCTCACGACGCACCTGTCGACCTCGGTTTCGCCAGCGAGATCAAGAAGGTCGCGACTACGATCAGGCTCGGCCTGCATGCCGACGAGACCTCGCGTGTGGCGACCTGGCACCTTCCGGCCGCTCACTGCCTGGAGCGGTGGGGAGATGCCCGGGCAAGCGACGGCAGCCTGCTGGCGATCCAGCCCCTGATCGAGCCGCTTTTCGACGGCCGGAACGTCCTCGAGGAGCTGGCGCGGCTGACGAAGTTCGAGACGTCGTCACCCTACGAGATCGTCCGCCGCTCGTTCCGGAAGACGAGCGGTGTCGCCGAGGCCGACTTCGAGGCCGCCTGGCGGAAGTTCCTCCACGAAGGAACCTCCCCGGCCGGCGTCTATCCCACGGAGTTGCCGGCGCTAAAATGGGACAAGGTCGCCCAGGCTCTGACCGTTGCCGGGCCTGGCCCTGCGCCTCTGTCGAGCACGAATCTCGAGCTGGTCTTCGATCGCGACGCCAAGCTCGATGACGGCCGGTACGCCAACAACGGCTGGCTCCAGGAGCTCTCCAACCCGATCACCAAGCTCGCGTGGGGCAACGCCGCGCTGGTGAGCCCGACAACGGCCGGGGAGCTGGGTCTGGCCGACGGCGACGTGATCCGGCTCGAGCTTGACGGCCGGAGCCTGGAAATCCCCGCCATGCTGCTTCCCGGCCAGGCGGATTACTCGATCGGCCTGTCGCTGGGCTACGGCCGATCGGCGTGCGGCCGGGTCGGCCAGGACGTGGGGACCAATGCCTACGTCCTTCGAACCTCCTCGGCCCCCGATATCGCCGTGGGCCTGAAGGTCTCGCGGACCGGTCGGAGCGTGCCTCTGGCTGGCACCCAGGAACACTTCACGATGGAGGGCCGTGAGGTGATCCGCGAGCTCACTCTCGCCGACCTGATCGCGCAGTCCTCGCACGGCGGCCACCATGAAGAAGAGCTGCCCGACATCCAGACGCCCCCGGAGGTCCACGGCGAGCATCAGTGGGGAATGGCCATCGACCTCAACACCTGCACCGGCTGCAGCGCCTGCGTGCTGGCCTGCCAGAGCGAGAACAACATTCCGATCGTGGGCAAGGACGAGGTTCCCCGCGGCCGCTCGATGCACTGGATCCGGATCGACCGGTACTTCGCGGGCGATCCCGAAGAGCCCGAAATGGTGCATCAGCCGGTCGCCTGCGTCCACTGCGAGAAGGCTCCCTGCGAGATCGTCTGCCCGACCAATGCCACGGTCCACGGCGAGGAGGGCCTCAACATCATGGTCTACAACCGGTGCATTGGCACCCGCTACTGCTCGAACAACTGCCCCTACAAGGTGCGCCGGTTCAACTACTTCAACTACAACGATCGGCCGCTCGACAAGCTCTGGTACGGCCCCCTCGCCGAGTGGGGGATGGCCGAGACCTTGAAAATGCAGAAGAACCCCGATGTTTCGGTGCGGACGCGCGGGATGATGGAGAAATGCACCTACTGCGTTCAGCGGATCGAGCGGGCCAAGATCGGCATGAAAGTGGCAGCGGGGGGGGCACCCCCCGGGAAGATTCCCGACGGAACCGTGGTCCCGGCCTGCGCCCAGGCCTGCCCCGCGCAGGCGATCGTCTTCGGCGACATCTCGGACCCCGAGAGCAAGGTCTCCCGGATCAAGAGCCAGGCGCGGAATTACAGCCTGCTCGGTGAGCTGAACACCAAGCCCCGAACCTCCTACCTGGCCCGGCTGCGGAACCCGAATCCGAGGATGCCGGCCGGCCCGCCCGGAACGGGAGGAGCAAGCGTATGAACCAGGAACTCGACCGGACCACCGCGGTTCCCCCGCTGGTCGAGGGGGACCATGATTTCGCCTCGATCAGCGACCTGATCTGCGGGCTGGTCGAGCGCCCGGCCCCGCGGTGGTGGTGGCTGGCGTTCCTCTTCTGCGGCTCGTTCGGTTTGCTCGGGCTGTACGCGTCCATCTATATCTTCGCCACGGGCCTGGGCATCTGGGGCATGAACCAGACCGTGGGGTGGGGCTTACCCATCGGCACGTTCGTGTTCTGGGTCGGGATCGGCCATGCGGGGACATTGATCTCGGCCATCCTCTTCCTGTTTCGCCAGAAATGGCGATCGAGCCTGAACCGGGCGGCCGAGGCCATGACCCTCTTCGCCGTCTGCTGCGCCGGGTTGTACGTGATCATCCACATCGGCCGCTTCTGGATCGCCTGGTACCTGGTCCCCTTGACCAACTCGAACGCCCTCGTCCCCAACTTCCGCAGCGCCTTGTCCTGGGACTTCGCGGCGATCTCGGTCTACGGGCTGGTCTCGCTCATGTTCTGGTATGTGGGACTCATTCCCGACATGGCCACCCTCCGCGACCGGGCGACGACACCGTTCCGGCGGTGGATCTACGGCCTGTTCGCCCTGGGCTGGCGCGGTTCGGGCCGGCACTGGCACAATTACGAGATGGCCTACCTGATGCTGGCGGGGCTGGCGACGCCGCTGGTGGTCAGTGTGCACACGGTCGTCAGCTTCGACTTCGCGATCTCGATTTTGCCGGGATGGCACTCGACGATCTTTCCCCCCTACTTCGTCACGGGAGCGATCTTCTCGGGACTGGCCATGGTGATCACGCTCCTGGTCCCGCTCCGGCGGCTCTGCGGGCTCGAAGACATGATCACGATCACTCACCTTCAGAACATGTGCAAGCTGATCCTGACGACGTCGCTGATTATCGGCTACGCCTACGGGACCGAGCTGTTCATGGCCTGGTACGCGGGCAATGAGTTCGAGATGTACACGTTCAAGAACCGGATCCTCGGGCCCTACGGCTGGTGCTTCGCGATCATGGTCCTGTGCAACGTGATGATTCCCCAGCTCCTCTGGTTCCGCTGGTTCCGGACGACTCCGTGGGTGATGTTCCTGCTCTCGCTCTGCGTCAATATCGGCATGTGGTTCGAGCGGTTCGTGATCGTGACGACCACCCTGCACCGCGACTACCTGCCCTCGAGCTGGATGATGTTCTATCCCACCCTGTGGGATTACCTTCAGCTCCTGGGTGGGTTTGGGCTGTTCACAACGCTCTTCCTGATCTTCATACGGTTCTTGCCGATGGTCGCGATCAGCGAGGTCAAGGCCTCCTTGCCGGAGGCCGATCCGCACCACCGCGAGGACCACCCCCAGGGGAAGCCCGCCGTTGATGCCTCGCAGGCGGATCCGGTGGTCCATCCGGTTGCCGGTCCGGTTTACGGACTTCTGGCTCGATTCGCCGGGCCTGGTGAGCTGCTCGAGGCCGCGCGCAAGCTCCGCGCGGCCGGGTACCGCTGGATCGATACGTATTCACCCTTTCCGATCCACGGCATGGAGCGGGCGCTGCGGCTGGGCCGGTCCAGGGTCCCCGCGTTTGTGTTCGTCGGCGGAGCGATCGGCGTGCTCTTCGCCCAGTTCGTCCAGTACTATGAAAGTACGGTGTCTTATCCCCTGATCGTCGACGGCAAGCCGTTCAACAGCGCCGAGGCATTCGTGCCCATCAGCTTCGAGACGATGATCCTGTACGCTTCGATCGCGGCGGTGCTGAGCATGCTATTCCTCAACGGCTTGCCCCGGTTCTATCATCCGGTCTTCCGAGGCCGGTCATTTGCCCGGGCCAGCAACGATGGGTTCTTCCTTTCGGTGGAGTCGCGGGATGCGATGTTCGACAGGGGGGCAACGCCGGAGCTGCTCGCGTCGCTGGGAGGGGTTGAGATCCAGTTCCTGAAAGCCTGAGAACCAAGAGATGAGTCCGCGGTCGACCTCTCCATCGCGATCTCCGGGAGTGAGAAATGTCCAGTTCCTCGTACTCTGATAGGTGGCGGCGATGCGAGTGGTGATCGTCGTATTAACCCTCCTGACGGGCGTGGTCGTCTCCCTCATGGGTCTCCGAGGGACCGTGAGCGAGCGCCGTCCCTTGATCATCGTCACCGACATGGTGGTGCAGAACAGGTACGAGCCCCAGGGGGAAAGCCCGTTCTTCAAGGACGGCCGGGTGTTGCGGACGCCGCCCGCGGGGACCGTGCCCTTCGGAGGCGCCGATTACGAGAGCGATGCCGGCTCGCCCCGGGAAAACCCGGACCTGCTCGAGGGGGACGACCGGTACTACCGCGGCAAGCAGGGCGCCGACTGGGTTAAGACGATCCCGGTGAAGCTAGATATGGCCCTGCTCAAGCGGGGGCAGGAGCGATACGAGATCTACTGCGTCCCCTGCCACGGGGCGACCGGGATGGGTAACGGGCTCATGACCCAGTACGGTATGGTCGGCGTGGCCAGCATCACCGACGAGTTCCACGCCCTGATGTCGGTGGGTGAGTACTATAACGTGATCACCAACGGCAAGGGACGGATGCTGGGCTACGGTCCGCAGGTCAAGGTTCGCGACCGGTGGGCGATCGTCGCCTATGTCCGCGCCCTGATGCGGAGCCAGAATGCAAGATTCTCTGACGTCCCCGAGACCCATCGAGGGGAGCTGAACCCATGACTCACGTAGGCCGGCCCCTGGAGGGTGTGAGCCCGCCCGGAACTCGCGGGCGCATCCTCGTCGCCGTTCTCCTCGCGGGCTCGATCGGCGCGGCCCTCGTCTCGCTGTCACGATGGTCCGAGGACCCGAGGCGCTGGCTCTACTCGTACCTGACGGCGCTCGTCTTCGTCATCACCCCGAGCATCGGCGCTCTGGCGTGGTTGATGCTCCAGCACTTGACGCGCGCAGTCTGGTCGGTCGTGCTCCGGCGGGTCCTGGAGAACCTGACCCGGCCCCTCCCCTGGCTGGCGCTGGGATTCATTCCCGTTGCGCTCCATCTTCCCCGGATCTATTCCTGGGCCGATCCGGCTCGCGTGGCCTCGGACCCGGCGCTGGCTCGCAAGTCGGCCTGGCTCAACCCGGTGTTCTTCAACATCCGGGCGGCGGCGTACCTGGCGATCTGGGCCCTCCTGGCCACGCTGCTGGCGCGGATCTCGGCCCGTCAGGATCGATTGGCCGACCCGCGCTCGAACGACCGCATGCGGGCCATCAGTAGCTGGGGGTTGGTCCTCCTGGGGCTCACCTCGAGCTATGCGGGCTTCGACTGGCTGATGTCGCTGGATCCGCACTGGGCGTCGACGATGTACGGGGTCTATGTCTGGGCCGGCTCGCTGGTGAGCTCACTCGCGGCCCTGATCCTCTTGACCCTGGCACTCCGGGGCTCGGGCTGGCTGGGACGGACCGTCACCACCGAGCACCTGCACGATCTGGGCAAGCTGCTCTTCGGCTTCGTGGTCTTCTGGACCTACATCGCCTTCTGCCAGTATTTCTTGATCTGGTGCGCAAACTTCCCCGAGGAAACCCGCTGGTACATCACCCGCCGGTCGGGGTCGTGGAACACGCTGAGCTGGGCTCTCTGTTTCGGCCATTTCACGGTCCCGTTCTTCCTGCTCCTCTTCCGGTCGATCCGACGAGACCCGTTCTGGCTTGGCTTTCTCGCAGCCTGGATCCTGGTCTTCCATTACCTCGATCTCTACTGGCTCATCATGCCCGAGCTCTACCCCGAGGGGGCGCAGCCGGACTGGCTGGACGGCTCGCTGCTGGCTGCGCTTCTGCTCGCCTCGTGTACGATCGTGGCCCATGCCTGCCGGACCCGGCCGGTGGTCCCGATCGGCGATCCCCGTCTTTCCGAGTCGATCGCTTTCCAAAACTCCTGAGGAGCGGTTCCCATGACTCCAGGTCAAACCGGTCCCTTTCCACCGAACCAGGGTGATCCCAAGATGAGCGATCCATCCCATATACAGCATTCATCATCCTCGACGCCGATCGAGAGCGCCGAAGACGATGCGGCCGAACCGCGGAGCACTCCCCTGCTCCAGGCTCTCATTCTCGGCCTCTTCAAGCTCGTGGGGGTCGGGCTAGTGGTCTACCTGACCTACTTCTTCACCACAATGTTCGCTCATCGCACACCCCCGCCTGCCCCCCTCTCCCAGGAGCAGATCGCCCTGGCCAAGAAGGCCGAGGACCTCCGCGCCCAGGGAAAGAAGGTGCTCTCGTCCTACGGCTGGGTTGACCCGGTGACCAAGAGCAAGCTCCGCATTCCCATCGACCGGGCCATGGAGTTGTACTTGGCCGAAAGTAACCGGCCCCCGGCGCCTCCCGCGGCCGTACCAGGTCCAACCGCCACGCCGGCAGCGCCGGCTGCCGGACCAGGAACCGGCGCGACCGCCGTGGCCACGACACCCGCCGCGACCACGGCGCCGGTCGCGACCACGGCACCCGCCGGAATGCCCCCGGAGCAAATGTATCGCCTGGTCTGCATGGCCTGCCACGACACCGACGGCAAGGGCAAGATCGTCCGCCTGGCCATGCCCTCCATTCCCGATCTCACCGACCCCAAGTGGCAGGCCTCGCGCACCGACGCCGAGCTCCTGCACTCGATCCTCGAGGGGAAAGAGTCAACGGTCAACGGCGTCAGGATCCCGCTCATGCTGCCCATGAAAGACAAGCTTGCCCTCGCTCACACCGAGGTGAAGGGCATGGTCGCTTTCATGCGGGCCTTCAAGGACGGCAAGCAGGTCGTATCGGCGACGCCCGGCGGAATGCCCGCTCCCGGCGTGCCGGGACCGGTTGCCGGGGGACCAACACAGGGGGTCCCGCCAACCCCAGCACCGCCCCCCAGTCCGCCGACAAATATTGGAACTGAACGACTCGCCGGGTCCCCTCCGCCGCAACAGCCGGCCCCCGTCTCGACACCACCCATTGCAAGAGCGCCCGCGCCGGTCGCGGCGCTGCCCTCCACGGCAGCGGGCACTGGCGCCACGCTACCCCCTCCACTCCCTTCAGCGTCCACGGTCGACACGGCGGCGCAGGCCGAGAAGATCCGGGCGGCGGGAGCGACCTTCAATACTCTCTGCATCGCCTGCCATGGACCGGACGGGCGAGGAACCGCGGTTCGGGCCGCCATGCCATTACTCCCCAACTTCACCTCGCACGACTGGCATACCACCAAG
>Ga0209040_10004453_pt1 | contig 10562 bp, 8 predicted proteins | sample BogFormECP12_OM3_FD_188240 | JGI IMG/M metagenome (GOLD analysis project Ga0209040, IMG submission 188240) | Bog forest soil microbial communities from Calvert Island, British Columbia, Canada - ECP12_OM3 (SPAdes) (version 2) | ecosystem: Environmental > Aquatic > Freshwater > Wetlands > Bog ... | reverse complement strand
AGCCCTACGTGCCCGGCCGCTGGGTCTACCGGTCGCTGTCGGTGAACTACCGCACCCCGGCAGAGATCATGGCGGTCGCCGCCGCGCTGCTCGCCGAATTCGCGCCGGGCGTCCAGCCACCGGAGTCGGTCCGCACAACCGGCGTGCGGCCATGGTCCCGACGCGTCACCGAGGACCAACTGCCCTCTGCTATCCAGGAATTCGTCCGAGACGAATCGGGTCGCCCGGGCACCAGCGTCGTTATCGGGCCACCAGGTGTGGCGGGCGCGGTGGTGCCGTCGGAGACGAAGGGCCTGGAGTTCGACGCCGTCCTGGTGGTGGAGCCGGAACGGATCCTCGCCGACGGCCCACGCGGCGCGGCCGAGCTCTACGTCGCCCTGACCCGTGCTACGCAACGCCTCGGGGTGCTGCACCGGGATCCGTTGCCGCCGGCTCTGACCGGACTGGCCGAAATCGCCCGACCCGAGCAAGTTCACCAGGGGTGACGATTCGTCATGCTGATACCCGCCTCAAGCGTGCCGCCGGCCGCGGCCCACGAGATCTTCGTTTCGGTCCCGTGGCTGCGATAATGAGGCCCATGGCAGTTGTGTGGGATTCGGCGGGTGATGTCGGCGGTGACACGGTGGTGGGCTCGATCGCCACCGTAGACAGCATCGCAGTCGCGGGCTCGGCCGCGACCGCGGGCAGCATCGCGGTGGCCGGCTCGGCTTCGGCCGCGGGCAGTATCGCGGTGGCAGGCTCGGTGGCGACCGCGGGCAGCGTTGCGGTCGCGGGATCCGCCGTCACCGCGGGCAGCGTCGCGGTGATCACCAGTGCGTTGATTGCGCTGTGCGTAGCCGTCCGGGAATGCGTGGCATGCCTGGCATGTGTCGGCTGCACCCGGTGCGTGGCCTGTGTCGGGTGCGTGCGCTGCACCGACTGTGTGGGGTGCGTCGGCTGCGTGAATTGTTCGGGACTGCGGAATATGAAGGGCGCCAGAAATATTCGGGTCGACTCCGCCGCATGAGTGATCTCCCTGGGAAGGTCAGTCCGACACCTTGATACGGGTGGCGATGCGCGCGGCGGCGACTTGCCACACCTGTGGTGAGTGAGTACTCTCTCACCATATGGGGGCTGCTGGACGTGATCGCCTGCTGGGCGAGGCGCTGACGCTGTTCGCCGCCAAGGGTTACGCGGCGACGTCGGTCGCCGACATCCAGCGGGCCTCCGGTCTCGCGCCGGGGTCGGGAGCGCTCTACAAACACTTCGCCTCCAAGCGCGAGCTGCTCGAGGCCGCGGTGGCATACCGGATCGACAGCGTCGTTGCCGCACGCGAGGAGTACGACGCCGGCGACCCGCGCGGCGTCGAACAGGCGGTCCGCACCGCGGGCCGGCTGATCTGGGACAACCTCAAGCAGAGCGAGGATCTGCTCAAGGTCATGCTGCGCGAGCCCGACGAGCTCGGCGATCTTGACGAGAAGACCTGGCAGGTCATCACCGACAACGCCTATCAGCGGTTCGCCGACGAATTGGCCGCGTCCAATCGCTCCGGGCGCACGTCCATCCCCGATCCCGAGGCGGCCGCGGCCGTCGCAATCGGGTCGCTGTCCTATGCGGCGACACTGCAAGCGCTGACCGGGCGCTCGCCCGGCAACATCGAGGACGACCGTTACTTCGAAGCGTGGGTCAACCAGACGGTCAGCGTCCTCGCGCAGTACACGCACCCTAGAAACCGTTGATTATCAACCTATTTCAGGAGCCACAGACGTGACATTCTCCATGGAACTCAGCGACGACGTCATCGAGGTGCGCGATTGGGTGCACAAGTTTTCGGCCGACGTCATCCGTCCGGCCGCGGCCGAATGGGACGAGCGCGAGGAAACCCCGTGGCCGGTGATCCAAGAGGCCGCGAAGGTGGGGCTCTACTCCCCTGACTTTTTCGCGCAGCAGGCCGGCGAACCGACCGGTCTGGGCATGCTCACCGCGTTCGAGGAGATGTTCTGGGGTGACGCCGGGATCGCGCTGTCCATCATGGGCACCGGGCTGGCCGCAGCGGCGTTGGCGGGCAACGGAACTCCCGAACAGATCGGCCGTTGGCTTCCCGACATGTTCGGCACGCCCGACGACCCCAAACTCGGCGCGTTCTGCTCCTCGGAGCCCGACGCCGGCTCGGACGTCGGTGGCATCCGCACTCGCGCGCGCTGGGACGCGGCGGCCAATGAATGGGTGCTCAACGGCACCAAGACCTGGGCCACCAACGGCGGCATCGCCAACGTCCACATCATCGTCGCATCGGTCTATCCCGAATTCGGCACTCGCGGCCAGGCCAGCTTCGTCATCGGACCCGGCACCAAAGGACTGGCTCAGGGACAGAAGTTCAAGAAGCACGGGATCCGCGCGTCGCACACCGCCGAAGTGGTGCTCGACAACGTCCGACTGCCCGAGGACGCGATTCTCGGCGGCCGGGAGAAGTTCGAGACGCGGATCGCCCGGGTCAAATCCGGATCCTCCACCGGCGGGCAAGCGGCGATGAAGACCTTCGAGCGCACCCGGCCTACCGTCGGCGCGATGGCCGTCGGCGTGGCAAGGGCCGCCTACGAGTATGCGCTCGACTACGCCTGCCAGCGTGAGCAATTCGGCCGCAAGATCGGCGAATTCCAGGCGGTGGCGTTCAAGCTGGCCGACATGAAGAGCCGGATCGACGCGGCCCGCCTGCTGGTGTGGCGGGCCGGCTGGATGGCGCGCAACAACCAGAGCTTCGACTGTGCGGAAGGTTCGATGGCCAAGCTGGTGGCCAGCGAGACCGCGGTCTACGTCACCGACGAGGCGATCCAGATCCTGGGTGGCAACGGGTACACCCGTGACTACCCCGTCGAGCGGATGCACCGCGACGCGAAGATCTTCACGATCTTCGAGGGCACCAGCGAGATCCAGCGTCTGGTGATCTCACGCGCGCTGACCGGTCTGGCTATTCGCTGAGGTTGGCGACCAGACGCTCGCCCTACCTGATTACCGCCGCGCCCACTCCTCGGCAAGCAGCCGATAGGAGCGCACCCGGTCTTCGTGGTCGTGGGTGATCGTCGTGATGATCAGCTCGTCGGCTTCGGTGGCATCGCGCAACCGCTCCAGGTGGTCGGCGACTTGGACCGCAGATCCGACGAATTGGGTTTCGACGCGATCCGCGACGAGTTCGCGGTCGGCGTCGGTCCAGGGGCGACGGCGCGCTTCGTCCGGAGTGGGGAACGGGATCGCGCCTTCGCCGGTGCGGATGCTGCGCACCCATGGACCGTAGCCTGCCGCCAGTTCGCGTGCGGTTGCCTCATCCTCGGCCACGACGACGTCGGCCGAGACCGAGACGTAGGGCCGGTCAAGCTCGCCGGAGGGTGTGAACGCGGCCCGGTAAGCGTCGGTGGCCTCGAGCACCGTCGCCGGCTCGACGTGGTAGTTGGCCGCGAACCGCAGACCCCGGTGGCCGGCGAGGATCGCGCTCTCCCCGCCACTGCTGCCCAGAATCCAGATCTGTAGATCGGCGCCTGCCCCGGGCACGACGTGGGCCTGTACGCCGTCGGCGGAACGATAGGTGTCGGCGATCAGCGCCAGAACGTCGTCGACCTGTTCGGTGTAGTTCTGCGGCTCTGCGCCCGGCAGCGTCAGCAACGCCTTGTGCACGGCGAAGCGCGGTGATTTCAGCAGTGGCGTCGGATCGAATCTGCGCGGGATCACCAGTCCGTTCGGTGCGTGTCCGTTGACCGCCGCCCGCGACGCCGGGGCGACCGGTGGCGATGTTGCCGGCACCGCCGGCTTGCCGCCGGAGCGCCCCAAGCCCAGGTCGAATCGGCCGGGGTGCAGCGTATCCAGGAGGCCGAACTCCTCCACCGTCGACAAGGCGGTGCGATGCCCCATCTGCACTGCGCCCGAACCGAGCCGGATCGTTGAGGTTTGCGCAGCGGTCAGTGCCAGCAGCACCGCGGGTGACGTGCCGGCGACCCCGGGATTGAGATGGTGTTCGGCGAACCAATAGCGCGTGTAGCCAAGAGTTTCGGCGTGCCGGGCGAGATCGATGCTGTTGCGCAAAGCTTGCGCCGCGGTCGAACCCGACGAGATCGGGACCAGGTCGAGAACCGCCAACGGAGTAGCCATAGCCGTTACGAAGCCACTCCGGTGGAGGCGGCCGCTCCGGTGGATCGTTGCGGTGCCGGCAGCGGCGCAAGTCCCAGGTGGTCGCGCAGTGTGGTGCCGGTGTAGTCGGCACGAAACACTCCGCGTTCCTGCAGCAGCGGCACGACCTGGTCGACGAACGGATCGAGCCCGCCGGGCGTGATGTGCGGCACGAGGATGAATCCGTCGCTGGCATCGGCCTGTACCAGGTCATTGATCGTCGCGGCGACGGTGTGCGGCGACCCGACGAAAGACTGCCGACCGGTGACCTCGACGATCACTTCGCGGGTGGTCAGATTTTCCGCTTCGGCTTTGGCCCGCCAGTCGTTGGCGATCGCGATCGCGTCCCGGAACATGCGGACGCTGGCCCGGCCGCGCGAGATGGTGTTTTCTCCCACGACGGGATCCGAGGTCGGCAGCGGTCCATCCGGGTCGTGTTCGGATAGGTCCCGATTCCAGAGTTGTTCGAGGAACTTGATTGCCGTCTGCGGAGAGACCTGCGCGAGCCGCACCTCGTGCGCAATTTCGGCGGCCTCGGCATCGGTGTCGCCGATCACGAACGTCGCGGCCGGCAAGATCAGCAGCTCGTCGCGGTGGCGTCCGTAGCGGGCGAGGCGACCCTTGACGTCGTCGTAAAACGCTTGTCCCGCCGCCAAAGTGCTGTGTCTGGAGAAGATCGCGTCGGCGGCAGCGGCGGCGAATTCGCGGCCTTCCTCGGAGTCACCGGCCTGGAAGATCACCGGCCGCCCCTGCGGGCTGCGCGGAACGTTGAACCGACCGTGAATGTCGAAGTGGGCATCCCGGTGTGCGAACGCGCCCGCATCGGGGTCGGACAGGAAGACGCCGCTCTCCTTGTCCGCCACGATCTCATCACCCCGCCAGGAGTCGAAGAGTTCCTGTGTGGTCTGCAGGAATGTCTTCGCCCGTTCGTAGCGCTGGTCCTCCGCGAGGAACCAGCCGCGCCGAAAGTTCTCGCCGGTGAACGCATCCCAGGAGGTCACCACATTCCAGGCAGCACGGCCGCCGGAGAGATGGTCCAGCGAGGCGAACTGCCGGGCCACCTCGTAGGGCTCATTGAAAGTCGAGTTGATCGTGCCGGTCAGGCCGAGTCGCTCGGTCACCGCCGCCAGCGCGGCCAGCACGGTGAAGGTGTCCGGACGCCCCACCACATCGAGGTCGTAGATCTGGCCGTTCTGTTCACGCAGCCGCAGGCCTTCGGCGAGGAACAGGAAGTCGAACTTGCCCCGCTCGGCCGTCTGCGCGAATTTGGCGAACGAGCTGAATTCGATGTGGCTGCCGGCCGCCGGGTCACTCCACACCGTGGTGTTGTTGACACCCGGAAAGTGCGCGGCCAAGTGAATCTGCCTTGTCGGCTTGCTCATCTGGAAATCCTCGGTGTCCTTTTGGTCAGGCGATCGCGTAGCGGTTTGCGGGACGGGCCAATCCGAGCAACCCCCGAAGCGTGTCGGCCTCATACGCCTTACGGAACACGTTTCGGCGCCGCAACTCGGGCACCAGGCCCTCGGTGATCTGCACGAGGTCGTGTGGAAGCGCGGCGGGGCGCAGCCGGAAACCCGAGAGCCCGGCGGCATGCCATTCCTGCAGCACATCGGCCAGCTGCCCAGGGGTGCCGACGAAAGCCTCAGCGTCGCTGCGGTATTCGGTGCCGGCGAGATCATCGAGTCGGCGCTGCCGTGCCTGCGCCGCCTGCGGGGTCTGATCGAGGAACACCACCAGATCGCCAAAGAGGTGCACGGTGTCTCGCTTTCGGCCGGCGGACCATTGCAGCGCCCCGATCTCACCCACGATGTCGGCCGCCTCCGCGGCGTTGTGCGGGGTAACGAATCCGACGTCGGCGCTGCCGGCGATCAAGTCGTAGGACGCACCGCCATGGCCCAATGCGGCGACGACCGGCTGACCCTGCGGCGGACGAGGGGTAATCGATGGCCCCTTGACGGAAAACCAGCGTCCGGCGAAGTCGATGTAGTGCAACTTGTCCCGGTCGATGAATCTTCCGGTAGCGACGTCACGGATCTCGGCGTCGTCCTCCCAGCTGTCCCACAAACGGCGCAGCACCTCAACGTAATCCGCGGCCTCCGCCAAGTAGTCGTTCACGTGCCGCGACAATTCGCGGCGCCCGAAGTGCGCCGCGACGTCGTAGCGGCCCGAGATCTGAACCCGGACTCCGGCTCTGCCGGTGCTGACATAGTCCAGCGTCGCAATCGATTTGGACACGTGGAATGGCTCCGTGTGGGTAACGATTGCTGTCGGCACGAGCCCGATGTGCGAGGTGCGTGGCGCGACGCGGGCGGCGATCAGCGCGGCATCCAAGCGGCCGCGAACGCGGTCGACCCGATCGTCGGGCTCAAATTGATCGTCGGACTGCAACGCCAGCGAATCCTCGATCGTCACGAAGTCCAGCGATCCGCGCTCGGCTTCAGCGACCAGATCAGACCAGTAGGTGGCGCTGAACAGCTCATCCGCTCGCGCGTCGGCTGCACGCCATGCGCCCGGGTGCCACCCGGCCCCGTCCAGCGCCGCGGCAAGATGCAAGGGAGTCGACGAATCAGGCATCACACACCCTGCCTTCCTAATGGTTACCACCACTGTGCCGAGATCTCTTGGCAAACGCAGGCGGCGACAGTCGTTGCGGCCGGGTCCATCTGAGGAGGGGAATAACCAGTTGCGCGACGGGCAGGCAGCTGGCGACGATCAGCCCGCCACGGAATAGCCGCACCAAGTACGCGTTCGCGCCCACCGCGTCAGCGCCGCCCGGGCCGACACCGCACGCCGATGCGCGACCGGATGGGCTGCCGGACGGCTGGAATCATCGAGATCGCAAACCCCCTGGCGGTGGCCCGCTCGATGGCTACTTGCCGAGTAGCGGCAGCACCCCCTCGGCGAACCAGTACGCCTCCTCGAGATGGGGATAACCCGACAGGATGAATTCGTCGAAGCCCAGCGAGTGGTATTCGGTGATCAGGTCTGCGACTTCCCGGTGACTGCCCACCAGCGCGGTACCGGCACCGCCACGGACCAGGCCCACTCCGGCCCACAGATTCGGGTAGATCTCCAGCTTGTCGATCTGCCCGCCGTGCAGTGCAGTCATCCGTCGCTGCCCCTCGGATTCCGACTTGGAATGCTGCGCTGTGGCTTTAGCAATCTGCTCGTCGGTGAGATCGGCAAGCATCTCGTTGGCGACAGCCCAAGCCGCTGCCGAGGTGTCGCGGCTGATGGTGTGTAGCCGAATGCCGAACCGGACTTTGCGGCCGCGGGCGCCAGCCTGCTCGCGCACCCTTTCGATCTTGGCGGCGGCGGCCTTCGGTGGCTCACCCCAGGTGAGGTAGACATCGGCGAACTCAGCCGCGATCGGCAATGCTGCCGCTGAGGAACCGCCAAAGTAGATCTCCGGCAACGGATTCGGCGGCTCTGATACCCTGGCATCAGCAACCGTGTAGTACTTACCGGTGAAATCCACCGACTCCTGCGTCCACACCGAGGTCACGATCTGCAGGAACTCGGCGGTGCGTGCATAGCGCTCGTCGTGGTCGAGCCAATCTCCGAAACGGCGTTGCTCGGCGTCGTCGCCGCCACTGACGATGTTGAGCAAAACCCGGCCTTCAGAGAAGCGTTGCAGCGTCGCCGTCTGCTGCGCCGCCAGCGTCGGAGGCACCAACCCGGGACGGAATGCAACCAGGAACTTCAGCCGCTCGGTCTCGGCCAGCAACGCGGCCGAGGTCAGCCACGCGTCTTCGCACCAGGTCCCCGTCGGCGTCAGCACACCCTCGAAGCCAAGCCGGTCGGCGGCGCGAGCCACCTCCGCCAGATACCGGCGGCTGGGCGCGCGAAATCCATTCGGGATCACGCGGTTCGACGATGCGTGCGACCCGCCGACGATCGAACGGCTGTCACCGGTGGTGGGCAAGAACCAGAAGAATTTTCCAGACATCTGTCATCGACGCTAGGTTCGCGCCGGACGAAGGGCAAGTTGCGTTCTGGGCGTATTTAACTCGTGCGCCTGCGCGACCAATAAGAGTATTTTCCCGGGCGTCAGACATGATGACCGGATGACCACTGAGATCCGCGTTCTCGACAGCGAGGACGACCTCCTGGCCGCGGCCAACGTGTTCCGCACCGCCATGGTCGGTTTGCCACCCTTGCCGAACCTGGTGCCCGGCCAGATCGCCACGCTGCTCGAACCCGGCCGCACCATCGGAGTGTTCGCCGGAGAACAGCTCGTCGGCACCGCCGACGCGGCGACCAGCAGACTGACACTTCCGGGTGGAGCGATCGTGGGCCACGCGGCCGTCACGCACATCGGGGTGCTGCCGTCGTTCACCCGACGAGGGATCGCCACCGAGCTGGTGCGCCATCAGCTGCACGATTTCGCCGCGCGGGGCGAGGTGGTCGCTACGTTGCGCGCGTCGGAGGCGACGATCTATGGACGGTACGGCTACGGCGTCGCGAGTTCGGCGCAAACCGTCGAGGTTCAGACCGCACGTGCCGCCTTCCGCCCGGGCGTCAGGGCCGGTGGCCCGGTGCGCCTGCTGGACGTGGCCGACGCGTGGGACGTCCTGCCCCGGATCTATGCCGAGAATCGTCCATCCCGACCGGGAACCATCGATCGCCATGCGGTGTGGTGGCAGGGTGCGCGGCTGCGCACCGAATCCTCCTCGGGGCCTTCGTATATCGCGGTACACGGCGAACCGGGGTCCGAGTCGGGCTTCGCCCGCTACCGTCCCATCGGCACCGAGCAGTGGTTCGTCAGCGATCAGCGCGCCATCGCGGTCGAGGATTTCTTTGCGCCCACCATGGACGCCTACCTCGGGCTGCTGCGTTTCCTGCTCGGGCTGGATCTCATTGATCGCGTGGTGTTCTGGATGCTGCCGGTCGACGATCGGTTGCCCTGGCTGCTTGTCGACCGGCGCGCCGCGAAGGTGACCGCGGTGCACGACGAAACGTGGCTGCGGGTCGTCGACGTTTGCCGAGCGCTGGCGGCACGCCGTTATGTCGGAGACGGCTGCATCACGATCGCGGTCAATGACCCACTCCTGCCGAGCAATTCAGCTACCTTCGCCATCACCGGTGACGGCGCCGAACCGACAGACAGCCAACCCCAACTCCACGTCGGCGTCGAGGGGCTCGGCGCCGTCCTGCTCGGTGGCGCAACCTGGCACGGTCTCGTCGCCGGCGGTTTGGCTCGGGCCGACGACCCGTCGGCGATCGTGGCCGCCGATGGGCTGTTCGCGGTGCCCGAGGCTCCCTTTGCCGGGTTCTTCTTCTAGGCCTCGAATGTGGGATTGATGCACGTTCATCCGCGAAAAGCGTGACAGAAGTCCACATTCGACGGCTGTACTAGGAGACCTCGCCGACGATCTCGATGGCCCTGCCCAAAGTTTCCAGCCGCGCGTCGAGGCCGTCGCCGGCCGGATAAAGCCGGACGGTGGTGACGCCGGCGTCGCGCCACACGCGTAACCGTTCCCGCACCATGGTTTCGGTGCCGATCAGCGTGGTGGCCAACACCATCTCGTCGGTCACCAAGCCGGCGGCCCCGTCACGATCACCGGCCTGCCAGCGCTCGCGGACCTCCGTGGCGATATCGGCCCAGCCTTGCCGGCTGTAGGCCTGGTTGTAGAAGTTGGTCGACGCCGAACCCATGCCGCCCAGGCTGAAGGCGAGTTCTTTCTTGCGGCCGGAGACCATTTCCCGCAGCGCATCCTCGTCGGGGGCGAAGGCCACCTCGGCGCCCTGACAGATATCGAGGTCGGCGCGGCCGCGTCCGCTGCGGGCCAAACCCTCGTCGAGGTAACCGAAGTAGGCGCTGTCGGCGCCTTCGGGCACGAAGCTGGTGCCGAGCCAGCCGTCGGCGATCTCACCGGTGAGCCGCAGCATGGCCGGCGAGAGCGTCGCCAGGTAGATCGGGATCGGGTGCTCGGCGCGCATCGACAGCCGCATTGACACCGCTTCCCCGCCGGGCCGGGGAATCTGAAACTCACTGCCGGAGTGCGAGATCTTGCCCCCGTCGAACACCCGGCGCACGATCTCGACAGTCTCTCGCACCCGCGTCAGCGGTCGTGCGAACGACACCCCGTGCAGGCCCTCGATGACCTGCGGACCCGACGCGCCCAGTCCGAGCAGAAACCGTCCCCCCGACAGGTTCGACAGCGTGATCGCCGCTTGCGCCACGGCGACCGGCGTCCGGGTGCCCACCTGAATAATCCCGGATCCCAGCAGCATTCGATCGGTACACGCCGCGTAATAGCCCAGTGCCGACGGCGCGTCGGAGCCCCACGCCTCGGCTACCCAGCAGATATCGAGGCCGAGCTTTTCGGCTTCGACGACGAAATCCCTGCCGTCGCGCCAATGTGGGAAGCTTGCCGCTTCGATTGTGGTGGCGGTGCGCATCAGCTTTCGGCCAGTTTCTT
>Ga0209040_10004452_pt1 | contig 10563 bp, 14 predicted proteins | sample BogFormECP12_OM3_FD_188240 | JGI IMG/M metagenome (GOLD analysis project Ga0209040, IMG submission 188240) | Bog forest soil microbial communities from Calvert Island, British Columbia, Canada - ECP12_OM3 (SPAdes) (version 2) | ecosystem: Environmental > Aquatic > Freshwater > Wetlands > Bog ... | reverse complement strand
GTTCCCTTCTTGCCCAAGGGTTCGAGGCCATCATCTCGCCCAACAACGGCCAACTCAGCCACCGCCACGCCCCGACTTTTTCAGGTCGAAGTAGCTAGGCTCCCAAAAGAGCCGAACCGAAAGGATCTTCGAGTATGGCCGCCGACTTAGAACAGGCCTATGACGTTGTGGTGCTGGGCGCCGGACCGGTCGGACAGAATGCCGCCGATCGCGCCCGGGCCGGCGGCCTGCGGGTTGCGGTGGTCGAGCGCGAACTCGTCGGCGGCGAATGTTCGTATTGGGCCTGCGTACCCAGTAAAGCGTTGCTGCGTCCTGTCATTGCCCTCTCCGAAGTCCACCACATCGACGGTGCACGTGAGGCGGCCACCGGTTCGATCAGCCCGAACGGCGTGTTCGGCCGCCGCGACCGCTATGTAGACAGTTGGGACGACACCGGCCAGGCCGACTTTGTGGCTGGAATCGGCGCGACCCTGGTACGCGGCCACGGGCGGTTGGACGGCCCCCGACGTGTCGTGGTCACCACATCGAGCGGCGATGAAGTGGTACTTACCGCGCGGCATGCGGTTGTCATCTGCACCGGAAGCCGGCCCGCGCTCCCTGACTTACCCGGCATGGCCGAACCCCGCCCGTGGACCAACCGCCAAGCCACCGACAGCAGTAAAGTCCCGGGACGGCTCGCGGTGGTCGGTGCCGGCGGTGTGGGCGTCGAAATGGCGACGGCATGGCAGGGCTTGGGTTCGTCGGTCACTCTGCTGGCGCGGGGAGCCCGCCTGCTACCCAGGATGGAGCCCTTTGTGGGCGAATTGATCGCCCGTGGACTCGCCGACGCGGGCGTGGATGTCCGGGTGGGTGTGTCGGTCCGTGCGCTGCGCCGGCCCGACCCCGGTGGGGCGGTGACCCTCGAATTGGACGACGACACTGAATTAAAGGTCGACGAAGTGCTTTTCGCCACGGGCCGGGAACCGCTCACCGACTACATCGGCTTGGAAACAGTGGGCCTGACCCCGGGCGGCTGGCTCGACGTGGATGACACCTGCCGGGTGCGGGCCATCGACGACGGTTGGCTCTATGCGGCGGGCGATGTCAATCACCGGGCCCTGCTCACGCATGAGGGCAAATACCAGGCGCGCATCGCCGGCGCGGCTATCGGGGCACGCGCAGCGGGAACGCCGTTGGACACCGCGCCGTGGGGAGTGCACGCGACCACCGCCGACCATCGCGCGGTGCCGCAGGCTTTCTTCACCGACCCCGAAGCCGCCGCGGTGGGACTTACGGCGCAGCAGGCTGTGCAACACGGTCAGCGGGTGCGCACGGTAGACGTCGAGATCGGCGACGTCGTCATGGGAGCCAAGCTCTACGCGGACGGGTATACCGGGCGGGCGCGCATGGTGGTCGATGAGGATCAGGGGTATCTGCTCGGCGTGACTCTGGTCGGCCCGGGTGCCACCGAGATGCTGCACTCGGCCACCATCGCGGTCGCCGGCCAGGTGCCCATCGCTCGGTTGTGGCACGCGGTGCCGTGCTTCCCGACGATCAGTGAATTGTGGCTAAGACTTCTTGAGGCCTACCGAGATTCGGCTCCGGCCGATAGTTGACAAGGAGCGCTCATGGCAACCTCGGACGGATTTCACCCCGACTTCGACGCGAGGGCATCGGAAGTCACGCGCAACAAAGTGCACCACGTCAAGGCGTCAGACATCTCTTCGGACACCGCGCAATCGGAGGGAATGCGGCGCTTCGCGGCGCTGAGCGGCCGATCAGTCGGTGCCGAGAAGCTGTGGATGGGCGAGACGCATGTGTCTCCCGCAACCGCGTCGGCCAACCACCATCACGGCGAAGCCGAGACCGCAATCTATGTACGAAGCGGCTACCCGGACTTCGTGTTTCACGACGGCGTCCAAGAGGTGCGCATCTCTACCCAGCCCGGCGACTACATCTTCGTCCCGCCATATCTGCCGCATCGGGAAGAAAATCCCGATCCGAACACACCCGCGGAAGTGGTGATCGCGCGCAGCACCCAAGAGGCCATCGTGGTAAATCTGCCGGCCCTGTATCCGCTCTGAGGGGTACCGGGTTCAGTAAACCGCGATTTCGATGAGATTCCCCTCGATGTCACGACAGTAGTGTGACGTCATCGGACCCAACGCGCCGACCTTGGTCACGGGCCCCGAGGTGATTTCAACTCCGCAGCCGACAAGGTGGGCGCGTACCTCTTCCGGGGTGGCACGGGTGATGAAGCACAAGTCTTCGGAGCCGGCCGCTTCGACCGACCCGGTGACCCAGTCAGGATCATCGGCCAGCGCGCCAACGGGTCGCAGGTTGATTTTCTGGTTGCCGAAGGACAAGGCGGTCCGATCGGACGGCCCGAACGTCTCTCGCGTCATACCGAGGACCCGCTCATACCACGCCGCAGTGGCCTCAACATCGTGGCAATTCAACACGATATGGTCGAACCGTTCCACCGCGAATCCCATTTTTCACTCCTCTTTTCAAGCCTGCTGGTTCGCGCCGACCTGCGTTGCGAGCGCCTCCGCAATATCGTCGGCGGCGCGTTCATCGAGTGGATGGTGCGCGAAAATCATTCGATACCACAGTAACCCGAACGCCTGGTCGACGATGGAGTCGAGCCCTGCCGTTGCTGGGATTTGCCCGCGGTCGCGTGCTCGGTCGAGGATCTGAGCCAGCGCGTCGCGCCGCGCGGCGGTGAACGCCGCGAGTTGCTCCATCGTGGCGGCATCGCCCAACGCCTCCCGCAGCACACCCAACAACAGGCTGCGGTTATGGGGCGCGGCGGCAAACGTGGAGCGCAGGAAGAGCCGAAGGTCGGTTTGCAGATCACCAGTATCGGGCGCTGGCGCAACCTCCGCCGCCCGAAGAATCATCGCGTCGAGGAGCACCGCGCTCTTCGACGGCCACCAGCGGTAGATCGTTTGCCTGCCGACCCCCGCTCGCTCCGCAATGGCACCCACGGTGATCAGCGCACCGTCCCCAGCGGCAAGCAACTCGCCGGCAGCTCGCAGGATCGCCTGCTCGGCGGCTTCATTGCGCCGGCTGCCGGTATGGGGTCGTCCCGTCACAGGGTGAAGGCTAGCTCCCGATTTGACGAGACCGCCAGTCTCGACAATGCTGGCGGGCATGACGACCCGCAGATCCGCCGCTGACCGCAAACGCCGCCGCGTCAGCTTTTTCCACCGGCGCATTGCCAACCCCATTACCCGACGGCTACCCACTCAAATGCTGCTAGAGACCACCGGCCGCGTCAGCGGACAGCCGCGGCGCACGCCAATCGGCGGCCGGCTCGATGGCGACTCATTCTGGCTGGTGTCCGACCACGGCGAGGCATCGAATTACGTTCGAAACATCAAGGCGAACAACAGGGTTCGAGTCCGCGTCCGAGGCCGCTGGCGCGCCGGAACCGCCGCCTTGCTGCCCGGCGACGACCCGTACGTCCGCTTGGCGACGTTGCCGCGTTTCAACAGCTCGATGGTGCGCGCGTTAGGCACCGATTTGCTCACCGTGCGCGTCGACCTGGACCCCGCATGATCCGATAGCCTCGACTGACATGAATGCCACCCCCGCATCGAGTGGACCCAACCTGGGGCTGATATTGGCGCTAACGGTTAACGGCCTGGCGGTGAGCTCCTACCCCGATATGGTCACCGTCGCAAAAACTGCGGAGGACTACGGATTTGATTTCGTGTGGTTGTGCGACCACTTCCTCACGATAATCCCCGACGACTACGTAAAGGATGCGGGCATCACCGCCGACGCCGAAGGTGGCCAGCCCGTGCCACCCAGGTCGCTGCCGCTGCTGGAAGGCTGGACGGCGCTGACCGCACTGGCCCGCGACACCACCCGGCTGCGCCTTGGCACCAGTGTGCTGTGTAATTCCTACCGCCATCCTTCGGTGCTGGCGAAGATGGCCGCCACATTGGACGTCATTTCCGAGGGACGTCTCGATCTGGGCCTGGGTGCGGGCTGGTTTGAGCGCGAGTTCGACGCACCTTTCTGCCTGCCCAGCGTCATCACTCAGCAATTTCTCAACAGATTCTTCGATCCCGCTCGGCTCGGCTCCAAGGATCTCCCTAGGCGCCGACTTCAGCATTAATCTCATGACTGGGCCATTGGGTGAGCTCGTGCGTGAGCCGTTGTCTACCGACCTCATCGAACGCTACCTGCGCACCCGCGGGCGACGGTATTTCCGCGGCCAGCACGATGGCGAATACTTCTTCGTCGCGAATGCCCACCCGCGGCGACTGCACGTCCACCTCGGGATCTCCCGCTGGCACAGCGACGTGTTCACGGTCAGCGTCAACCCCGCGTGCTTCTTCCCCGCAGCCGACGGCGATCGGCTGGCGCACATCGCCGACACGTGGAATCAGCAGAGCCGCGATGTCGTCGCCATCGTGCACGGATCCTCGGATCCGCAACGCATCGGCGTCGTCGCACGCGGTTCCCAGCGGATCCGGGATCGCGTGAGTTTCGAGGATTTCGCGTCCTTCGTCGACCGCGCCATCGCGGCCGCGGTCGATCTCTTCGGCGAGTTGACCCCGGTCGTCGAGTTGCCGCCCCCACCTCAGGAGGCCCGGCCATTGCTGCGAGATGCCGGCTGAGCCGCGACCTCACGACACCGGCACGCGCTCCGCGACGTCGGGACGCGGCTCACCCAGTTCGGTCCGGATGGCGCCCCACGGGTTGGCGTAGCGCCCCGGCGCGTTTCGGTAGGCGGCGCGGCCTTTGAGCACGCGCCGGGCTATCGGTGCCACCAACCGCATCGGGTAGCGCCGCCAGCCGGCCAGGGCGCGCATCTCCGCGAGCATGTCCGGCCACGGGTGATGCTGGAATGACAGCGCCTGCTGAGCGCGAGCGGTGTCCATCCAGTCGGTGACGAACCAGTCCTTGTCGCCGTCTGGGTCGCCGGGCCGGCCTGCCGGCAACACGTTGATCAGGCCCCTGGCCGCGGCCAGTGCCTTACCGACGTCTCCCTGCCGCAGCAGATGCGACTGGTCGCCGCCGATCAGCAGGATTTCACCGGCAACGTCGGCCGTGGTGGCAGTGGCGAACGCGGCCGCGGCATCACGGACGTCGATGCTGTGCATGCGCCCGTCGCTTGGCAGCGCACTTTCGAAGAAGAGTGCGTCGAGGCTGAACGGCATCGCACCCGGTTCGACGCTCATCACCCCGGCCAGGCGCAGGATCACCCACTGAAGGCCGGAGGACCGCACGTGGTCTTCGACCTCGGCTTTGTGCGCGCCGTAGAGATCCGACGGCTGCACCGGGGTGTCCGCGCGCAGCAGCTCGTGGTGCCGGTGTGGGTTGCGGGCACCGTGCACCGCGTTGCTAGAGGCCTGGATGAAACGCGGTGGGCGCGAACATGATTCCGCCGCGCGCAGCAGAGCCACCGTTGCGTCGACGTTAACGCGGCGCGCCAGTTCGGGTTGGCGGTAGATCACGGGCGGGATCACCGCGGCCAGGTGGATGATCACCGTCGGCGACGTCTCGGCGACGAGACGGTCGACCTCACCCGAGTCGGTCAGGTCAGCCCAGCGCGCCTCGACACGGGCGGGCAGGGACCGGGCCGCTTTGCGCTGGGCGGCGGTCCCGAGGTCGGTGGCGACCACCCGGTGACCGTCGGCCGCAAGCCGGCGCACGGTCTGCGACCCGACCAGCCCGAAACCGCCTGTGACAACAACCTTTTCGGACATCGTTCCCCCGGTGTGAGCAGGTCCACAAACGTGGATATGGCATTCTCCTAAATAGAGAGTACCATATGTCTCTATAAGCGTAGAGAGCCAAAGCCGTCGCCGCGCTGACACCACACGAGCCAGACCGGGAGCAACAGGATGACGGGCACAACAGCCGACAATCACGAGATAGTCAAATGGGATCCAGCGTTCACCAAGCAGGTCGCTGAGGCGATCGGACCCCTGGTCAAACGCTGGTTCCGCGCCGAAGTGCGAAACCTCGACAACATCCCGTCAGCCGGTGGGGCGTTGGTGGTGTCCAACCACTCGGGAGGCATGTTCACACCCGATGTGATGATCTTGGCGCCGGCTTTCTATGACGCCTTCGGATACTACCGGCCCCTCTACACCCTGGGCCACTACGGGCTGTTCATGGGCCCGATGGACGGGTGGCTGCGCCGCGTCGGGGTCATCGAGGCCAGCCGCGAAAATGCCGCCGCCGCGCTGCACTCGGACGCTCTGGTCCTGGTGTTCCCCGGCGGCGACTACGACTCCTACCGGCCCACCTTCGGCGCCAACACTGTCGACTTCAACGGACGCACCGGCTATGTGCGGACCGCCATCGAAGCCGGCGTGCCGATCGTTCCGACCGTGTCGATCGGCGCCCAGGAATCCCAGCTCTTTCTGACCCGTGGCAACTGGCTGGCCCGCAAGTTGGGGCTCACCAAAGCGCGGATGGACATTCTGCCGCTCAGCTTCGGGTTACCGTTCGGCCTGAGCGTTTTCTTCCCGCCGAACCTGCCGCTGCCGGCCAAGATCGTCACCGAGGTGCTCGAGCCGATCGATGTCACCGCTCGCTTCGGCGCAGACCCCGACGTCGAGGAAGTCGACGTCCACGTTCGTTCGGTGATGCAGGCCGCGCTGAAGCGGCTGGCCGGTCAGCGCCGGTTTCCTATCCTGGGCTGACGGTGTCGCATGAAACGACTCAACGGCATGGACGCCATGCTTCTGTACAGCGAGACGCCGAACCTGCACACGCACACGCTCAAGGTGGCGGTCATCGACGCTTCCGACGTCGATGGTGAGTTCGGTTTCGAGGTGTTCCGGGACCATGTGCGCCGCCGGCTGCACCTGCTGGAACCGTTGCGCTACAAACTCGTCGACATCCCGTGGCGGCTGCATCACCCGATGTGGCTGGAAGACTGCGACCCCGATGCCATGGACCTGGACTACCACCTACGGCGGGTGCGGGTGCCGGCGCCGGGCGGCCGGCGAGAGCTGGACGAGGTTGTCGGGCGGGTGGCCTCCACGCCTCTGGATCGCAGCCGCCCGCTGTGGGAGTTTCACTTCGCCGAAGGGCTGGCCGGGGGTCGGTTCGCGTTGATCGGCAAGGTGCACCACGCGCTGGCCGACGGCGTCGCCTCGGCGAACCTGTTGGCACGCCTCACCGGGGGCGTGACCGACGTGCGCGACAGCAACCAGGCGGGCGCCACACCGGCCACACCATCAAGGGCTTATCTGCTGCGCGCGGCAGCACGCGACCACGCCCGCCAAATCGCCGATCTACCGGGGCTGATCCGAGATGCCGCCGTGGGGTTGACGCGGGTGCGACGCCGGTCCAGGCAACGCGGCGACCACCCGGATCTGGCCGACGCGTTCGACGCCCCGCCGACCTTCCTCAACCATGTGGTCTCACCTCAGCGGCGGTTCGCCAGCGCGACGCTGCCATTGGCTGACGTCAAAGCGACCGCCACGGGGTTGGGCGTCACGATCAACGACCTGGTGCTGGCGACAACAGCCGGCGGATTGCGGAAGCTGTTGTTGGACTACGACGGCGAGGCCGACCGGCCGATCATCGCGTCGGTTCCGACCGCCACCGACAAGTCAAACCGAGTCACCGGAAACGAACTCAGCGGTCTGTCGGTGTCGTTGCCCGTTCACATCGCCGACCCCGCCGAGCGGGCGCGGCTGGTCGCGCTAGCGACCCGAATCGCCAAAGAGGACCACGAAATCCTCGGTCCACGCCTCTACGGGCGACTGATGGCCTACCTGCCGACCGCGATCGCCCCGGCTGCGTTTCGCTGGCTGGCGCGGCGTGAAGCCCCGAACAAGATGATGAACGTGGCCGTGTCCAGCGTCGCGGGACCGCGCGAGCGTGGCCACATCGGAGGCGCGCCGGTCAGCGAGATCTACTCGACCGGCGTCCTGTCGCCGGGCGCCCCGGTCAACATCACCGTGTGGAGCTACGTCGACCAGCTCGGCGTCGCGGTGCTGTCCGACGACCAGACGTTTAACGACGCGCACGAAGCCACCGACGCACTCAGCACAGCATTTGCCGAATTACGCAGTGCGGCATGGGCGTTAACGAGTTCAAGCGGCAAGAACGGCGTCGAGCGCAGAATAGAACATGCCCAGCCCGTCGTCGGAAGGACCGGTTAGCGCTTCGGTGGCGTGCTCGGGATGCGGCATCAGTCCGACGACACGGCCGTTGGCTGAGCTGACGCCGGCGATGGCACGCATCGAGCCGTTGACATTGTCGTGATAGCGGAACACCACCCGGCCCTCGGCCTCCAGCGCGTCGAGCACCTCCTCGGGGGCCACGTAACGTCCTTCGCCGGACTTCAGCGGTACCAGCAGATCGGCGTCGGGCTCGAAACGAGATGTCCACGCCGTCGAGGTCGATTCCACCCGCAGCCACACATCGCGGCAGATGAAGTGCAAACCGGCGTTGCGGGTCAGTACGCCGGGCAGTAGCCCGGCCTCGCACAGCACCTGAAAACCGTTGCAAATTCCCAATACCGGCATGCCGCGCCCCGCTGCGTCGACCACTTCGGCCATCAGCGGGGCGAACCTGGCGATCGCACCGGCCCGCAGGTAGTCGCCGTAGGAAAAACCGCCGGGCACCACGACGGCGTCGACGCCCTTGAGGTCGGCATCGGCATGCCACAGGCTGACGGCCTCGGCGCCGACGCGCCGCGCCGCGCGCGCGGCGTCCACGTCGTCAAGTGTCCCGGGAAAGGTGATGACGCCGATCCGCGCCGTCACCGCGTCTCCCGGCTTATCGTCCAGTCCTCGATCACCGTGTTCGCCAACAACGACTCCGCGATCTCGGCGAGCACCTTATCGTCGACGGTGTCGTCCACTTCGAGCTCAAATCTCTTGCCCTGACGGACATCTGAGATGCCGCGATGTCCGAGCCGCCCCAGCGCACCGACAATCGCCTGACCCTGCGGGTCGAGAATCTCCGCTTTGGGCATCACGTGCACGACCACCCGGGCCACCGGCGTTCCTCCTCAGATCTATGTCGGCGCCAACTCTACCGGCGACAGGTGCCGCCGGCTCATGGACACGAGGCGATGTAGGCGTCGCACAGCGGCGCGGTTATCGAATCCAGCACGGGATCGTCTGCCATCGACGGCCAGGGCACTTCTGGCGGCGCTGACGACCACAGCGTGAGCTCGCTGATCGTGCTGCTCGCCACGTGCGCGACCAGGTAGGTGTGCATGATGACCGGCCCGCTGATCACCGCCGCCATCCGGTTGGGTTCGTCGGTGGTGATCGATGGCGACTGCTGGGGTGACCCCAGCTGGCAGCCGCGCAGCGCGGCGACGGCGGTGCTGAACACCGACGCCGCGATTGCGCCGCCGCGGGCGGTGTCACCGCGCCAATGCAAGACCTGAGCCTGCAACTGCCACTGGCCTTCCGGATGGACCACCGTCGCGCGTGCCGCGACCGCGGCGGCGCGGGCGTCCCGTGGTGCCGGCGGCGCGGCACACAGATCCTCGAACCGGAAACGCGCGGCGGCCCCGGGTCCTCTTCCCGTGAGAGCTACCGCGAGCCCGGCCAGCGCGGGCCAGTTGTATACCGACTTGAGCGGCACAGCACGTTGCTGGATCCACGCGGTGTTCGGGATCTGGTCGCACACGGGTGGGCACGTCTCCGGCTCCGCGTACGCGGGCATCACGACGACAAGAGCCACCGCGAGGCCACCGGCGAGCAGCATCGTCGCCAGGATCACCCGCATCGGCACTACTCCCGTCAGGCCCCGTCGGGGCCTCCGTCAAGGCACAATCGTAGACATGCAATTGACGCATTTCGGCCATTCCTGCCTACTCGCCGAGTTCGACCATACGAGCGTCCTCTTTGATCCCGGCACCTTCGCGCACGGATTCGAGGGAATTACCGGCCTGTCTGCGGTTCTGATTACCCACCAGCACCCCGACCACGCCGACGTCGCGCGGCTGCCATCGCTGATCGAGGCCAACCCGGACGCCGCGCTGTACGCAGACCCGCAAACCGCTGCACAGCTCGGCGCGCCGTGGCAGGCGGTGCACGTCGGCGACGAATTGTCGATCGGCGAGCTGACCGTCCGGGGGGTCGGCGGCCGGCACGCGGTGATCCACCCGGAAATCCCTGTCATAGACAATATTTCGTATCTGGTGGGCGACGGCGACCATCCTGCCAGGTTGATGCATCCTGGTGACGCGCTGTTTGTGCCCGACGAGCCGGTGGACGTATTGGCCAACCCGGCGGCGGCCCCGTGGATGAGGATCTCCGAGGCCATCGACTACCTGCGGGCTGTGGCACCGGCACACGCGGTACCCATCCACCAGGGCGTGGTCGCTACTGAGGCGCGTGGCCTCTACTACAGCCGGTTCACCGAGATGACCAGCACCGACTTCCAGGTGTTGCCGGAGGAAAGCGCGGTCACCTTCTAGCGCGAGCAGACGCAAAAGCCCCCGACACGCCGAGCGTGCGGGGGCTTTTGCGTCTGCTCGGCGCCCTAGGTGGCTGGTGTCGAACGGGCAGTTTCGCGCGCCGTGGCGAAATCGGTCAAAACCGGCACCGCCAGAACGGACGCTGAGCGACTTTTGGCGAC
>Ga0209040_10004451_pt1 | contig 10565 bp, 9 predicted proteins | sample BogFormECP12_OM3_FD_188240 | JGI IMG/M metagenome (GOLD analysis project Ga0209040, IMG submission 188240) | Bog forest soil microbial communities from Calvert Island, British Columbia, Canada - ECP12_OM3 (SPAdes) (version 2) | ecosystem: Environmental > Aquatic > Freshwater > Wetlands > Bog ... | reverse complement strand
TGCGACGGCGCCACGCTCCACTGATTTAGGTAGTCGTGCACATGCGCGGCCGCGAGAAAGGCGTAGGCAGGCGCAAAGTTGGGGTCGAGTTCGATCGCGCGCATAAGCAGATCCCGTGCCTGGCCGTTGGCCTCCTTTGTGTGTCGCCACCACAGCTCGCGACCGCGCAGGAAGCAGTCGAACGCTTCCGGATTGTCGGTGTGCTCGGCCATCAACCTCTGGCGATCGCCTTGCGTGAGGTTGAGCGAGAGAGCGGCGACGATCTGCCCGGTGACGTCGTCCTGCACGGCGAAAATGTCAGTGAGGTCCCGGTCGAAGCGCTCGGCCCAGAGATGCCCGCCATTGGTCGCGTCGATCAGCTGAGCCGTGATCCGCACCCGATTGGCGGCTTTGCGCACGCTTCCCTCCAGTACATAACGCACGCCGAGCGTCTTGCCGATCTCCTGGACATGGGCGGTCTTGCCCTTGAAGGTGAAGGAGGAATTGCGAGCGATGACGAAGAGCTGCGACAGCTTCGACAGAGCGGTGATGATGTCCTCGGAGATACCGTCGGCGAAATAGTCCTGCTCGGGGTCGCCGCTCATGTTCTGGAAGGGGAGGACGGCGATCGAAGGTTTTTCCGGCGCGGCGGATTTTTCGCCCGCGATCTGAACTTGCACTGCTGGCCTGGCTTCGGCCGGCGCCCCGACCTGAAGCGCATAGACCCTGACTGGCTCGGCGATGTTCTTGAGCTCCCTCTGGCCGAGATCGCTGACGACGAGGTCGAGCCGGGCGCGCACTTGACGAAAGGCATCCTCGGACAGGCAGATCGCCCCGGGCGCAGCGATCCCTTCCAATCGTGCGGCGATGTTGACGCCGTCGCCCATCAGATCGCCGTCGCTCTCCTCCACGACGTCGCCGAGATGGATGCCGATGCGAAATTCAATGCGGCGCTCGGCCGGCACGCCCGCGTTGCGCTCAACCATCGCATGCTGGATTTCAATGGCGCAACGCACGGCGTCCACCACGGAGCGGAATTCGACCAGCGCGCCGTCGCCCGTGCGCTTGACCACGCGTCCATGGTGGACCGCGATGGTCGGATCGATCAGATCGCTGCGCAACGTGCGTAGACGCGCCAGCGTCCGATCCTCGTCGGCGCCGGCCAGGCGACTGAAACCGACCACATCGGCGGCGAGAATCGCCGCCAGTTTGCGCATTTCGGGCATTGGCGAAGCTAGCACGAAGAGCGCTATCTTCAACATCGCACTCGCGGCCATTCGGCATTCGCCCTTCGCAGGCGTTCCGGCGTGCGCGAAACCATGCTATCGCGCCGCAGCAAAATTGCGTACGTGGCGACTCAGGGAGCGCGAATGGCGACCGATATCGTCAAAGTCGGGCGGGCGTTGATCTCCGTCTTCGACAAGGCGGGGCTTGTCGAGCTCGCCGGCGCGCTTTGCCAGCGCAGCGTCGAACTGCTCTCGACCGGAGGCACTGCGGCGGAGCTCGGCGACGCCGGGCTCGAGGTCATTGACGTCGCGCAGATCACCGGCTTTCCGGAGATGATGGACGGGCGGGTCAAGACCCTGCATCCGCGCGTGCACGGCGGCCTGCTCGCGATTCGCTCGGAGCCAGCTCACCAGGCGGCGATGATCGCCAACGACATCGCCCCGATCGACCTTCTCATCGTCAATCTCTATCCGTTCGAGGCGACGCTGAAGCGAGACGCCTCGTTCGAAGACCGGATCGAGAACATCGACATCGGCGGCCCGGCGATGATCCGCGGCGCGGCAAAAAACCATGACGACGTCGTCGTGATCGTCGACGTCGCCGACTATCCCGCGCTTCTCGACGAGCTCGCGCGGAACGACGGCGCGACCAGTCTCGCCTTCCGCCGGCGCATGGCCCAGAAGGCCTTCGCGCGCACCGCGGCTTACGACGCCGCGATCTCGAACTGGCTCGCCGAGGAGATTCACGAAACCGCCCCGAAATGGCGCGCCTTCGGCGGCGTCCTGCACGAGAGCTTCGGCGCGCTGCGCTATGGCGAAAATCCGCATCAGAGCGCGACGCTCTACCTCACCGCCGAGACGCGCCCCGGCATCGCGACGGCGCGCCAGGCGCAGGGCAAGGAGCTCTCCTACAACAACATCAACGACACCGACGCCGCCTACGAACTCGTCGCCGAGTTCGATCCGGCCGAAAGCGCCGCGGTCGCGATCATCAAGCACGCCAACCCGTGCGGCGTGGCGATCGGCGCGACCCTGCTCGAGGCCTATGAAAAGGCGTTCGCCTGCGATCCGGTTTCGGCCTTCGGCGGCGTCGTCGCGCTCAACCGCCGGCTCGACGCAGCCGCTGCGCGAAAGATCGTCGAGATCTTCACCGAAGTCATCATCGCGCCCGAGGCCGACGACGAGGCGCTGGCGATCGTCGCGGCCAAGAAGAACCTGCGCTTGATGATCGCCGGCGCGCTCCCCGATCCGCGCGCCAGGACCCTCACCGTCCGCTCGGTCGCGGGCGGGCTTCTGGTGCAGGACCGCGACAGCGGCGTGCTCGACGAGGCGGCGCTGAAGGTCGTGACCAGGCGCGCCCCGACGGCGAGCGAGATGGCCGATTTGCGTATGGCCTGGCGCGTCGCCAAGCACGTGAAGTCGAACGCGATCGTCTACGTGAAGGACGGCGCGACAGCCGGCGTCGGCGCGGGACAGATGTCGCGTGTCGATTCCGCGCGGGTCGCGGCGCGAAAGGCCCTGGACGCGGCGGCGGCCGCCGGGTGCGCGGAGCCGCGCACCAAAGGCTCGGCGGTTGCTTCAGACGCGTTCTTTCCCTTCGCCGACGGCCTCTTGGCGGCGATCGAAGCCGGCGCGACCGCGGTCATCGAGCCCGGCGGCTCGATGCGCGACGCCGAAGTAATCGCCGCCGCCGACGCGGCGGGGGTTGCGATGGTCTTCACCGGGATGCGGCACTTCCGGCATTGAGGCCAATCCAAAGCAGAGGCTCGATTCTGGATTCCCGGTCAGACCTTCGGCCTGCCGGGAATGACAGTCACTCCGGCGACACGATGAGCGATATCTCGCCGTTCCTGACGCCGCTGAGCTGGATGTCGAGCGGGCGCGCCGGCAGGTCGAACTTGACGCTCTTGCGCGCCCCCTCGCAGCCGAGCACGCCCGAGAACGCCTTGGGGCGGAGGAATTGGCCGCCGTCGATCACGTCGATCCAGCCCTCGGATGCGATCGTGATCTTGTAGATCCCCGCCTTCGCCGGCGCGGCAAGCGCGAAATGGCCTGCATAGGATTGCGGCGACCTCGACGCCCGCTCCGGCGCTTGCGGGAGCCCGGCTTCGGCGAGAGGGGCGAGCTCAAGCGACGCCGCGGCGTCGGTTGTCAGCGCGCCGCCGTTCGCGACTGCGAGCTTGCCGGGACTTGCGAGCGCAGCGCGCTCGCGATCGAGCGGCCATTTGAACGCGTCGCACCCGGTCGGTTCGTCCGCCGCCGCCAGGCCAGGCGCGACGGCGAGCGCCGCGCCGAGAAGCCAGACAGCCAGTCTCATTGCGAAGAGACCGCCGGGGCCGGGCTTTTCAATGTCTCCGGTTTGGCGCCGTGAAGCAGGTTGATCGCGGCCTGCAGCTGCGTGTCCTTGTCCTTCTCCGGCGGGACATAGGCGTCCGATCCCTTCTCCTCCTCGGTCCCGTTCCTGAGGTGGCCAAAAAGCGAGGCCTCGCCGAGACTCGACACCTTGCCCTTAAGGTCATCGGGGATGTTCTCGAGCACGACGATATCGGGATCGATGCCCTTCGCCTGAATCGAGCGTCCAGACGGAGTGTAGTAGCGCGCCGTCGTCAGCTTCAAGGCGCCGTTTTCGCCGAGCGGCAGGATCGTCTGGACCGACCCCTTGCCGAACGAGCGCGTGCCGATCAGCGTTCCGCGCTTCAGATCCTGAAGCGCGCCCGAGACGATCTCCGAAGCCGACGCGGAGCCGCCGTTGATCAGGACGACGAGCGGCTTGCCCTGCGACAGGTTGACCCCCGGGCGGGCGCTGTAATGTTGTTCCTGATCCGCGTTGCGTCCTCGGGTCGACACGATCGGGCCGCTGTCGACGAAGGAATTCGTGATCTCGACCGCCTGATTGAGCAGGCCGCCGGGATTGTTGCGCAGATCGAGGATATAGCCCTTGAGCTTGCTCGAGCCCAGATCGGAGCGGAAGTGGTCGAAGGCCTTGCGCACGCCGTCGTAGGCTTCCTGGTTGAACTGGGTGATCCGGATGTAGCCGATATCGCCGTCCTCGACATGCGAGCGCACGGACTGCACATGAATGATCTCGCGGACGATCGTGTATTCCTTCAGGTCCTTGTTCGCGCCGCGCTCAACCATCAGCCTCACGCTCGATTTGGCCGGCCCCCGCATTTTGTCGACGGCTTCCTTCAGCGTCAGCCCCTTGACCGGCGTGTCGTCGATCCGGGTGACGAGGTCGCCAGACAGAAGGCCGGCGCGGGCGGCCGGCGTGTCGTCGATCGGGCTCACGACCTTGACGAGGCCGTCTTCCATCATGACCTCGAGCCCGAGGCCGCCGAACTCCTCGCCTTTCATGCTGGTCTGGAAGTCCTCGAGCGCCTTGGGATCGAAATAGGTCGAATGCGGATCGAGCGAGGCGAGCATGCCGTCGATCGCCCCCTTGATCAGCTTGTCGTCGTCAGGCTTCTCGGCATAGTTGTCCCGGACTTTGTTGAACACCTCGCCGAACAGCGCCAGCTGGTCGCCGCCGATCGCGGCCGCGGCCTGAAGCGCGCCCTCGGACAAGCCAGCCAACATCACGCCCGCGGCGACCCCGGCTGCGAGGTAGGGGAGACTCTTCGTCATTGACCTATCGTCGACCTCGGTTCGGCGTCATCAATTGGGCTTGGCGGCGTCCGTCCGCGCGGCGGCGGCCGAAGGCGTCTCGACTTTGGCCGCGTCGCTCTTGTCCGCCTTGGCCGACGTCGTTTCGCTCGGCTTCACGCCGTGCAGGAGACCGATGGCAGCCGCCAGTTGCTTGTCATCCTTCTCGTCCGGCGGCACGTAAGCCTGCGACCCCGACGTGTCCTCGTCGCCGTTTGCGAGATGGCCCTTGAGGGAGGCCTCCCCCTTCATGTCGTCCTTGCCCTTGAGGTCGTCGGGCACGTCCTCGAGCACCCTATAGTCGGGCTCGATTCCCTTGGCCTGGATCGAACGGCCCGAGGGCGTGTAGTAGCGCGCCGTCGTCAGGCGAAGCGCGCCCTCCTGACCGAGCGGCATGATCGTCTGCACGGAGCCCTTGCCGAAGGACCGCGTGCCGATCAGGGTCGCGCGCTTGTGATCCTGGAGCGCGCCGGAGACGATCTCCGAGGCCGAAGCCGATCCGCCGTTGATCAGCACCACGAGCGGCTTGCCGCCCGAGAGATCGCCGCCGGGGCGCGCGTCGAACCGCTGGGTCTCGTCGGGGGTGCGCCCGCGCGTCGAAACGATCTCGCCCTTGTCGATGAAGGAATTGACGACGTCGATCGACTGGTCGAGCAGGCCGCCGGGGTTGTTGCGCAAATCGAGAATATAGCCCTTGAACTTGTCGGCGGGGATGTCGTTGTGGAGCTTGTCCATCGCCGCTTTGAGGCCCTCCGCCGTCTGCTCGGTGAACTGGGTGATGCGGATATAGCCAATGTCCCCGTCCTCGACATGCGAGCGCACCGACTGAACCCGGATCAGATCGCGGACGACGGTGAAGTCCTTGACCTCCTTCTTGGGGCCGCGAACGATCTTGAGCTTGACGGGAGAATTGATGGCGCCGCGCATCTTCTCGACCGCCTGATCGAGCGTCAGTCCCTGCGTCGACTGATCGTCGATCGCGGTGATGATGTCGCCGGACAGGATCCCGGCTTTTGCGGCCGGCGTGTCGTCGATCGGCGTCACCACCTTGACGAGCCCGTCTTCCTGGGTGACCTCGATTCCAAGGCCGCCGAACTCGCCCTTCGTCTGGACCTGCATGTCCTTGAACGCCTTGGCGTCCATATAGCTCGAATGCGGGTCGAGGGACGCGAGCATGCCGTTGATGGCCGCCTCGATCAGCTTGGCCTCGTCGGGCTTTTCGACATAGTCGCTGCGGATCTTGTCGAACACGTCGCCGAAGAGATTGAGCTGGCGATAGGTGTCGGCCGCGGCCGCATACGCCGCCGGGCTCATGTAGGACAGAGCCTGCGGCGCAGCGACAGTCGCCGCCGCGCCCAGAACGACGCCCAATCCCAGGTAACCAACTTTCCGATTCATCCGCGCGCCTTTTCGATGTCTGACTTCGCCCACCACGGCCCGGGATCGATCGCCGTTCCGTCCTTACGCAATTCGATATAGAGAACGGGTTCGGCGGCGCCAACTAGGGCCGCAGTCGCCATCCGGGTCGACCCGTCGCCCATCGCGCCGACGGGTTCCCCGGTCAGAACGAACTCGCCGGGTGAGACATTGATGCGATCCATTCCCGCGAGCAGCACATAATATCCTCCGCCCGCGTTGATGATCAAGAGTTGTCCATAGGTTCTGTAGCGGCCCGAGAACACCACCGAGCCGTCCGCCGGGGCCGAGACGACGGCGCGCGGGAGGGTCGACATCGAGACGCCGCGTTCCGTTCCCCCGAGCCCATCCGGCTCCCCGAACCCTTTGACGACCGCGCCGGCGACGGGCAGGCGCACGCGCCCTTTGATGTCGGCGAAGGCGACCTCCGGCTTGAGGCGGACCGGCTCCTCGCCGCGCGCATCCTCAGCTTTGAGGGCGATCTGCCGCGCCGTCTGTTCGTCAGCGGCATGCGCGGCCTCCGCCTGCGCCCTGCGCTGGGCGTCCTCCAAGTCCAGCCGGGCGATCAGGTCTTTGAGGGAAGCCGCCTCTTTGGCGAGATCGGCCGCACGCTTTTCCTGCGATCCGAGCGCCTCCTCGGCCGAAGACAGCGACTTCTGCCGCGCGTCGATGAGTTCGGCAAGGCGCGACGTCTCGAGAGCCAGCGAGGCGCGGGTCTGAGCCAGTCCGTCGCGCTCCCGCGCAATCGACTCCCGCGTTGCCGACAGATCGTCGATATCGTAGGCGAGCGCCTCCGCCTGCGATTTGAGGCTCGGGATCAGGGCGCCAAGAAGGGACGCCGCCCGCACCGCCTCCGCCATGTCCTGCGGCTTGATCAGGATCGCCGGCGGCGGATTGGCGCCCATGCGTTGCAGCGCCGCGATGACTTCAGCAATCGCATCTCTCCGACTGTCGAGAGAGCGGGTCAACGAATCGGCCTTCGCATTGAGGCTCTTCAATCGTTCATCGGTCGCGGCTACCTGGCGTTCGGCGTCCTGCACTTTCGCCGTCGTCTCAATCAGCGCCTGAGAGAGCCTGGCCCGGTCGGCGCGGATCGATTCCATCTGCGACTGGATGGCGCGGCGCTGCTCCTCGGACTCCCGAATCGTGTCCTCGACGCCGCGCAGTTCGCTCTCTTTCTCCGCCTTCTGCTGTTCCGTCGACGCGGAAACGGGCGCGGCGGGATCGGCGCGCGACTCGAGCGGCCAGCCCAACGCCGCCCCAAGCGCGGCGGCGCCGAACCCCATTTGCATCGCCCCGCTTCGCCTCGTCATCATCGCGCATGCCCAAGAACATCAAATCTGGTCGATATCGCGGCGCTCAGCCGCGATGATAGGGATGGCGCGAAAGAATCGTCATCGCCCGGTAAAGCTGCTCGCACGCCATGACGCGCACGAGCTGATGCGGCCATGTCATGGCACCGAAGCTGACGACCCGGTCGGCCTTCGCGCGCAACGAATCGGAAAGCCCGTCCGGGCCGCCGACGACGACAGCATAGAGCGGGCGCGAGGCGTCGCGGGCGCCGCCGATCTGGGCCGCCCATTCCGCGCTCGTCGGGGAAGCGCCGCGTTCGTCGAGGGCCACCAGCATGGCCCCCGCCGGCGCTGCGCCAAGAAGCGCCGCCGCTTCTTCCTCGCGTCGGTCCTCAGGCCGGCGTGCACGCGATTCGTCGATTTCGCGCAGGTCCACCCCGGCAATCCCGACGCGGCGAGCGCTTTCGCAGAGCCGTTTGAAGTAGCGATCGAACAGTTGGCGCTCCGGTCCGGCCCTCAGGCGGCCGACGCAAAGGAGCGTGATTCGCATCCGCGCGCCTTCGGTTCGACTCAGCTTCTTCGAACTTCCCCGGGCCGGTCGGCGCTCCACATCTTCTCGAGGTTGTAGAACTGGCGGACGTCCGGTCGGAAAATATGTACGATCGCGTCGCGCGCGTCGAGAAGCACCCAGTCGCAAAGCGGGAGGCCTTCGACTTTCGGCGCCGGATAGCCGGCTTCGCGGCAGGCCTTAACCACCCGGTCGGCGATCGCGCCGACATGGGTGCTCGATCGTCCGGTGGCGATGATCATGCGATCGGCGAGCGTCGTTTTGCCCGCGAGTTCGATCGAAACGATGTCCTCCGCTTTCGCGTCCTCGAGACCTTCGACGATGGTTTGGGAGAGGGGATCGGCGGCAAGGCCGTCGACATGCGGTTTGCGGGCCTTCGGCGCCGCATCAGAATGGGGCGTGAGTGTCAGCGGCGCGTTCCTAGCCGGCGCGGGACCGATTCGCCCGCGCTTCCCGTCAACATGAGGCGTCGGCGGCCGCTTTTCAAGCCGTAATGCGCCTCACGTGGTCAACACAATCTTACCGACATGCGCCGAGCTTTCGATGCGCTGATGCGCCTTCGCGACCTCGGCGAGGGGGAAGACCGAATCGATGATCGGTTTGCAGCGCCCGGCCTCGAGGAGCGGCCACACCCGGGCCCGCAGAGCGTCGGCGATCACCCCCTTTTCCGCAGCCGAACGCGGGCGGAGCGTCGAGCCGGTGTGGACAAGGCGCTTCTGCATGATCGGCCGCAGGTCGACCGTCGCTTTCTGGCCCTGCAGGTAGGCGATCTGCACGATCCGCCCGTCCACCGCCGCCGCGGCATAGTTTCGTTCGACATAGTCTCCGCCGACCATGTCGAGGATGACGTCTGCGCCGCGCCCGTCCGTCGCGGCGATCGTCCGCTGCACGAAATCCTCGGTTCGGTAGTTGACGCCGAGGTCGGCCCCGAGCCGTTCGCATCGACGCGCCTTGTCGTCTGAGCCCGCGGTTGCGACGACGCGCGCGCCGAAGGCTTTGGCGAGAGCGATCGCGGTCGTGCCGATGCCGGACGTTCCGCCATGCACCAGCAGCGTCTCGCCGGCTTTGAGGGCGCCGCGGTCGAAGACGTTGGTCCAGACGGTAAAGTAGGTCTCGGGCATAGCCGCCGCCTCGACCGCCGTGAGACCGACCGGGATCGGCAGCGCGTTGCGTTCGTCGACAACGCAATAGTCGGCGTAGCCGCCGCCGGGGACCAGGGCCATGACGCGCGCGCCCAACGGGTAGCGGGTCACGTTTGCGCCCCGAGCCGCCACCTCGCCGGCAACCTCGAGGCCGAGCGCGTCGCTCGCGCCGGGCGGCACGTGATAGAGGCCCATCCGCTGGAGGACATCCGGCCGGTTGACGCCGGCGGCCCCGACCTTAACGAGGATCTCGCCTTTGGCCGGAACTGGACGCGGTCGCATCTCGATCTCGAGGACCTCCGGGCCGCCCGGCCGCCTGGCCACGACGGCGCGCATCATTTCGGTCTGACCGTTCATGTCGATCTCCTCGCCCCGCGTCTCGGAGGCGACCCTTCTCGCGTCAATCGGCGACCGCAAGCGGAGCGGTCACGCCATCTTCCGCCGGAGCGGCGCGAAAAGCTTGAAGGGCTTCGGCGCGGGCGCAAAATTCGGCGAGGTTCGAATATCGGCCTGCCTCGACAACGTCCGAAAGGACCTGCTGGGCGAAGCCGAGGGCGCAAACCGCGGAGATGTCGGCGACCCCCAGCTCCCCGGCGATCCAACCGCTCCGCGGCGCCTCTGCGTCGAGCGCCGCGAGTCCGGCGGCGAGCTGGCCCATGACCCGCTCGATCCATGGATCGTGCCGCTTTTCGGGCGGACGCAACGCCCGCTCGTAGTGACGCTGGACCGCCTTTTCCATGACCGTCAGGGCGAGCCCCGTTACACGAAGCGCGCGCACGCGGGCTTGCGGCGCCGACGGCGTCAGCTCGGCGATCCGCGGAAATGCGGCCGCCAGATAGTCGAGAATGACGCCCGAATCCATCAGCGCCGTTCCATCGTCGGCGACGAGCGTCGGCGCCTTGAGCAGCGGATTGATCCTGGAGAACGCGTCGATGTGGCGGAAGAGCGAAATCGGCCGATGCTCGAAGGGAACCTTCGCGACGATCAGCGCCACCGCGACGCGGCGCACATAGGGCGAATCGAGCATGCCGATGAGTTGCATTGGGTCCTCGACGCGACGGCCTTGAGGCGGCGCGACGGCAATGTGCCTCGCGACCCGCAGACGCCGCAAGTCCGTTTGGCGCGGTCTGTCCGGGCTCGCGACGGCGATCGGCGCTCGACAACAAAAACGGCGCTCTTTGTGGAGCGCCGTTTTTGGGATTGGTTGCGGGGGCAGGATTTGAACCTGCGGCCTTCAGGTTATGAGCCTGACGAGCTACCGGGCTGCTCCACCCCGCGATGGGTGAGGGTGAGTGGCGAA
>Ga0209040_10004449_pt1 | contig 10567 bp, 4 predicted proteins | sample BogFormECP12_OM3_FD_188240 | JGI IMG/M metagenome (GOLD analysis project Ga0209040, IMG submission 188240) | Bog forest soil microbial communities from Calvert Island, British Columbia, Canada - ECP12_OM3 (SPAdes) (version 2) | ecosystem: Environmental > Aquatic > Freshwater > Wetlands > Bog ... | reverse complement strand
GTGCGGAACATTATTCAATTTCACAAGTGTGCGTTCGCTAATTTAAGTGATCGTCTGTATAGAATTAGTACAGAAAAACCTGGAAACTACTGCTTATAGTGGTCGTCATGAGGATGAGTCAGGCAAAGGAACTCCAGTTCTTTGATGTTCCGCGATCTCAAGAATTCCAACGTTGAATTCTTACTCTCGTCGCTGCTGGAACTTGCGCAACAATCAACCACACCCCAACCACCGTCGGGGAGGCGCAGGACGATGCTCTCTCCCCTTCCAGCACCGAGAACGTGGACTTCCAACAGTTTGGCGGAACTATCGCTCATCGTCTGGCGTGAAACCTTCGAGCCCAGCTTCGATCTCTTCGCGAATCTGTCGTTGCCGCTCGGGGGTAATGATCTTTCTCGGAATTAATTCAGCATCGAACCGAATCGCTCCGCCCACCTCGACGGCCCTGAGCAAAAACCGATCGCGCTCCCCGATGCCTTTGCTCGCAAGTTCCTCGGCTGGGTACGGACCGCAAAGACGCTCACCGCGACTTGTGTCGAGTCGAACATAGGCTTTGTCGTCTTCGATTTTCTCAACAAAGCCCTGGAACTCTTCAGTCGGCGTCACTTGAGGTCGAGGCGACGCGAGATTGCCCTCGTGCTCCGAGCGGGCATCTGGCTGCGAGGCAAGGAGATGGCCCGGCGCTACCTCGGGTAAATCCAAAAGCCGACGATTGCCCAGTAATACTGGATGTAATGCGTGTGTGCCTTCCTGTTCCGAGCGGGCATCTAGCTGCACGGCACGCAGATGGGCCAACACTTCATCGGATATATGGCCCGAAGGATTAGCCTTATGCAGCAATAACACCAATTGCTTCCACTCACTTGTCGTCAGTCGTGAGCTCGGTTGCGACTCGAAACCCCGATTCTCGTGTTTTGCCGTTGCCCCGATGGGGAGCTTCCCCTCGAGCCGGATTTTGGCTGGATAAGGTCTAAGGTCTACTTTTTGCCTCCGCGCCGCATACAAATAGCTGGACACGTAGTAGAAGAGAGCGGCAGACTTTGAGGGGAGTTGGATCGTAGATTCCCGCCTAACCGCAAGCGTTTGACGCATCCATCTAATGAACACTTCCTTCTCTCCGCTCGAGACGGACGCGGGGTGGGTTCCGACCCCACCTAGCAACCAGAAACGGTACGGCGAACCGAGACCGGTGTGATACTCGCTCGACCCAAAATCGTCGGCGTCTCCAGCCGAAGCAACCTCGCCGATTCTCGAGACAAAGCGAAGGTCTTCAGTCGTCGGCATCGCTCTTCTCCCCGGAGATGCTCGCCGAAATCTGGGCTTGATCCATGCGTGCCTTGGCAGTTTGGGCTTTCTGGATCGCTCGCTCGCATTCCCATAGCAGAGTACGGACATCCGATTCGTCCAGGGCGATACTCATTCCGTGTCTTCCATCGATGTCTATGAATTCGAGTCTCAAGGTAAAGGAGACAACCACTCCCTCGATCTGGTTCGCATCCTCGTTGTAGACGGGTCGCAGGTCCGTGATCATCCGGGAACTTTCGAGCAAGTTGGCGTAGTCGTAACGGAGTTCTAGTGCCTTTGCAAGGTAGTTGAACCGAGGATTCGCCAGTAGATCAGCAAGCGCGGGCCGGATGTTATCCCAGCGTTGAAATTGCTCCTCATTCCACTCCGCTTCCTCTCTCAAAGCGGTCTGAACTCGGGCGAGGATCTCGGCTACCGAAAGTCGAAACCGACGGCGGAGACTAAATAGGTAATTTAGGATGTCGACGAGCTTGGACCCATTTTTCGGTTGATCACCCAGCGCAAGGCCGGCGATTTCAGACAATTCCGTGAGCGAATCGGGCTTTGTCCCTACGGCATTGATCTGTTCGTTCAGCCTGAGAAGAGCTTCGGGCTCCAAGTCCCGCACTAGTGACAAGTCTGATATCACTTGCTTCGGCAATCTCATGGCCAATTAACTATGCCAATTAGAAGGAGGTTCTTTCGCGCCTGGAGCGCGGAGAAGCAAATTTGCCCTTTTTGCCTATCTTGCCCGCTCAGCAGCCTGTGATATTCATTCTAAGTATCTGACACGGCCCCAGCAATCGTGTGGCAGGAAATTGACATGCTATTCGGTGCTCTCGCGCTGACCAAGCTGCATTCGGCACCATCACCTCACGGCGGTGCGACTAATGACTAAATCACGTCTCGCAAGGAGTCTTTTCCCATAGAGACATGGCTCGCTGCCACCGGGCGTCGCGCTTTGCCTTGTCGCGAAGGACGCGCCGGGACATCTCGGGAGTAAGGACGCCCTCGTCGGGGGAGAGCCCTCCGGCCTCGGCGGCACGCTCGACGAACGAGGCGCGGCGGCGGTCGATTGTGGGAACGTAGGCGACGGCACCCAACTCGCGGGCAAGGCGAACTCGCTCGCGGAGGTCGCGAATCGGGCCGGTTTCGGCGACGGCCCGGTCGGTCACTCCGCTGATATCGACTCCGGCCTCGGCAAAGAAGGCGACAATGTCGGTCGGAGGCTCGGGAACGCCATGCGGACAGATTCGCGACACTCGATCCGGGTCGGGTTTCACGTCCAGGCGGTCCGCGAGATAGTCGAAGTAGGTCAGGAGTGCCAAGTCTCGTGTGATGAAGCTCTGCCTACGGCGGTCGATCCCCTTGTTCGTCGGGCGCACCCGATGGTCGCCAGGCAACGGGGGCTGGTCACGGTCAAGCAGCGGGAAAGTCGAGAGGATGTACGCGTATTCGGCGGGAGTCAGCTCGAACAACTCGGCAAAGGTTGCGTCCAGCAAAGCCCTTTCGACATCGCCCTGCCGCATTTTTCCCTTCTGGAATCGACGCAGAACTTCGTCGTACTCCGTCTGGAATAAAGGGGCGGGCAAAAGAGAAAAGAGCGAAAGAGTGTTGTTGCCCCGGGTCAAGAACCTCGTGACGTAGTCTACGCAGAAGCTGTTGATCCAGGACGAGACGAAAAGCAACTCCGTGTCCAAGGCTCGGTTCGGGACGAACAGGCTGATCGAATCCCCGCAGGGCAACTCCGGCGGGAGGATCGTCGAAATCAAGGTCCTTTCATTAACAGACCAGCTGATCTTCCTATAAGCAATCTTAGAGAATGGCAAGGTCCTTGTCCTTGCGTCAAGACTCGCCATAAAGTATTGACCTACGACACTCTCCCCTAAATCGGAGACGAGCCTTGTAACTACCCAGCTTCCCGAGCCACTTACATATGCAAAAGCGCTCTCTTCGTGTTGGTAAAACCACTTGCCCTCCATAAGCGGCAGAAACACGTCGCAGGGTCGTAGACAGGGCTGGATCGTGAGATCGCCGAGGAACTTACGTCCGGGTACGTACACCGGGGCATCGTCTAAAGCGGCCTCATCAGGAGAAACGAAGACGGTGGCCGAGCCGCTGTCGTCGGGTCCTTGGCCGTAGAGGCGGAGGCCGCCAGGGAGGTCGAGTCGGATCTTGAAGTCATCGAGGTCGGAGCGGCGGAGAGTCTTGCCCCTGGGGATCGGCCAGGGGACGCGGTAATCGACAGGTCTGTCGCCGTCGAACACGGCGTACCAGACGGCGATCGGCCGCTCGACGTAGCCCCGGCTTCGATACCACGCCGGGTCGGCCGCTCGCCACGTCTCGGCCGGTTCCTGGGTGCAGCCGTGGCGGCGAAGCCAAGCGCGGTCCCGGAACAGGAACGCCATGTTCCCCATGTGGAACTCGGTACGGTACTTCAGCCCGAGCTTCGGCATGAGCCCTTGGCCGAACGGCGGGTGCAGGCGGTACGCCTTGCGGACGACGTCGAGGTCGCGACGGCTCCTGAACTCGAAGAAGGTGAGCGTCTGGGGACTGAGGCGGCGGACATCGACGGGTTCCAGTCGCAAGGCCCCTGAGTGGTCCCGGAACGTCTGGAGAGCCCCGGCGCTCTCGCGAGAGAAGAACGCTGCGTCGAAGCTGTCCGTCGCACCCCCCTTGTCCAAAACGACCAGGTCGAACTTGAACTGGTTGTGGACGCCGGGGAAGACGCGCATCTCGTTATCGAACTTGACGAGCGTCTTGAGACGGCACCGTTCGAGCATCAGCCGTCGCAGGCCGGTCGAGCCCTGGGCTTGATGCAATCCGCTCGACATCACCACGCCAACGGTCTGCCCCTCTCCAACGAGCTGCCAAGCTCGTTCGAGGAAGATCTTGAATAAGTCAGGATCACCTCCCGTTGTCTTCCTCTTGACCGTGATTTCGCCGTCGTCCCCCTCGATTTCCTCTTCGACCTCGGCGGTCTGATGCTCATAGATCCCGCTTTTCAGCAGAACACCAGCCAGACCCTTTTGAGTGGCTTCGTGACGCTCCCATTCGGCCAAGACCTCGGGTCGCTCACGATGCAACTTCTCGATGTGGCGATTCTTCTCGGTCCCTTGCAACTGCCGAATGAGTGGGTCGAACTGAAGATAGAAGCCATCACGTTCGGGTTTAATCTTATCCCAGGGAGGGTTGCCCAGGACGCAAGAGAATCCGGCGTCGCTTCGCTTCCGGCCCTGGCTATCGAAAAAGACTTCGGGGAACTCAAGCTCCCAGCAGAATGCAGTCAAACTCTCCCCAAGATGACGTGCCGCCTCACCGTCCGCGCGATGCTCCTCGGTCACGGTCTGTGATTTCAGGAGGTCGACGAGCCAGGTGTTGATCAAATCGACTCCGCCCGAGGCGTCATCGGCAAACGCCAAACCTACTCGAAGCTGGTGAAGGTGGTTCCACGGCTCCAGCAAACCCCGCAGAGCGTCATATTTCGACCGGTGCAATGAGAAATTCGTGGGTTCTGCCTCCACGGCCTTCTCCAGGGCCTGCAAGTAGACGAACGCGCGGCGGAAGGCGCGGCATAGAGCATCGCGGTTGGGTGCATAGTACTCGAACGTTTCTTGCGGAGCCGCGGGCGAGATCAAGAGCTCGACCGGCTTGATGGTCCTTGTCTTCCTCGCCTTGCTCTTTGCCTTGGCAGGCTGGGGTTCGATCCATGGCCGAACAACTTCCTCAGCCGGGATACCCAAGAGTGAGTCGCCACAGCGAAGGCGGTGATCGAGGAACGTCAACGGCAGGCCCGACGCGGCCGTGATCAGCCAGAGCGACGCTTTTGCGAGGTCAACTGCGAGCGGGTTCTTGTCAACCCCATATAGGCAATGCCCAGCAACAAGCAGTCGGCAGACCGCCAATAGCTGTTCGTCGTCCTGCCGGTCCCAGACGAGCCGAAGTTCGTCAGGGACACTCGCCTGCACCAGCAAGTCATCTTCGTTGAGGGACTGCCCCGCGCGCTCGGCTTCGGACTGACACTGCGCGACCTCGCGACGATAAGCGGCCAAGAGGTGTTCAGCCAGCCGCCGACAGGCCCCTACCAGGAAGTGCCCCGATCCCATCGCCGGGTCGAGAATTTTGAGAGAGAGGATTTCGAGCGGCGTCTTCCCCACCGCCTTGGGATCGAGCGCTTCGCGGACCAGAAACTCGACGAACGTCCGGTTCGTGTAATAGCTGCCGGACTGCTTGCGCTTCTGGCCGCCGCGTGGGTAGACTTGTCCGGCTTTCACCTCGCGCAAAATCTTGAGCGGCTTTTTTGCGGTTGTTTTCCGCTTGGGTTTCTCTTCCTCCTCATCAACGGCCTCTTCGATCACCTCGTTTTCGTCGGCGGAATCTTCCTCGATCTCGTCGTCTTCGAGTCCGTCTTCGACGGGATCGATAAGATCGAGCGACGATCCGCCGGGAAGATTGATCTCTCCACGGATATTCCGGATGGTCTCACGCTGAGCGTCGGTGAGGTGCAAGAGGCGGGTATCGAGATCAACTTCCCAGAGCCGTTCATGTGCATAAGCGGGTGCCAACTCCAGCAAACCCTCATAGATCGAGCCGAGCTGCTCGACGTTCAACTCGCGGTACGACAGGCGGACTTTGCCCACCTGCCCGCGCGGTGCGGGAACAACGGTCAGCGCCTCAAGCATTTCGGCAATCGTGGCATTTCCCCATGCGAAACGGTCAATCAACGCCGTGGCGCTGGGATCGAACAGACCGCCACCGTAGGCTTTGATCTCTCCTTCCGGGCCAAGCTTGGCCCCCTCGGTGAGCAATCGAAACAGGGCGCGAAGAGAGCCCTCGAAAAAGTCCCCATTTGGGTCGAGAACGGCAAGGCTGTCAAGACCACTGTCTCTGGCGAGTCGCACGATCTGGCCGAGCGCATATCCCTCGCGGTAGGTCAGCATGTCGACCGGCAGAAGTGCCAGGTCCTCAGCATAGAGTACAAACAGGAGCCGGTAGAGGAGATGGAGCGTTTCCTGGTAGATCGTCCCGAGGAATTCAGGCGTGACCGGGTCGGGGATCGCACCATGGTTCGCTGGGTGGTCGATCAACCCCTGCATGAACCGGAAGACTGCCCGCTGGACCTGTTGGCCAAGCTCCGTGGTCACCTTCCTCTGATGCTGCTGGCCGACCTCACGAACACGGTCGAGCACCATTGGCTCGGCTGTCAGCGAATCTTGCCTCAGAAGAGCGCGGAGCAGTTTCCAGGTATCAAGACCGGGGTAGGTCCCGTCAGCAATCGCCGTGAGGTCGAATGCGATAGACGAAGGAAGAGAGCCCGCAACGCATACCAGTCGAAGTTCGAAAGCGTTCAGAAGCAAACCATAGGTCAGTGCCGACTCACGAAGCACGCGGTTGAGTGACAGCGACGGCGAAAACCTGCGGTGCAAACCTGGCGGCGCGGCGTCGAGGTGGGCGTCTGGTGGGATACACACGGCCCGAGCAAGAAGCCGCTCTCCTTCGGATGCCAGGAGCGGCACGCCCCCTTCTTCCTCTTGCTCCTCGGTCGCAATTTTCGTTCTCTCACCAAGCCGCCAGCCAAGCAGCTCGGCGAGAGGTTGAAGCAGGAGTTGGGCCGTCGAGCGAGCTTGCTCTCGATCGCGGAGCGTGCGCTGGGCCGAGCGAACAACGGCCGAAGCCTTCTTGTAGGAGGCTTCCGCTGCGTCGGTGTCGAGCCAAATCCGCAGTTGAGGGTCGGTGCCGAGGAGCTGAGTGCAAAAATACTCGCTGAAACCCTCGCCCGCAAACGTGAGCGGTTTCAAGTCCGGGACTCCTTGGCAGGGGCACGCAACAATATTCCAAGCGGCTCGACGGCCGCAGGCCCGAACTTCACCCGACGATTCAAGAACGACTCGTGTTCGTCGATTTCCTTGCGGTGCTCCCTCAGTCGGCGCTTGACCGTCGGGGGCAAATCCCTCTCGATGCCGGGTAGGAACGTCGTGGGGTCATCATACTCACCGAGAATCGCCTTACGAGTCGCCTCGGCCCAAACCTTGAACCGATCTCGCAAGCTTGAGTGCTCAGCCAGACGCTGACCGCGGATTTCGTTCATCCAGTTCTCGGCACGTCTCTTCACTTCTTCGTCAGCCACCCGATTGGCGGATTCCCACCAGGTTCCGAAGATCTCGTGGACCCGTGACCCGGGCAGATCGGCGATGCCCTGGCCGGGGATCTGGTCGGCTGAATCATTCGGATCGACTGTTCCGTCCGGACGGACGCGGACGGCCATGAGCCGCTCCATCTCGGTGTTGTCGCCAGCTCGGAGCGTGACGATGTACGAGGCCACCAGGTCGGGTCCGTCGATCGTGTCGAGCACTCGCACGGCAAGCCTGTGGTCATCACGGGGGTCATATCGACTACCGCGAACCCAGCGTATCGCTGTTTGGGCCAGCGGATGATCCTCATCGAGAATCGAACTGGAGGGCGTAACGGACGGAGCTGCGTCGGGCTCGTTGAACAGAGTATCGTACGAGGCCAGTACACGACTGCCTACCCAGGAGACCGGCACTTCTGTCACCACGATGCGACCGTCCTGGCGTCGGCACCGGCCCCCCGCGAGGCCGATCGCCCTGACGACAAAGTCGGTGATGGACACGTTCAATCTCCGGCCGGCAGCGAGCGCCGTCTGGAGATGCTCAACCTCACCGGAGGTCAGTGGGTCGTCACCAAGGACGGCCTTCGTGTGGGTATCGTTAACGCGTGAGAGTTCCTCGTCGATGCTTCGTTCAGCGGCAGCGATGGCCGCTTTGAGGTCGTCTGGCGAGCGAGAAAGTAGCTGCTCGATCCTGTCGGTCTGCAACGCCCCCAGCACGTCCCCTATGGCACCCAGGCGAGTGATTTGAGCCTCGATCTTGGTGAACAACCGGGAGAGAACCTCGCCCTCGTAGGTGTCTTTGGCAAAAAGAAAGGCGAATCGGCAGGGTCGCTCCTGGCCATAGCGATCAACGCGTCCTTGGCGCTGGAGCATGCGGTTCGGGTTGAATGGCAACTCGTAATGAATGACGCGGCGGCATCGCTCCTGAAGGTTGAGGCCCTCGCTGGCCGCATCTGTACTGATCAGAAGCAAAGTATCTGGTGACTGAAAGCGGGCTAGAGTTTGTTGGCGTTCCGGCCCCGACAGACTCCCGTCGAAAGTCAGCAAGCGATCGACATAGCCGTGTCGACCAAGAAAACTGGCCAACCAGAAAACTGTGGCCGAATACTCGCTGAAGATGATGACCTTCTCGTCGGGCTCGTCGTGGTGAATATCTCTAAGCTCGGCCAGAAGGGCCTCGGCTTTCGACTCAGTATCGTTTGGGCACTTGTCCAGTAGACTTTGGAGATCGAGCAGGTCTTCCATTTCCGTCTCGATGGCGCGGAGCACTTTACCCACGGACCGGATGCGGGCGAGATAGCTGCGGTGGGCGTCGCGTTCGAGCTGCTTGAGGTCTTCATCGGAGATCGTCTCGCCCTTACGGAGCGAGCGGAGATGGTCACGCCGCAGTTCGACTTCCTCCGCCTCGTGCTCCAGGTTCTCAAGCCGGTTGGCCACGGTCTCACGGAGTGCCGTGAGGCTGGAGGCAGCACGCTTGCGGAGGATCGTTGCTACCAATCGTAAAGCATACCGGTCGCGTTCGGCCTTGAGCTTCTCAGCCTGTTTATCGAGTGTCGCGGCTTGCTTTGCTACTGCGGCATGGACCTTGGCTTCGGCCGGTGTAAGGGGCACGGCGATCGGCTTCGATGGGTCGGCCGGTACGAAAAGGGGCGAGCCATCTGGTTTCTTGATATGCCGCTTCAAGTGGCGGACGAGGTATCGACCATATTGCTTGAACGACATTTCCTTGGAGTTGGTGACCAGAGTAGGCTCGATCAAGTTCAAGAGCGAAGCGAAGCTTTCGTCGTAACCGGAGTGGGGCGTGGCCGAGAGCAGGATAAGTGCATCACTGGCGCGGGCGATCCATTGGGCCAGCCGATGACGGTCGGAGATGTCGTCGCCCGAGGTATTGTCCGCGAGATGGTGGACCTCGTCGCAAACGATGACGTTATAGCGAAGGTTCTGAACTTCGCGAAACGCTCCCTCGCGGCGCTTGAGGTAATCGAACGAAGCGATGATCCGCGGCTCGGTCGCCCAGGGATTTGCGCCGAGATCGATCAACTTCCTGACTTCATGGACCCCTTCGCGGTCGAAGACCTTGAAGTGCAGACCAAACTTGGCGTCCATCTCGTCCCGCCACTGATCGGCGATGCCTGATGGACAGACGATCAAGATACGGCCACCACGGCGACGAGCGATTAACTCACGCAAGGCGATCCCGGTCTCGATTGTCTTGCCCAAACCGACATCACTGGCGTTCAGAATTCGGGGCCGGGGAAGAGCCAGCATCCGAAGGGCCGGGACCTGCTGATACAACTCGAACCTGATTCGGGAGCGTCCGGCGGCCACCAGGGCCGATGGAGGCGGCGCGAGCGTCAGAAGGAAGGCTTCATGAAGCAATCGGAAGCGGGCATCGCGTCCGACCTGTTCCAAGGAGAGCGGCGGAAGTTCGTCCGGTTCGACCTGCTCCAATGGGTAGAGAACCGGCCACTCTCGGTTCCTGAGCGGTCCCTCTGTCGCCCGCACCCGCAGACGATAAGCAGGCGGGGCACCACCGGCGACGGGGTGAGCGTCCAGAATGACACAGCGTTGCCCACGACAACGAACCGTCATCCCAGCCGAGAAAGACATGTTGGTGCTCCGAAGGCTGACCAGGTCAATAGCTAGGCAAGTGGACTCCGTGCCCACACTCGAGCATCCGAGTGGTCGCCCGCACCCTTTCCGACCAAATCAAGGTAACTGGCTCACGATTATGTCAACGTGACCTTCGCCTATCGGTGCGATCGAGGACTTCGGACTCATCATTGGTCAGGGGTGGAGCTTGAGCCCGCTGAGTCGAGCGACCCCCTCAGTCTATCAAGAACGGAGGGGCACTGTCAGGGGTCGGTATCAATCATGTAGTCGCTGGGGATGCCGCCTATCCCGCGGCCAGTCTGCAGAACGTCCTATTTGCTTTCCTTTGCTCTTCCTCACTGGTTTGCGTTTTCTTGGGCCTGGAAAAATTTGAAGGCTCAGCCGGCATTGTCGGGCTGGTGCGATATCGCGTATGGTTAGGTGGTGCGATTCCTTCGAGGCAACCAGCGTCCCGGGGCCGATTCCATGGCCGTCGTAACACCGTCCGCGAAGCCAGCCGAGCCGAAAATGACCGGAGACAACCGTGCCTTCCGGCCGCTG
>Ga0209040_10004448_pt1 | contig 10570 bp, 12 predicted proteins | sample BogFormECP12_OM3_FD_188240 | JGI IMG/M metagenome (GOLD analysis project Ga0209040, IMG submission 188240) | Bog forest soil microbial communities from Calvert Island, British Columbia, Canada - ECP12_OM3 (SPAdes) (version 2) | ecosystem: Environmental > Aquatic > Freshwater > Wetlands > Bog ... | reverse complement strand
CCTAACCCGGCGTAGCCGGAACCAACCAGGATAAGAATCCGAATACTAGTTCGACTGATTGTATCTACGAAGTGACAATGCATCTGCAAAAAGTTGGAGGTTCTCGAAAAGCCTCTTCCAAGCCCTATGCCACAAGGACTTAAGGCATCGGATTTCGTAAATCTTTACCAGAGTGCGCAGAATCCAAATGCTAAGGGGCTAATTGCGTGGGCCAAGTCCCAACCGCCCGGTAACGTTGCTATAGTCTCAAGAATTAAAGAATTAGGACAGGCATCATGATCGAGAGCCGCGCAGCAGGCAAACCGATCTCTCCTGTCGTCTGGTCAAGGCGTTGCCGAATCTGCTGGACGTGGGGTCGACGCTCCTGGAACTAGGCGGCTATAAAATCCCCTCCTCGATGCAAGGCCGGTCATTGGTGACTGGAAGTGCCTTCCAGCCGGCACAGGTCGAGTTCTTGGTCCTCGCGTAGCAACAGGGACTGTTTGCGCGGTGCGGGTGTGTCTACAGTCGGAGGCGGCTCTTGAGGTCGAGGTAGCGCTCGATGGCGCGTGCGGCGACCTGGTCGGCTCGCGAATCCAGGACCTCCACACCGCAGCGGCGCAGTTCCTCCAACAACAGCGTTCGCTCGTACATGAGCTCGGTCGCCACCCCCACGCGATAGAACTCTTCGGCGGTACGCGGCTCCAGCAGCTCGTTTTGTTCGAGCGTCTCGTCGGCGATGGTCACGACCAGGGGGAGATGGCGCGGAGTGAGGACACGCAGGTAGAGCAACATGCGCCGGGCCGCCTCGATCACCGTGACATCGGTTAAGAGAATGAACAGCGTTCGACGCAAGTTGCGCTTGGCGGCAAGGGTCAAGGCCGACTCGTAATTCGGCTCCACCAAGCGCGGTTGTTTGGCATAGAGGTTTTCTATGACCGCCTTCAATTGCGCCCGCTCTCGGCGCGGGTGGAGGTAGACATCGACCTGGTCGGCGAAAACGACCAAACCGAGGTCGTCTCCCTGATCCAGGGCTGTGCGGGCCAAGAGGATCGCGGCTTCCAGCATGGCATCGAACTTCGTGCGGTGTCCGCAAAACGTCGTGAGCGCCCGGCTGGCATCCACGAGGAGCACGACCTGCTGATGACGCTCTACCTCGAAGTTCCTGCTGATCGGCCGGCCCAGCCGCGCGGTGGCCTTCCAGTCGACCCAGCGAATGTCATCCTGGGAGCTGTATTCGCGCAGCGATTCGAACGCTGTGCCGGCGCCACGCCAGCGATAGCGATGGCTCCCCGCCTGCCGCAATAACGCACGCCGCTCTGCCAACTCGGCCGCTTTTGCGTTCGCCAGGTGGGGCAGGCACCGAATATCCAGGCGTGCCGGAAGCCGCTTTTGCGACCAGGCAAGCCCGAGAGGGCCGCGAATTCGGTAGTCGAGATCGCCGAAGGCAGCCATGCCGCGCTCGGAAGGAATCAGTTCGTAGTGGAAGGTCGTGCGGGACCGGAGTGGCGCATTCACCTCCAGCGTGGGTGGGAGGGCGCGAGCCCCATCCGGGACCCGATCGGAGAGCTGAAGCGCCAGCGGAAACCCACTTTGGTTCTCCACAATCCAGGCAATGCGGGCGGGCTGATCGACGTGAAGCTGACTCGGTGCCTCGCGATACAGGCGCAAGCGAAGCCGCCTCCCGGCCACAAACCCATCGACCAGGAAAGCGGTGAGGAGCGAACCCATGAGGAACCATGCGGCGACAATTGCCCCCAGCGCACCCCGGCCGCCGAGGATGACGGCGGGGGGAACGGCTGCCAACCACATGAGTCGTCGCGCGGGAATGATCATCGTCGCTAGCGGGGCACTTCGACCTGCGCCAGAGCCCTCGTGAGTACGCGGTCGGGAGTCTCGGCCGCGACCTGTGCTTCCGGCGTAAGGATCAGCCGGTGCCGGAGGACGGCCGGCGCCGCGGCCTTGACGTCATCAGGTGTAACGAATTCGCGGCCGTCCATCGCCGCCCTGGTCTTGCTCGTCAAGAGCAAGTGGACGGCGGCCCTCGGGCTGGCCCCCACCTGGACTTGCGGAGACGACCGGGTCGCTCGGACCACTTCGCTCAAATAGCGCAAAACCTGTGGACTGGTTTGAATTCCAATCAGTTCCTGCCGAGTTGCCAGCACTTCCTCGGGGTTGGTTACCGGCTTTAGCTCCTGCTGGGCCGCACGGTGCAGGTCGCGTCCGTGGTCGTAAGCTTCCAGAATTGCAAGTTCTTCTTCGATGCTCGGATAGCGGAGCAGAATCTTGCACATGAAGCGATCGACCTGCGCCTCCGGCAGGGGATAGGTTCCTTCGTATTCGATGGGGTTCTGCGTCGCCAGCACGGTGAAGAGAGGCGGCAGAGAATACGTCTGGGTACCGAGCGTTACCGAGCGTTCCTCCATGACCTCCAGGAGCGCGGCCTGGGTTTTCGGCGGGGCCCGGTTGATCTCGTCGGCCAGCAGGATCGTGGTGAAGATGGGCCCGCGGCGCAACTGGAACGTCTGCGATGCGAGCTGAAAGACCTCGGTGCCCAGAATATCGGCCGGCATGAGATCCGGAGTGAACTGGATCCGCTGGAAGTCTGCGTCGAACAGCCGAGCGAGGCTTTTCGCCAGCAGGGTCTTACCCAGACCGGGAACTCCTTCGAGCAGTACATGGCCACCCGCGTACAGCGTGGCCAGTAGCTGGTCAAGCACGTCGTCCTGTCCGAAGAAGACCCGACGCAGACCGGCCTTGAGCCGGCCCGCGTGTTCATGAAACCGTGCGAGTTCCATAGATCCGTTTCCGAAGCTGAATCAGTTGTTGTACCAGGTGAATGGCCGCAATCGGAGAGGCCGGGCGCTCCTCCGACTTGGTGTAGTTTTCGGCGCTTTGCAGGAGCACTTCGACGGAGGGCGGGTGTTCAGCCCAGGATCGCGAGAGCTGGCGAAGCCGCCGGGCCACCGCTTCGACGACCAGGGGCGCGGCTCGAGCGCGCTCGTAGAGTTGGGCAACCGCGTCGACATACTCTTGAGCGGTCCGCCGTTCCCGCTCCACATACGCTTCGACCGGCTTGAGGCGGACGTTCCGACCATGGAAGTAGAGCATCGCCCAGATGGCGGCAAGCCACATGAGGGCCGACGAACCGGGCAAATTCAAGAGGTAAGTGAGGAACGACTCTGCCCGGCCGTGGCCATGGCGGTATTCATCGAGCGCGAGCACTCCGCCCCGGATTTCGCGGCCCAGAAGCTCCGCCAGCACTCGAGCGTTGTCGCCGTGATCGAGGCCGGTGTTCGTCCACGCAAATTCATCCAGCAAAACGTAAACGGCACCTTGCCCGACGGGGATGCGAAACAGGACACCCCCGCGCTGATCGCCGGCCAGTTGCCATCGGGCTGGGTCCTTGTCTCGAGCAATCGGCGGTGGGTCCGTCTCGGACGCGACGGGACCGGGCCCTGGGGGCGAAGAAACGATCCACCGCGGGCCTTTCCTTTCAACTGTCAGAATTCCGCCGGTCGTCACGGGAGCCTGGGCGGTTTCCGGCCGACTGTCAACGGATCGCTGGCCTATGAATGAGGTGGACTCGGCAGCGAGTGAGGCGGATTCGGCGGCGGCTTCACGGAGGGTCGAGGGGATGAGGCCCCGCCTGAGGGCACGGGGCAAGGCTTGGGGCGCAGTGGTCACGACGATGAGCGTATTGCCCCGGGAGAGCCAATCGCGTGTGCTCTGCCAGTTCGCAGGTTCAAGGTCCTCCCCCGTGGGAGACCATGAGCCATCGCCCATCGTCAAAACGCAGTTACCCGCGGGCGCCCGGAGAGGTTGAGAAGCTTCCCAGATGGGAACCTCCAGCAGTTGAACCGGAATGCCGATCCGATCCGCCCAGCGAACTACGCCCGATGCGCCTCCAGTGCCGTGATCGCGCGCGCAGCCTGAAAGCGGCGTTCGGTAAGAGACACGAAGCCGGCTTCCAGAGTACGCCAGGATGACGACGCCCAGTGCCATTGCAGCCAGCAGGATCCACCGGGACCGCGTGGGTTTACTCAGCAGCGAGCCCCTCCCTGTTGATCACGGATCCGCACAGGCTGATCGCCTGTTCGGCTTCGGCACGGCCTGCCGGCACCCGACCATACCAGACCCGTTCGTAAATCCGCGCCAGTTGGCCAAAGCACGCGGCGAGCTCCGACCTGTGGCGAAGCTCCACCTGGTACTCGCGGTTGGTCCGAGTCGTGTCGTAGCGAAGCAGACCTTGTTTCTCCAACCGGGCAATCAGCGCCAGGAGTGCCAACCGGATCGCCTCGGCATGCATTCCATCGCGGAACGCCTGGCCAGCTTGCTCGAACAGGTCGGAAGCCTCGGCCAGCGTTTGCCATGTTACTCCCCCTTGCCTGCTTGGTGCTGGCGCACTGCCCCTGAGCCAGCGCACGATCACCGGGCCGAGTCTCCAGATCGACCACGCGAGAAGCGCCGCGACGATCAACCAGACCGCAACCGTGCCGCCCGACGAAGCGCCTGTAAAGATGCTGAAGAGACTGCGCAGAATCTTTGCGAGCAGTTCCCAAATTGCGTGTAAAACTCGATCGAAAAGGTCCAACGCTGCCGCGAGAATCGAATCGAGCCAGGAGGTCGAAACCGGCCGGGGCTCGATTCGCTTCCACCAGAAATCTTGATCTTGAAACACATCCCGGGCAGCGAGAGTGGGGTCCGAGCCGGCGGGCCCTGAACTAGGGGCGGCCGCAAAAGTTTGGAAAGGTGCGGTTACAAACCACAAGAACCCCGCCGCGGCCAATGCCGCGCTCACCGTGGGGACTGACCGCCAAACCGTCACGCGCGTCGCTCCTTTCCGAGGCCCGGCTTCACTCTCGCGCACCCCGTCAAGCCGTGAGCTTGACACGAAGCAGAGCGATTCGGCGCTTGAGGTCTTCTCCCTCTCGGACCCATCGAATGTCGTGGTAGACCAGCGTCAGCGAGATCCACCAGCTCACTGCGATTGCGGTCAGAAGGATCGCCACTGACATCGTTTCGAATATCCAAAGATGGTCGAGAATCAGTGGGCGCCAGCGCGCGTCGACCAGGTGCGCGCCCAGCATGGGGGTTCCCACCAGGAGCCGAGGCAGAACGACCAGGCCGCCCAGGACGGTGCCCATTCCCAGGTAGAGAAAGCCCATCAAGGGCACGCCAAGGTCTTCGCGGAGGATGCGCCGGCTGCGGCGGAAGATCCGGGGCTCGTCCTCAAACAGGGCGACGAGCGGCGCGAGGCAGGTCCTCGGCCAGACCCAGAGGAGCGGGAGGCCGAGAAGCAAGAGCGAACCCAGCCAGAGCAGGCCCAGGCGGATCAGGACTCCCAGCAGCCGGCCGGCGCGGCGTCGGCACCAGGAGAAGCACTCCGGGGCGGTGGCCGCCTCTCCACCAGCGGCCTTCCAGGCGAAGACTGCGCAGGGCAGCGGCAGCGCGGTGAAGATGAAGAGCGCCAGGAATGGGACGAGCACACCCGCGATCAAGACATGGACCACGGCTGGGAAGTCCCAGGTGCGCCAGACCCCGACCAGCACCAGCGCGCCTGTGAGCAGAGCGGCCAGGGTTGGCAAACCAAGATAGCCGAGTACGTCGAGGTGATCGTGAATGCACCAGAACGCGCAGTCGGTTTGCACCAGAATTCGCCGCAGTAGCGATGTTTTCGGACGAGCCATGAATCAGGTCGCTCTCCATCCGCGCCGCTTTCCCCACCCGTCGGCATCCATTAGCCCGGTGCCCGTACCATTGTAATTGGCGCGCCCGAAGCTGCAAGAAGCAAATCGTGGCGCGGTGAAACCAGAGCTGGCGCCCTGCAAGAGGCTTGAACGCGCGGAACCGCTTGCCAATAATCGGCTTCCACTGCGGTCGATATCCCCCTTGGACAGGAGCCGATCATGAGCCAGGTCGCCCAAAAAGGTGTTGAGCAGCTTGCCATGGACCCCTATGAAATCGGCTGGTATATCGAATCGGCGGATGAGGAGACTTACGGCCCTGTTTCGCGCAAGGCTCTCCGCCGTTTCCTCGAGGACAAGGCGATCACGCCGAACACGTTGGTCCGCCATTGCACTCAGCCGGAAGCCAGACCGGCCGCGGATCAGCCCGTGATCATGGATCAGCTTCATCTGGAAACGAAAGGATCGGCGCTTGGCGACCGGCTGCCAGAAGCCTGGCCGCGCAAGCAGCGTGATCAGCAAGCCCTGGCGGAAGACTCGCTGCCATGCGCCTGGCATAAGCGTCCTGCCGTGCTGGTGTGCGTTCGATGTCATGCATCCTATTGCAACCGCTGCCGGGCCAAGCCCTTTCGCAAGCAGTTCTTCTTGTGCCGCCGCTGCCAGGGAAGCATTTATAATCGTCGAATCGCCGCGTTGTTTGTGGATTCCGGCATTCTTTTCTATGTTCCCTTCCTCGTCGCGGGTGCAACTATGGCACTGCTTCGCACTGGCGAGTCTCGAGGGCAGCTTGTCATAAACATTATTGCGTTGGTCTGCTCTGCCCTCTTTTTGTTTCGCGACTCGGTCTTTCGCGGCGCCGGGATCGGCAAGCGATTGACAGGTTTGCGGGTCGTGCAGTCGAAGGACGGAAAGACGCCGCTCACCTATGGTCAGGGGGTCGTGCGCTGGCTGAGTCAGTATATCCCCTTTTTCAATCTGTATGATGCAGCGGTTCCGTATCGCGATCCCTTGCTTCGTCGCGTCGGCGACCGCTGGGCCGGTACACGAGTGATCGACACGGAGCGAAAGCTCGCGAAAGGACGGCAAAAGATCGCGTGGCGGCTGATCAAGAAGGGAGTTCAGCCTGCGCCGGAGTTCGGGATGACCATGGAGGAGCTTGCTCGGCTTGCCTGACGACGGATGCGAGGAAGCTCTCGACGCTTTGCGCGGGCCGCGGTTCCAGGCCGCTGGATTCGCGCACGAGATTCGCCAGCTCCGCTGCCAGTTCCTGACGCGGCCGGGGGGCCAGTTCGATTCGGGAGCGCAGATACTGGGCGGCAAGCGAGATCGCCTCGCTCGGGATCGCCGCCAACTGCACGGCCGGAAGGGTCGGTTCAAATTGCTCGGAGGCGGGGAGATCCGGCAGGAGCGATTCGGTTTGCATGGGCTCCTGGTAGACAACCAGCGTGCCGGCGACCAGGTCTCCGACTCGCTGGCTATCGCGGGTGAGGAGAAGGCTGGTAAGCCCCACCCCGTAAAAGAGCGGAAGGAAATCGACAACGCGCAGCAGGTTCCGCAACAAGGTATCGAAGAAGCGGAGCGCGAAACCGCCCTGCTTGATCACGCGGATATGCAGCAACCGCTTTCCCGGCGTCTGACCGTTGAGAAGCCATTCAAAAAGAATGAAGTAGCCGTTGTAGAGCGCGAACGAGCCCAAACCCACGATCGCGGATACCCATAACCCGCTTTGCACGCCAAATGCGCTCAAGAGCAAGGCGAAAGCATACACGAGCAGGTTGAACAGCATCTGGCACAAGGTGAACATGATGAACAAATCAATGACATAGGCGACAGCGCGGCTTCCCGGTCCCGCCAAGGCGTATGAGAGCTCGATGTTTTCCGGAGTGCGGATCGAAACCAGGCGCTGAGAGAGAGGCTGTCGATGGTCGTTCATGAGTTCATCCGCGCGCGACAGGATGCATGGACGCAGCTACAAAGATTCCTCGAGAAGGCGCGCCGACTCTCCTTGGCCCGCGTGCCGCTCGATGTCTTCCGCGAAGGCAGTGCGCTTTACCGGCAAACAGTCGCCGATCTGGCCTATGCCCGGATGTGCTTTCCCGATCATCCGGTCGTCAGAGAGCTCGAGCAACTCGTCGGCCAGGCGCATAGCCTCCTGTATCAGGCCGGGCGCGCCAAGTCAAGAAGCTGGGCGGAGTTCTGGCGAGAGACGTGGCCGATGCGCGTGCGCGAGGCAACCCGCCCGATCCTGTTGGCCACGGGAATTTTCTGGGCCAGCTCGATCCTGGGATTCTTGCTGACCGCGCAAAACCCGGTGCTGGAGAGTTTTTTCATTAACCCTCAAATGCGGGCGGCAATTGAATCGAAGCGACTATGGACCGAATCGCTCACGCGAACAGCGCCGGAGGCCGGCAGCAAGATCGCGGTCAACAATATCTACGTCTCGCTCTTGACCTGGGGGCTGGGCCTGACCTTCGGCATCGGCACCGTGTGGCTGCTGGTTTCCAACGGGCTCATGCTGGGGGCCATCTCCGCGGCCTGCCTGCGTGCGGGTATGCTCTTGCCTCTGACGGAGTTCGTTGTTGCACACGGATCCCTGGAGCTGCCCGCCATCTGGATCAGCGGTGGCGCCGGGCTGCTCATGGCCCAGGCCATGCTCTTTCCCGGACGCTATGGCCGGCGCGTCGAGCTGCGGCTGAAGGGGCGAAGCTCGGTTCAGATTATCGTGGGCATCGTGCCGCTACTCCTGGTCGCTGGTGCGATCGAGGCTTTTATATCGCCGAGCAACATTCCGGGCGTTGCCAAGGCTTTGCTTGGACTGAGCCTCGCTGTCGCCCTCCTCGGCTACATCGTTGCGCGCGGGCATCCGGGAATGAGCCCGCTTGAAACCACTTCCGGGGGCAGGTAAGGGAAGACCGAATTCAGGCGCGCCGCGCATGACGGGACCAGGAACGTCCGGTGAACCACGTCTTCAAGACCCGCCGAGGACCTCAATTGCCGTTCGCGGCCTGTCCAGGCTGAGTTGTCGTGGCGCTCATCGTGACGGAATACCCATCGGCGCCGTGCCGGCAATAGCGTCCGGTAAACTCATCAGACCGGGCTCCGGGGCGAACTGTGCCTCGAGCTTCGCGAGTCGATCTCTGAGCAGCGATAGCTCGCCTGGTTGCCCGCCGGCAACGGGTTTGGACTGGAATGCCGAGTTCGAAGTCCACCAGTCCATCCCCATCTCCAGAGCCTTGTCGACCGAGCACACGACCAGGCGAATCTGGATCGTGAGCAGCTCGATATCGACCAGCTTGATCTTGATGTCTCCGGCTATGACGAGCCCCTTATCGAGCACTCGTTCCAGTACGTCGGCGAGAGTGGAGGAGTGAATCGAGTGGGTGGCAGAGCGTGTGACGTCGATGGCCATGGTTGAATTCGAGTGCAGAATGTGAGCTGGCTCTGATGAGGTTCCGCGCCTGCATCGAGCCGGCTCGGGGATCAAAGGGTCCGCGGGGGCCCCATGCCGCCCTTCGGGGAGGACGATTCAGACTTCTCAGTCCGACCGCGGCCGCCCCATGTGGGTATCGCTCGAAGTAATCGGGTGCGGCTATCGACACATACCCGGCGGAAAGCCGAGCCGCTCAGAGAGGTCGCAATGTCCCTGGACGTCTTGATCGAGTTCGTCATTTGGTTAATCCGTTCTGGCGAGGACTGAGCCCCGGCCTCGACAATGAAGACAGGCAAGCCCGCTGGACCCTTCGGCCGCTCGGCCTTCGCACACTGGACAGAGAATGGTCGGGCCTTCGAGCTTGGGCACAACTCCCGACCCGTCGCAGACCAAACAGCGGTAAGTCTTGTAACTCCCGCTGCCTCCACAATACCCGCAGGGTACATGTGGCGCGGTCACGAGCACGTGGCCGGCCCCCTGGCATGCGCCGCAGACCGAGAGCGACGACATCACGTTGAAAGGATCGGTCCCATGGCCCTGGCAGAAGGCGCACGTGACGTATTCCTGGTAATTCATGGGTCTCGAGCCAGTTTTGACTGTAGACATATCGCACTCCTGATGAGTATCCCTGAGGCTGCCCTGCAGGGAAAGTGACAGCGGCTATCGAAACTGCGGCGCTGGAATGCCCGATCAACGCCTCACAATCAGAGCAATTTCCCGAGGGGGCCAAGGTCGAGGTTGAGATCTTCATCGTCGAGGCCAAACAGCTTGCGGAGCAGTGTCACCTGCTCGCCGAGCTGAAGGAACGTCATTCCCAGTCGTTCGATCTCGTCATCGTCCAGCGAGCCCGCCTCGATCCGGCGGATGGCCTGTCGCTCCAGAAGCTGGCGGATCAGCTCGACCAGGGTGAGCACCAGCTTTCCCAGGCCATTGCGGACGTCGTCGGGACGAATCGCCACGCGCAGCCCGGCGGGCATTGGTGCGGCAAGAGCATCCGCGACGGCGTCGAAGGTATTGGTTGCGGCGGTCATGGTCCCGATGGGCTCCATTGCAGTGAACCTCCCTCCAATGGGGGTTCGTGACGGAATTTGGCTCGACGAGCGGTCTCGACCGAGGCCAAGAGCACTTGCACGTTCAGGTACACCAGGTCGATGTCGGCGACCGAGATGATGATCTCGCCGGCCACCACGACTCCTTTGTTCAGCACTCGATCGAGGGTCTCGCAGAGGCTGATTCTTCGTTCTGGCTCGAGCTCGGCATCATGCTCCAGCTCAGGCGACAGTTCGATCGTACCCGCCATCGCTCAGCTCGCTTTCAGGAGTCGTTCGTAGATTCCACGAGCCAGACGCAATTCGCCATTGCTCTCGTAGCGTTGGGCAACGGCCATGATCCGATCGCAGGCTTGGACCGACTGCTCCGTGGCGTCGTGTTCGATGATCAGCGTGAAGTAGAGCTCGATCGCTTGCCGCAACGA
>Ga0209040_10004446_pt1 | contig 10572 bp, 11 predicted proteins | sample BogFormECP12_OM3_FD_188240 | JGI IMG/M metagenome (GOLD analysis project Ga0209040, IMG submission 188240) | Bog forest soil microbial communities from Calvert Island, British Columbia, Canada - ECP12_OM3 (SPAdes) (version 2) | ecosystem: Environmental > Aquatic > Freshwater > Wetlands > Bog ... | reverse complement strand
GCGCAATGGTATCACCCGAGACAGGAGCCCGGTGCGGGAAAGCCGCACGCCGGGATCTGCGCGGGGGGCTGGTCGCAAGGCCAGTCCCTACCGCGACCGCTTCGCTCGCAATCGCTGTCATTGCGAGGAGCGGAGCGACGAAGCAATCTCGACGTGAGGCTCGATGACAGGGGCCATCTGTTTGGTTCCGACTACTAGAAGCTACTGCTCACGGGCGGCCAGCGTGCGGAACGGGAAGCCCTTGAGGGCGTGCGCCCGCTGCCTGTGGGGGTTGCGCATGTTGGCGGTGAAGAATTCGACATATCGCCAGCTGGCCTCCTCGCCGAGGCCGGCGATCAATGCCAGGACGAGATTGGGCGGGCGGAGGTCGGCGGCGATCTCGGTCTGGGTGACGGTCCCCGGGGTTGAATCTTGGGCTCGTCCAAGATGGTCCCCGGCCCTGGCTGCGGTCCACATCCGCTAGTTGGGGAGCCCGGCGCTCTCGGTCGGCAGATCGGACGTCAATCGATCGGGGTTTTGATGCCTGTTGCGCGTTGGTGCATATCCATCCACCGGCCCTCGATGTCACGACTCATCATGTAGATTTTGCGGTTGGTTGGATCGCCATATCGCGCGCACAGATCGTCGAGTGCGGGAATTCCCCGGTAACTGTCCTGATATTCGCGCTGTCGCGTGGTGAAAATCTCTTCGCAGGATCTATTCTCGAGGTAATCGATGTTCGTCTCATCGACATCGAGCTTCAGAAGCAACTTGCGGGGCTGCGCAGCTGTTTCCATCATCACCGGAATCCACTCCCGCTCCGACCGCCAATTATCGAACCTCGCCGGTCGCAGCTCGTTGATCCGTTCCGGCAAATTGTCTCGGTCGTCTTCGGTCAGGCGCTCGCTTTCGTATCTTGTCGCCAGGCCGGCATAAAAGAACGGACTGGTGACACGGCTGCGTACTTCTCCCGGAATGCCGTCGAGGATATCGAGCAGCCCCGCGCCGCGCGTGCAGTCGCGCAACGCCCTTCAGAGTCTGCAAATCGTAGTCAAAGGAAGGACCGACAAATATCGCGATCTCGAGTTCATCGCGGCCGTTCGATCGCTTCCAATCGTGAAATCGATGGACGAGCTGCTCGAACCGGGAAAACGGTAGCGCGCTGCGCTTGCGCGATTCCGAGATCAGGCAATACCGGCATATATGGGCGCATGGCGCGTGGCGCAGCGAAAACCTCAGGCCTTTACCCACGATCTCTCTCGGCATTCTCAGCCTCCAGGGAGCCGTAAAGCGCTGGATCGTAGGTCAGTTCTTTGAGCCAATTCGCTCGCCGGACACTATCGGTGCGACGTCCTGCATGAAGCACTCCATCGATTGGAGGAGCTGGCCCGGGTTACAATTGCCATGGAAGTTGATCTGAAAGGCATCGAGGCCCGCTTTTTCGCGGTAGCTTAACAGATCGTCAGCGACTTCGGCTGGGGTGCCGTGGCCAACCGGCCGCTTGTCGCCCGACGATGGCGCATTGCCGGTGATCGTGCTGAACTCGACGCGGAAGCTCATGCGCGTTGGGATCGGCAAGCGCTCGATTTGGTCGCACACCTGGCGCAACGCGGTCTGACGCTCGACCAGCTCGGCGAGGGGCAGCGGGGTCGGCTGCCATAGCGCGGCGAACCGCGCAGCTCGGCGCAGCGCCGCATCGCTGGCACCCCCGATCCAAATCGGCGGATGCGGCTGCTGCACCGGCTTCGGGTCGACATGCATGTCGGAGAACGAAGAGAACCTCCCGGCGAACGAGACCTTGCCCGGCGCCCAGCAGGCCTGCCAGAGGCGCAGATATTCGTTGGTGCGGGCGCCCCGCTCGTGGAAAGGCACGCCGAGCGCGGCAAACTCGGCCTCGTTCCAACCGACGCCGACACCGGCGATCAGCCGGCCGCCCGACATCCGGTCGATCGTCGCCAAGCTCTTGGCGGTGGCGACCGGGTTGCGGTACGGCATAATCAGCACCGAGACGCCGACGCCGATGCGGGTCGTGTGCGCGGCGATAAACGACATCGCGACGAACGGATCGTAGACGTTGGTCCACGGTGCAGCACGGGAAGAGCTATCGACGATGATGTGATCGTTGACGAAGATGGCGTCGAACCCGACCTCCTCCGCCTTTTTCGCGGCTGCGACGATCGCCTCGGGCGACGTCTCGAACCCGAGGTAATCCGAGTTGGGGCAGCGGGTCGAGAAGCGGATGGACATGAGTGCCTCGCGAGGTGTTCGGTCCTGAAGAAGGATATCAGGCGAAGCCGACCACCGCGTGCGGAACGTAGGGTTCCTCGAGGGCGGCGATCTCCTGGGCCGTCAACTTTACGGCAACCGACGCAAGCGCGTCATCGAGGTGGTGGAGCCTGGTGGCGCCAACGATCGGTGCGGTAATGACCGGCTTTGACAGGAGCCAGGCAAGAGCCACCTGGGCGCGTGGGATGCCGCGTGCATCGGCGACTTCGGTCACGCGATCGACGACCTTCTTGTCGGCCTCCTCTGTCTTGGCGAATAGCCGAGTCATCGCCTCGTCGGTCTCGGTGCGCGTGCTGGTGTAGCCCCAGTCGCGGCTCAATTTGCCGCGCGCCTGCGGGCTCCAGGGGATGACGCCGATGCCCTCAGCCTCGCACAGCGGCAGCATCTCGCGCTCCTCCTCGCGATAGAGCAAGTTGACGAGGTTCTGCATGCTGACAAAGCGGATCCAGCCGTTTTTCTCGGCGATGCCGAGGGCGCGGGCGAACTGCCAAGCGTGCATCGACGAGGCGCCGAGATAGCGCGCTTTGCCAGCCTTGACGACATCATGCAGCGCTTCGAGCGTCTCCTCGATCGGTGTGTCGTGGTCGAAACGGTGGATCTGATAGAGGTCGACATAATCCGTGCCGAGCCGACGTAAGCTGTTGTCGATCTCGGCGAAGATCGCCTTACGCGACAGCCCGGCGCCATTGGGGCCGGGGCGCATCCGGCCATAGACCTTGGTGGCAATGACAACCTCGTCGCGGCGCGCGAAATCCTTGATCGCGCGGCCGAGGATCTCCTCGCTGTTGCCGAGCGAATAGCGGTTCGCGGTGTCGAAAAAATTGATGCCTGCTTCGAGCGCCTTTTCGATGAATGGCCGGCTCTCCTCCTCGGGGAGGCTCCAGGCATGATTGCCGAGATTGCCGCCGCCGTAGCTCATGCAGCCGAGGCAAATGCGCGAGACATCGAGGCCGGTGTGGCCGAGCTTGGTGTATTCCATCGTTTATCCGAGCCCGTTCGCTGTCGCGGAACTCACTGCGATATTGGTCGGTCGCGTCAGAACCATTTTTCTTTGTCGACGCGGTTAAGCAGCGGTTGGCCGGAGGCAAAGCGTCGGCAGTTCTCGATCAGCGTCGCTTCCCATTTCTCACGATAGGGAGTGCCGTGGATCGCTACATGCGGCGTGATCAGCACGTTCGGCATGCTCCAGAGCGGGTGGTCGGGCGGCAGCGGCTCTGGGTCAGCGACATCAAGCCCGGCCCCAGCGAGCTGGCCGGAGCGCAGCGCCTCGACCAGATCGGCCGTTACCACGCAGCGACCGCGCGCGATGTTGATGAAATACGCCCCATGCTTCATCCGCGCAAAGCGCCTGGCGTTGAACATCCCCACCGTGTCCGGCGTCTCGGGCGTGGTCAGGATCACGAAATCGGCCCCGCCCAGACGCTCCTCCAATCGGTCCGGGGTCGCGAGGTCGGCCATGCCGGCCGGGCGTTCGGTCACCCGCGGATCGATGCCGAGCACGTGCATTCCGAGCGCGGCGCATAGCTTCGACGCTTCGCCGCCGGCACCGCCAACACCGACGATCAGCACCGTCTTCTCCGGGAGATCGATCATCTCGGGGCCTCGCTGCCACCGCTTCTGCGGCAGGTAGTGATCGAAGCGGCGGGCGAAGGCGAGGAGGAACGCGACGGCGTGGCCGGCAAGGTGCTCGTTGTAGCTGCCGCGCATGTTGGTGACGATGACATCGCTTCTGACCAGCTCGTCGTAGAACCATGCGCCGCCGAGCCCGGCTCGGGCGGCGCAGATCCAGCGCAGTTTTGCGGCCCGGGCGAGCAACTCGCGTGGCACGGTGCCGTAAGCGGCATCGGCGTCGGCGATGTCGTCGGCGGCGTCCTTGGGATCGCGGAACACTTTGACCACGACGCCCGGTACCGCCCGCCGGATTTTCTCCGGCCAAGACGGATCGAGATCGGGTGCGAGCAGCAGAATCTTGAAACCCATTGACTGATCCTCTCACGCAGCCTCAGGCACGAGGCCGGCAGCGGCCAGACGGTGCTTCGCCTCCACGTAAATGTCAGGAGGCAGCGGCCCCCGGCTCAACGCCGCCAAGTTGGCAGCGAGATGGGCCGGGTTCACGGTGCCGACGATCGTCGTGTCCATGTCCGGGTGAGAGAAGGTGAAGCGCAGGACGAATTCCACCGGGGTCATCTCCTGCAGCAGATCATCGAGGGGGGCGTGCGCCCAACGGTTCCATTGCATTCCGGTCCGCTTCTCCGGCGCTGGCGCGCCCTTGGCCGCCCCGCCGCGGATGACGATTCCTGCTCCGGCCTCGGAAGCCGCCGTGATCGCCGCCTCGTGTTCGCGCTCGACGGCGGAATAGGGAATCTGGAAGACGTCGAAGACGCCCATCGCGATGTGGTCTCTGAGGTGGGGAAAGGTGCCTGACATGCCGATGAAACGCACCTTTCCGGCATCTTTGAGTTCGAGCAGCGCGTCGACCGCGCCGTTCTCATCAAGGATCCGCTTCGACGGCGAGCTGTGGAACTGCACGACGTCGAGATGATCGGTTTTCATGCGGCGCAGGCTTTGCTCCACGCCGGTAATGATGTTTTCGCGCGTGAAGACGTGCGGGTTGCGCTCGCCCGGGGGTGCCGGCGGTGCGCCGACCAGGCAGCCGCATTTGCTGGCGAGATAGTACTCGTCGCGGCGATGCCCGATATAGCGGCCGATGCGCTCCTCACTGAGCCCGTAATCAATCGAGGTGTCGATGTAATTGATGCCCGCGTCGAGCACCGCGTTGAGAATGGTTTCCGCTTGAGCCTCGCTGATGTCGCGAGCGCGCGGCGCGCCGCGCAACTCCATAGCGCCGTACCCGAGCATCGTGACCGACAGTCCGGTCGACCCCAGTTCGCGCTTTGGCAGATCGGCCATGGCAACCTCCGTCGTAATCAGCGCCGAAACGGCGTTGCGAGGGTCAGGAACTCGACAAATTCGTCTTGGTAGTCCGGGTGCCAGCGCGACAGCGCAGGGCGGTTGCGAATAATGTCCTCGGCTGCCCAGAGGACGCGCCGGTTGTCGATATCGCGGGTCACGTCGTTGTCGGGGCAGATGATGTAGAAGTCGCCCGCCGCCATTGCCGCCATCATGAAGTCCACAACCTGCTCCGGCGTCCAGGATCCGGGCGGCTTCTCGGTGCGGCCGCGGGCGGTCATGCCGGTAAAGGTCGAGCCTGGCACCAGCAGATGCGCGGTGACCTGGCAACCGTCAATGTTGCGCAACGAATGCGCCAAGCCTTCGGTCAGCACCTTCACCCCGGCCTTGGTGATGTTGTAGGCGGTATCGCCCGGTGGGCAGGTGATGCCCTGTTTCGAGCCGGTGTTGACGATCGCGCACGGCGTCTTCTGGTCGATCATCGCTTGGGTGAAGGCGTGCACGCCGTTGACGACGCCCCACAGATTGACCGAGAGGACACGCTGCCAGCGCTCGTAATGGTCCCACGGGCCGCCGCCCGGCGAAGTGCCGGCGTTATTCATCAGCACGGCGACTTCGCCGAAATCGAAATAGACGCGTTCCTTCAGGCGCTGGACCTCCTCCATCTTGCTGACATCGGTCGGCACCGTGACGACGGTCGCGCCCGGCAGCTGCTCCCTCGCCCGGTCGAGCGCCTCCTGGCTCAGATCGGCGAGGCAAATCTTCATGCCCAGCGCCGCGAACCGCTTTGCCGCCGCGAAGCCGATCCCGCTGGCGCCCCCGGTGATAACCGCGGCGCGTCCCTCCGCCAATGCCGGGTGTTGAGGCATACGAAGCCCTCCTATTGACGGCGCGGCGTGTTGAGGTTGACCGTGACGTTTTTGCGCTGGGTAAAGCTGTCGAGCATTCCCTCGAGCGAGAACTCGCGGCCGATGCCGCTCTGCTTGTAGCCGCCGTAGGAGTGCCCGGGCGCCTGGCCGAGCCCTTGGTTTACCTGGACCCAGCCCGATTCGATCGCATGCGCCACCCGCAGCCCGCTGCCGATATCGTGGGTCCAGATATAGGCGGCGAGACCATAATGGCTGTCGTTGGCCATGCGGATCGCGTCGGCCTCGTCGCGCCAGGGGATCGCCACCAACACCGGGCCGAAGATCTCCTCCCGCGCCAGCCGCCAGTCGTTCGAGGCGTCGGCGAACACGGTTGGAATGGCGAAAGACCCTTCGCTGAGCGGTCCCTGTTTCGGCGGCAGGCCGCCGAAAACTAGCCGCGCGTCCTGTCGCTTCAGCCCTTCCTCGACATAGCCGCAAACCTTGGTGAACTGCTTGTCGTTGATGATGTAGCCAATGTCGGTCGCCTCGTCGAGCGGGTCGCCGAGCTTCAGTGTCTCGGTCTTGGTCCGCAGCTTGTCGAGGAAGCTGTCGAAGATGTCGGCATGCAGGAACAGGCGTGATCCTGCGGTGCAGGACTGGCTCTGGCGGGTGAAGCGCATACCGGTGATGACCCCATCGACGACCCAATTCTCATCGGCGTCGGGGTAGACAACGGATGGGCTCTTGCCACCGAGTTCCAGCGAAACCGGCACGATCCGCTCGGCCGCCGCACGCATGATGATCTTGCCGACCTCGGTCGAGCCGGTGAACGACAGTTTGCGGACAAGCGGGTGCTGCGCCAGGGGCCCACCGCACTCCTCGCCGAGCCCGGTCAGTACGTTGAGAACGCCGGGCGGGAGGAATTCCTGGCACGCCTCGGCCATCTTCAGCACGCCGAGTGGCGCGTCCTCCACCGCCTTTAGCACCAGCGTGTTACCGGCGCAGAGTGCCGGCGCGATCTTCAGCGCGCCGAGTAACACCGGCGCATTCCACGGGATGATCGCGCCGACGACCCCGAGCGGCTCACGCCGAGTATAGCTGAGCACCTGCTCGCCCAAGGGGATGGTCTCGCCCTTTAACTCGCCAGCGAGGCCGCCAAAATAGCGGAAGATGTCGGCCGCGAGCCGCGCCTCGCCGCGCGCCTGCGTGCGCAGCGCATTGCCGGTTTCGAGCGCGATGATACGCGCCATGTCCTCGGTTTCGGCCTCCATCTTGTCGGCAATGCGCAGCAGCAAGCGGCCGCGATCGCGCGGCGCGACCTTGCTCCACGCCGAAAAGGCGCGGGCGGCGGCCTCGACGGCGCCGTTCACCTCGGCGGTATCGCCGCGCGGGACCTCGGCGATCGGCCGACGCTTGGCCGGGTTTTCGACGGGCAGCACCCGACCGGACATGCTGTCGACCCAGGCGCCGTCGATCAGCATCCGGGCACGGCGAAGCTCGGTGTTGGCTTCCTGGCGGATGTCTTCGGTTACGGACGTGGCAAGTGCCTTTCGGTCGGCGCTGTATGCAGCGTGATATGGCGCATCAACGATATATGTGATTGGATATAACGATACTGGCGCAGCTTTCGCCCCCTGGCAAGCGATGGCGCCAGCCAACACAGGAGGAAAGCGATGGACACACTCGAGCTCGATCCGAGATTGCGTCATGCGGCTGGATATCTCGGCCGGATACCGCTGATGTTAATCGACGGCAAGATGGTGGGAGCCGCCTCCGGCAAGACCTTCGAGGTGTACAACCCGGCGACCGGCGCAGTGATCGCCAACGTGCCGGAAGGCGATAAGACAGATGTCGATCTCGCCGTCGCCGCCGCGCGGCGTGCCTTCGACGACGGAAGCTGGGCCAAGGTTAGCCCGTCCGAGAAGGGCCGCATGCTGTGGAAGCTCGCGCAGCTGATCGAGCGTGATCTAGAGGAACTGGCCGAGCTCGAATCGATCGACAACGGCAAACCGTATGCGGTGGCGCGAGTCGCCGATCTGCCGCTGGCAGTCGACATGTTCCGTTATATGGGCGGCTGGGCGACCAAAATCAGCGGCAGAACAATCCCCTGGTCGCTCCCGGGACAATATCTGTCCTACACGGTGAAGGAGCCGGTCGGCGTCGTCGGGCAGATCATCCCGTGGAATTTTCCGCTGCTGATGGCGGCGTGGAAAATCGCGCCGGCCTTGGCCGCGGGCTGCACCGTCGTTCTGAAGGCGGCCGAGCAGACGCCGATGACTGCGCTGCGCCTTGCCGAGTTGATCCTCGAAGCGGGTTTTCCAGCCGGCGTGGTCAACATCCTGACCGGGTTCGGCGAGACCGCCGGGGCGGCGCTCGCCGCGCATCCCGATGTGGACAAAGTGGCGTTCACCGGCTCGACCGAGGTCGGCAAGTTGATCGTTCAGGCCGCCGCCGGAAATTTGAAGAAGGTCTCGTTGGAGCTCGGTGGCAAGTCGCCGGCGATCATTCTCGCGGATGCCGATCTCGATGCCGCCATCGCCGGCGCGGCCAGTGCGATCTTCTTCAACCACGGGCAATGCTGCTGCGCCGGGTCGCGGCTCTTTGCACACAAATCGGTCTACGACCGAGTCGTCGCCGGGGTCGCTGACATTGCCGGCAAGATCAAGGTTGGTCCCGGCCTCGACCCGACGACCGAGATGGGGCCGCTGGTGTCGGACGAGCAGTTCGCCCGCGTCACCGGCTACATCAAGGACGGCCGCGAGTCCGGTGCCAGGATCGCGGTCGGCGGCGAGCGGGTGGGCAATCTCGGCTATTTCGTCGCGCCGACCGTGTTCGAGAACACCCGGCCCGACATGAAGATCATCACCGAGGAGATCTTCGGCCCGTTGGTCTGTGCCCAACCGTTCGACGACGACGATCTCGACCGGATCGCCAAGCAGGCCAACGACACGATCTACGGCCTCGCGGCGAGCGTATGGACCGGCAACGGTGGCACCGCGCACAAGCTCGCCCAACGCATCCGCTCGGGCACAGTGTGGATCAACTGTCACAACGTGTTCGACGCGTCGCTGCCGTTCGGCGGTTATAAGCAGTCGGGCTGGGGCCGCGAGATGGGTGAAGAGGTGTTTCACAACTACACCGAGATCAAGGCGGTGACGGCCGCGTTGTAACACTGCGGCGCAGGCGAGTTCCCCGGCTCTGATTCTTCCTCTCCGCCTCGTCGGGCGCAGGCCGTTGCCAGCGCCCGACGAAGTGGGCTGCCGTGCGCCAAGCCGCTGCTGCTTGGAAACGGGGACCGACTTCCGCCGATCTTCAGCGGCGCCTTGCCTAACGCTGGAGCTGCAACCGGGTCACTTCCGCGTTTCACAGGTTGGCTGGCGAAAACCGGCTGCCACGCTGTTGCCGAAGCTTATCAGTTTCGTCTAAACCTGTATTTTCAAGTGGGAGGCAACCATGATTAAAGTGGAATGGAACGATAAAGTCTGCATCCATAGTGCAAACTGCGTCAAGAATCTGCCAGAAGTGTTCAAAGTAGAAGATGGCAAGTTCGAGATCGATGAGAAGGGGGCATCGGAAGACGCCATCAAAGCTGTGGTGGCTGACTGCCCGTCGGGCGCGTTAAAAGTCGTCGAGGTGTAAGTCCTCCTGGGCTCTCGCTGCAAAGCCCGCCCAGGGCGGCACGGAAGCGCTTACGATCTGATCGTCAGAGGTTCCGTACCGCGAATGCAGCACGAAGGCCGAGCGGCATCGCCGCCATGCTCTCCCGGTGGATGTGACTGCGGCGCCTTCGGAAATCAAAGCGAACTCCGCCCGGGCGAGTTGACGTCACGCTGCCGCCGCACACTGATGCCGGGATCTACTTCATCGGCATCATTCGCACGCCGTGGCAAATCCGCCGCGAGTGCCCGAAGCGGAATAGCCCTGACGGGCCCCTTTGTGTTCGCCCGATGCGGGAGTCTTCCTCGGCCACCGCAAGAGCGTCGCGTGGACTAGCAGCGCCGGCGAGTCTTTCGGGCGCGGTCCGCGCGGGTTGCCCGACTGACCCTTCTTGAAACGGCTATGCAACGGCGACTTGCCGCGGCCGACCTCGTAATCACGCTTTGTCTCGGACATGTTAACTCCTTGATTTTCTCGAGCGCCGATGCGGTGTCCGCCGTTGCGAAGGCCAAGCTTGCTGCTCATGTCCCCAGGTATACTATTTTATCAATTTACGAAGAGCCTCCCCATGCCGATAAAGCAACAACGAGCGCTGGCGCCGAATTCGGCTGCCAGTCCGCTGGCAAACCCGTTTTGGCGCCCGAAAACCGTACAGAATTCCGCTGACGATCGGCTCGGCGGATTAACACTCAAGCCGTTGACCGTACACGATTATTCGGCGGGAGAGTGGCGAGTTTCGGGCGCCGAGGCGCGCTTTTCCGCTGCCGTCAGGGGAAATGGCGGAGTCGGCGCTGGGACGCGGAGCTTCGTCGGCAACACTTACCCGAGAGATTGCCAACCCGCTGGCGCATGGCTACATTGCAGATGTATGACGCTGTAGGGTTGTGCCCGA
>Ga0209040_10004445_pt1 | contig 10572 bp, 6 predicted proteins | sample BogFormECP12_OM3_FD_188240 | JGI IMG/M metagenome (GOLD analysis project Ga0209040, IMG submission 188240) | Bog forest soil microbial communities from Calvert Island, British Columbia, Canada - ECP12_OM3 (SPAdes) (version 2) | ecosystem: Environmental > Aquatic > Freshwater > Wetlands > Bog ... | reverse complement strand
CTCGGCGAGACGCCGGGTCGGCGCCTCGTGGTCGCCCGAGATGATCGCGATGTGCTTGATGCCGCGCGCGCGCAGCCCGCGCACGATCTCCGGCACCTCGGGCCGCACCGACGCGCGCAGCTCCAGCGCGCCGCCCAGCGCATCGTCGACCGCCACCATCACCATCGTGTGGCCTTCGAGATGCGCGTCGTCCAGCGCCGCCTCCACCTCCGGCGGCAGCGCGAGCCCCTCCATTTCGATGAAGCGGCGGCTGCCGACGCGCACCTTGCGGCCGTCGACGCCGACGGTGATGCCGTAGCCGACCTTGTATTGCGTGTGGTCGGTCGACGGCAGCTCCAGGCCCTCGTCCTCGGCGCGCTGCAGGATCGCCTGCGCGATCGGGTGATGGAACTTGCGTTCGGCGGCGGCGGCATAGCGCAGGATGTCCGCCGCCGAATGGCCGTTCGCGGCGATGATGCACCCCACCTCCGGCCGCTCTCGCGTGAGCGTGCCGGTCTTGTCGAACAGCACGGTGTCGATCTCGCACAGCAGATCCAGCGCGCGGCCGTCCTTGACCAGCACGCCGCGCTGCGCGCACAGCGCCAGCGTCGACAGCATCGCCAGCGGCGCCGCCATCCGGATGCCCGTGCCCATGTCGCTGTTCAGCACCGCGGCCGCACCCTGCGGGCCCATCACGCCCAGTGCCACCGCGCCGACCGCGAGTGTCGGCAGCACCGCCTTGTCGGCGAGCTGCTCGCCCTTGTGCTGCGCGGCGAGCTTGTAGCCCGCCGTATCGTTGAGGATCTGTGCGATCTTGGCGGTCGCGGTCTCCCCGCCCGACTTTTCGACGGCGACGAGCATCTTGCCGGCGACCATGACGGTGGAGGCGAACACCCGGTCGCCCACGCCTTTCTCCGCGGGGGCGGATTCGCCGGTCAGCGCATGCTGGTCGATCATCGCCAGGCCGTCGGTGATGATGCCGTCCACCGGCACGACCTCGCCGGTGTGCACGATGACGATGTCGCCCTTCTGCAGCTTGTCGAGCGCGACCTGGATCTCCTGGCCGTCCTGCACCAGCCAGCAGAAGCGCGGCTGCTTGCCGAACGCGCCAAGCAGCAGCTTCTTGCTGTTGTCTTCCGTCCGTCGCACCAAAAAGCGACCGAACGACAGGCACCAGGCCAGGATCGCGCCGGGCAGGATCTGCATCGTCCCGAGGCAGGCGATGACGACGATCGAATCCAGCACGTCGACGCCGAGGCGGCGTTCTTTGGTCAGCACGCGCCAGGCGCCCTTGAAGCTGGGCAGCGTGGTGTAGAGGAACAAGGCGCCGGCGACGGGCAGCAGCGGCGGTGCGGCGAACTGTGCGAAGGCAGCGACCGGGAGCGAGATGCTGCAGATCGTCAGGTCGCGCTCGAGCTTGTCCAGCTGTGCGGGATGCTCGGTCGCTGCCAGGGCGCCGTCGAGGATCTCGAGCAGCTGTGCCGCGCTGAGCTGGCGCGGATCGTATTCGATGTCGACCCGGCACTTCCTGGCATTGGTGTCGTAGCGATGCACGCCGAGCACGCCCATCAGCTCACGCTCGATCGCCCGGCACAAAACGCTCTTGCGGTAGAGCACCGGATTGCTGAGCCGCAGCGCGCCGACGCGTTCGCGCTCAACGCGCCATCCCGTCACCCGGCTGGCGTAGCGCCGATAACGCACCACGCCGTGCCGGTCGCGCGCGGTCACCGCTGGTGCGACCGCGAGCCCGTCGCGCGCGGCCGCGCCGTCGCGACCGTGGATGAGGTCGGCCACCCGCTGCAGCACAGCCTTGACGCCATGCCGGGCGTCGTCGAAGCGCAGGTCCATCGTCGGGACCGCCGCAGGCGAGATCACGACATGCTCGATCTCCGGAGCCAGCAGGGCACGGCGCACCAAGCTGCGGCAGGACTCGTCGTCGGGCTCGGCGAACAGGCTGGCGCTCACCACCCGGATGACGCCCGGCCCGGGGAACACGATCTTCACCTCAGGCGCGGCGGCAATCGGCGCGTCGTACATCCGGCGGCTTCTCCTTGTTTCGAACGGCCCGCGCGGCCAGCCGCCGCCTACTCGCCGCCCGTGAGCGCGTCGCGCGCGGCCACGCCGCCGTCGTGCAGACCGTGCATGAACGCGTTGTCCTGCGGCAGCGAGCGGGCGATGAACACCGACGCGTACACGAACCCGTAAGAGATCGTGTACGCGGTGGTGTAGGTCGCGCGGGACACGGCGCGCAACGCCTTCGGTCCGGCATCTTCGACCGCGGCGCGCACCTTGGCGGCATGCTCGGTCGCGGTGGCCGCGGCATCGCGCATCCCATCGGCAACCGACTTCATCACGCCTTCATCGGAAGGCGTGGCGGCATCGGCGGTGGCAGCGTCGTCCATCGTGTTACCCCTCAGGTGAAGGTGGTTCAGGTTGGAGGCGGTCGATCAGCAGGAAGAGAAACGGGCCTAAAGCTCAACCGACTGTTACAGGTTCGTGTCATGAGCGGCGGGCAGATTACCACGAAATAGAAGAAGAAGGACATCGCGTGCCACGCGCCGGCTCATTCTGCGGGACGCGCCGGCTTCGCCGTTGCCGCACCGCCCCATTCCGACGGCAGAAGACGCCGCGCGCGTTCCATGTCCAGCAGGCGCGGACGCAGCCGGAGGGCGGATCCGGCGACGACCAGCGGACTGTTGGCGAGCGGAATGCCGTCGTGGGCGATGACGACGTGGACCATGTGCCGCTCGCCGCTCAGGTAGCGGGGCGGCAGGTGGACGGAAAACCCGTGCCGACCGTCGCCGATGCCGGCGTCGCGCAGGTCCTGGCGAAACTCGGAGGCGCGCGCGACGGTGCAGAACGCGTCGTCGATGAATACGGCGACTTCCAGGCGCCGTTCGGGCGCGTCCGCCTGCCACGCCCAGCCGTGCAGCACCCCGGTTTCGCCCGGATCGCAGTAGCCACGATACGGGGAGCGGCCGATCTTCAGCCCTGGTTCGGCGACGCGCAGGGACTCGGCCAGCATCTCGCCCCCCGCGATCCTCAGCGAGACCTCGCGAAAGCCTCTCTCCAGTGGCAGCAGCAGCCGGGACGAGAACGCCGGGACGATGAAGCCGTGCGACTGCTGTTCGCCCGCCTCGAGCCCGGCCAGCGGGAGAACCGCATCGGCGGTCGTCAGACGGGTCCGGCTGCCCGCGACGAGTTCGACATCGAGGACGCGCGCGTCGTCCTCCGGGTCCGCCACCCAGCCGTAGATCGCGCCGTTGCGCACGGCCAGGATGCGGCCGGAGAACCGCCCGCCGAACCGAGGCAACTCGGTGGAGTAGGACCGTCGGAACCACGGCCGTTTCGTCGTGACCTGCTCCGGTGCATCCGCGGTTGCCGGCACGGGCGAGCGCCGCAACTGGAAGTTCGTGCCGTGGACAGTGACCTGGACGATGTGCGGAGTGTCGGGTTCCAGCACGTCCGACAGGTCGACGGCGAAGCCATGCTTCGCCATCCCTGGATGCCGGGCGTTCAGATGCGCGCGCTCGATGTCGGCGAAGACACGTCGCCAGAAGCGGCCGTCGATATGGATGCTGAGCGAAATCGTGCGCCCGGGGTCCCGCGGCGCCCACGCCCAGCCGGCGAGCCGGCGTTCCTGCGTGATGTAGCAGGCACCATCGAACTCCTTCGTCGCGTCGACCGCGCCGGCCCGGTGCAGCGTTGCGAACGCGAATGGCGTGCTGTCGCCGCGGGCGGCAAGTGCGACGCGGACCCTGTCGCCGCTGTCGAACGCCGACTCGGGGATGGTGATCTCGAAGGCAAGGTTGCGCTGGTCCGGCTGCACCACCGCGCGGTCCCAGAGCACTGCGCCGGTGGAGCCGGTTGCGACCGTCGTGCCGGCGACCCGCGCCTCGATTTCCTGGCCGGGGGCGTCGCTGCGGCGGTCGACGAACCAGCCGGTCACGGTGCGGTCGTACACGCTGAGCACACCGCCATCGACCCGGCTGCCGAGCAGGGACCAGACGACCGGAAGCTGGGAGAGTTTCAGGGTCGCCTGGTTCTCGGCGGTCCGCATGGCGCGGGAAAGCGCCACCTCGTACACCCGGGCTTCACGGCCCGAGAGCGTGCGCTCGATGCGCGGCCGCAGCCAGCTGAGCCAGCGGCGGGTGGTGACGGTGACACCATGCTCGACCAGCGTCGTGGAGGATTCGTAGCGGATCGAATTCTTGTTGCCGAATGCGATCTTCTGTTCCTGCGCCAGGCGCGCGTATTTCTCGTAGTCGGCCATCTGCACGCGATCGCCCCGCGCCAGCTCGCGTTCGGCGAAGCTGGCGAACGAGGAGAAGAACTTGAAGTGCAGCAGCGCCCCCGTCATGTCGGCGAGGCGGGCCGGCGTCGAGGAGTGCGTGGAATAGACGTACTTGAAACCCTGCCGCCACTTGATGAGCGGCATCTTCCGCATGCTGGGCCCGCTGCCCTTCTTCCCCTGCTCCCAGAAGATGCGCGCGCGCGGGCCGCCGAAGACCGCCACGTGCGGGAAGTACATCGGCTCCCGCAGGAAGTACGAGTTGACCTCGAAGTGGTCGCAGACCTCAAGGAACGGCTGGCCGGGCGTGTAGATGGCGTCGCTCAGCGGGCCGGGGTGATACATGTCGAGGAAGACGGTGAAGATCCCCTCGTAGCCGTATTCGTCGAGGTAGTCGCAAAGGTCGCCGATGGTCGCGTGCTCGCAGCCGGGGAAGACGAGCTGCTCGTCGCGGTCGAGCGTCAGGCACCACTTTCCGCGGCAGTAGTGGTCGGCCAGGTCGGTCGTCCAAAGCCGTCCGGCCTTGCTCGCCACGTAGGACTCGGATGTATGGAAATAGCTGACGTCCGGCTGGCCAAGCAGCAGGTCGCGCGTGTTGTCGGGCGAGTTGTTGTCGATGGCGAGGAAATGGCTGACGCCCATGCGCCGGTAGTAGTCGAGGAAGAACGGGATGCGCTCCGCCTCGTTGTAGGCGGTGAACACGGCGATGATGCGCTTGCCGGCGAGGTCGATGTCCGGCTTGTCGAAGGTCGGCATTTTCGGGGCCTGGATGACGGATGCTATGACGTGATCACGCCGGCATGGACCAGCATCGCCATCAGGTTCCAGCGTTCGGATCCGGGCCGGACAGTGCGAGGCCCTCGTGTCCGCCATGCGTGCGTCAGCTCTTCGGCGGTCGGCACGGGCCGCTGGTCGGGCAATGGCGTGGCCGAGACGACCGTGCGGCCATACTCGTTGAACGAAACGTGCCGCATCGCGCCGAGCGCACGTTCGACGGCCGCGCTTTCGTCCAGTCCCTGATCCGTCAGGCCTTTGAGGATGTCGATCAGCGCCTGCAGAACGCGCTTTCTGAACAGGCGCTCCGGACCGTCCGGCTCCTTGAGGCCGACATAGACGACAAACCAGTTCTCCCGCCAGCCGCCGAAGGCGTCGGGGGCAAATTCGGGGCCGCCGCGCTCCAGTGGGGCTGCCGGCGTCCCAAGATTGTTCCGCCTGCGGTTGCGCGCATAGAAGTAGGACTTGACGGTCGTCAATTCGGGAAAAAGCGCCTCCAGACCCGACGTCGTCAGGCGCCAGTAGTCGACGGGTGCGCCGTGGAAAAAGTAGCTGAACGGAACGGCATGCGCCGTGATGCCGCCCGGCTTGAGCAGGCGCACGATCTCCCGTCCGGCATCGTGCAGGCGCGTGACGTGCTCGAGCACGCTGATGCTGTAGATCGCATCGAAGCTCCCGTCGGGAACGTGCGGGCAGTTGCTGATGTCGGCAAGGATGAAACGTGGGTCGTCGGGAGACGGAAAGATCGAGAGGAAGTTGACCTGGAACTTGGTCAGGCGATGCATCAGAGAGTTTTTCGCGCCGCCGAGTTCGGCGATCGTGCCTGAGGTGATGCCGTGTTCATCCAACGCGTCGCAGAACTCCGAAAACATATGCTCGGGCAGGATCTTCCGCTCCGGTGGCGCGAACTGCGCGTCGACCAGGGCACTCACGTTGTCCCGGAGACTTTCGGCCCTGCGCAAGACGTCCTCGTTGGCGCCCAATGACTGGAGATCGATGATCAGGGCGCCGCACTCCTCACGCATCCTGGGAAGATCGATCACTGGCACAACCAATGGTAATGCTTTGGTACGCGACTTGCGACGCGGAGTCGCGCCGGCAGTCGCGGCCGGAGGCAACGCCACCGCAAGTCCGGACACCCGGATCCCGACGACAGGCCAGGATGGTTGGCGGGCATGGGCGGAACCTGCCGTCCCGCGACGGACATCGGTCGCCTAGGCTTTCGCCGCCCGGCCCGGAACGGGTCCGGACGTTCCATTCGAAAGTTACCCGCGGAATTCAGCGTGTGGGCGCTCCTTCGGGTGGCTTTTGTAGTGCAATGTCTCGTTAATGTAAAAAGGATGGTGGCGATTGTGCTGCGGAGATGGTATCGCAGACGTTAGTCATGTCGGCTTCCGATCCTCAGGCTCGCGATGCGGGCGGCCCAGACGGCACCCCTCCCCGGCGTCACCCGGCGCCCGTGACACCGCGGTCTGTGATACGGGCTGTACCGGTCGATGGGCGGGGCACCGACGACGAGCCGGATGGTGAGCCAGTCAGGAGCGAGCCGAGAGACCGGACTCCAGGGCGCGCCGATGTGGGAAGCCGCCGGCCGGAGCGCGGGCCAAGTCCCGCGCCCCTAGTTCCGCCGCTGCCGCAGATACGGCCGGTTATCCGGCCACAGGCGTTTTCCGAGCCCGAACTGAAGACGATCGAACGGTCGGACTTCATGCCGGCGGTGGACGTTCCACCGTTGCCGAAACTCGTTCCGCGGCGCAAGCGCAGCACGCTCTGGTCGTTTCTCTGCAACGTGACCTGCGGGTCGGCCTCGCCCGGTGCGGCGTGGCTCAGGATCGCCTGCAGATAGACCATCGGCGCGGCGGCAGAGGCGGCGGCATAGCGGATCGGTCCGCGCCAGCGCGGGTCGCGCAGGAGCGCCGCCACACTCGGCATGCTGGCGAGTGCCGGGCCGTCGAGCGGGATGCGCCGGGTGACCGCATCGCCCTGCGTCATCTCCCGTGCAGGGCGATGACAGGCACGCACCTCTGCGAGCATGGTGCGGAAGGCCGGTCCGGGCAGGAAGTCGCGTTTCACCAGGAAGCCGTCGCGATCCAACGTCTCGCGGTCCTGCTGCGGCAGTTGTCCCGCCAGCCGGGCTCGGCGCGATTGCGCGAGCCGCGCCGCCGTCCGCACCCGCCAGACGTGCAGCCCCCGCGCATTCAGTCGTTGGCTGCCGATCAGCGGATTGTCCTGAAATGACTTGGCCGAAGTCAGCAGCTGTGCCGACCAGACCGGCAGCAGCGCTGCGTCGCGCACGCCTGCAAGTACCCGGGCGGCCGAACTCACCGGCCAGCCCCCGTAACGTCGGCCGCACCGCCACTGCCGCGCAAGAGCAGATTCTTGTTAAGATAACTACATCGGTTGTAGGCCATACCTTCGAGAAGATTACGGGCCGGGGCAGAGCGTGCAAGTCATTTCCAGGCCAGATCTCTGTATCCCTGGTTCGGATCTCGATTTGAGTAAGCCCCCGCGCGGCGCGCGCTCGTTCCTGTTCCTTCAGGGCCCCGCTTCGGATTTTTTCGACCAGGTCGGCCGCGCTCTGCTCGCCCGCGGCCATCGTGTCCATCGGGTCAACCTGCACCTCGGAGATCGGCTTTTTTGGCATCTTCCGGCCACGAACTTTCGCGGGCGCCGCACGGACTGGCGCCATTGCGTCGCCGGAGTTCTCGACCGCCATTGTGTCACCGATCTGGTGCTGATGGGCCCCGACCGGCCCTACCATGTGGTCGCAGCCGAAGAGGCTCGCGCCAGGGGCATCGCCGTGATCTGTACCGATCTCGGTTACCTTCGCCCGGACTGGATCACGCCGGAGCAGGATGGCGTGACGAGCTGGTCTCGCCTGCCGCACGACAGTCGCGCGATCGCGGAGCTTGCCGCGTGCTTTCCGCCGCCCGACATGGCATTGCGCTTCCGCACGCCCTTCGCCCTGCTTGCCGTCACGGATCTGGCCTACAACCTTGGCGAACTGGTCGGGCGGCCGCTCTACCCGCACTACCGCAGGCACGCGATCTTCCATCCGCTCGCGGAATATGCGGGCTGGATTTCCGCCCTCGTCCGCCGGGCGGCGACGCGCGGCCGGACCGAGCGCGAACGGGCTAGGCTCGAGGGTGGACGGGGCGCGTATTTCCTGTTTCCCCTCCAGCTCGCAACGGACTTCCAGCTCCGCGCGCACGCGCCTTACCCTGACCAGCGCGAGGCCATACGCGACGTGCTCGCCTCGTTCGCTGCCAGCGGGACGGCGCACAGCCTGGTCATCGTCGTGCATCCGCTCGACAACGGGCTGATCGCGTGGCGACGTGTTGCTCTTCGCCATGCGGCCGAACTTGGACTCGCGGGCCGCGTGGTGGTGCTGGAGGGTGGGATCACCGGCGGGCTGCTTCGCCGGGCATCGGGTGTTGTCACGATCAACAGCACCGTCGGCCTCACCGCGCTTCAGGAGCAGGTGCCGGTCAAGGTCCTGGGCAATGCCGTATTCGACATCCCCGGCCTGACCTGTCAGGCGGCCCTGGATGCGTTCTGGCATGTGCCGCAGCGGTCGGACCCGGACCTGCTGCGCAACTTCCTCCGCGTCGTGGCCGGCACGACGCAGGTCAAGGGCGGCTACTTCCAGCGCGGAGCGAAGGCGGCGGCGATCGCGGAGGCGGCGCGGCGCCTCGACGAGGGCCTGCCGACACTGCCGCCGCGTCATCAGCCGGCTCGTGCCGCGTATCCCGGCCGCGAACCCGCCCGCCGAGGGATCGTCATCACCGGCGCCTCGCGGGGGATCGGCCTTGCCCTGGCGCGCGTCTATGCGGGGCCGGACGTCGCCATGTGTCTGCTGGGCCGGGACCGCGCGAGGCTGGAGACGGCTGCCGAGGATTGCCGCCGGCGTGGCGCGATCGTCGAGGCCGTCTGCGTCGACGTGCGCGACGAGCCGGCATTGCGCCGTGCACTGGCGGATTTCGATGCCAGGGTTCCGGTCCATCTCGTCATCGCCAATGCCGGCGTCTCGGGCGGCCTCGGCCCGGATCGGTCCGCCGAACCGGCCGACAGCGCGCGACGGATCATCGAGGTCAACCTGCTCGGCGCGATGGCGACGGTCGATGCGCTGGTCGAGCCGATGCGCGCACGCGGGCGCGGACACATCGTGCTCGTCAGCTCGATTTCGGCGATGGCGCCGACGGCCGACCTGCCCGCCTACAGCGCCAGCAAGGCGGGGCTGCTCGCCTACGGTCATTCGCTCAGGCGCTGGCTTCGCCGGACCGGCGTGCGCGTCTCGGTCGTATGCCCGGGCTTCGTCGAGAGTGCGATGTCGGCGCGCCACAAGGGGCCGCGCCCGATGCTGATGACCGCCGACCGCGCCGCCGCGGTGATCCGGCGGGGCATCGATGCCGGGCGTCGGGTCATCGCTTTCCCGTGGCTCCTCGCGCTGGGCGTTCGTGCTCTGTCGCTGCTGCCGTATGGCATCGCCGACCGCATCCTGGACGGCCACGCTGCAACCATCGAGCCGGACGACGAGAACGGCGGCATTGCCGCGACCGGACCCGCGCGGGAGACGGTGGCGCCGGCTCCGCGGGCTTAGCGCGCCCGGCGAACGTGTTCGCGGAGCCTGATGACAGCCGCCTTCACCGGACACACAATGTTGTCGCCGGTGTCAGCGCCGCCTGGGCCCTGCTGCCGGGAATAGTCCCGTCCTGGCCAAGTTCGCGGGCAAGGCTCTGCGATGAGCGGAAACGCTCGGCAGGCTCGCTCGGGATGGCCCAGACCGAGCCGCCGCCTGCGCCCGAGGAATGCAGCGAGAGCTGCCGGCCATCAGTCAGATAGAGGTCTGCGCTCAACGCCCGGAACACCGACAACGTCCCGCCCTCGCTTTCGGCGCTGTCGCCGGTGACACCGACGAGGTCCCATGCGCCGGTCTTCCGGTTCCATGCCGAAATCGCCGCCGGCGGCGCGCCGCGCGCATCGATGACGAGGTCGAACAAGGCGGCGAAGTGCACGCCGCTGGTCTCGAACAGCTTCAGCAGCCCGTAATCCCAGCGGTCGCGCGACGATTCGTAGGCCATGCTCTGGCCCACCGAATTCGGCGACATCGGATCGTTGGAGAAGTCTTCCGTCGGGAGCGCGTTCTTGGTGTAGAAGCCGATGCCGGATACGCTGAGCTGCTCGTCGAGCTGTACGATCCTGTCGATCTCCTGACGCGACGGCGTCTTGCCGCCGCCGTGCTGGAACGAGTTCATCGTGTGAACCTGCGCCAGATGCATCACGCGCTCGCCCAAGGCCGTGCGCATGAATCCGACGCGCTCGGACAGGTGGGCAGCGTAACGGTCGAAGTCGGGCTGAGCCTTGAGATAGAAGTCGTAGAACCACTAGTGTCCGGTTCGTTGAACCGAGTTTCCCGGTAAGCCCTTGACACACCGGGGTTTTCAGCACTTCGTTGCTGGGGCGGATTTGAATTGCCGGAGGCTCTCCCCGACGATGGCGCGGGGAGGGGTTGGTCATGAACACCGGCA
>Ga0209040_10004444_pt1 | contig 10572 bp, 11 predicted proteins | sample BogFormECP12_OM3_FD_188240 | JGI IMG/M metagenome (GOLD analysis project Ga0209040, IMG submission 188240) | Bog forest soil microbial communities from Calvert Island, British Columbia, Canada - ECP12_OM3 (SPAdes) (version 2) | ecosystem: Environmental > Aquatic > Freshwater > Wetlands > Bog ... | reverse complement strand
CCTTGCCCGTCTCACAGGCCTCGAAGAATTGCTTGGCAACTGCCGTGATGTTCGACATGTCTTCCCTCCTCCTTGCATCCTCTAAAGCCGTCCCATGGATGGCCGAGGCGCCCTCCGACAGAATGCGCCGCTCCAAGCTCGTCGGCAACGCGTGAGGTCGGGCGTGGCGTTGTAGGCGACACCGACCACCGTGAGGTTCGGCGCGAGCCCGATCGTCACCCGCTGACCGTCGCGTGATTGCACCGCCAGGGTCTCGCCATCGAGCTCTCGATCGTGCCACGTATCCGGGTGGGCGTGCCGTCGGAAGTCGCTGGCGATGGCGATGGCGGAGCTTGGGCGACCGTCGGAAGAGCGAGCAGCATTCCGAGCCCCCAGATTGGAGCGGTTCGGCTTCTACGGCAAGGCAGAACCTCCGCCGGCCATACTCAAGGACTGATCGTCGGCTTGCCCGCTGTCGCTTGCAGCGTCTCATAGAGGCCCTCACGTTGATGAGGTCGATATCGGCAAGCTCGCCAATGCGATGCTGCTCGACCTAGGCGATGAACGTGGCGCGCGGCTCGGTCAGTGTCCTGCTAATTCGGACGCGTTGCGACCGCATCCGTCAACTGCCCAGCTATGAAAACCTTCCCTTGGCAAACAGTCGTTGACCCAGGGGGCGGCGGACTTCCAGCGGCCCCAATAACAGCGTGCTTTGCCGGAGGATCTTGATCCATGTCAAAGGTTAACACCGTTTGAGCGCCGTCATTACCGATAGCGATCAGCGGTCCGAGTTGGTCTTCCTGCTGTACGACGAGCTGATTTAAAGTTCCAAGGGACAGGTTCTTATCGGCACCGATGGGGGCCGGCATGCTCAGAAATCCCGCTTCGTGATCGGTTTCAACAGTGTCGACAGTGCATCCATGCTCGGCTGATCCGTCACGCATCTATGAATTTCGAGGATTATGTCGTTTCGTTCTGTGAAGATGTTAAGATCGGCATCCACTTTGAGAATATTCGCGATAGAGTCTAATGTGGTCTTGTCATTGCCCGCGGCAAGTCCACGGACATATTGATTGATGGCCACCTTGCGGGTCTGCGTCGCGGCGTGCACGACACGCTGATTTAAAGGAGCCGCCATGCTCAGAAATCCCTCTTTGTGATGGGTTTCAATAATGTCGACAGGGCATCCATGCTCATCTTATCGGCCATGCGTTTGTCCATCTCGAGGATTATGTTATTGCGTTCCGTTAAGATGTTAGGATCGGTACTCACTTTGAGAAGATTCGCGATAGAATCCAATGTCGTCTTGTCATTGTCCGTAGCACGTCCACGGACATATCGATTGATGTCCACCTTGCGAGTCTGGGTCGCGTCGTCAACAACCTGTGCTGTGAAGAGTGCACGTAACTGTTGGTCAGCAGTGGCTGAAGCCTGATTGGCAACTGCAGTGAGTTTAGCTATTGCTGTTTCGATGCTACCAGCAGCCTCATAAGCCCTTACATCACCTAGGGCTATGCCAAGCGGATAGGCTACTTCGTCGGTCTTCTGAGACGTGCGAATCGCGATCAGGGCCTGCGTCCGATTCGTGTCCATCGCCGCAAACAGCGCCGGAAGCGTCTTCTGATAATAGACATCTTTATTAAAGGCGGCGCCAGCGCCGATCACACCTACTGACGCGGCTGACAGTGCGTGTACGGCGCCTGTCCCTGCTACCGCGCCGGCTGCCGTCAGGCCTAAGGCCGCCAAATCAACCCCGAGATTTAGAGCGGCCGTCTCTACGTTCAGTTCTTGCCGAAAGTCGCTGTATCGGAGGTCGATTACTTCGATATAGGCGTTGATCACAGTGTCCCGCCACTGGCGTTTGGTTAGACCGCCGCGGTCGGCATCGCTGGGAGAGTCGAATTTCGCGATAGCATCCTCATTAAGGTAGGCTTGATTAGCTGAAATCGCTACGTTTGTGGAAATTATCGACTCCGGAGCACCGCGGAATGCTGCACAAGCAGTTAAACCGATACTCAGCACTACGCACGAAGACGTACATGTTAGGAATGGAGATATCAACGAAGTTGATCGTGACTTACGACTACGATCACGACCATTATTTCCCGGATCATGCTTGACGAGCGACGAATCGTGGTCGTCCAGGCTCATGGGAATTCTCGCGCTTCGTTATCTGGCCTGACAATATACGCATTTGTCAAAGTTCATCAACCCTTGATTTCAGATGCTATCATCATTATCGCGGCCAGGCTTACGGAATGAGCTTCCTAACACCGCAATCGGGTGCCGTCCGGGCATTGATAATGGCAAAGTTGTTATTCATACCACGAAGATGTAGCCAGGTTATTGTGACATAACGGGTCAGAAAAGTTAATCGAACTTAATACCGTCCGCAGTAAAAAGCGGAAGAGAGGAAAGATCAACCATGTTTACGCGGTTGGTTGATCGCGTCCGCATCCTCCGCCTCAAGAACTTTTTGGACCCTCAGATACCTCAACAGCCGCGACGCCTTTACTTCAGCAGTCTTCGCCTGTATCCCGCGTCGCGGCCTGCTTGCCGTTGACGCGGACAAGGTCTCCCGACCCGAAGCCCGGCTGCTTAGAGGTAAGCATGATCCCGGCCGGAGCGATCCGGGCTATCGAAGTCGTGCACCCGTGCTACGAAGTCGTCGCGGTGCAGCAGCTCGAAGCCCGACCCAAGCGGTTTTTGTCGAACAGCGCCCTGGGAGGGCAGCCCTTCAGGCCGACACGCTTACGCTGGCCCAGAAAGGCGCGAGGTCTCCAGCATCGCCGTTGAAGCGGTCTCGGTCGCAATGTCCGATCCCGTTCACCGGCTGCGATCCGGGTTGCGCGCCGTCTGTATACTGCCACAGGGACCACCTCGTCCAACCGGGCGGCAATACCGCCGCCGGGCCATACTGGGCGAGCCACAACGGGCAATTCGCGAGCAGGGTGTCCGGATGCCCTCCTAGCGCCTCCTTGAGATCGTGCCCGCTATAGAGTACCGGCCATTTCCCGATCGTGTCGAAGATCACAGTAACGAATGCCCGGGCCTCCTCAAGGGTCATTGAAGGGCCAGCGGGATTGTTCTCAAGATCGAGCGCAATTAACTCGTTCGGGCCCGATTGAGTGACCGACAGAAAGTGCCTCGCTTGCGATCCCCCATCTGAGCCGTCGCCGAAGTGATAGGCCCCAAACAGCAACTGCACAGCACGAATGCTCGTCCTATTGCTCTGGAACATGGGATCAGCACCAGAGAGACCTTGCGTGGCTTTGTGGATCACCCCCTGGATGCCTGCAGTCTTAGCGGCGCCAAAGTTCAAACTTATTCCATTGTGGTGGGAAATATCGATGATAGAATCGAGCATGGCTTGGTTTCCTCTTCCCCTCATGTTATCGAGCGACGGGTCCGCAGAATTTTCAAAGGCGCCGGCCAAACATCCTACAGACCGCTGGCCATCTGGAATCATATCACACCTGTGAGTTATGGAGAAGGCATGAGGATAGCCCTTGTCTTGGCGCTCCCGCTCCTACTGATCAGGCTGGTTTGGGCCGCCGACCTTGGGCCGAGCAGTAGGCTGATACTCGCTGCGATCGTTGCCCAACATTCGCCTCAGCTAGGAGAGGCTGCGAAACAAGAGCTGTCCCGCTTGTCTGCGGGCGACCTTAGCAAAGCTAACAAAGAGGAGATCAAGGTGTCGGCAGACAGCATTGAGTGTCGGGCTAGCGACGTCGACATAACGTCACGATTGTGCAAGATCAAGTATGGCTCGGTAGACGTCTCCCTATCCGGCCGCGACGCTCACGAACTCTTTGCGACGATCGCGGAGGTGGGCGTGTCGGCAGGCGGGTCCGCCGGCACTTATACAATCGGCCTTTCGCACCTAAACTGCACCGTGTCGCCTGATGAAGTCTGGGATCGATCCGGCGGTGGCGTCCGTTGCACGTTCGAAGCTTCGGCTCTTTGAGCTGGAAGTCTATCTATTAGAGAAAAAGAGGTCAAGGAGAGCCGGTGCGTCGCCAGTCTGTGTCGTCTCGGGTCGGAGCGGTGCATCCGGCCGCGGTCAATTCCGGCACGGCTTCCGGTGTCAGCGAGTTGGTCGCATTCAGTACATATCCATTGCATATGCATAGCCAAAAGGTCGTCGCCCGCAGCCCCCATAATTTCCTTCGAAAACCAGCAATGGGCCGAGATCGCAAGGACCGAAGGTGACCTTCTTGAGAACGTCTAGAAAGAATGTGGCCTGTTCCTGTCCGCTGCTGTCGCCAGTCATGAAGTGGTATGCAGACCGAATGAAGCCGGCCTGTCCCGCGGCGTTCCACTGCTCAATAAACCTGGGATCTTCGAGTACAACTCGCTGACTCGCCTTGATCGATACGAAAAAATAACCCTTAGATTTTAGGTCATTCCAATCGACAACTCCGTTGTGATGTGAGACCTCTAGACCGAAGATTGTGGCCGGGATGGGCGCGTTCGCCAGCGCGGTTGCCGCGCAAGGGCCTCCCGCGGGAAGTGCCGGTTTACTCACGGCAATGGAAGATGGGGGCGAAAGCGTGCCCACGTCAGGGAGCGACGTAACTGCAGCCCCGCAATACGTGTCATTCCGACGACTAAACCATCTCACCAGATGCTCATCCCCCAAATCGCGCGTTTATCTCGTGACGGGTCCTTAGCTATTTCGAGCCAATTCCACGGACCGAGTTCCATAGAAGTCTAGCCATCAATCGATATAAGGCCCAGTTGACTTTCGCGTCATATAATAAACGCAACGAAACAGTCGGAGTAAGGGTTGGTCGCGCCACCGTGCGGTGCCGTCGCAACGAGCAACCTAAGGCTTTAGCGGCCTAAAACGGTTTAGTCCCACGAAGCGATCCCGATCTATAATGCTTTCCGGATGCCTTCCCGCTTCGCCGAAGATCAGTCGAAAGCGTTCATCGCCTAGCAGCTTTTGGCTCTCGGCCATCGCTGACTGGAGAATCAGAGTTAGTTGGTCAACATACTGATGAGACGTTAACTCTCCGGCGTCTAGGCGCGTAACCAGCCCAGACTGGTCTTTTCGCAGTGCCGTCTGGATCACAAAGAGGGCATTCAGCGTCGGCGGGTCAAGCGGATGGCCGAGGCCCATTTCCACTAAAGCTGAAAGTTCATCCAATTCGACAGCCTCTGCCGAAACACCGGTATTATGATTTGTCGAGACCATTGACGAGACCATTGAATTGTAAACGCCGACTCTTTCAGAGAGGTTCCGTGCCTTTGACATCGGCTTTGCGCTCCTCACTTGAGCCACGCTCGCACCAGGGGGATAACAATTTGATAATTCCGGCCAAGCACCCTTGCCGTACACGCCAAATATCATCTGCGAAACACCGAACGTCTGACAACCGGCGACGGTGACCCCTGCGGGATGGAGAATCCGGTTTGCGGCTTGATGACATACACCGGTCTTGAGATAGGAAATTCCCGCCGTAGAATTCGGTTGGGAGAGGCAGTCTGCAATAACAGAGCTTCCGGTCCCAGCGGCCAGACCGGTCCCGCCGGAATCCCTCCCAAAACACCGCCATGTGAGTCCGCAGGAGCTTGTAACATACGTGTGTTCTCCCACGACCGAAAGTACCCACCAGCCTTGCAATGTTGCTGCCGGCGCTCCCGCCATAAACGCTCCCTCCAACGCGCCCCCCTTTGTTGTCGAAGAATTCCACCATACGCGGGCGTTTGCAAGGCTATGCGTATCGGAGATTCCGAAGAAACTTCCGGACGATTACCCACGAATGACGACATCGGGGTGGCGCCTCTGCGCCTTCCCTTATCAGACGATCGCAATTCTTATATGCCAATATAGCAACACTGTCAAGGAAAAACGCAGCCTAGCGCGTCAGTGCATTACGTTGGTCCCTCGGGATGCCTCCGGCCCCACGGCCGGGAAGCTGGGCTGAGAACATCGGTTGCGGCGCGAAAAATCCGCCGCTATGTGAAACAGTTCACACATATCGCTGGTTCGCCGCGCGATAGTTGCGGGTGGCCCAAGCTTTTGTGTGATCATTGGCATCGTAGGGGCTGGAGGAATCGGACGCGGAGCCCATCAGGGAGGGAGACGATCATGGCGAAATGCCCACTTGTCGTCTGGATGCCGCTCGACGGTTCGCCGGGAGCCTATGTGCGCGGGCATCCCTTCAAGATCGTGCATCACACGACCGAGGGATCGAGCGCCGACGCGGCGTTTGCGACCTATCGCACGACCAGGAACATTCCCCATTTCACCGTCGACGACAGGACGATCTATCAGCACGCCGACACCGACGTGGCGGTCAGCGCGCTGAAGCATCCTCCGGGCGGTACCGAAACGAATCGCAGTTCGGCGGTGCAGATCGATCTCGTCGGCTTTGCCGGCCGTCCGAAGAGCGGCGACAGCCTGCAAAACGTGGCGCGACTCTGCCGCTGGATCGAGACGACGCGCAGCGTGCCGCCGGAGTGGCCGAATGGCCACCCGAAGGCGGCGGTCAATGGCCGGGACCTCGGTGATCACAATCGAGATCAGCAGAATTGGGACACGAAGGGCGGGCATTACGGCCACTGCCACGTGCCCGATAACGTCCATTGGGACCTACCCACGGAGAGCAAAGACAATGGCAGATCGAGTAAAAGAGGCGTGCGAGGCCTGCTTCAATGCACATGCAAACGATTGCAGCGGATTTGCGCGCGCGGTATCGAGTCAACTAGGGGTACAGCTGCACGGACTAGCGGATGACATTGTCAATACCATTCGCGACGGAAACGACTGGAGGCCACTGCGAAATGGGATTGGAGCCGCCGAAAGCGCGGCCGCCGGGAAGCTCGTCATCGGCGGGCTGAAAGGATCGGAGCAGAGCAACCCCGACCCGCACGGACATGTAGTCGTTGTGGTCGCCGGCCCGCTGGATCCGACGCACGAAGCCTATCCCAAGGCGTACTGGGGAAAGCTGGGCGGCAGCGGAACCAAGAACCAGTGGACCAACTGGGCCTGGAGGGCAGAAGATCGAGATCGCGTCTCCTTCGCCGAACACGATATATAGATGTAATCGTAGAGTTTTGCCTGCATGATCCCTGCACTCAGCGGAGGAATTGTGCGGAGTTTCCTGGAACCTGTCCTGCGTCTGATCAGTTCACCGTCGGGCGCGATCGACCGGCTGTTCGGTTACGACGTCTTCGTTGCCCACCGCCGCGTTGATGCCGCTGCGTATGCAGCGCTACTGATCCAACGGCTGGATCAGGAGAAGCTGTCCACGTTCATCGATGTACGCGAGTACGGCCCGGGTGACGAGTTATCGGCCTCGACCCTGCGCCACATCCGCAAGGCCACGATGCTCGTTGTCCTGGGCTCGCCCGCAACGCTGGCGCCGCGTACCCCGGACTGGGTGCTCGCCGAGATTGACGCCTACTGGGCCGCCAACAGCGGCGAGGCCTTGCACGTATTGCCGATCGACTTCGGTGGGACGTTGGCCACTGGCAGCGATCAATCTGTGGTCGCGGCGCGGCTGCGGGATGTGATCCGGCTTGACCAACCGCTCGCTGCACTGGACCAGACACCATCCAGCGCCGTCATCGAGGCCATTACCCGCCAGTTCCGCAACCGCCGCCGCGCCACCGTGCGCCTGCGCGTGTTCCAGGGCATCGCTGGCGTGCTGTCTGCGCTGCTTCTGGCATCGCTGGCTGCCGGCTGGCTGGCGAACCGAGCGTTGGACGATGCACGACGCAACCTTGCAGCTAACTACAGGACCGCGGCGAAGGACCGGCTGGACTCGAGCTTCCGAGACGAAGCCACGGCGCTGGCCGCCGAGTCCTTGCGGCATGTGGATCTTGCCGACGCGCGCCGTCTGGTCACCGAGAACCCGCCGCTGGATTTGTCACAGGTCATCGCCGCCGACGGGGTGAGTGGGTTCGCCGCCGACGTGGACTTACCCCGCCATCGATGGGCGGGAGTGGGCTTCAAGGGCAGCCTGTCGCTGCTCGGGCTCCGGGGAGAATCTCGGTCGGACGTCAGGCTCGGCAAAGTCGACCTGTGGGCGGTCCGGTTCACTCCCGATGGCGAGCGCCTGCTGGCCGGCGACGATCGCGGCCAGATGTATGTGCGGGCGGTGAGCGACCTGAACCGCTCATACTGTGACGCGCTGCCGCGTTTCGACGACCGTATCTCGCAGCTCGAGTTTCTGCCTACGGCCCAAGCTTTGCTGGTGAACGCCGGCAAGTCGCTCTACATCGTTGACTTCAAAGATGGGTGTCCCTCGGGTGCGCCCCGCGCGATCTACCGATCGCCCGAGGGCATCATCGAGTTCGAGTTCGACGCGCCTCGCCAGCGTATCGTGATCGCCGAATATAACAGCCTCGCCATGGTCACCCTGTCCGAAGGCACCGCCGGGCCTCCGCAGCACTTTACTTTGCCGACTCCGCCGGGGCGCAGCGAGCGTCCGCAGCCGAAGCGCATCGCCGTGCATTCCCCCACTGGCAAGCTCTGCGTGCTGCCGCTCGGCGGCGATGAGCTCGTTTTCCTAGATACGCAATTTGTCGCGACGACGCCATTGGCCCACCAACCATTCGGTGCAGCGAAGGCACCGGTTCGAGTCAACGCGTTCAGCTTCGACATGAACGGTGAGCGGCTTGTGATTTCGGACGGCGATGGGAACCTGGTAGTGTGGTCGTTAGCGCAACAAGGTCACGCCGAGCGCCGGTTCCGTGTGCATAATTCGATAGCGACGCATACGTTGCTGCGCAACGACACGATCGTGTCACTGGGCGACGAGCGCGCTGGCGCGGCCGCTCCACGCCAAGTGCTGCGGGTGGTCAAACTGGATTCGCCGTCGAGCATGCCGGTGCCGCTAATGGGCTCGAACGTGGGTGCCAAACCCCAGGTGCGCTCGCTGGAAACGTCGCCGGCGGGTGCTCGCATCCTCGCAGCCGCTTCGGATGGCCGGGCGCTAAGCTTCGATTTCGCGAGCGGCAACGTATCGGACGTAGTAGCCGGACTTGGTGTCTCGGTCGAATGGGTCGCCCGGGCCGTTGACGGCCGGCGAATCGCGTTCTTCGGCGACAATGCGGAGGTCGGCCTGTGGGAATCCGGTCACCTGTTGCGCAAGGCATCGTTCATCGAGCAGAGCGCCACAGGCCTTTATTCGGCAGCCTGGCTCGACGACGGCAGTGCACTAGCCGTGAGAGGCGGCTGGACCGCCCCACTGCTGCTGCCTGCAGACGCTGGGCAGCCGGTGCTCACTGGCCCGGTTAAGGTCAGTCCCGAGATCAAAGGCCTAGTCGCTGGCTCGAACGGCATGGTGCTCGTGCACTCTGGCGCTGGCGCTACGTGGACCTGGGATACTGCGAAGAACCTGATGCTGCGGGTCGATCTGGTCGGCACGGATTCGCTCGCGCTGATGGATGTCGGCCGATGGGGCCGCGACGGCGTGGCAGCGCTGACGCGAAAGAGCCTGTTCCTGTGGCACTGGCGAACGGGCGGGCGATTGGAGCGCGCCGCCGAGGTTCCCATCCGCGGTGACCAAATGGTGGTGAGCGCCGATGGGCGTCGCATCGCAGTGTTTCAGCGAAATCAACTGGCAGTGTACGACTTGCCATCCGGCGCGCTGCGTGCGATCCTGCCTTTTCCTGGCGACGTGTACACTGCGGCATTCTCCGAAGACGCGTCAATGCTGCTAGGCGGGTCTCGGGACGCGCCGTTCGTACTGTGGTCACTGCGCTCGCTCGATGCACCGCCCCTAAACGTGGCCACCGTAATCCAGCGTGCGAGTGGCCAGGTCAACGCCGACTTCACGCTCGCCCTGCCTCTTCCCGCGTCGCCAGCACCGCAGCGAAGGCGATGATTTCGTCCTGGCGCCTCAAACCGGCGCGCTTACGGCGGACAGGAGATGCCACCAAGCGCAACGCGAATCATGAGCGAAGCCGTTTCGTGTTCTGCAATCAGGATGTGCCCACGTTTGGCGGGGAGATTGCCCGACGGCCGACGAACCCCGTTTATTGCGTCCGGGTTCAAGCTGCGAATTGTCGACGGCGCCCACTTCCGCCTAACGCGAAACGTGGGGGTCGCACAGGGGCCGCGCTTAGGAATAGCAAATCCACACGAACCGGAGTGAGATGAGCAAATTCAGAGAGACGAGTCTTGGTGACCGACTGAGCACCGTGGCGAACGCGAAGAAGCAGGGCCATGGTCGCCGAGATCGAGACGATCGACGACATAGTTTGCATGCGTATCGCGCTCGGTAATTGTGAGGAGAAAGCATCCCTCGGGACTTTGAACCTCGATTTCGTCGCTCGCTATTATCGTAGCCCAACATCGCACTGGCCGTCGCTTTCGGCCAGCGAAGCCCAACTTCTGTTGGCAGGACTGAAAATTGTGGCGGTCTGGGAGTTGGCCTCCACCACGCCTCGTATTTTTTCGCGTCTCTCCGGCGTAAACGACTCGACGGGCGCCTATCATCAGGCGCAGACGATTGGTCAGCCCGCCGGAAGCGCCGTTTACTTTGCGGTAAACTATGATGCCTCGGGCACCGACATCGTCGGTCCCATCAACGACTATTTCCGCGGCGTTGCAGCGGGTTTCGCGCAGCAGGTGGC
>Ga0209040_10004443_pt1 | contig 10573 bp, 10 predicted proteins | sample BogFormECP12_OM3_FD_188240 | JGI IMG/M metagenome (GOLD analysis project Ga0209040, IMG submission 188240) | Bog forest soil microbial communities from Calvert Island, British Columbia, Canada - ECP12_OM3 (SPAdes) (version 2) | ecosystem: Environmental > Aquatic > Freshwater > Wetlands > Bog ... | reverse complement strand
TACGTTGCCGTGAGTCGCTTCCATTTCGCTGAGTCGCAGCACCAGGCACTTGGCGGCTCCGCCCGCCTTAAGAAACTCGCTCAGCGGCACATGAATCACGCAAAACCCCTCGGTCTCTAACCGGGTCGACAACTGCGGGCTGACTTCATTCAACAGAATCGTCTTACCCACGTTTATCGCGTTGCAAGCAAATCGCAGAGCATCCCGCAGGGAAACGGCGATGCGCTTATCTTCAGGGTAGCGGGCCGCAATTCTGGCTTGGGAGGCGGCATCGAACGCCTCGGGATAATAAAGCACATAGCCACCGAAGAGCGGGCAGAAACAGGTATCCAGGTGATAAAAGCGGGGATCGACCAGCCGCAGCGAAATGACCTCGATGCCCCAAGTGTCTTGCAGGTACGAGTGGCTGGCCTCGCGGCTGCGCATGCCATGTCCCGCCCACAGCAGCGAATTATCAGCTTCAAAAAGCGCGTCGCCTTCGCCTTCAAAAGGTACGGCCTTGGGCAGCTCCCGAACCGCAAACCCAGAGTCATCAAACCACTTGCGGAAATGCGGTTCCTCCCCCTGGCGCTCGGGATGCAGGAACCGGCTCAGTGCTACCACTCCCTGACGCACCAATCCCGCATTGGCCGTGAAGACCATGTCGGGAGAGCCAGCCTGGGGCTCGACCAGTTCCACTCGCGCCAGGCCAGCCAGGGCGGCGCGTAATCGCTCCCATTGCCGCTCGGCGTTCTGTCGGGAGGAGCAGTGGACGTTGCCTTCCATCCAGGGATTAATGACGTAGTTCACGTCATACAGGGTTGGGGGACACATCAGAAATACGGGGCCACCGGACACTGGCACGTCCATCGCACTTCGGGGGAAAACCTCGCCCAGGCTCATCTTCGCCTCGCTGAGCAAGAGTCTGCCCTAGGACCCTAGGGGGACGTCCAATCCAAAATTTCTATGAGCCTTATGTGTTACTGCCGTGAATGAACGGCATGTTACAGGCGCGGTGTCGCGCCCGAGATCGCTACTTCTTTACGGGATACTCTTTGAACAACTTGCTGACTGTGCTGTTGGCTTCGTCCATCAACTTGTCGGGATTGTTCGGGCTGATTGCCTCCGAGCCCATGCCGCGCCAGACCAGCTTCTTGGCCTTGGCGTCAATCAAATCAATGATCAACTGACCGGGGTGGACCAGCACCGTCGAATTACCGTAGTAACCGTCCCAATACAGCGAGTTCCCCGGCGAGGTCATACTGGGATCGAAGGGCGGGATGCCACCCGTCGCGTTGTAAATGGGATTGTTCGACGTCATGCTCACTTCGGTATCGACTGCGCCGTAAATCTGCACGATGAGGTCGGGATTCGCCGGGACTTTCGTCAGCCCGCGCGCGTTCAATTCACCTTCGATGGCTCCCACGACATCAAGGGCAAGCATGGGGTGCGCCACGGCTCCAACCGGAGCCCAGCCATACGTCTTGTACTTCGTGAAGTCGATCGACTTGTCGTAGTGGACGCGAATCTTCTCGGCTCGCGCGCCCACGCATAAAACCACAAGGATTGCCAGAAACTGCACGGCGCGGGACCACCCGCGAAGCTGCCTCAAGGACATTTACTTTCCTTCCCGCAATCTGCGGAATTCACTCGTCGATCGGGAGTGTTTGGTCTTACGAACCCGCCGTCGGCCGGTTCGAACCCGCTGCCTTGGCGGAGGTTGACCCGCGCCCTTGGCCAGACTTCTTGCACGGCAAGTCCTCCCCGGCCTCGCAATAGGCTGCATACAAAACCACTGCCAGCGCGGTCAGCGTAAACAGAACCACCAGCGCCACCGTCCCCGCCATGGTCTACCACCCCCCGGGCCGAACCCAACAGAATCTTGGAGTGATTATTGCATGACCAATGTGTGCTGACACATCAACATGGAAAAAACGGGTGGTAAAAAGGGCCGCTGTTCAAATTAAGGAAACCCTCGCAGCAAAAAGAGGGCCGGTCGCCCGGCCCGTCTACACGAAACAATCTGACGAGTGCCCGTGAGGCAATTCGAGTGTCTTACTTGGTTGACGGCAACGGCATCTCACCGGCGATGCCCTTATTGAGCAACGCCCGAACCACCACGCGACGGTTCTCGGCCTGTCCTTCGGCGGTCTTGTCGCTGCCCACTTGCCGGCTCTCGCCCATCGCGCCTGGAGCCAGCATGTTGGTCAAGGGAACGTGACCCTGCTGCACCAGAATATTGCTAACGTTGTTGGCGCGCTCCTCGCTGAGTTGCTGGTTAAGAGCAACGCTGCCTACCGACGATGCATAGCCCTTCACCTGGATGTTGTAACCGTTGTAGGTCATCGCCTTCTGCACCAGCGCCAGCAACGGAGCGTTGTACTTGGGATCAACCTTCGTTACGCCGTTGCCGAAGAGCACCGTTACCTCGTCGAGGATGTAGTACTGGTCAAGCTCGCCGAAGCGAGCGCTGTTCGCGGCTATCTTGGCCTTATTGGCAGCGATTTCCTTCTGCTGTGCGGTGATCGCAGACTGCTGCTCTTTCAGGGCTGCGTTCTGTGCCGCCAGCGCGTCAGCCTGCTGCTGTAATTCAGCCTGATTCGCCGCGGCCTGCACCTTCGTTTCGTGAACAGCAGCCTGCGCCGACTGCGCCTGCTCCAGGTCCTCGCCGGTGAACCGGACCCACTGCGCGACGAGCTGGTTCTGCGCGTTGTACGTGCCCTGTACCTGGCACGTCAAACCCGGGATCAGCGCCGCCATCGACATTTCCTTCTTGCGTGCCTTGAAGGCACCTTCTAACTGCTGCACGTCGGTGTTGTCGTTCAGCAGAACCACGACATTGTTGCCGTCCGACGTCTTCATGGTCATGCTGTTGCCGGCCCGGCTGATGATGTTGCCTTGGACTTTGAGCGACTGGGCGAAGGCAACGCTGCTCACCCCCAACGTCAGTACCAATAGAATTGCAAATGCGCCCATTGCAGTTTTGAATTTCATGTTCGTGTTCATAGATGTTTTCTTGCCTCTCTTCGCGATTGATACCGGATCTCGCCAGCCGGCGTGTTTGAGATTTGGGGGTCGCCTGCATCCTGGGCAGACAATCTCCAGCAGGGAGCTGTCGTTCGCGGCGCAAAATTCGCAGCGCATCAACAGAGTAGGTGCGATACAGTAAATACTAGCAGAACGCAACGTGGCGAAGTCAACGATGTCGCGGATAATCCGGCCAGAAGCTGGCCACCCGGAAGCCCAAAATCAGCTCCCTATCGGCATCTGGCGGAAGTTCCCCGATGCCAGCGCGAATTTTTGTCTTGAATTCAGTCCGATTACCAATTACCGTCTTATTCGCCATAGACTTAGCTCTTGGCACTATTTCAACCTCGAGTCGTAAAACCGAATCGGTTCCGTTCAACAGAAACGGGGAGAGAGAATTATGCACCTAACATCCAAAGTAACGAAGTCAGCCCTTGCCGGCTTGTTGTTAGCGGCTATGATCAGCCTGCCCGGTTTTGCCCGGGACAAGAACGAAACCATCGACGCCACCGCGTACGGCACCAGCACACAACTGGGACGGAATATCGGAGTCACCCTCATCATCTACGACTGGTCCACGCCGGAAGACCGGCAAATCCTTGTCGAAGCGTTCCAGAAGGGACAGAACCAGGGATTGGTCAATGCCTTGCAGAAGATGAAGGCGGTGGGCCGCATCAATATTCCGGGCACGCTGGGCTATGACGTAAGCTTCATCCGCCTCATTCCAACATCGACCGGCCGGAAGATCCGTTTCGTCACCAACCGCAAGATCGCGTTCGCAGAAGCTTACGCGGATACGCAGTCGCAGAGCTTCGATCTGACCGCAGGCGAGATGGACTTGAACGACCAGGACAAGAGCAAGAGCACCGGCGTTCTTTACCCGGCATGTCAGTTCACCATCAACAAGGACGGCGAGTTGCAGATCGAGTTGAACCAGAATGCCTGGCGGCTCAGCAACTTCATCGACTGGAAGGGCACGGCCGAAAACTAGCGCTCGACTCTTGCAGGCACTCTGCGGCGGGGCATAAGTCGCCCGTCGGCGACGGTTTGCTCTGCGAGGTCGCGATGGCCGTCTAACTCTGCAGCCCGCGGGAAGTCAAATCTGATGATTTCTCGCTATAGAATCTCAGAAACTGAATTATCACTCCGAATGAGGTGGAAAGTAATGAAGATTCAACAGCAATTCCGAGTATGGAGTGTATCGCTCTTATTGGCTTGCATCGTGTTGCTGGTTTCTGCCACCGCGCAGGCTCAAAAGAAAAGCAAATATGTATGCGACGAAGCGCAACCGGCCGGCATGTGCAACGCAGCCAATACCTGCGGTTCCGCGTCGGCCCCCTGCACTGTCGATATCACCAAGGCCGGCAGTTCCTCCAACGTCAAGCCGGGCGTTCCCAACGCGAAGAACAATCAGTTCTTCTGCATTAAGGCAGGCACTACTGTAGTGTGGATGACCTCGAACAAGAACACCGGATTCATGGTTTCGTTCGGAACTGACTCGCCGTTCGATCCGGATGATCCGATCATCGGTGGCGCCAACAAGCAGATAACGGTTAAGGCAAGTACTCCCGGCTGCTACAAGTACGACGCCGGCGCGTTCTATCCGGGAGCAACCTACGGAATGAGCGGCGGCAGCAAGCCGGAACTAGTAATCCTTCCCTAAGTCTTAGCCGATCCCGCCTGGCGCCTTAAGGGGGCTGGGCAGAGTAAGACTTGGCGGGCTCACGCGCATCTTGTGAGAGAGGCGCGTGGGTCTTTATTTATGTCCGCGATTGCCGAGATAGACCTTATCCCACCCTGGCTCGAAGCGGTCTCCGGAAAGCGAGATGACTAGGCCTCGCCGGGGCAGAAAAATGCGCTGGGCCATGTGGGGCCACATGGCCGCAGCGCCATCGCCTTCTCAGGGGTTGCAAGCAGGCGACACTTGTCGGGCAGCAGCCATACTTAGCTACTGCCCCTCAAACCATACTCCGCCTACAGCTAAGGGAGACTTCACAATTCTGTACAGGCCAACCATATGTCATGGTTGGCCTGTTCAGGTTGACAGTCGTTAGTTCGAGGGCGTCGCCGCTGCTTTCTTCGCCTTCTTCTTTGTAGCGGGAGCTGCCGCAGACCGCGACTGGCCCTGCACCACGCTCTCGTCCACCGTTACCGACTCTTCCTGGGTGAACGTCGCTCCCTGCGGAACGAAGTAGAAGTGAGTAGCCTTGCCTTTGACGCCGCCCTTGCGGGGTTCCAGACGGGTCGGATCCAGCTTCGGCCCGATCTCGTCCGTGGTCAGGTAGTACTTCACGTTGACCGCGCGCTGCGCGCCCAACTGCTCGGCGTTGACCACTTCCGTCTGGTCGGTGAAGCCCACGATTGCCACCTTGCCGTTTGGCATCTGCTGTACGCGAAGCGCCAGCTTGTCGAGAACGTCTTTGCAGTCGTTGTCCACGCGCCACGGCTTCTTGGGGTTCTTTTCGAAGGTGCACTCACCCCAGTCCTCGACCTCGGATACCTTCTGCACTGCCGGCACGGTAACGTTCGCCGTGCAGCTCGTGCTCAGGTTGTGATCGTCAGTCGCAGTCCCGGTGACTGTGATCGTGCTGCCCGCATCGGCGTTGGTCGCGACCAGGGTCGCTGACGTGCCGTTGCCGGTCAACTGGCCACCCGTGCTCGTCCAGGCGTAGGTCAGCGGACGGCTCTCGGGGCTGCTGGCAGTGATGCTAACCGTAGCGCTTTGATTGATGGCAATCGCACTCGGGCTGGCCGAGCAGCTTGCCGTCGGCGGATAGTTCGGCCGCGCCTTGACTCCGAAGTTCGCGCTGCACGAAGCTACGTTGTTCTTCTTCTCTTTTTCGTCGGTGGCCGTTGCCGTAACGGTATAGCTACCCGGCGCCAGTCCAGTCGTATCGACGCTTGCGGTTGTGCCCGTTCCCGATACCTTCGCCCCAGTCGATCCCCACTTGTACGTCAGGGTGTGCTTGGGATTGAAGTACTGCGTAGAAATGGTGGCGTTGACCGGATCGCCCGGGAAGACTTCCGTGGGCGAAGCGGAACACGAAGCCGATGGTGGAACCGGCGGCTTGCCGCCGAAGGTGTAGTTGAAACCCGCGATCGGGCCATTCGTTACCATATCGAAAACGAATTGCTTATTGCTCGGCCGATAGTCCACATCCAGGTAACGCCAGCCCACCGCCAGACCCCACTTTTGCGTGAATTGATAGTTCAGCAGGCCCACTACCTGGTAATCCAGATTGGCCCCGCCTGCGCCGGCGTCACCCGCCACCGTGAGGGCCGCCTTGTCGCCGAGGGGGAATATGAACCTCGCGCCACCCAGACCATCAACCCAGTTCGCCGAGCGCGAATGGTACACGCCCGAGGGTTCCAAAGTGTTGTTGAGCCCCAGATACCAATAGCGAATTCCGCCCAGGACATCCACCTTCATGTACTCGCCGTTATAGAGCCGGTACCCCAGCTTCGGCGTAAAGATCGACTCCGTCAGGTGAGTGTTGAGCGATGTCTGGCCGAAATCATTCTCCGGGATCCCATTGTCGATGCCCAGCTTCATCCAGAGATAATCGACCGGCATCACGAAGCGGCCCTTATCGGCCTCAACCGCGATCGGGATGATCCCTTTCAGGGTATGAAACACATCGCTGAATGACTGATGGATGCTGGCATTATGTCCGAGCGCTCCAGCAGTTCCGTGTACTCCTGGGAACCAGCCATAAATCGAGATTGAGACCCGCCAGTCGCCACCGGTATCGCCCCCCATCGGGTACTGCGGCATCGGATTTGGCACCGGGGCAGGCGCGGGTGCGTCGGCGTTAGCGGTTGTGGCCGCCGGTGTAGCCGCGGCCGGGTCCGCGACGGTCAAGTCTGCCGGCCCTTGCGCCACTGCTGGTAAACAAAGCATCAGGGTCAGCGTTACCGCGACCACCATCAAAAAGGTCTTACAGTACCAATTCATTGCTTCTCCTCGTGACAGAACTCCGGCCATTGCCGCCATATGCGCTGCCGGTTGGGCAACGCGCTGCTTTCTGGGTACCTATTCGGTACGGTTAAGCTTAGTCGCAACCGAACTAGCGGGCAACTGCCCGAAAGTACTATGTCTCAAACCCGTATCGGCGAAAGCGCGGGACCGAAAACACACAACCCGCCGCTACTCCCAGCCCCAACGGGGCGAAACAGCAGTTAGCCCCGGGCGTAACAGGCTGCCGAAAAAGTCTTGTCTGCCACGGTTTTGAAGGGCGCAGCGTTAGCCATGCCCTGAGCCTGTCGAATGGGTGCGCCGTACGAGTCTTTTATTTGTTGTCATTCCTCGCGGACTTCAGTCCGCGAGGAATCTGCTTTTTCGACTTTTTCAGCAGCCTCGTAAGCCGGGGCAAGATAGAAAATTGACCCGGGCAGCGTAGCGGGGACCCCGAGCCGCGCTTTTTTGCGCGGATTGGAGCGGAGGGCGGCGACACCAGCTATGACACACACCGGGGGCGGCACTCTCCCCGCCACTTCCCTCCTCAACCTCATCATGGTGTAATCATCAGTTCCCAACGTTACACCCTGAAACCGATGGCCAAACCCTCTCCCCTGCTCGACACTCGCGTCATCTACTGCGGCGACAATCTGGAGCAGCTCAAGAAGCTACCCGCCGGCTCTGTCGACCTCATCTACATCGATCCGCCGTTTAACTCCAATCGCAACTATGAGGTCTTCTGGGGAGAGACCAAGGAGAAACGCGCCTTCGAGGACCGCCACGAATCCACCCACGCCTACATCGAGTTCATGCGGCCCCGCTGCGTCGAACTCGCACGCGTTCTCAAAAAGACGGGCAGTTTCTACTATCACTGCGACTGGCACGAAAGGGCGTGTCCGCAAACGGTTCAGCGAGAGGAGCGCAGGTGAAAGGACAATGGATTGGAAAGTTTGAGGGCGGAACCGGCGGCACGATTATCGTCAACATCGACGAGCGAGAATCGAATTTCCAAGGTACGGCCTACTTGCTCGAGAATTCTGCTGAACAACCATCTTCGGTGGCGTATTTCCGCACTCCTGACAAGAGCAGGGATTTCAGTTTTCACACAAACGGGATTCAAACGATTGATCCGAAGTATGGTAACGTCCAGCCTTGGGAAGCTGTGAAGCAGATGTATCCACAGTGCGCGACATTCTCCACCTATGCGGATATTCATGGTTCGTGGAATGAAACCTCACTCAGCATGTCTTGATCACCGATACCGGGGTGACTGGAAATAGCACACTTCCGCGTTCCGATGCGGGTGAGGCGTCAGAATTGAAGGCGTTGAACCTTGACTGGAATGGATTCCGAGAACGAGTTTCAAGACTGCAGGCAAGGCGATTTCTGTTCCGCGGCCAAGAAAGACCGTGGCGTCTGCGTACCAATTTCCACCGACGTGGGCGCGCCGACCTTCTAAGGTTCCGAATGGAGGATATCCCGTCGCTCTACAGGCACCTAAGCGGCAAAACGAAACAGAGATTCAATCTACTGATACCGGATGAGTTGGGGGCTTTTCTTAATCGCGCTCAACACCACGGGTATCCGACACCACTTCTGGATTGGACATATTCACCCTACGTGGCAGCCTTCTTCGCGTACCAGCACATAACTAACGCAGCGTCCGGGTCGGCGGGCGAAAACGAAAAGGTCAGAATTTTTATGCTGGACCAAGAGGCGTGGCGGAACGCTTGGGAGCCGCTCTTGTTCCTCGAATTTCCCCGTCTCCACGTCACCGTTGGTGACTTCTTAGCATTCGAGAATGAGCGCTTGATTCCGCAGCAAGCGGCGTCGGTGGTTACGAATGTTGATGATATCGAGTGGTATATCAGTTCGCGCGAGACTGATACCAAGAAATATTTGCAGGCGATCGACCTGCCTGTGCTCCAGCGCAAGGAGGTTATTTGCGATTTAGATCGTATGGGCATTACAGCTGGCTCGCTCTTTCCAGGGCTGGATGGGGCATGTGAGGAATTGAGGGAGCGAAACTTTGCGATCTAGGCGGGTGCCCGATCCCCAGCGGGGCGGCGGAGTCTCGCGCACAATGAGTCGCACTCACTAACGTGCGGCGCTGCGCTGAAGCGCTTGATGCTATATCGCAAGCGCAATCGAGGGGCATTTGACAGATGAAAGCCCTGACCAAGCCGCGGGTGGCCCACAATTGCCTGCCGGTGGCAATTGTGGGGTGCCGAGGGACAAACTTTGTACTGCCTTCCCTTATCACACGGTCACGTGATCCACGTCCTTTCGGGCTCGGGTGGCCGTCGTGTATCAAATCAATCGTGAGGCGGGGGATTCGTGTCTCTGCCCACGGCGCGCCTAGGCGGCGGACGCAAATGACTCCTTGAAAACGCATCATAGATGGTGTACTAAGTTGTTTGATTAGAGGACTTTACCCGTAAGTCTAACGGGCTCAATATTTTGCGCGGAAATATGTGTAAGTGATTGATTATAAGGATTTTAAATTTGGGGGTGGTACCAGCCTCATCCAGCCTCGCGCGCGAGACTACAAGACTTGGAAGACGATCGGGATCAGTGCTTCTTGTGCTTCCCGTCATGGACGTCGAGCGCCAGGTCTTCGGAGGCGTTCTCGTCGTAGTCTTCCAACTCAGCCATCAAGCCTTCATCCGTGAGGTCCAATGGGACCGAGTTCTTCCAGTCGGTGTGGGTTACTTCATGCAGGCGGGACACGACATCCTCATCCCGCACCTCGATCGCGCACTCCCGCCGGCTGTCAAAGCTGCCGGGAGCCAGGTTGATCGAGCCGATGATGCTGCGGACGCCATCTGACAGCAGTAGTTTGGCGTGCAGCTTCAGTCCCTTCAGCTTATGGACCTTGACTCCGACATCATCGAGGATGCGCAATCCGCCCACTCCTTCCTCGAGCTTTTCCTTCTTCAGCTTGTGGGCCGGCCGCGCCATCACGTGGACCTTCACTCCGCGCTCGGCAGCTCGCACCAGCCTCTCGATGATGACCTGGTCCTGATAGCGCTCGTTTTGCAGGAACAAAGTGTGTTTCGCTTCATCGATGAACTGCCCGATTCGCTGTCTCCCGTTGCCCACGCACCAGATCAAATGCGAGTGGTCGCCGGGCGTGAACGTCTTCCGCGTCCAATCGGCGTCGAAACATTCCATGATCTCGGCCACTTCGTGCTGGGCCCTCGTGACTACGGCGTAATCGCGCGTTTCCGTGAGGTTCTTCGGTTCCCAATTGAACGACATCACGAACGCCGTTTCATCATCGACCACCATGGACTTTTCGTGGGTCAGGTCAAACGTGGGGTTGCTGTCGAGGACATCGACGCCCGAGGAGCTTAGTAGTTTACGGCTCTCCGCGTTTTCCGATTCGCCGCTGCGCCGCGCGGGGTTCAGCATCACCTTGGTATCGACGCCGCGTTTTTGGGCAGCGATGACGGCCTGGAGAATCGCCGGGTCCGAGAAGACAAACATCTTGATTCGCAGCGATTTGGACGCATGGTTGATCGCATCCAGCATGGGGCGCGCGGAGTCGTCGGGGAGCACAACTAGTGAGCGGGACATATCGTTTCTCTCTCAGCACTCAAGACACAG